>Ga0181520_10005552_pt1 | contig 19999 bp, 20 predicted proteins | sample PEATcosm2014_Bin_29_FD_132451 | JGI IMG/M metagenome (GOLD analysis project Ga0181520, IMG submission 132451) | Peatland microbial communities from MTU Mesocosm Facility, Houghton, MI, USA - PEATcosm2014_Bin02_30_metaG | ecosystem: Environmental > Terrestrial > Soil > Wetlands > Peat | place... | reverse complement strand
CAGCAGCCGCCGCAGGTCACCGTCGCTGATGACGCCCCGCAGCCGTCCAGCCTCCTGCACCGTCGTCAGGCCCAGCTTTTTCGAGGACATCTCGTAGATCACGTCGGTCATCGGCGTGGCGATGGCAACCTTCGGAACCTCGTCGCCTGCGTGCATCAGGTCGCGCACTCTGGCCAGCCGCTTGCCCAGCTTGCCGCCCGGATGCAGTTCGGCAAAATCCTCCGCCCGGAAGCCCTTGCGCAGGCTCACCGCAATGGCCAGCGCATCGCCCAGCGCCAGCATGGCGGTGGTCGAGGCCGTCGGCGCCAGATTCAGCCCGCAGGCCTCGCGCTCCACGCAACAATCGAGAGCCACATCGCTTGCCATCGCCAGCGTCGAATCCATCCGGCAGCAGAAGCTGACCAGCGCATCGCCCTTGCGCTTCAGGACGGTGAGCAGCCGCAGAATCTCCTCCGTCTCGCCGCTGGCGGAAAGTGCCACCACCACATCGCCCGCCATCAGTACGCCCAGGTCGCCATGCACCGCCTCGGCCGGATGCAGAAAGAGCGCCGGTGAGCCGGTCGAGCTGAGCGTGGCGGCAATCTTCTGCGCAATAATCCCGCTCTTGCCCATGCCGGTGACCACCACGCGCCCCCGCTCCTGGCCACAGCGCAGAATCAGCTCGACGGCCCGGTCAAAGGCCGCCGCCATCGGTCCCTCCAGCCGCGCGGCCAATGCCTCCAGCGCCGCCGCCTCGGTGCGCACCAGCGCCGCCGGTTCATTTGGATCGTGTGGATTCCCTTGTTTGCTCATCGGTTATTGATGGTAACAGTTTCGGGGGCTCAGATGCGGCCCGATGCTCAAAGGCGATGCGGTTCTTGGCCGACATTGGCGCAGAAAAAAATCTATCTCCAGCGGAGCGGAGACGGGTGCCTGAGACTGATAAATGCTTTTTAATGACCAATAAAAGACAGATGCCCGATTGATTCCAGCTTTAATTGGCTATTCTCTCTCCGGTTTTCACCGATAAACAGAGTTGTGAGGAGGATCATGCGCCCAAGCGCCGCGTCCATCAACGACCGGCCTCAACCTCCGTGGCTGCGGAGGCATGGTCATGGTCTGCGCCTGACGAGCTGTTTTCTCGCGGTCGCGCTGGCCACGGAAGTTATTCGCTCCGTCTCTGAATCTCATTTGATCTGGATTGCGAATGGTGTGTTGCTGGCCTTCCTGCTGCTGGCTGCCCGTCGGCGCTGGCCGGCGCTGCTGGTGGCCGGATTTGCAGCGCAATTGGCGGCAAACGCGCTCGCCGGCCTGCCTTGGCGGATCAGCCTGCTGTTGAGCGCGCTGAACCTGCTTGAAGTTGCCGTTGCCCTGTTTCTTCTGCGCGGCCGCTCTACGGTTGCTCCTCAGTTTACGGATCGCGGTTATATCCTTCGCTTTGTGGTCTATGGCATCTTTGCCGCTCCGCTGGTTGCGGGTGTGCTGTTCTGGCTGATTACAATGATTTGGCCGCAAACCGCGCCCGCGGCAACACCCTTAGCCTGGATGGCTTCCGACAGCCTGGGCACTGCCATCTCGACACCGATCTGCGTCGCCATTCTGCTGGGAAACTTCCGCAACACTCATAGCTTCAAACGCCATTGGGTCTATCTCTTTTTGCTTGGCGCACTTACAGTGTCAGCTTTTGCGCAGAGCAGGATTCCCCTGGTTTTTCTTCTCTTTCCGCTTCTGGCCATGGTTCTGGTGCGTTTGGGAATGGGATGGGCGGCAATTGCGACGCTCTTTGTCTCCGTGACGGGAAGCTGGTTTACGTTGCGCGGTGAAGGACCATTCGCCGCGGCGCATCTGCTTGCGCCGGGACAATCCATTCTCCTGCTGCAAACTTTTATAGGTTCAGCGGTGCTGCTTCTTTATTGCATCTTTGTGGTGCTGGAGCGGGAGCAATCGGTCATCCGCCAACTGGAAAAGATTGCCGCGCTGCATGCGCTGGTCAGCGAGAACTCCCGCGACGCAATCATTCTGGCCGACCTCAGCGGTCACCGCAGCTATGCCTCTTCCGCCAGTGAGCACCTGGGATGGAAGCCGGAAGATCTGCTGACCCAGACCGGCATGGAGATGATCCATCCCGATGACCAGCAACGCGCGCAGGCGATTGTTCATGAACTGAATGGCGGTATTGATGGCGCAATGATCGAGTGCCGCGTCAAAAAGCCTGACGGTGATTACATCTGGGTGGAGGCCAGTCTGCGGCTGGTGCGCGATCCGGAGACCGGGAAGCCATCGGGAATCCTCAACGTTGTGCGTGATGTCTCCGAGCGCAAGCTTGCTGAAAAGAAGCTGCAAGAGGCCTACAATGCAGTAGAGGCGCTGGCCATTACCGATGCGTTGACCGGCCTGGCCAATCGTCGGCGCTTTGATCAGTACCTGAACATCGAGTGGCGGCGCAGTATGCGGGAACGCCTGCCGCTCTCGCTGATTATGCTGGATGCCGATAAATTCAAGGCCTACAACGACACCTATGGCCACCAGCGCGGCGACAACTGCCTGAAGCAAATTGCCGAAGCCTGCATGGACGTGGTCTCGCGCCCCGGTGATCTGATTGCGCGTTTTGGCGGCGAGGAGTTTGTGGTGGTTTTGCCGAACACCGAGCGCGCCGGGGCGATGCACGTGGCCACCGAAATCTGCGAGGCGCTGCGCAGCCGACGCCTGCCGCACAGTGGCAACGCGCCCGGCATCGTTACCATCTCCGCCGGCTGCGCCACACTGATTCCCCGATTCGGCAAGCATGCCCCGGACCTGATCGAGATGGCCGACAAGGCGCTTTATAAAGCCAAATTCAATGGACGCGATCAAGCCTGTGACGGTTGCGACATGGACGCGGCCAAGGAGGCTGAACAGCCGACGGTCGTCTGAAGGGCTTCCGATAACACCGTCTTTCAGAATCGTGTACTCTGATAGCGTAATCATTCCAAAATTCGCCGCCATCATGGAGCCAGATCACGACTCCAGCAGATCGGCGCGGCAATGAGGATTCCATGAAATTGCGCGTTTTCTTTCTTTTGCTGCTGGCTTGCGCGCCTGTTTGCGCACAAGTGACGCTGCCCAAAATTCTTTCAAGCCACATGGTTGTGCAGCGCGATCTGCCGGTACACGTCTGGGGCATGGCCGCGCCGGGCGAAGCGGTGCGCGTCAGTTTTCGCGGCGAAACCCGCACAACCAAAGCCGGCGAGCTGGGCCGCTGGAGCGTCTTCCTCTCTCCGGGCGCGGCGGGCGGGCCATTTCAGATGACGGTCCAGGGTGAGCCTGCAAGCGGGAATGCCGCGCCTGCCATCATGCTGGACGACGTGCTGGTGGGCGATGTTTGGCTGGCCTCGGGTCAATCCAATATGGAGTTCAGGATGCACCAGGCCAATACGGCAGCCGCCGACCTGCCGCACGCCGCCAATCCGCGGATTCGGCTGCTGCTCATTCAGCCGCATGCGGCGGAGTGGGCGCAAGACGAAGCCGTGACGGGCGGATGGATTGCTTCATCGCCGGAGACGGCCAAGGATTTTTCCGCCGTCGGCTGGTACTTTGCCCGCGAGATCGCCGAGCGCGAGCAAGTGCCGGTGGGCGTGATCGACTCTTCATGGGGCGGAACCATGGCCGAGTCGTGGACGCGCCTGACCGCGCTCGGCGAAGACGCTTCGCTGGCTCCCTACTTCTTTTCGCAAGGCAGGATGGACGACCGTCAGGCAAGCGCGCTGCTCGAAGAAGCACGCCGCCAGAAGTTGCGCGATGCGGCCAAGGCGGCCGGTCAGCCGGAGCCGCAGTTCTCCTGGACGCCGCCGCTGGTCAATTGGGCGCCTAGCCAGATTTATAACGGCATGATCGCGCCTCTTACGCGTCTGCCCATCCGCGGGGTCATCTGGTATCAGGGCGAGAGCAACAGCATCATCGAACGCCGGCCGGAGCTTTATCATCGCCTCTTCCGCACGCTGATCGAGGATTGGCGCAACCAGTGGGGCGAGGGGGATTTCCCCTTTCTTTATGTGCAGATTGCGAACTTCAAATCCACACCCATTGAGGATTGGGCCACGCTGCGCGATCAGCAATTGAAGACGCTGGACGTGAGCAACACCGCCATGGCCGTGACCATCGACGTTGGCGATCCGGACAACGTTCATCCCACCAACAAACTGGATGTGGGTTTGCGTTTGGCGCGGGCGGCGCGGGCTGTCAGCTACGGCGAGAAGATCGAGTACTCCGGCCCGCTCTTCCGCCAGGCGACACCGGAAGGTAGCGCGATTCGCGCCTGGTTCGACCACGCCAAGGGACTGTCGGCCAAAGGTGGCGAGCTGACCGGCTTCGAGGTTGCTGGAGCGGACGGCGTCTTTTCGCCCGCTACCGCCAAGATCGAAGGCGCGACCGTGGTTGCGTCCAGCGCGGCAGTTCCTGAACCGATGCAGATTCGCTACGGCTGGGCCAACAGCCCGCAGTGCAACCTGTATAACGGCGACGGATTGCCCGCTTCGCCGTTCACGTCGGTAAAATAGAACATCTCTCTTGTCGGTGTAGTGAATGCGTGGACCGGGAGGTCCACGCGACAGCCGGCCAGGAGGCCGGCGCTACAAAATCTTGGCATTGTTGGCGATGGCCGCAGTAGCCGGAGTCTCCGTGCGTGTATAGCGAATCACCTCGACTGAGGACGCGGCCACCAGCCCCTCCTCGACCATCGCATCCAGAAATGGCGTCAGCCGGGCGATCTGCTCTTCGGTATCGATAATGCTCATCTGAATGGGCGCGTCCTTGGAAAAGCTCCAATGGCTGGAGCGATGGATGCGTGTGCTGGGTCCATATCCCTCGATGCCGCGAAAGACAACCGCTTCGGCGATGCCCAGCTCGACGCATTTGGCCAGGATCGCCTCATAAAGGGGCTTATCGTGCCAGCGGTCGGCCTCGCCAAAGTGGATGCGCAGCAAACGTGCCGTGAACTGTTCTTTCATTGTGCTTCCCCTGTTTCCAGCGCGCGGTAAGCATACTTGATAATGTCCACATCGGAGAAGACTACCAGTCCCTCCGGCACCATCTGATCCACCAGCGGCAGAAAGGCGCGCAGTTTTTCCGCCGTATCGACGGCCGAAAGCATGATGGAGCCGTGATGCGAGGAGACCAGCGGCTTGTCCTTGTGCAGGCGGCGGTGCGCGCCGTAACCCAGAATGCCGCGATAGACCGTGACGCCCGCAATGTCGTTGGCGCGCATCGCCTCCACCAGCGCTTCATGCAGCGGCTTGGACTTCCAGCGGTCCTCCTCGCTGATAAAGATGCGCATCATCTGCGCATGGCCTTCAATCTTGAGATGCGCGGCGGTGAGCGGCTCACGGCTCTTTGTGATTTGCGCGGGCTTGGCCACGGTCGTCTCTTTCATCTCGATCAGCCCGGTGCCCGCCAGTTCTTCCAGCTTGCCCATCAGCGCTTCAACCTTCTCGCGGCTCTCAATGAATTCGATTTTGATAGGCAGCCGGTCGGAGATGTCGATCAGGTGCGCGGCGTGCATATGGTGATCCGCGCCAAAGCCGGCAACCCCTTTGAGAACCGTAGCTCCAGCCACGCCGCGATAAAAGAGAAAATCCAGAATGGTGGAGTAAAGCGGCGCTCCGTGATGGGTGGCTCCGTCGCTCAAGTAGATCGTGACTTTGACGGCTTTTCCAGGTTGCAGCATTTTCATTCTCCGCAGTTCAGTCAGGATTCTACGCTCAGGAGATGGCTTCGGCCAGCACCGCGCCGATCCATGTGGCCACCAGTCCCAGGATGAGGCTGCCCACCGCATACAGGCCGGCCATGGCAAAGGCTCCGGCGCGCAAGGTGGAGAGCGTCTCCCACTCGTAGGTGGAAAAGGTGCTGTAGGCGCCGATGAAGCCGATTGGAATCAGGAATCGCCATGCAGGGCTCAGGCCCGCCCGTTTGCCTAGATAGGTCAGCGAGAAGCCAATGATGATGCAGGCAGTCAGGTTGATGACGAATGTGCCGTAAGGGAAACGCGTCCCCATGCGCCCGGCAATCGTCGAACCCACCCAGTAGCGAGCAATTGAGCCAAGCGCGCCGCCCACGGCGATAAGCAGATATTTTTGCAAAACGATCTCCTCACTCAATCCTACTGGACTCGGGGATCGCGCTGGGAGGCAGTTCCGCAACAGGATTCCCTGTCAGGAGTCAAGCTCTGCCCAGCCAAAGGAAAGGACAGCGGTCAAGGGTGAACTCTTTCACCATAACCAACGTTTTCATTACACTGCGCGATACTTCCGGCTGTCAAATTAAATTCGGAATGCAATCATCGCGGTTTTTATGTTGGATTTATCCCTTCGGGCGCTGACTCCCTCGATGTGAAATTCTGCGAACTGGATGGGGTTATACACTGGCAGGAGCACGGATTGCGTCAATCGCGGCTGTCAAGTCATTATCAAGGGTTTGCTGGGCCTCCGGCGTCAGCTTGGCGCAGAGGCTGGTTAAATAGAATACGTCGATGGCGGTCTCGCCTTCGGTGTCGATCAAAGCAACTTCGATGTTACATTGATGGGTGCTTAGAGTTAGAGCGATCTGGCGCAGCAGGCCGGGCAGGTCTTGCGCAACGACTTGCAGGATGGTCGAGTGCGTGGAGGACTCGGAGTCAAACTCAAGTTTGGTCGCGACCTCGGTTTTGAGGTTGGCAGGGTCGTAGTTGTGGCGGCGTGCTTCCAGCATCTGCTCGACGGGCACCTTGAGCGCGACCACGTCATGCAGATAAGCAAGGAAGCGATCCTTCTCGCTGGGGTTCAGTTCGAGGGTGCGGAAGATGTCCTGGAAGTGAAAGCTGTCAACGATGACGCCGGCCTCGTTGGAGAATGCCCCGGCCTTGACGATGTTCATTCCCCAAGCGGCCAGAGCGCCGGCAACATCGGCAAAGAGGCGGGTGCGGTCGCGTGTAATGACGGTCAGGTCGTAGAGCTGGCGATGGGGTCGCAGATCGAGCTGAACGGTGTCTTCGTCGAGCTTGGCGGCCATCTGAAAGTGGTTGCGAATCTGCTCCGGCAGGCGGGTTTGCAGGTAGCGCTGCGGCAAGCCTTCCAGGAAGACCTTGAGCGCATCATGCTGGGCAGCGGGGACCATCGAGCGGAGGCGGTTGAGCAGCGTGGGGTCGATGTTGGCGTGGTAGCGCACTTCATCCACCGAGCGGTCCATAAAGTTGGCGGTGGCCATGTAGAGCTGCCAGAGGTTCTCAGCCTTCCAGGGCGTCAGCGCCTCAGGGTTGACGGCCTTGATGTCGGCAAAGGTCATCAGGGTGAGCATCTTGAGAATCTGTGGACTGCCGACCTTTTCCGCAAAGCCGCGCACGTTCTCAATATCAAAGATGTCGCGGCGGAGGGCGTTGGACATTTCAAGATGCAAGCGGATGAGCTGAATCACAGCCTCGCGCTCTTCGCCGTCGAACTCCAGACGGGCCAGCAGCGCATCGGCCAGCTCGATGCTAGGGGCAACATGATCTTCATTGCGGCGGGCCTTGCCGGTGTCATGCAGCAGCAGCGTGAGCAGAAAGAGATCGAGGCGGTCGATCTCCGGCAGCAGTTGGGCCAGACGCTGCTCGTATTCGTTGGCGGGCTGACGCAGGCCGTGCACATTGTCGATGGTCAGGAAGGTGTGCTCATCGACGGTATAGCGGTGATAGCTGTCGCGGATGACCAGGGCATCAATGCCGTGGAACTCCGGAATCAGCATTTCCAGAATGCCAAGGGCGTGCATGGTGCGCAGCGCGTGTGCAGCGTGCGGTCCGAGCAACACTTCGCGCAGCGCGTTCCATAGATACGGGCCTTCGGGAATATGAATGGCTAGCGCGGGCAGCGCGTCGGTGATGCGATCCTCCGCACCCTGCGAAAGCGCGTAGCCGTGCGTGGCCATCAGGGCAAAGACGCGCAGAATGGCGCTGGTGTCATTGAACTGCGCGCCGGGGACAATGTCGATGCGGCCCTGATCGAGGAGGAAGTCGGTTCCGGCGATGGGCGTGCGGCGGCGGCGAAATTGCTTGTAGAAGCTGACCGGGGCGGGCAGATGCTCCATCAGCAGCGCGGCGCGGCGATAGATGACGCGGGCGTGGCGGAAGTAGGTGCGCATCCAATACGCTGGATCAGCGGTGCCGCGCGTCTCCAGGCCGATGGAGTTGGCGGCGGCTTCATCCTGAGATTGCCAGTCGAGGGTATTGTCGTCGCGGCCATGACGGAAGTGAAGAAAACATCGAGCGGCGGCGAGGAAGTCAAAGGCAGCCTCGGCGTCTCCGCGCGCGCTCTGGAAGACGCCTCCGCGATGGCGAGGCCACTCCTTGGTCTCCTTGAGGTGGAAGAGCAGCGCAAACCATACGGCCAGACTGAAGTCGCGCAATCCGCCGGGGCAGTCCTTGAGGTTCGGCTCCAGGTGAAAGATGGTGTTGCCGAATTTGGCGTGGCGGGCGCGGGCAATCTCGCCCAGCTTCTGCGTGATGGTGTTCCACTCGCTCAGCACCAGGCCGGGCAGCACGGTTTGGTGGAGCTGCTGGTAAAGCGGAAAGTGACCGGCCAGAAAGCGGCGATCAAGCGTGGCCAAGGTGAATTCGAGGTTGTCGGGATCAAAACGGCCGGCTTCCTTGACCGTGCGCGAACTGGGGCTGGCGCGCAAGCCGATATCCCACATCCCTTGAATGATGGCGCGGACGGCGTCCTTGGAGCTGGCCTCGGTCTTGTCGTCGGCAAAGGCAAAAAGCACATCAATGTCGGAGTAAGGAAAGAGATCCTTGCGCCCATAGCCGCCCAACGCCAGCAGAGCCATATTCGGCGCGGGCTGGCCGGCAAAGGCGCGACGCCACATCTCAATAAGTATCCGGTCCACCACGGCGGAGCGGCGGCGAATGGCTGCCGTGCCGTCGCCGGTGCGTTCGCAGGTTTGGCGGACAAGCGTCATCTCCCGCGTATACTGCTCCCGAAGATCGTCAACCGCCAAAGCGACTGGATTCATGTGGACTCGTGTCTCGGTGTGTGTGTGGCTTGCCTGAGCAAGAAAGGATTGTTAACAGCATAAGCGAAAAAAAAGGATTTGGGTATCTTTTGGCCGGAACGGTCCCGATAAATGGGACAAAATGGCTGCAAATTCAATGTGAATCGCCCTAAAAATAATTTCATTTCATGCTCAAACGCGCCTTGATCCGCTGCTCACGACAGTGATCAGGAAGTGCGCGCCCGAATTTCTTTGCAGGAGGCTTGTAATTCCGACAGAAACGGTCGTATACTGAATACGGACTGAAGAAGTCGGATATTCAATGCTCAAGCTGACCAAAAAAGCGGATTACGGATTGATGGCGCTCAAGTTTTTGGCCGAGCACCCGGAGCGGAGTGCGCTCAGTGCCAAGGATGTGGCCGACGCTTACGGGATTCCGGCACAGTTGCTGGCCAAGATTCTGCAACTGTTGACCAAATCCGGGCTGCTTAAATCGACCGCCGGGATGAACGGAGGTTACGCGCTGGCGCGGGAGGCGCGCTCCATCTCGGCGTATGAGGTGATTCTGGCCATTGACGGGCCGTTTTTCATTACCTCTTGCAGCAAAGGCAAGACCGGTTGCGAGTTGGGATTGAGTTGCACCATCAAAGAGCCGCTGGCGCGGGTGAATGAGACCATCGCCGGCGTGCTGAAGAGCATCAGCATTCAGGATTTGGCGGAGCACGAACAGCCAGCGGCGCGGGAGCGCCAGGCAAGTGATCTGATTGTATTGACGAGCGGAGTTAGCGGTTAGCGGAGTTAGCGGCGCAGGTGAACACCACTAACTCCGCTAACAACGCTAACACCGCTAACGAAGGAATGGAGACCAAAATGAGCACAGTTGCCAGCCAAGTAGAAGTGCCCGCGGGCGTAAGCCTTCCGATTTACATGGACAACCACGCCACCACGCCTCTTGATCCGCGCGTGCTTGAGGCGATGCTGCCCTACTTCACCACCAAATTCGGCAACGCTGCCAGCCGCAATCACAGCTTTGGCTGGGAGGCGGAGCAGGCCGTCGAAGCGGCGCGCGAGCAGATTGCGCAACTGATCGGCGCCACGGCCAAGGAGATCATCTTCACATCGGGCGCCACGGAGTCCAACAATTTGGCCCTCAAGGGCGCTGCCGAGATGTACCGCGAGCGCGGCAACCACATCATCACCCAGGTCTCCGAACACAAGGCGATTCTGGACACCTGCAAGCGCCTGGAGAAGCACGGCTACCGCGTCACCTATCTGCCGGTAAAGGCCGACGGGCTGATCGACATGGACGATTTGAAGCGGGCGATGGACGAGAAGACGATTCTGGTTTCGATCATGGCGGCCAATAACGAGATCGGCGTTTTGCAGCCCATCGCCGAAATCGGCAAGCTCTGTCATGAGCGCGGCGTCCTCTTCCACACAGACGCGGTGCAGGCGGTTGGCAAGGTTCCCATCGACGTGATTGCCGACAACATCGATTTGCTTTCGCTCTCTGGCCACAAGCTCTACGGACCCAAGGGCGTGGGCGCGCTTTACGTGCGCCGTCGCAATCCCCGTGTGCAGATTGCCGCGCAGATTGACGGCGGCGGCCATGAGCGCGGAATGCGCTCCGGCACGCTGAATGTGCCGGGCATCGTCGGACTGGGCAAGGCCTGTGAGATTGCGCGGCAGGAGATGAGTGCGGAAGCCACGCGGGAGACCGCTCTGCGTGATCGGCTCAAGGACAAGCTCGAAGGCGCGCTCGATTACGTTCACGTCAATGGTTCCTGGGAGCACCGCTTGCCCGGCAATTTGAATATGAGTTTTGTCTACGTTGAAGGCGAGAGCTTGCTGATGGGCATCAACGACATTGCGGTATCGAGCGGCTCGGCCTGCACTTCAGCAACGCTGGAACCGTCGTATGTGTTGAAGGCCTTGGGTCTCGGCGACGATGTGGCGCATAGCTCGATTCGCTTTGGATTGGGCCGCTTCAACACGCAAGCCGAAGTAGATTACGTGGCCGACAAAGTGATCGAAGTCGTCCAGCATTTGCGCAAGCTTTCGCCGCTTTACGAGATGGTGCAGGATGGCATCGATTTGAGCAAGATTCAATGGGCGGCGCACTAACAGGTTGACAGGTTGACAGGTTAACAGGTTGACAGGTTGTTAACTTGCTAACTTGTCAACTTGTTAACTTGTAAACCTGTGAAAAGGAGTAACAAAATGGCATACAGCGAGAGAGTGATTGACCACTACAACAACCCGCGCAATGTGGGCCAACTGGACAAGGGATCGGCGGAGGTCGGCACAGGCCTGGTGGGCGCGCCGGAGTGCGGCGACGTAATGCGCTTGCAGATTCGCGTCAACCCCGCGACGCAGGTCATTGAAGAGGCCAAGTTCAAGACCTTTGGCTGCGGTTCGGCGATTGCCAGCTCTTCGCTGGCGACCGAATGGATCAAGGGCCGAACCGTGGACGATGCGCTGGGCATCAAGAACACGGACATCGTGAAGGAACTCTCGCTGCCGCCTGTGAAGATTCACTGCTCGGTGCTGGCCGAAGATGCGATTCGCGCGGCCATCGGCGATTGGAAGAAGAAGAACGTTGCGGCGCAGCCGGTTGAAGCCGAAGCGGTTGCACAGTAAGAGTATCTGTTGCGCACGAAGAGTATCCGTTGCGCACGAAGAGTATCCGTTGCGCACGAAGAGTATCCGTTGCGCACGAAGAGTACCTGTTGCGCACGAAGAGTACCTGTTGCGCACGAAGAGTACCTGTTGCGCACGAAGAGTACCTGTTGCACACGAAGAATATCTGTTGCGTACGAAGAGTGTCTGTTGAACACCAAGAGTATCCGTTGCGTACGAAGAGCATCTGTTGCGCACAAAGAGTACCCGCGCCGTAGGCGCAGAGGTGATTAGCCCACCGTTTCAACGGTGGGAAAGGATCAACCAGAATGCTGTCGGAGTCCCGTAGGGACGGCGCAACGGGGAATTGCAATTGTGAGGGGGCGATTATGTCGAACATGGTAAGCATCCAAGCACCACCAACGCCGGAAGCCATTGTAGCGCAGCCGCAAGCGCTGCAGCAGGGCTTGAATGTCACGGAAAAGGCTGTCAAGCATATCCGCATCGCGATGGCCAAGGAAGGCATCTCGCCGGAAGAAGGCGGACTGCGCCTGGGCGTGATGGGCGGCGGCTGCTCCGGGCTTTCGTATTCGATCAAGTTCGACACGCAACCCCGCGAGCGCGACCGCATCTTTGAGTTCGATGGCGTGCGCGTCTTTGTCGATCCCAAATCATTTGTCTACCTGCACGGCATGACGCTGGACTACGAAGAGACGCTGATGCGCCAGGGCTTCAACTTCATCAACCCCAATTCGGCGCGCTCCTGCGGTTGCGGGTCGTCGTTCTCCTAAGCGGGCTGGATTGAATGAAGGGTACGGGCTTTAGCCCGTACATAAAAAGCAACAAGAGAAGATGGGCTTCAGCCCACGAGGGAAATCTTCTTTGAAGTCCGCATTCCCTCAGGGGCTAAAGCCCGCATTGATTTTGCGGGGTCAATGTACGGGCTAAAGCCCGTACCCTTCAGTACGAGTTGCATGAAGTTTTGTAAGGTTCGACTATGTTCAAAGTTCTCGATTCCGCGGTTCCGGTTGCTTGTTGGTCGTGCTCGATTGGCCACAATGACTCCACTTTGTTTTGCCCGCATTGCAGCAAGATTCAGCCGCCTCCGGGCGGCGACTATTTTTCCGTCTTCGGATTGGATCCAAAGCTGAATCTCGATCTGCCCGCGCTGGAGCACGAGTTCCATCGCCTCAGCCGCAAGCTGCATCCTGACCGCTTTGCGCGCGCCGCGGAGAATGAAAAAGAGTTCAGTCTGGCAGACACGGCGCTGCTCAACGACGCCTATCGCACGCTGAAAGATCCGCTGCGCCGCACCGAATACCTGCTCAAGCTGTTGGGCGCGGTGGATCCCGAATCCAAAGATGAAAAGAGTGCGCGCGTGCCTGCTGATCTGCTCGAAGAAGTCTTCGAGTTGAATATGCAGATTGAAGAGATGCGCGAAAATCGCAAGACTGGAGCAGAAGACGCGGCTTTGGAAGCTGCGCTGACGCAAGCCAAGTTGAAGACGCAGACTCTGCTCAGCGCAGTGGACGATGACTTGCGCCAAGCGTGGCAAAGGTGGGACGAAGGCGACAATGCTGCGCGCAGTTCCGCTCAGAAAAAAATGGTGGCGCTGCTTGACCGGCGGCGTTACTTAAGCAATCTGGTCCGCGATGTAACGGAAACCCTGGGGGCATAGAAAGAGAGCATGGCGCAAGGACGCGTAGTCGGAATTGACTTGGGAACCACCAACTCCCTGGTCGCAACCATGGAGGGCGGCACGCCGTTTGTAATTCCCGGCGTGGACGGCTTGAACCTTGTGCCGTCGGTGGTGGCGCTTGACCCGATTCCGCCCGAAGGTGGCCGTCCCACTGTTACGGTGGGCAACACGGCGCGCCGTGCGCTGATCGAGACGCCGGAGCGCGTCATCTACTCCGTCAAGCGGCTGATGGGACGCGGCCTTGAAGAGGTTCAGGATGAGTTGAAGCTCTTTCCCTTTCATCTGGCCAAGGATATGGAAGCTGGAGAAGTGCCGCGCATTCAGCTTGGCGAGATGCGCTTTACCCCGCCGGAGATTTCGGCGTACATCTTGCGCCAGCTCAAGCGCAACGCCGAGCGTTTCTTCGGCTCGCCGGTCACGCAGGCGGTAATCACTGTACCGGCGTATTTCAACGATGCCCAGCGGCAGGCCACCAAAGACGCGGGGCGCATGGCCGGGCTGGAGGTGTTGCGGCTGGTCAACGAGCCCACCGCGGCGGCGCTGGCCTACGGCCTGGACCGCGCCAAAGTGGGGACGATTGCAGTCTTTGATCTGGGCGGCGGAACGTTTGATATTTCCATCCTCAAGCTGAATGACGGCATCTTCGAGGTGCAATCGACCAACGGCGACACGCACTTGGGCGGCGACGATATTGATAACCTGCTGCTCAGCATCGCGCTCAACGAGATTCACGCCGAACATGGCGTCGATCTGCGGCTGCATCCCGGCGCGGTGCAGGCGGTACGCAAGGCCGTGATTGAAGCCAAGATTCTGCTCTCCTCAGAAGCTGCGGCGCAATTGAATATCGAACTGCCCAATGGCGACAGCTATCAACGCGAGATTCCCCGCGATGTCTTCGAGATGCTGATTGAAACGGTGCTCAAGCGCACCGAGGGCCCTTGCCATCAAGCGCTGGCCGACGCCGGCATTGCGCCGGAGCAGGTGGACGAAGTGGTGCTGGTGGGCGGCTCCACGCGCATTCCCGCCGTGCGCGAGTTAGTGGATTCAATCTTCAAACTCAGCCCGCGCGGCAAGCGTCCGCACACGGAACTCAATCCCGATGAGGTTGTTGCTCTCGGCGCGGCGGTGCAGGCCGACATTCTGGCCGGCGCCTCCAAGTCCACCGAAGAGATGCTGCTGCTGGACGTGACCCCTCTCTCGCTGGGCATCGAGGCCTTGGGCGGCACCGTGGCGCGCATCATTCAGCGCAACTCGACGATCCCCGCCTCGGCCACCGAGCACTTCACCACCGGCGTCGATGGCCAGACCAACGTCGCCATTCACGTCGTCCAGGGCGAGCGCGAACTGGCCGCCGATTGCCGCTCCCTCGCGCGCTTTGACTTGAAGGGCATTCCGCCGATGAGCGCAGGATTGCCGCGCATTGAAGTCAAATTCCTCATTGACGCCGACGGAATTTTGCACGTGACGGCACGCGAGCAGCGCTCGGGCCAGGCCGCGCAGATTGAGGTCAAGCCGACCTATGGGTTGACGGACGAGCAGGTCGAGAGCATGATTCTCGAATCCTTTGACAACGCCGAGGCTGACTTTGCCAAACGGCTGCTGATCGAAGCGCGCAACGAGGCGGAGACGATTCTCTCCGCCGTCGAGCGCGCGCCGCAGAGTCCCGCATGGGCTTTGTTGCGCGGCGAGGAGCAGGCGGCAATCAACACCGCGCACCAACAACTGGAGCAAATCAAACAAGGCGAGGACGCCGCTGCAATTCGTGAAGCAACGCTCGCGCTCGATCAAGCCACGCGCCGCTTTGCCGAGCTGATGATGGAGGCCGCCGTCTCCAGCGCACTGCGCGGCAAAACAATGAATGATGCCGGCGAGGAACTGGCCGAAGCCGTCAGCGCACCGCATGAATTTGCTCCGGCGGAGTTCAAGTGAGCGGAGTTAGCTCCAGTCAGGAGTGTGCGTCATGAAATCTTGGATTAAGGTCGTTGCGTATTTGCTCTCGGTCACCGCTATTCTAATGAGCGCTCAGTCCGTACCGGGTGTACCGAACCAAGTGCAGAAGACACAATCACAAGGTTATTGGACTGATCCTTCCACGGGACTCATGTGGGCTGGAAAGGACAATGAAAGAGATGTGCGCTGGAAAGGTGCGGTGAAGTACTGCCGCAATCTCCGATTGGCTGGGTATTCTGATTGGAGGCTGGCGACACTTGCTGAGTTAGGGGCGATTTACGACCGTAATGCCAATGTTCCTGGATTAGCTGGTTCAAGCAAAGATAATCTCTTTACATGGCACGTGAAGGGGAATTTGTTCCTTACCGGTGATGAGTGGAGCAGTGAGCGCAGATATGATGATCGCGGACGTCCTTCGGGTTACGAATGGTACTTCGATTTCAATGAAGGAATATCCAATAATGAGCCAAGTGGTTGGCCTTATTCCTTCAATGGTATGCGCGCGTTATGTGTGCGTAGCGTTGAGAAATGATGTGATCGAAGGCCCTCTATTCGGAGACGGTCTTACAAAGAAGACGTGAAAGAAGGATTATATGAATGAAAAAACCGAGATAAACATTCCCGCCGACAAGCTCGTCCGCGTCACCTTCCTTCCCGAAGGCCGCACGGTGGAGTTTGAATTTGGCACGCTGCCTTACGAGCGCCACGGCGAACCAATGTCCATCCTCGATGTCGCCGAGAACCACGATGTCTTTCTCGATCACGCCTGCGGCGGCGTCTGTGCCTGCTCCACCTGTCATGTGCTCGTCAAATCCGGCGCCAGCGGTCTCACTGAAGCCGAAGACGATGAGCTGGATCGCCTCGACATGGCCGCCGATCAGCAGTTGAACTCGCGCTTGGGCTGCCAAGCCGTCATCACGCGCCCCGGCGAATATGTCGTCGAGATTCCAGAGTGGAATCGCAATTATGTCTCTGAAGGAAAGCCGCTCAATCTGGCGGAAGAAAAGTAAAGGAGAGCCGATGCCGCGCGAGATTCACTGGACCGACGCCGAAGAGATCGGCATTCAACTCGAAGAGAAGTTCCCCGGCCTTGACCCGCTCACCGTGCGCTTCACCGACCTGCACCGCTACGTAACCGAGCTGGAAGGATTTGCCGACGACCCGGCAAAGTCGAATGAATCCCGCCTGGAGGCGATTCAGATGGCCTGGCATGAGGAGTTTGAGGATGCAAAAGGTTAGGGCGGAATTATTCCAGCGTGAAGCCCGCCTTAGCGGCAGCTTCTGCCAATCGCTGGTCGAAGGTCAGAAAAACTTGCCCCTTGGGATTGCCTTCGCACCACTCCAGCGCCGCCGCAAGCTGTAGCGCGTCCGCAGCACGCAACGGGTAAAGCTCAAGCAATGAACAGGCGTCCAGGGCAATGCTCTTGGTTGAGCCAACGGAATGCCAGTCTTGTACGATTTCCCGCGCGATCTGCTTGCCAACGAGGAACCGTTCGTGCGTTATCTGACCCATCCTCTCAAGCCGAGTCAATCCGCTTATGATCTCAACCTGGGTTGCCCACCAAGCCACGATTCCGTAACGTTCTTCAAGCCACCGGGCCGTATCTGTCATCGGTTGCGAGACGCAGAGTGGGATGAGCGCGCTGGAGTCCCAGAAAGCAACGGGTTTCATCATCTACCTTCACGCTCTTCTTCCCAAACTTGGTCCATCACTTCCTGCGAGATCATCGGGCCAGGCGGATAGGGCAGCTTGTATCCCACCGGACGCCGCATCTTGGGCGGCGTGATAATACCCTTGGCAATCAGGCGGCGCATCCGCGCGTCTTCATCCTCGTCCGCGCCCGGAGCTACCAGCCGCGCAACCAGCGTGTTGCGTTCAAAAATCAGTACCTCCTCGCCGTTCTTGGCGAATCGGATATAGGCGCTGAGTTTAGCCTTCAGTTCGCTGATCTTTGCAGTCCTCATGACTCTACGTTAGCACAATATGACCTACTTGGTCATGTTAAGTTGAAGTGCTATTGCACGAAAGTTCATGCGTCTTTACCCTTTAATTTTCAGCGCCACTCCAAGGCTTCCCGCTCCGTCCATCCAAACGAACCTTCAAAGTGCTGGAACTCCTTCGGCTTGCCCGGAATGAGATAGACGCTGAGCACGTCAAAGCGCACCGGCGGCTTTGGCTCCTGCGGCAACTGGCGGACGTACTGCCGCGCCAGACGGCGGAGCGTGTTGCGCTTGTGCATATCCACGGCAATCTCGGCCGGACTCATCTCGTGAGCGGTACGCGTCTTCACCTCAACGACGCAGAGCAGCGCACCTTGCCACGCGATCAAGTCAATGTCCCCCGGCAGATCGCCTGACGACCAGCGCCGCGCCACCACCACATAGCCCTTGCGGCGCAGATAAAAGAAAGCCGCGTCCTCGCCATCCATGCCCGTAGCCAGGTGGGCGGGCCCGCTTGCTCCTCCGTTTCTGCGCTCCATCCCGGTCAGGCCAGCCAGCACGCGCTCCTCGCAACTGATCCGCAACTCTTCCATCCATCCCATGGAAGATTATTCTCCACTGAATCAGTGCAACGTGCAAATCTCGATCAGTATGGAGCCATTTCAGCCACCCGCTTTTGCGCTCGTTTCAATCACTACCGTACCTGACTTTTGCCAAAGTGGAACAGTCAAGTCCGCATCCGGGAAGTTCGCGCAAGTGAAAGAGATTTTTCGCCCTGCAGGGCCTCATGCCATGTTGAAATGAACAAGTCTGAGAGGTTAAGGGAGGAAGGTCAGTTATGTCTCACGGGATGTTTGGCGGTTTGTTTTCAGGTGGAAGCGTTCAGGCGCAAACGGTCCCTGCGAGTTTACTGACGATTGCGGAAACGCACTCCGCAGAGGAAACAGATCACAGTTTCAAGTTCGCGCTGGACGCACTGCCGGTGAACGCCATGTTCTGCGACCGCGATCTGATTCTGCGCTACCTCAACCGCTCCTCGCTCAAAACACTTCACTCACTTCAGCAGCATCTGCCGGTTCCGGTGGATCAGATTGTGGGCAAATCCATCCACATTTTTCACCGCAACATCGACAATATTGACCGGATCATGGGCAATAAGCAGCGCCAAGGCCGCCATCAACTTCCGCACAAGGCAACCATCGCGTTAGGCCCAGTGAAACTGGACCTCGAAGTTGAACCCATGACCAATGAGCACGGTGAGTTCATTGGCGCTTGTGTGGTTTGGGGGGTCAGTACGCAGGGCAAACTGGAGACGCTCCGCGCCGCGCAGGAAGCGCAACGCACGGACATCGAGCACCTGAACGGAAACCTGCAAATGGTGGCCACGGCGACCCATGAGATTGAATCCAGCATTGCCGAAATCGCCCACAACGCGGTGGATGTTTCGCAGGCTGCCGAGAAGTCGCGCGTAGCCAGCGCCGAGAGCCGGACGGCTATCGAGAATCTCAGAGTATCGAGCAGCGGAGTGGCCAAGGTCGCCGGGCTCATCGCCTCCATCGCCACGCAGACCAGCGTGCTGGCATTGAATGCGAATATCGAAGCAGCGCGCGCCGGCGCTCACGGCAAGGGCTTTGCCGTGGTGGCCAGTGAAGTGCGAAAGCTGGCCGAGCAAACCGCATCGGCTACCAATGAGATTCAGGCCAAGGTCACCTCGATTGGCCAGGACCTGAATACCGCGATGGAAGCCATCGGGCAAATTGCCGTGCAAACGGAAGAGCTTTCCGGGCTTTCGCAGCAGATGGCCTCGGCCGCTGAGGAGCAGCATCTGGCGACGCAGGAGATGGCCCAGAATCTGGAACGCGCCGCGCACCGCACCTCGGAGATCGCCAATATGCGCATTGAGGACAAAGTTTTGTAACGCAAGCCGCCAGGGGGACAGACTGTCGCAGCACTGGGGAAGGGGCTGGCAGGCCGGAGTGAAAGATACTCCATTCTGCCAGCCCCATTTTTTCGGCTGTCGTTCTGCTTCTCCGCCGCTTGAACCCGCATAAAGATTTCAAACTGGTAGGATGGAGAAGGAGAGCTTCCATCATGGTCAAACTTCTGGTTCAATGGCTCTTGAGCGCCTTCGCCTTGCTGGCGGTTTCCAGTCTGGTCAATGGCTTTGAGGTGGATGGCCTGGCTTCGGCGCTGGCCGCTTCGCTGGTGATCGGCCTGCTCAATGCGACCGTCGGCTTCTTCCTCAAGATTGTTACCTTTCCCATCAGCATCCTAACGCTGGGCATTTTTCTGCTGGTGATCAACGGCATGATGATTATGCTGGCGTCGGGCATTGTGCGTGGCTTTCATGTGCGCAGCTTTGGCGCGGCCTTTTGGGGCGCACTGGTGTTGGCGCTGCTTGGTATGCTGATCCGCGCTCTTACCAAGAACGCTTAGGCGATTTCAGGCGCTGGGAACAAATGTAACTCTGCCGGTGTCTATCAATACATGGACCTCAACCGCCTGAGATCGCTCCTCGCCGCGCCCCTGGCCAGCCTCTTCCTGATTCTGGCTTTTTGCACCTTCGAGTTGCAAAAGCCACCATCGGTTGGAATGGTTCTTCCGTTGACAAGGGTTCGGGAGATTCCAGGCTATTATTGCCCCGGCGTCGATAGAACTATCTATGCGCAATTGCGCAAAGATGGCAGCTATTGGATCAATGAGACTCAAGTACCTGCCAATGAATTGCGTCTCAGACTCGCGGAAATCTATGAGAATCGCCAGGAAAAAATCCTTCCTATCTCTTCCGATCCCGATGTTAGTTATGGAGAGTTTGCCAATTTCTATAGCAAAGTG
>Ga0181520_10005551_pt1 | contig 20000 bp, 12 predicted proteins | sample PEATcosm2014_Bin_29_FD_132451 | JGI IMG/M metagenome (GOLD analysis project Ga0181520, IMG submission 132451) | Peatland microbial communities from MTU Mesocosm Facility, Houghton, MI, USA - PEATcosm2014_Bin02_30_metaG | ecosystem: Environmental > Terrestrial > Soil > Wetlands > Peat | place... | reverse complement strand
TACCGGAGGCGATGTTTGGAGTTGTAACGCCCTCGCTACGATAGCAGTGGACTGGAGTGCGGATTGCTTCGATGGCAAGTGACCCCCTTTGACAAACTGGAGTGCTTTGCTCGGCCCAAGCGCGGGAGTCACCGCGATTCGGCTCAGAAAGGCATCTCTCGTGTCAGAACCATTCCAAAGAGTGTAAATGCCGTCTCTAAACCTATGCAACACGAAGGCCGCAGGAAGGAGGTGAAGAAAAACACAAGCAATCCAGATGCACAGGCTGGCACTGATGATTTGACGGAACCGTGGCCTCATTTCCCCTCATTTAAACAAGAAGTAGTTCATATCCGGAACGCCGATCAAACAGGAAGATGAGAATACTTGTGATCAATAGATCGCGGGGTAGAACGGCAAGTGTGGCATGAGAAGAGAAAGATGCATCGACGAGTGATATATCTTGCCGGATTACTCTAACCCGCGTTGTATGGGCGGCGCCGGAAGGGACGGCCATTCGGGCAATACTCAGGCTGTCCACTGGTGGTGAAACGGCGAGAAAGGGTTGAGCAAAGCATGAACTGAAGACAAAGCTTCAGCATATCCATCTTCCGTTCTCAAGGGGGTATCCATGGCAACCATTGCCCAAGAGCATTCATTGTTTGAAATTGACCGGGAACTTGACGCGCTTCTCGATGACATCGAGGACGAGATCGAGAATCGCGGCGAAGCATCGGCCGAGTTGGTAGAGCGCTTTCAGCAATTCTGCGAGGCCCACGGCGAAAAAGCAGACCGCATCGGGCGCTTCCTTCGCATGATGGAAGCCCGGGTCCAGTACTGCCGAAGTGAAGCAGGCCGACTACAAGACCGTGCGCGCACTTGTGATCGCAAAGTTGTCCAGACCAAGAACATGGTCATGTATTACCTCAAGAGCCGCGAACTCAAGAAAATTGAGGGTCGAGAGTTCACCCTGCGGATCCAGAAGAACAGCCAGGATTCGGTGCGGTTCACGGATGAGGCCCAAGTGCCGATGTGTTTCAGGAGCATTGAGACACGCATCGACGGGCAGCTCTGGGAGAAGATTGTTTCTTCCTTATCCGGCGAGTTGCAGCAGCACCTGGTTACCAGCGTCCGAGATTCTACGCCCAGCTCCGACGCGATCAAACTGGCCATTCAACAGCAAATCGTAGTTCCAGGGGCCGAGGTCTACCGCGGTGAACATCTGCGCGTTGCGTGAAGGCCGTTGTACGAGACAATTCTGCCCCCAATTTGTCCGCAAACTATCGTGTTCGCCGATTGTCTTCTGCTGGATGGAGATCGATGATCCTTCGCTCCTTGATCCGCTGAGGAGCGTTGACCGACATCGGAACGAAGGCGATACAGTTCACAAGATTAACCACAGCCTGCAACACATATTTGTCGCTCTCGTCAGGGTCCACCTTCATCAGCCACTCCCGGCTTTGTGTCATCACCCAGGCAAGCAAATCCTGTTCCGGATGAGCATCTATATACTGCTGTGCTGAACTGTTCTGTTCAGATTTCCCATCTAGAGAAGAATAAAACCGCAAAAGAGTCGTGTGGCGCCGCATCTGATTCTCCTGCTCGTCCTCCGTTACCAGATGCCACGTCAGACCCGATTCCTTCATTGCCTGAAAACAGAGAAAAAGCATCTCAAGCGCGAACTCCTGCTTGGCCGCAGGTACGCCAAGGGTCCGCAAAACAAGAACTGCAGCAAGCATATTGGGCTGGGAAGAGAAAATCTCATCCGCCAGTCCCAGCTTCTGTTCGGCAGTCATCTCCTGAACTGCCTTAATGGCTCGCAAAAGGGCGTTGCGCGAAATCCGGCTCATCTCTGATTTCCATTTTCGCTTAGCGGATCACGACTCCAGAAAGGGGTCATAGCTCCTCGCTCTTGTCCGCAATCGCGAATTTGAATTGCCACCCCTCATAGCTCATTAACATCCTGCCGAACTGCTCCCAATTGACCTCGTGGCCATCGATGACGAGCAACGGAAGGTGACCGCCTTGGTGTTCGTCCCATTCAATCCGTCCACGCACAATCCCTTGATCCGAAATTTGAAGACCGTAATCGCCGATCTTGAGATGTTTGACCGATAGGGCGCGGCGCATCTTCTCGACCAATCGCCCAAACAGTACGAGTTGATCTTCCTCGGGATCACCAATGATCTGAAAGAAGTAACCGGTCGGATTACCGTTGCGAAGTTCAAACGCATCGATGGCGATGCTGGTCACCAACAGTTGGGCGCGAAAATGAAACTCATGAATTTCACCGCCGCAATCACTGAATCCCATCGATTCGAACGCGGCGTGTTCAAAACCTTCCAGTCCGGCTGCCTCAGCCACCTCAGTGTTGAAGCATCGGCTGCATAGCTGGCGGTATCCCTTTTCGGCTGAACCAACGTGAACGATCTCGTAGCTTGGCCTGTTCTGGCCACAATCGTCACACCGGATCTCTTGACGCGATGTTGAAGCCGCGGTTTCCATGTTCAGCGAGAATACCAGACCCTGGTCGGCCATTCTCGCTGAACCCCGTTTGAGCCCGTCGGAGACCTTGGAATTCCCTAGAGCCGGTTCTCCTATTGGAGATCTACTGCGGACGTATCGCTTTGGGCGGAACCTCAACGCCACCAGGAGGAGAGATGTTTCTGTGCCAGCCATTGCTCGACGTCCTCATCGGGCGCAGAGTCGAAGACGCTGATTCCTTTGTTCAGACTCCATCCTGGAGCGATCTCCCAGATCCGCTGTCGATCCCTGGCATGGAGCAGGCCGTCGATCGTGTGTTCCGAGCCATCCGGGCAAACGAGAGAATCTTGATCCATGGCGACTATGACTGCGACGGCGTGCTTGGCACGCACATCCTCCGCAGCGTGCTTGCCAGCATGGGAGCCACGCCGAGAGCCTACCTCCCTCACCGCGATGAGGGTTACGGCTTGAGCACAAATCAAGTCCATCTGTTCTCGCGCGCTGGCACAGATCTGCTGATTACCGTCGACAACGGCATCAATGCCCACCAGGCGGTCCTGCTGGCTCAGCGTCTGGGAATCGACGTCCTCGTGATCGACCATCACAGCATTCAAGAACAGGCCAAGACCCTCGCCGTTTGGTCTCCGGAGTTCTGTGGCGCGGGGCTTGCCGCGATCTTCGGTTGGGCGTTGGCCATCCGCGCCGGCTGGAACGATGGTCGGGTGGAGAGTCTGCTTCAAGGTCTTAGCCAGTACGCTGCCATCGCATCGATCGCCGACTGTGTTCCGCTGCTGAATGGAACGAGAGTGTTGGCGAGGCTGGGGATGGGACAGCTTGCGCAGGCCAGGCACTGCGGATTACGTGAACTCGTGAGAGTCTCGTGCACCGATCCGGCACGGCCGGACTCGCACGACGTGGCATTCGGAGTCGCGCCTCGAATCAATGCCGCTGGACGGATGGACCATCCGGCGCTGGCGCTGGCCGTCTTTGATGCGGCCCAGGATGAAGAGGCCGCGCGCAAAAGTGTCGAAACGCTCAATCAGCTGAACCTCGAGCGGCGAAGGCTGGTTGGCCTCGAATTCAAAGAGTTGACTGCATCCCTTCATCATCCAATCCCCGCCGCACTTGTTGTCTATCGCGAGACCTGTCGAAAAGGGATTGCCGGCCTGCTTGCCAGTAAATGCGTTGAGCGATTTTCCGTTCCGACGATCATTCTGGTCCCTTCCTCCGCACCGGACACTGTCCAAGGATCGGGAAGGAGCGTGGCTGGCTTCGACATGGTTGAAGCGCTGCGCCCCTTCGCTAGATTCCTCACCCGATTCGGGGGCCACGCTCAAGCCGTCGGACTGACGATGCCGCTTGCAAATGTTCGAGCCTTCGAGCAGGAGTTTGTCGGCTCGGTCGAAGCGGCCGGGCTCAAGCCGGAGACCGGCCTTCGGGCCGAGGCTGAGATCGTCCTGCCGATGCTCGGAGGCCGGTTCAATGAACAGCTCGATCTGCTGGAGCCATTCGGGGAGGGCAATCGCGCACCGATATTCCTGCTTCGGATGGTCGAGATTCTAAGCGTCAAGAATCGATGGGTGCGCATCCGTCAGGGAGGGCGCAGCATGGAGGCGCTCGCGTGGGATGTTCCAATGAGCGAAGGCATGCGCGGAGATTGCCTGATTGAGTTTTACGGTAAACGGCGGATTCTGCGGGAGTTTCGAGATCAGATTGCACCCCTCTCGCGACCGGTTTGACAGAGGTTGGGTTTCGTGGGAAAACAAGCCCACAAGGAAGGAGAGAAAGGGATGCACCACCCAACCACAGATATGGATCAAATGATCGAACAGTTGAACCGGCTCCAGCTGCCGAGCTCTCTCATGGGGTGTTTTGACGCCTACCGGGAAGAGTCTGTAAAGTCCGCCGTCCAGGGATTGAGCCCGGCGCAGCTGGCCTGGTTTCTTGATATGCTGAACCGCTTTCGCGGCCCCGACGACCATAAGGACTCCCTGATCGATGTCTTCGATCCAGGAATGTACACCTCAAACCACCCGGCCTGGGAAGCGGCGCCGGCAACACGGATCGAGCTGCCGGCTCTGACCTCTGAAGTCGCGAAGACCGCGGATCGGGATTCGGAGTTTGCACAAATTGCCAGAGAGGAGTTGAGGGGCTTTCGAGATCAGACAAGCACTTATTCCGATGAGGAGATTCTGGGCCTTGCGAAGATCGCGAGAGCAGCGTTGGCCGATCAGAACAAGGTCTTTCAAGGCCGCGAGGACGCCGTTCGCTATTTGGCTCTGAACGCGAGCGCTCAGTTAGAAAATCTCTGGGCCTACGACGACGAGGCGTGGAGGAGGGCACCGGCGCGCCGGATCGAATTCGATGACATGGTGGCCAAACGAAAAGCCCAAATCCTAAAGATGGATCAGGCTCAGCCGCATTTCAGCGAGGCTGATTTCGCCTGCTATTCGGAGGATGAGATTCGCACCTTCGCATTTGATGCACGGAATCTGTTTCTGACTGATCGGGCAAAGCATCTGGCAATCTGCACGCGATGCCAGAACCGGCTAGAATACTGGGCCGATCTGGTCGAAAAGTTCGACCGTGCAACGCCCCAGCGCAGCGGCCGCGCAGACGCTTGAATTACCTCTTGAGAGTCCGGTTGCTCCCGTGCGCGCGAATCTGCTCGCGGGAGAGCCGGAGCAGGATCGGAACCCACTTCACTTATTGGATCTTTAGCGGGTAGGAGTAGAAATCATCTTGGCCATTGAGCTCGGTTAACAGCAGATAATCTCCGGGCTTGACGCTTCTTAAATCCATCAGAAAAGCAACGTCTGTCCGGCCGCTAGTGAGAACCGCTTGTCCGCTGGCGCAGGCGAGGCGGTTCTTTCCTCCCCGGTCAGTCGCGACCAGGATGCTGTACATCCCAGCCTCGCTGAAGCGCGGAAGAATCAGGTTGATATGCAGCAACGCGCGAGGCAGGATCAGCGGTGGCTTTGCCGGCTGCTCGCCAGCGCCGCGATAAGTGCCATACTCGGTGAGATCCAGTGTGCGCTCTGTCAGGCTGGCTGGTGGATTGAGTTCGGCTGACTGAGGAGCCTGTTGGTCGGCGCGGCGCTGTTGGCGCCAGGATGTCCCAATTAAAAAACCAACCAGGAGTAAGGCCGCGCTCAAGGCCGCAGCTGCCGCCAGTTTCACTCGCAGAGAGCCTGCGGCGGATCTTGTGGCACGAAACTGAAGAAGACGCGGCAAACAGTAGTTGCAGGAACTAACATGTGCAACATCTGGATCGGAAAGTGCGAAGCGATCCGGGTTCGCGGCATACGCCTGAAGAAATGAATCGTCCCGACACTGTGGAGTTCTCTCAGCGCTCGGTTGCCTATGGGCGTAGGCAGCAAGCTGATCGAGAAACCACTGTTCAGGAGTCTGCTTTTTGGTCACTGCCCCCTCTTCCCCCAAATCTATCGTTACCAGAAGAGCGGAGGAGAAGTCCACGGATTTCTGTGTGGAAAACACGCCGCACAGTGATGTGACTCGCGCCCAACTCTTCAGCAATCTGCCGCCAGCTGTGTCCCGCCAGACGCCAGTAGGCAATCTGTTGGGAGCGCTCACTCATCTTGTCCAAAACCTGCTGTACGAACGCGGTCTGCTCGGCTTCCGATCCAGATGCATGGCGTTGCGCCAATCGCTCGAGATCGTAAAGCGAGCCCCTGGCGATCTCCCGCTTGCTATTCAGGCGTTGTTTCGAAAGACGCTTGATGACGCTCAAGATGCGGTAGAAGATCTGCGCCGAGTTTCGCTCACGATTGAAGCGCTCATAGTAGCGCTCGGTGTTTTCGACTGCATCGTCCATCAGGTCGTAGGCGGAGTGAAGATCGCCGAGATAACGAGATGCACAGTAGACGGCGTAGGGCCAGGCGAGCGCGCAAGCGCGACGGAACAACTGGTCCACATCCGGGTCGGGAGAGCCCAGATACCAGTAGGTGCTGGCGGAGGGGGGAGGCCTCTGATCCATAACAACTCTGCATCGCCGGGTACTCGAACCTTGCGCGCCGACACCGTCCAAGCTGACGCCGCCGCACCCTATGCGTGGATTCTAGCCTGAAATCGCTTTACGGAACAAACTTTTTTCTCTTGACGTGAAACAAAACCATTTGCCAAATGCCTTATATGTATAGAGAGGTCTACTGTTCATCGCAACTCGATTGCACGACTTCTGCCTTTGGCTCGTCCTCAAAATAATTCGAGAAAAAGTTCTATCCCTCTCTTCATTTTTGCCCGAATGTGTGTATATGGAGGCAGAGGTGTGTGATGACTACTTCCCCTGACCACTCAAGTCCTAAGCGCCGAAGCTGGCGGCGATGGCCTCCAGAAGCGGTTGCGCTGATTCAACAGAACAAGAACCCGGTTGCTCTCTGCGAGGAACTTGCCTCCACTACGGGCAACGACAAGCGCGCTTGCTGGCGATTCCTCAACAAGCACGGGGTCCAGCGACCAGGCTCTCAATCCCGGCGGAGATTTGATCCTCGAACCGTGAATGCCCTGATCGACTATGTTTGCGATCACGGCGTGCAGGCCGCGGCCATGCGATTCGGCTACGACCCAAAGTCGCTGTATAACCTGTTGTATCGGCAGGAACATACCAGACTCAGCAAGGACGCTATGAGCCTACGGCAGATCTGCGAGCATCTCGGCGTGAAATACACGAAGGCGAGCGCCTGGATCGAGCAGGGTTTGCTGAAGGCAGAGCGACAGGAATCGAGAGCCGGCCGGGTCAGTTATCTGATTGAATTTGAGGCTCTTCAGAAATTCTGCAAGGAACACAAGAGCCTTCTGATCACCCGGCGGGTGTCGCCATCGAGAATTCGCTTTCTTGAGGAATATGTGTTTGCCCCCAAGCACGCCGAACTGCTCAGAACTCGCGAGAGCAAGCGAGAGGCCGAGGCATTCGAACGGGGCGAATACCTGCAGGTGGCAGAACGGGCTCAGACGAGCGACTGAGAGTTGTGAGAGTCAGAATCTCCAAAATCGTCCCCTAAGCTGATTTCCATAACTTCAAAGTGCCATCTGCATAGAGACTGTCAAAATGCCATCGGATTCGTTCAAGGATTTGGCTGTCCGAAAAGAGGATACCAAGCTCACAGTTTCTGCTGAACGCATCGTCGGTTAGGTTTGCGCTGGACAGAACTGCCTGATCGTCGATGACAGCGACCTTCGCATGTAGTTTTCCGGGCCTCCCGGCGGAGTTCCGTTCCCGTTTCTCCAGCGGCCAAAAGTAGATTTCTGATCGTTGCCGAACGATCTCAGGAAAGGCGTCCAGCGCATCCATCGAGAGCTGCCCTTGCGACGATTCCTCAAATTCCAGGATCAGGCGCACATGAACTCCGCGATTCAGCGCTTTCACGAGGGCGTCCGTGAGCTGATGAATTTTGTAGGCCGCAAATGTCACCAACAAGATCTCACGTTTTGAGGAGGAGACTAGGTCGTAAAAGACCTGGTCAATCCGTCGGGCAGGAATCTGGCTGCCCGGAGTTGGTCCGCTCCAAAGCAGTTCGATGGAGTGTTGCTCTTGCCACTGCGACCACATCAACGAGCAGAGATCAAGTGATACACTCAGCGCCTTCCAGGAGAACACCGACTCAGACTGACGAATGACGCTCACAAGACAATGAGCGGCGTCGTTGTTGTTGGTTACCGGCATACTGGCGATTAGAGCTGAGCTGCCCATGGACTCGGGTGCGTTGTTGAGAGCGCTGCACACCGCGTGAAGCCACGGTAGATGCGACCTGCGAATTAGGTCTTGGATGGCCGATGATAGTGCTGGCGAAATCATGCAAGTCACTTAAAGAAACAGGTCTGGGCGTTTGAAAACGTCTCGACAAGAACAGATCGATCGAGGTAACGATTGCCGCGCTCACAAGACGTTTCTGGCGAGAACTGACAAGCGTGGCAGCAGGCACCATGTATGCCGCGGCCTGTTGTGTCCGGGTGGTGCTCAGCGCACAGAGGATCAGAGGCGCATAAACGCATACTTTCCAAAGCCTGCTGGAGGTGACGCCCAAGAGTCAGTGGATCACCCAGTTCAACCAATCCCCCCAGTGTTCCTTCGCTGTCGGGTGCGGCTGTATACAGCAGGATTCCTGCCATTGGTCCCCCGGATTCTCCGGGTTGGCGAGAATACAGACGCTCGCGAATACTCGCTGCTGAATACCCGCAATCCAAGACAATCTGGCGCATTAGCGCATGTGCGAGAGAGTGAAGGATGACAAGTCGAATGCCAGGGAAGTGTTCGCCGATTGGCTTCAGTTTACGCAATTTACGCCAAGCTTTGTGCGACTCTAAGAACTCCTCCTGCAATGCCTTTACTTCTGGTTTCGCCTCCCAGGCGAGAAGGACTTCTTCGCGAACTCGCAAGAAGATGCCCTCACCTCGCACCTCCGAGGCCGGTAGCCAAGTTGGGCTCTCCCGCCGCAATGCAGTCATTCGATCGTCCAAGACTACAGTAGCCTCGGCAAAGTCGGAGTTTGACTCGATCCGTGTAAATCCCAACAATGCCCGAACCTCTCTAATGCGCTCAACGAGAACAGTACCTTCGAAACTTTCCTCGAAACCCTTTGGAGGAGCGACTTGTCTTAGTTTGAAGTCCTTGCTTTCAACAGCATCACTCGGGTTCGAGAAAGTATCCCATTCAGGAAGCTTCAGGTCCTCAGCTTGCGATTGATTTGATCCGCCACCCTGACGCTTTGACTCGATAGCCGCCCAAATGTCTTCCTCTTTGAACTCACCAAATAGCGGGATCAACGACCGAAACTTCTGAAGTTTCTTACCAACGAAGCGAACTTCATCAAGGCTTTCCAGGTTGGTCAACTCAATCCACTGCTCTTCAACAAGCTTGCCTAACCTGTCGGTAGCTCGTGGAATGGATAAAGCAGAAAGAGCTGTGGGAAACCAGCTATTGGAAGAGCCAAGCAGGATCGCTTTGCCATCCTCTTTGCATCCAGAAGCATCTGTCTTGCGCAGGTGTGGATGGTGTGCCGGACACAAAAACACCGCATCTGGATCAAAAGCATCAGCCATCCTACGCTCAACGCCGCAGGAATTGCATTTCACGATGATGTCCGATGCATCACCTGAGGCGCCAAACTCGCGCAGAGTCAACGCCGCAGGCTTGCAAGGGACATTCCCTTTATGCACAAAAGTGATCCACGGAAAATCAGTAAGGTGTCCTTCCCTGCAAGCGAGCAGAAAGCGGACCGACAAAGCGGTTGGCGGCTTTCCACCCAAACTCTTGAGGCACCCTTGGTGAACGTATGCTGTCTTGTCTGGGCGGTATGGGTCCTGGACAAGTTTGAAGACACCCGATTCCACTGTAGCGAGGGTATCGCACAACGAACAGCGCATCCATCGGGGAAACGGCACCACAGGGACACCAATGGCAGGCGCGGCCGGGTCACGATCTCCGCCGTCGAGCTTGATTGGCGGTAAGTAAAGTTGGGAAACCTGCGACCCAAGCCGTTTCTGAATGGCGGCAACAAGGCGGTCTTCTTCGACTTCCTTGCAATAGCGCGTGTCCCAATCGTCTAATCCCATGATCAGCGCAGACAGGTTCGGCAAATCGATCAGCGAGCCAACACCAAAGGTGAAGATCAGTTGGCTGGGGCGGAGTTCGCCAAGTTCATTCATCTTGATTCCCTCATTCGGCGGTTAGCCCTGTGGAGCGCTGGTCGAGTATGAGATCCGTTGTGCCTTCCACATCTCTCAGTGAATCCAGGCACGTAAAAATCTCCCAATCATTGGCCGAGGCGTGTTCCAGGAGTGCTACCGTGGCACCACCTTCAGATCGGTAGCCCAGATGGTAGTCCCTTTGGTTGTGTACACGGCTTAGCCATTCGTCGCGTCTGCGGTCAAGCTGGTCGGCCATTCGCTGTGACACTGACGCTTCGTGTGTGGCATTTTCCGCACGCTGCGCAAGTTGATTGAATACCTTGGGCATCAGGGGATCAGCATCCTGTAATAGGCCTGCCTTCAAATTACCGTTCAACCTGGCATCCCAGAGTCTCATGAGAGCCACCAGCACACCCGACAGGCCTCGGTCGAGCGCCCGTGCAGAAAACGGCGTGACTGACAGCGCCTCGACATGTTTGAAGAAAGTATCGTGATAGTGTTCGAATCGCTCGTAATGAGACAGATCCCGCGGACGAGCCCAATTAAAGATAGTGCCAACCAATCCAGGTCCGTCCACAGTGCGACCAACGCGACTCGTTGCTTGAATGTACTCCGACGTGTTCTTGGGCTGGCCGGCGACCAGCATCAACCCCAATCGATCAATATCGACGCCTACAGAAATCATGTTGGTTGCCAAGACAACGTCATAGGGTACCGATGTGCTGGTTTGCTTGCCGTCTTTTCGGTCTGCCGCACGCTGAAGTTCTGTTGCTTTGTCAAACACGGATTCTAGCCGCTCCAGAATCCGCGGAATATCTGTACCTGACTTGCGGGAGGTCAACTCCTCCACCGATCGTATTCTGCGCTTTGCCAGCCCGCGTTGATCGGCATCGCGAAGACGGGCCCTGATGTCGTCCTCAACCAACCGGCGGGTCCCTGCCAGTTCTCTAATCGAATTGAAGTAGCCGGCGACTGTCATCCATGGGTCAGCGAGATTATCGTATTTTTCGTAAAGAACCTGCGCCGCGGCCATGTGAGCCACATAGGAACGGATCATTGCAACTGGGTACCTGCGTCCAAAAGCGCATATCCCGAGGTATCGGCGCCCAGGGGAGTCTGGCCCTACGGGGCGTTGCAGCGCAAAGAAGCTATCGCGAATGCTGGTGCCTTGCGGCGGGAACACATCAAGCTTCCGCACGAACAGCTTTTGAATCTGGTCAGGTGCCCGGCGAATTGTCGCGGTCGAGGCCACAACTTTGGGGCGCACTTTCTTGCCGTCCACTTCCCATGAACACAATTCGTCAACCGCAGCCTCATAGAGGCCAACCATCGATCCGAGAGGTCCGCTGATCAGATGCAGTTCGTCTTGGATGATTAAATCAGGGGGCCGCAGAAATTCATGAGGCAGGCTTCTGACCGATGGCAAGCCGTTTCGTGACGGATGCGATGTCCCATCCTCGATTTCGGGAGAGAGGAACCCATGCCGCGGGCATACGCCGCTGACCTTTCCGAAGAGCATTTGAGTTTCGCCCTTCCATGGCATCTGGGCGAACTTGTCTACGGTGGCGATTAGCAGAGACGGAGGCCGGCGATAAATCTCCTCGTCCACAACCATCACCGGCAAACCCTCTTTCGGCGCCTTCGCTTCAGAGAAGTCACAGCGTCCTAGGTCGTCTCCACAGTAGGTGACGCACCGGCCAATATCGCTTGGCGCTTCATAGACTCGAATATGCCGCTGATGAATCTCGCTCCCGCACCATGGGCAGGATGTGATCTGTTGCGGCGTGCCGCCGGTAGCAGGCCTTCCGCCGGTGTTGTGCTGCCGAAGGGAATTGGCTGCGGCTGCCAAGGTATTTGGCGAGGTCTTGTTTCCTACCCAAAGGCCGATACGGAAGGGAACATCGCCCCACTTGCCTATGTCCGACTTTCGAATCGTCTCGCATGCACACATCAGCGCCGTGGCGCGTTGGAACTGTTGCAGGGTCAGAAGCCGCAATGTATACCGCATGAGAACCGCTACGCCAGAATCGCCACGACGGCCGGCAACAACACCTTGGAGTCGCCGCAATGCCAGGATGTACGCAGTCAGACCAAGATAAGCCTCTGTTTTGCCGCCGCCAGTTGCAAACCATAAAAGGTCGGCGACTGCTTCTGTCTCATTGCTCCGGTCCGGGTGATGCAGGTCGGTCAGGCTGGGAAGATTCAGCAGGATGAACGCGATCTGAAACAAACGCCAACTGCGGTTCTTCTCGACATCCAGCGTTTCGATCCCGTCCTCAACTGTTAGAACCTTCTTCCGCACCTTGCGCGAGAAGATCGAGTGGATGCGCTGTTGCCACATGGCGCGATTGGCAAAGCGAAAGGCTTCTTCCGCTAGGGGGTTGGACTCGATCAAGTCAATCCCGTCCCTGATACGCAGTTGCGCACGCTCGCAGCCCTTCACGGCTCGCTTTGCTGCGTCCTGGTGGGAGGCCAGTTTTTCGCAGGGCGCGGTCAACTTTGCCTGTTCAGCATTAATCCATATCAGATAAGCAGTCTCGATGCGTCGCAGTGTGCCGATTAGCTCTTGCTTCGGCAGCTCTGCCAACACCTTCATGTCCAAGGTCAGGCCGCTCAAGTTCTCGTCGTCTGCCTGCGAGCGCGGAGTCTGTTGTGGAACCTCGAAGCGCGGCACCCATTCGGTCTCCACCACCGTCGCCCGCTCTGCCAAAGCCTCCGGCAGAGTCGCGTGGACAGAGATTCCGTGCCCGACCGCGAACTCGCGCTGATGGCGGTAGAGCATCTCCAGCGTTTCGGTCTCTTCCCGCGTCAACGGGTCCATCTTGGAGAGATCGGCGGTCACCCCTTTGCGCTGGACGAAGATCGGCTGCCCCTCTGTGCCGCGCACCCGAATCTTTGGCTGAAACACCCAAACCTCATCCTTGGGCTCGCCGCTGCGCGTCCGTTCCGGCTGCTGGTTCACAAGGAACAGCGTAACGATCCAACCGTCAGCCGTCAGGCGCATACGTCCCTGCATCTGCACCAAGGGGTAATCGACGTGAAGCGGTTCAGGGTCAATGTTGCCGCTCTTTAGCTTCAGCGTCTTTGGATCCACGATGACCGGCTTCCGCTTCCACACGGGAGAGGGACCGCCGTCCTTTTTCTTCTGCGTCGTACTGTGGATGCGCTGATAGTGGCCCCATTCGACTTCAACGACAATTTCACGGATCTCCGCGGCGACCACAAAGCTCATGCCCATGGAGGACGGAAAATACGTGCCTACGGGAGGCACGCCGGTATCCGGGGCGCCCTCTTCGCCCTCATCTCCGCCGGTGGTGGCCAAATCGTCTAGTTCGCCACCGGGAATCTCACTGCTCTTGGGAGCGAGCATGCCGACCAGGTAGCGGCCGTAGGCGTGAACCTCATATTTGTTAAGTTCTTCCTCCGGCCCGCCCGCGGGACCAAGAAGGTCGCGGATGACCATATCGGTCAGTTCATCGCGAATCGCGGCCGGCGATGCGGTCACGAGCACATTGGGAACGCTCGTCGAGGGCGCATCCGCGAGAATAGCTCCATGGCTTGTGGCTTTGTCTTCGCTCATTCCTACTCTCCGACCTCACTGAATAGACTAACCCCATCGTGTGCATCCTGGACTTTTGCCTTACGCCCGCGCTTGCCGGTCGCTTTCGGTTGCTTACCGAGGATCATCTCTTCGGCTTTCTCCTCAGCGTGGCGCTGATGATTTAGGGCGAGCAGACAATCAAGGACTTTACGGCGGGCAGTTTCGCTAATGGTGAAACGAATTCCGTCCCTAGTCTGATGAAACTCGTGACCAAGATCGAGATCCTTCAATCCATAAGCAATGGCGACATCCTGATCCATCTCAACGTGCATTGCCCGAAGGCCTACGATATCTTCCGATTGCAAGTTGGCATCATGAAACCGGTTGTATGTCTTAGTTAGTCCTTCTTGTCGGGCATCCATTACAGCCTTCCGGCAAGTAAAATAACGCTCGGCAATTCTTGCTAGGCTTTCAACGTCCGAAGGTAAAGGAAACGTTGCCGCGCACCGCTTAGGGCTGTACACAAGATCGCTCTTTCTGCGTAGTCCCCACCGCCACGCCCAAGAGGAATGCAAATCAGATTGTAGAACTGCAAGTACTCCCCAACTATCGCAAGGAAACACAATCAGCTTATGCTTCAATATGCACCCTGTCGAAGGCACCTTTGTGAATCGCAGAATGGTCGAAGTCTCTCCGCAGGCAAATGCCAATTTATACCTCTGTAGCGCATCTGAGAGCGCCGAGGCTGGTGCTGAATGAGAATATGCGTTTGGTTCAAGAATAGTGATTGTTCCAGACGTCTTTATCCCGTCTCCATTTGACAAGAAAGCTCTGAGCTTTTCTGGCGCGACTGCTCGAGGAGCACGAGCGAGGTCAATAAGTTCGTAGAGATCACTGCCGCCAATGGCTGGCACAAAGAATTGCCCAATTTCCGGGAACAAACTTTCCTCGCGTGCATACCTGTCATATTCAATCTCACGATTGGCAGGGCAGAGTTTAATCCCAAGAGCAGCCTTGATTCCATATGTGGAAAGCTCGTATGGATGTTTTGTGGATGGATCGCCTGGCCTCAGGTCTTCCGTGATGCCATCCACAAGTTTGTCATCAAGGAAATACCTTCCTTCCCACTTCCTTGTAAGTGAGGTACTGATTACTTCAAGATTCGCTGTGCCGGGCCATTTGAAGGGGCTCCGAGCGCAATACATTATCCATCCATTCACGACAAGACTTCTAAGTCCGGATTCCAGTGACTCTCCTCTAATAATTGAAGCGGTGGCGATAAATGAGAAAAAACCATTCGCCTTAAGAGTTAACGCAGCCCGCTTAAAGAATCCGACAACGAGGTCTGCTTTCCCGTGCCAGGGAGGAAAACAGAGACGAAGTAAATTTGTGTAGTCTTCTCCCATGGATGTTGTTGCTAACGTACCGAAAACGAAGGGAGGATTACCAACAAATGCGTCAAATCCGCCTCGCTCTATAATCTCCGGAAATATCAAGGGCCAATGAAGAGGCCGACGCCCTTTGATGCAGTCTTTGGCATAATCACAGAGTTCTGCAGATCCCTTGGACCAGTAATACATCATTCGATCAGCAGCCGCTTCTAGCTCAGCCTCGTAGGCTGCACCATTTAGCGCCTTCAACTCCACTCCTATCAGTATGTCCCCTGCAGCTTTCAGTTTGACTACAGCGTCCTCTGATTCCGTGTAGAGCACATTCTTAGCGGCAACCTGCTCAGGCGTGTCTGATGGCATAGCTTCCAGTAATTGGCGTTTTCTTTTTGCTTCTTCCACATGCCGCCAGAGATTCATTGTGCTGAAGGCGACCTGCTTCACACCCTCTGGACGCAGGCTAAAGCCTTCCAGTTGCTCAAAGCTACTCAGGCCTAGCAGAGAGTCTCCCCACTTAAATGCGTGATTCAGGAAAGTGAACGGGCGTTTGGCATCGAGCGTGATGAGCCACATGGAGAGCTTGGCCATCTCCACTGCCATTGGGTTGATGTCCACACCATAGAGGCAGCGGTCGGCAACGATGCGCCGGGCTATTGCCAGACGCTCTGTTGCGTCCGCAGGGATCAGCCGTTCACTGGGCACTCCCTCAGAGAACCCTCCTTCGGGTGTAATGAGGATTTCGTTCGGATGCTTCTTCTCTTCGTTTTCCCAGGATTCAACCAACCGTTCCGAGAGGTATCGGCACACCTGCACCAGGAAGGCGCCGGAACCCATCGCCATGTCACAGACCTTGAGATCCAGAATTTCCTTGGGCGACTTGAGTTGCCATTCACTTTGCGGCATCCCCTCTGACGGCCCAAGATAAACGAGCGGCTCCAGCGTGTGCTGGACGATTGGCTCGGTCAGCGAAGGCGGCGTGTAGTGCGTCCCAGTGCTGCGCCGCGTGGTTCCAGCAGTGACATAGACGCTGCCGGGAAGCACGACCATTGGCCGTTCAAACGAGTCTTCCCGGATCAGCCCGGCAAAGCGGCAAACGCGCTGAAGCAACCCGGCATCGTGACCGCAGGCAATGAGCAGCCGGTGTTCCTCATTCAGTGTTCCCTGGTCCAGAGTCCGCTTGATCGCCTTATTAGAGCGGCCAGTTTCGTCATGAAGGAACTCGACCAATTCCTCTTGCCCCTTTGCAAGGATTGTTTCCAACTTTGCGAGAGGAATCTCCGAATCTTTACCGCGGGTGCTCAGAATGCCCAGCACTGGCTCAGTAGCCCGAACCGCGGTGTGGTCCAGCAAGCCCTCATAGACATGGCCGATTTGTTCGACACCGAGCGCACGGAAGGAGATGCGCCTTGACTCCGATGGGCCTCCGCCGGGAACCTTCATGCGCAGTCTTTGGAGCGAACTGAGCAGATGAAGCACAACTCTGTTGTTGATGTTCAGCAATTCGGCCGGCGTAGTGCCCCACTCCGTACCCGCGGCGCGGCCTTCAAGAAATGGATATCGGTCAGGATCAAAGAGCGATCCGCCGTAAGCTGGCATCATCAAGTCCTGGTGATGAACTCCGCCATGAACTGCGCGGAAAGTCGCCAGGAGTCTGGCCCAGGCATCGCACCGGCGCTCAAGTACCTGCGGCCCATAGAAGTCGGCAACCTCCTGCAACTGTTCCATGAGCGTGGAAACAGCGTAGTTGTCGTCGTATAGCGGCTTGCCCAGATGCAATAAGCCACGCTCTTCGGCCGAAAAAAGGAAGACGAGACGCATCATGACCGTCAGAGCGGAATCGTAAAGATCGGTTTCTTTAAGTCCCTTGAGCAGCGTCCGGTTGGCGTCCTGATCGAGCATGTCGAAGGCTTGCACAAGCACCTGCACAGCCTCACGCACCTGATAGCCGAGCTGATCGGTAACCTCCTGCTGATCCGATGCGCTCTCGTTGAGCAGTCCAAGCAGCGTATTGGGGGCATCGACGCCAAAGAACCGTCGAACCCCAAGCAGTGAATGAAACGCCCGCAGAGTAATCGGCTCATCCAGCCATAATGCGCCATACCAGGATGCGTAGCCTGTCGTCTCGCCTCGCGGGGCAAACACCAGCATCCAGGTTTCGCCATTGGTGACCAGTCCAAGCGGGACACCGGAGACATGGAGCAACTCCATCATGCGCGTGGCGGGATTCGCCTTCCAGTGCCGCTCCGCCACGGGGCGATCGAGCTTTTGGCTGGAAGGGTAAATGGAGATGAGAAGATGTGTCCGCCCGGCGGCCTCGCCATCTTTGGGGCCCACAAGGGCGAAATCGGGCCGGAGTGTCTCCCCCATTGGGGCAATGTTCGCTTCAAGGCCAGCGGGGAGCGTTTGACCTTCAGTGATGAGGTCTGCTGGATAACCAAGCAAGCTGGTCAGAACATGTAGGATCCAAGCGCGTTGGCGGCCTGGCGCGGTCGGATCCTTCTGCCAGGCGTCGTAGGCTGTACGCAGTGCCTTGGCTTGCGCTGGATCCCGAGCGTCCAAACCTTGCGGAAAGACCCTGAGGAGCACCGGCAAGGAAATGAAGGGGCCGGAGACTTCGACAAGGGAGAGCCAGTCGGCATGATGGCGTGATGTATTCATGCCCGCCCTCCGGAGATTGCAAGAACTGCCTTACGCGGAATCAACCAAGTCACGGCCACGGGGAATAACCGGGCGCTGGGATTACGAAAGCGAGATTTGATATGGTCAGCTTCCCGCTCGATTTCGCCGGGAATCTCGTTGTACCTCCGCCGCAATGCAGCGAGATCCCGTTCGTGCTGCTGCTTGCCGGGTTCATCCCCACCAAAATCGAGCTTGAATTGAGGATCGTCCTTGCTCTTTAGCTCCTCCTGAATCGTTCTCCGTAATTCATTCATAACGAACCGGAGCTTGTTCACTTCCTTTTCCGCCAGTTCGTCGAAGTTCTTCTCCAGATTCTTCGTGCGCTCCGCTCTCCTCGCTTCAAGCGCTGCCAGCAAAGCGTCTCGCTGTTTGGGCCAAAGTGCCTGAAAACGGCTCTCGATGGCAGCGGGCGCTGGTGTTTCGGTGGCGGCTTCCAGTGCTGCTTTGGTCTCCCCGACGTTGAGACGGCTGAAACGCCCCTCGATCAGCGCACCGCCAGCTGTGATGATTTCCTCATGCAGACGATGATTGTCGCCACCCAATACGACGATGCGGCCGTGGGCAACAACGACGGGATGAGTTAGTGCCGAATCGCTCACCACACAAGTTGAGACCCGGGACAGGTGCTTGGACTGCTTGCCAAGGGACCATATTTCCGCACGCAGGAGCCTGAGGCACATCTGTACAAGGCGATGGTTGAGATGTGCGAGGACAACATCATCGCGCCCGGCAGCGAGGGCGGCGTCGAAGACAATCGGCCGGATAACCTTGGTGTGAGGATGGGCGAGTCCTTCGGCGCACTGCGCCCAACTGCCTGAAAGCGCTGGAAGCCGGAATACAGGGCAGGACTCGCGGATGCCGGTAGGATCAGGCCAGATTCCGGCGACACCAACGGGGATCAATGCCGGCTGCTCAGCAAGCTCCATGCCCACGCGCACAACGTTCTCCACGTGCTCCGGCGTTAGGTTCAGCTCCTTCTGCGTCTCGTGCAACTGTGAATGCAGCCGCTCGAGTTGTTCACGGAGTTTCCGGTCGAACTTCAACATGCGGCGAACCGGTTCGGCTTCTAGTTCGGCATGAGTAGTGTCCAGCTTTGTCCGCCGCCCCAACATCGCTTCTTCCACCTGGCTGGCAATGACCAAGCCCACCTTGCCAAGGTCTTCGCGTATTGTCTCAATTTTCAACGCGGCACGCATGAGGAACTCCAGATCGGCTTCTAGGTCACCGACCTTGCCGGTCGTATCGGCGGAATCGAAGCCGCGGCCAACGAAGTGGTAAATGTGGACTTCATTAGCCTTCTGTCCGTGGCGGTCTACACGGCCGTTACGCTGCTCCATTCTGTTAGGGTTCCACGGAATCTCAATGTGAATTAGACGGGAGCAGTAATTCTGCAAGTTGACGCCCTCAGACGCAGCGTCGGTCGCAAGCAAGATTCGAACTGCGGATTGGTTTGGATGCGTCTGGAAAGCAGCCTTGATTCTTTCGCGGTCGTCCTTGTCCATTCCGCCATAGATCATTTCCAGACGACCTTCTTCAGCAAAGCCTTCACGGGCCAATAGGTCGTAAAGCCATTTCTGTGTGGCGCGATACTCCGTGAACAGGATCACGCGCTCCCCGTTCCATTTGGCGCCGGACTTAAGGGTTTGGTTCAGCCACTTGGTTAGAGTCTGCGCTTTTGAGTCTGGCCGAATGCTGGCTTTTGCCGCATAGGCACTCAACTCCTTTAGTAAGCTCTTTTCCGCGATTGTGACTGACGGGAGTGCTTGGCTGGCAGAACCCATGGCTTCGCCTATTTGGGCTTCATATTCCTCATCGTCTGCGTAATCGTCTTCATACGCTTCAATGTCCCGTGCGTAATTGGCAGCACTCTTCGGGCCAGCAATGGTGTTCATGTGCTTTTCGAGCGTTAGGCCAAATGCAGCGGGAGAGGAGAAAAGCCGCTTTTTGAGCAATTTCAGGACGAACTCTGCTGCGAGGCGCTCACCTTCGGACGAGGCATTCTTGAGCCGCAATTCGGAATACTGTTGGAGGTTGCTGTGAGCAAGTCGCTCCTCTTCTGTGTATGGCACCTCCAGATGCTTGACGATTCGCTCAGCAAATCGCCGACTCCCGTCCCAACGGAGCTTGAGTTCGGATTTCATCCGACGAACCATAACGGCCTCAAGTTGCGTGCGGTCCGGCATGATTCGAGAGAATCGCTGGTTGTCGAGAAGTTCAAGCAATGAAGCGAAGCTCTCTCGGTAGCCGTTATGGGGCGTGGCGGAAAGAAAGAGCTTGTGTTC
>Ga0181520_10005550_pt1 | contig 20003 bp, 15 predicted proteins | sample PEATcosm2014_Bin_29_FD_132451 | JGI IMG/M metagenome (GOLD analysis project Ga0181520, IMG submission 132451) | Peatland microbial communities from MTU Mesocosm Facility, Houghton, MI, USA - PEATcosm2014_Bin02_30_metaG | ecosystem: Environmental > Terrestrial > Soil > Wetlands > Peat | place... | reverse complement strand
GGCGACCGTCCGGGAATCCTTCAACGAGGCAAGCCAGTCTGAAAACGGAGTCGAGCGGCCCCTCACATACAGGAGGATCTCAATCGGGTCCACGTCCAACAGTAGCCTAAAAGCTACCGCTCGACAAGGTTCAACCTGCCCACTCGGCTGCGCCGCCGACGCCACGCCGGCCGCCGCGGGCCCGAAATCCCCCACCACTCCGCGCGTGGCCCCGTTTGTTCGCCTTTCCCGCGTAGTAGATGAAGGGAATTCTCCGTTAAAAGGACACGTTCGTCATGCGCAAGTTCTTGTTCGCCGTCCTGATTCCGGCGGTTCTGTTTGGCCAAACGCTGGTCGTCGCCCTCCGTGCGCAGGAGTTGCGCGCCGCGGTCGACCCCCGCGTCGAACTGATGAGTATTCTGTTCCGGCTCGCCGGAAACCAGGAATACCGCCAGTGCCGCGTTCCCCTGTACGACCAGGCCATTGACGCGTATTTCGCGCCATACCGCGATCACGAGGCGGTCCAGTTGGCGCGCTCGCTGGGCATCGGCTTTGAAGCCCCTATGAAAATCGCCGCCTACGTGCGGGACGTGGACACTCTTGACGAGCGCGTCCCGTTCGACAGCCCAAGGGTACATTTGTTTGAGAAGTGGGACCCCGGCAAGGCTCGCGCTTTCCTAAGCGCGGCGCGGCAATTCGCCGCCGACGCCAATTTCGAAGATTTCCTGCAATCCCAGCAGCCGCTTTACGAAGCCACAAACGACCGTCTGGAAGCGTTCCTGCAAGAGAAGGCCGACCTGGCCTGGTTCATCCGGTTCTTCGGCGTGCCGGGGCCGGCGGCGTTTGCGATTGTTCCCGGCCTCGCGAACGGGGCCCCCAGCTACGCGGCGCGCGTGATCGATGAGACCGGGGCTGAAGAAATCTACGCCATCCCCGGCGTCTCCAAAGTGGACGCCGAAGGCCTTCCCGTTTTCGACTCCGATTGGGGCGCCACCATGACGCATGAGATTGCGCACACGTACGTGAACCCGGCCGTCGATAAGTTCGCGGCGCGGATGGCGACAGCGGCCGCCCGGATCTATGCGGCCGTGGCCCCGGCCATCGAGCGGCAGTCTTACGGGAACTGGAAAACCATGCTGAATGAATCTCTGGCGCGCGCCGTCACCATTGAATACGTGATGGAACACGACGGGCCGGAGGCAGCGCGGATCGTGATCGGGAAGGAGAACTCGCGCTCCTTTTTCTGGATGTCCGGTCTGGTGGACCTTCTGGGAGCCTATCGGAAGGACCGTCAGCAGTACCCCACATTCGAGTCGTTCATGCCGCGCGTCGTCGTTTTCTTCAACCAGACAGCGGCCAATATTCATGACCTGACCGATCGTCTGCAACCCAAGGTGGTTTCCACGAGCATAGCGGACGGCGCCCGGGACGTGGACCCCGGTGTGACGAAAATCGCGGTCCGTTTCAGCATGCCGATGAACCGGATTGGGCCTAACCAAAGCGCCAAGGTCAGCGGCGGGCGCTTCGACGGACCCGGCACGGAGCTTACCATCCCGGTCACCCTGGAACCGGAGCGCGACTACGCTATTCCGTTGCGCTGGTCGGGAGGACAGTCTTTCGTCAGCGCGAACGGCGTCCCGCTGCCGGATACGGTGCTTCGATTCCGGACGGGCGCGGCGCCGGCGCCGAAACAACCATGACGGCGACCGCTGAGGTGGCAAAAACCGGAGCGCGGGACCGATTGCCGGCGGAGCTTTTTGTTCTGCCTCTCAGTGAATCGGAGTACTTGATCTACGCGCCGCTGCGCCGCGCGGCGCTGATAGGAAATGCTCCGCTGGTGCGCTTCCTGCGCGAGCTGCAAACCGGCGAGAACGATCTCGACCGAGAGCCTGAGGTAGCCGGTTTGCTGCGGAGTTGCGGGATTCTCGCCGTCGATCAAGAGCGCGCGCCCGGCGCTTCGCCTGCGGGCCCGCCGAAGCCAACCGCCGTTACGCTGCTGTTGACCAGCGCATGCAATCTGCGCTGCGGGTACTGCTACGCGGCTGCCGGCGAAGCGCCGCCGGCGTTCATGCGGCCCGAAACGGCCCGGCGCGCCATCGATTTCGTGGCGGCCAACGCGGCTGCCTCGGGGGCCCCATCGTTCGAGGTCAACTATCACGCGGCCGGCGAGCCGACGGTGCATTGGAAGCTGCTGGTGGAATCGCATCTCTACGCCCGCGGCGTGGCCCGAAGTCGCGGTCTGCGGCTGCGGAGTTCGCTCACTACCAACGGGGTGCTCACGGCGGAGAAGCGGGCGTGGATCGTTTCACATCTTGACAGCGCCAACGTCTCGTTCGACGGCTTGCCGGAGGTTCAGGACGCGAACCGGCCTTTTCCCTCCGGGCGCGGTTCGAGCGATATTGTCCTCGCCACGCTGCGAGCTTTCGACGGCGCCGGTTTTCGCTATTCCATCCGCATGACGGTGGCCGCCGAGGCCGTCCCTCGCCTGGCGCAATCGGTGGCCTTCCTTTGCCGCCGCTTCCGGCCGCGGGCCATTCAGGTGGAACCGCTGTACCGGATGGGGCGAGGGCGCGACGCGGCGGATGCGGAGACGGCGGCTTTCATCGAGGCATACCGGGCGGCGCGCCGCACGTCCCCAAGAGCGGCGAGGCTGGTGCGCTTCTCCGGCGCCCGCCTGGGAACGCTGACCACCCGCTTCTGCGGCGTGGCGAACGACAATTTCTGCGTCTCCCCGGGAGGCAATATCAGCGCTTGCCATGAGGTGGCCGACGTGCGGCAGCCTTGGGCGGAGCGGTTCTTCTATGGGCGGCCCTCGGCCGGAGCGTCCGGCTTCGATTTCGACGAGCGGGCGTACTCGGCGCTGCGCGCGCATACCGTGGACCGCCTGGAGTATTGCGGCGGATGCTTCGCGAAATGGAGTTGCGCGGGCGACTGTTATCACAAGGCCCTGCATTGGGATTCCGCGGAGTTCGCCGGCGCGGGCCGATGCGACATCAGCCGCGCGCTGACGAAGGACCAGATTCTGGAGAAGATCGCCGCTTCCGGCGGAGTGTACTGGAAGGGCCGGCCTGCACTGCTTGGAAAAGAGGTAACTGACGATGGACCAACCGAGCCGCGACCGTGAGGGAGCGGTTACGCCCTCCAAAAAGCGATTTGAAGACCGAATCCTCGGTTTCCCGCTGCCTCCCAGCCAGGCCGGAGAAACTCCCGGCGTCTCCGCTGTGGAGCGCAGCGCGGATGGATGGAGGCTGACGCGCCGAAGCCTGATGGGTCTGATAGCCGCCGGGGCTTTTGCGGGACTTCCCCGGCTCGCCCGCGCGCAAACCTGTTCCGCCGGCGCCTTTGCGCACCAGGCCCTCCTGGAGAGCCTCGGTTTCTTCCCCGACGGCCATACCCTGGTGAGCGCCGGGCGGGACAGCTTCGTGAAGTTCTGGACCATTCCTGGCGCCGCTCTTTTCCGCGCGATCGCCACCCAAGCCATTCCCTTGCAGGTGGCCGTGAGTCCGAACGGAAATCGGATCGCCGTGGCGATGGAGGGAGGCCATCTCGAACTCTGGTCGGCCGACGGCGCAACGAAACGCGCGCTGGTGGGACACACGGACGCGGTCAACGGAGTGGCATTCACGCCCGACAGCAGCCAACTGGTCTCAGTCAGTCTGGATCGAACCACTAAGGTCTGGTCGGTTTCGGGCGCCACACTGCTGACCAGCTTCGCCGATTCGCCCGACGCGATGACTCAAGCGGCCGTCTGGTGGTCCGCCGAGCGCGGCGCTACGGCAGCCCAGTCACGTGTCCCCGACAGGCCGCCGGAGCGGCAGCAGCGTTTTCTGATAACCTCGGGCGCACAGTTGCATCTGCGCCTGCTCTCCAGTGGAGCGATCCAGAAAACGGTGGCAGGCAAAGCGTTCGCCCTCAGTCCGGACGGCAATTTTCTTGCGGCGCACGATGGAGTGCGATTGCATATCTACGCTTTTCCAAGCCTTACCCCGCTCGTCTCCGTGGTGGAGAACCTCGGCGCGACATCGCTCGCCTTCAGCGCCGATGGAAAGCTCCTGGCTATCGCCTATACGGACGCGCCGGCGCGGCTCTATTCCTCGCCCGATCTGACCCTGGCGCGCACAATGGAAGCCAACGAAGGTCCGTGCTTATCGACGGTCATGGATGCCCAAAACACGTACTTCGCAGTTGCTTCGGGCAAGAGCATACGCCTGTATCAATTGCCGGCGGGCAACCGCTTTCTGGTCTGTTTCATGGACATCGCGGCGTCTTCGCCGGCATCCACTGGACTTCAGTACACCTGGGGCGGGGTCGCCTACACAGCTTGTTGCGGGAGGGGGATTCCGTACGGCAGCGAGTGCACGTGCGACTGCGTCCCGGGCGACTGCCCTTGCGTTTCCGACACGGGATGCTCGTGCGACTCGGATTCGGGATGCGCCTGCGATTCCGAGACCGGCTGTCCCTGCGTCTCGGACACCGGCTGCGCCTGCGTCGGCGATATCGGGTGCTCCTGCGACTCCGACTATGGCTGCGGGTGCGTGGACGACACCGGCTGTTCCTGCGATTCGGATTCCGGCTGCGGGTGCGACGGCGATGCCGGCTGCGGCTGCGACGGCGATGCCGGCTGTTCCTGCGACTCCGAGTAAGACCGCGGGCGCCGCCTCCTGGCCGGTATCGATTATAATCCAAGCGCGTCTTTTGGGCCTTTTGTCTCTTTTCTCCCATGCCGAACGACTCCAGGCGTTGTGGACGAAAACGGCGTTTGGGGAAAATGAGCTTAGCCGATTCCCCACGCCCGTTTCCGGGCTCCGCCGCCGCATCCGGGTTGCGCGGCGGCGCACGGCCGAGGCATCGGTCCGCCGGCCAGCGGAAGGGCGCCAAGGGCAGGCTTCGGGCCGGCGTTATTTCGTGTTATCGGTAGCCGCTCTCGCTGCCAGGCGAGCAAATCCATGCGCGCTAAGCGCGCTTGCTGGTAAGATCCCAAAAGGCCGGGGTGCGGCGCCTTGCGCCGCAGGCCGCCGCGGGACGTTGCGCCTCGCCGAGAGGAGGTCCGATGTCGAGACGCATATCGATTGGAACTGTTCCTGCCATGGTGCTACTGTGCGGGTTGGCAATCCCGAGTAACGCCATGGCGCAAGCGCAGGATGGCAAGCTCCGCGTGATCGCCTTCGGCGCTCACCCGGACGATTGCGACGGAAAGTTCGGCGGAACCGCCGCCAAGTTCGCCAAGGCCGGAGCTGCCGTGAAATTCGTTTCTGTAACCAACGGCGACGCCGGCCACCAGGAGATGGGCGGCGCGGCCCTGGCGCGCCGCAGGTATGCGGAGACCCAGGAATCGGCCCGGCGCCTGGGCATCGCTGAGTACGAGGTGATGAACAACCACGATGGCGAGCTGATGCCCACGCTCGAAGTGCGCCGTCAGGTGATCCGCGCCATTCGCCAGTGGAACGCCGATGTCGTAGTGGCGCCGCGCTCCAATGACTACCATCCCGATCATCGCTACACCGGCATCCTGGTCCAGGACGCGGCTTACATGGTGGTGGTGCCCAACATCGTTCCCGAAGCGCCGGCGCTGCGCAGGAATCCCATCTTCCTGTACTACGACGATAACTTCCAGAAGCCCGCGCCTTTCCGGCCCGATGTGGCCGTGAGCATCGACGAGGTCTGGGAAACCAAGATCAACGCACTCGACGCTCAGGTCTCCCAAATGTACGAGTGGCTGCCATGGGTAGATGGTAACCTCGACCGCGTCCCGAAGGACCCCGAAGCGCGCAAGAAATGGCTCATGCAGGCGCGCGGCGGGCGGATTTCCGCCACAGTGCGGGCTGCGCTAGAAAAGCGCTATGGCGCCGAACAGGCTCAGAAGATCCAGCATGCCGAGTGCTTCGAACTCTGCGAGTACGGCCGCCGAGTGGCCGTGGACGAACTGCAGAAGCTGTTCCCGAAATAACGCACTTGGGAAGGAGACTCTACACATGGCCGGTAACGGTTCCACACGCCGCGACTTCCTGACCCGGGAGGTCGCGGTTTCGGCCGCGGCGCTTTCCGCGGCCAGCGTGGGGGCGCAATCCAGACGGGTCGCGTCTGCGGGGCGTATGCTGGGCGCCAACGACCGTATCAACATCGCCTTCATCGGCAACGGCATGCAGTTTCAGACGCTGCTCCAGGTTTTCAAGAACCGCAAGCAGCAGAAGAATGACGTCGAGTTCATGGCCGTGTGCGACGTTTGGGAACCGCGCCTGGCTTACGCGCAGAAACAATCCGGCGCGGAGAAGACCTATCGCGATTACCGTGAGGTTTTGCGGCGCGGCGACATTGACGGCGTAGTCCTGGCCGTGCCCGACCACTGGCACTACCCTATGGCCCCGCGAGGCGCTGCTGGCTGGCAAGGACGTCTACCTCGAAAAGCCCATGACCCATACGCTGGCCGAGGCTGCCAAGCTGAACGACTTGGTCAACCAGACGCGGCGCATTCTGCAGGTGGGCGGCTCCGGGCCAGCCACGCGGCTCTACTGGAAGATCAACGAGTACATCAAGGCCGGCAAGATGGGGAAGATCGTCTGGGGCCTCATCAGCTACAACCGCAACACGCGCGTGGGCATGTGGGACTATCCCATTCCCGGAGTGGGAGATGACTCCTGGCCGGATGCGAAGGTGGGCCCCGACAATCTAGATTGGAACATGTGGCTGGGTCCGGCCCCTAAGCGGCGCTTCAGCAAAGAGCGCTACTTCCGCTGGCGGAAGTTCTGGGACTACTCCACGGGCAACGCCGGGGACCTGCTGTACCACCGGCTGGGAACCATGTCCACCATGATCGGTTTCGACTTTCCCACGCGCGCGGTGGGCATCGGTGGCATCTACGTGCAGAAGAACCGGGAGGCGCCGGACACCTACATGACCATGATCGAATACCCCGGCGAATACTGCGTCAACATGATCTCCTGCATGGCGAACGCCACGTCGGCGCCGCTGACCGTCTACGGCAACTGGGCGACGCTTGAAGTGCTGGAGGGCCAGGCCGCCATGAGTTCCATGGGGGACCAGCGGCGCGCCGGCCCGGCCCAAGCCGCGCAGCCCCGCGCTCGCACCGCGGCGGTAGTCAAGCCCGAACGCGAGTTCCTCGACGAGTTCAAGCAGGCCAACGGCGGCCAGACCGAAGTCTCCATCCTGCCGGAGAACGGTCCCACGCTGGGCGACAACTGGCTGGACTGCATGCGTACACGCGAGTCGCCGGCGTATAACGCGCTGCGAGGTTATCAAGTGATGGCCGGCATCGTGCTGGGCGTGGACTCCTACCGGTCCGGCCGGGTGGAGGCGTTCGACGCGGCGCGGCGTGCGGCTTTCACCAATCCGCCGCCGCACAAGGAGTTTCCACCGAAGGAAACGTAGCGGGCATCGGGCCGCCGTTGTCTGACCGCCTGCTATAGAATCGGGACATGCCCCCCGTGACCCGCCGCGGCTTCCTCACGTCGGTTGCAGCCGCTCCGCTGGCTGCCGCCGCGGCGTCAACCCGCCTGCCGATTCGCAAGGCCGTGGAGTTCAGTATGCTTCCGGCCTCCCTCAGCGTCGCCGCGCGATTTCAGCTCGCGCGCGACGCGGGCTTCGAAGAAATCGAATGCCCCACCACGCCGGACCAGTCACAAGCCGAAGAAAAGCTGGCCGCATCGAAAGCGAGCGGTCTCCGCATCCACTCGGTGATGAACTCGGAACACTGGCGCAGTCCCCTGTCCTCAGGCGACCCGGCGGTGGTCGAGAAGAGCATGGAGGGTATGCGCACCAGCCTCCGCAACGCCAAACTCTGGGGCTCCGACACGGTGCTGCTGGTGCCCGCGGTGGTGAATCCGGAGACCACCTATGCCCAAGCCTGGGAGCGGAGCCAGCGCCAGATCCGCCTGCTGCTCCCCTTGGCGGCGGAACTGAAGGTCGTCATCGGCTTGGAGGAAGTCGAGAACAAGTTCCTGCTCAGCCCGCTGGAGTTCGCCCGTTATGTGGACGACTTCGATAGCCCGTGGGTTCGCGCCTACTTCGATGTCGGCAACATCATGAGCTACGCCTATCCCCAGGACTGGATCCGCACCCTCGGCAAGCGGATCGTGAAGGTGCACATCAAGGACTGGGCCAACCGGCTCGACCCGACCATCAAGAAGCGCGTGCCGGAATACGTGCCGCTGCTCGAAGGCGAGGTCGATTGGAAGGCCGTACGCCAGGCGTTCGCGGACATCGACTATCGCGGAACCGCCACCGTGGAACTCGCGAGCGGCGACGCCGAGTACATCAAGGAAGTAAGCCGCCGGTTCGACCGCATCCTGGACGGCGTCTGAGCAGTCTTCACACGAGCTTGCACTCTCCCGGAACCGGCAGCGGCGCCGGTTCCATTTTGACCTCATATCCGAACTCCTTCGGCGTGAGGTCCTGCTTCGAGCTCATGATCTGGTCCCAGGTGATCGTCATTCTTGAAACGATCGTCGAGCAGCGGTTGTGTTTCAAGTATCAAGAGGCGCATCTTCTCCAAATCGCCTGCCCCAAAACACGAAAGTAGCTCCAATGTGGCTGTCCCCGGCGCGAAGCGGCGCCAGGCCACCGCCCAGGTCCTGCATCGCAGACACGCGGCAGATCCCGAGTTTGCGGGCCAACCGTGGACGGGAAGCGAGCGTCAGTTCCAGTAGTTCCGGTCCAGGCTGCGATACTGAACCGCCTCGGCTACGTGTTTGGCGGAGACGTTCTCCGACTCGGCGAGGTCGGCGATGGTGCGGGCGACTTTCAGAATGCGGTCGTGAGCGCGAGCGGAGAATCCCATGCGCCGAACCGCCATTTCGAGCGTGCGCTCCCCGGCTTCGTCGAGCGCGCATTGCTTGCGGACCATGCGGGCGGGCGTGTGGGCATTGTAGTATCCGCGGGCTTGCTGCTTGGAGCGGGCCCCTTCGACGCGGGCGCGGATCTCGGCGGAGGAGGCGACCACAACTTCGCCCCGCAACTCCTTGAACGGCACAGCCGGCACTTCCACCTGGATGTCGATCCGGTCCAACAGCGGTCCGCTGATCTTATTCAGATACTGCTGGATTTGTCCCGGCGTGCACCGGCATTCCCTTGAAGAATCGCCAAGATAGCCACATTTGCACGGGTTCATGGCAGCGACCAGAATCAGCGTGCTGGGGAACGACAGCGTCATGTTAGCTCGCGCAATTGTGACTGAGCCGTCCTCGAGTGGCTGGCGCAGCATCTCCAGCACATCCCTTGGGAATTCGGAGAATTCGTCCAGAAACAGAACGCCGTTATGCGCCAGGCTCACTTCACCCGGGCGCGGCATGCCCATGCCGCCGCCGATCAAGCCGGCGTCGGAAATGCTGTGGTGCGGCGAGCGGAAGGGGCGCTCGTGCAACAACCCGACGCCGCCGCTCAGCGCGCCCGCGATACTGTGGATCTTGGTGGTCTCAATCGCCTCCTCGAAGGTGAGCGGAGGGAGAATGCCCGCGAAGCGCTTGGCGAGCATAGTCTTACCCGACCCTGGCGGCCCGATCATGAGGACGTTGTGCGATCCGGCCGCGGCGACTTCGAGGGCGCGCTTCGACATGGTCTGCCCGCGGACATCGCGGAAGTCGGGGGCCATGATCGATTCCGCATGCGCGCTATGATCCTCCGCCACGGCCGGGGAGAATTCTTCGGGCCGCGTGAGCAGGGCCACCACCTCCGCCAGATGTCGCATGCCATACACATTGACGCCCTGGACCACCGCCGCTTCAGCCGCGTTCTCAGCGGGCACTATGAGATTGGAGATGCCTTTCTCGCGAGCGCAGACAGCCACCGACAAAGCGCCCCGGATGGAGCGCACCGCGCCATCGAGCGAAAGCTCGCCCGCGAAGATGTGATGGTCCAACCGTGGAACCTGTCCCATGGCGCCGAGAATCCCGATGGCCATAGGCAGGTCGAAGCCCGCTCCCTCTTTGCGGACGTTGGCCGGGGCCAGGTTGATGGTAAAGGCCCTGTTGGGGTACCCGAAGCCGGAGTTCAGGAGCGCGGATTTGATCCGCTCGCGGCTCTCGCGCACGGCTACGTCGGGCATTCCCACGGTCACCGAATCCTTGGGATTGCCGAAGGCGTACAGGTCGACTTCGACATCGATCAGGTGAGCATCGATGCCGTAAACGGCGGCGCTGAGGATCTTGAAGAGGGCCATGGCTGAAGGTCCGATTAAAAGTAAAGTGGGTCGATGCCGCGAAATTCTCCGAAAGAATTGCAATCCTCGACGCGGCGGTGCAGTGAACCTCGCAAGTCGCGAGCCAAAAAGGAAAACGAAGGCTACGCGGCGAGAGGTTGTGGCTTAGGCCAAACCTATTAGCGCTGTCTACGAGCATTTCAAACCATCGCCGGCCTCGCCGAGTCCGAGAACGTCTCCGCCAAACACCTAGCCGAGGCGCTTCAGTATCGCAGCCTGGACCGGAACTACTGGAACTCTCACTTGCTTGCCGGTAGCTACGTCTGAAGGCCGCGCGCATCCGGAGCGGATGCGGCGCTCGCCGGGCTCGAGGCGGGCTCAACCGTGGCGGCGCTGGGCTTCCTGGGCGCGGGCATCTTCAGCAGCCCGATGGCAGCCAGCGCGGAACCGAGGGCCAGCGCGGCGCTGCCGTAAAAAGCGTAGTCCCAAGTGCCGGTCCTTTCGAAAAGGCCGGCTGCCAGACCGCCGGCCAGAATGGACGCCACTCCCTTGGTGCTGTAAAGAATGCTGTAATTGGCGGCGGCATGGCGGGCGCCGAACATGTCGGCCAGTACGGCGGGAAACAGCACGTACAACTCGCCCCAGGTAAAGAAGACCAGCGCCACCGCCGGCACAAACCAGCGCGCGCCCCAGCGTCCCACGGTGGCCACGCTCATCAGAAAAACGGCCTGCAGCAGGAAGGCGCCAAACATGGTGCGCTCACGGCCCATGTGGTCCGAGACCCATCCCCAGAAGACGCGGCCCGCCCCATTGGCCAGAGGATTCAGCGAGAGCGCAATCGCCAGTCCGGTGGCGCCCACGCCGTAGCTGGCGGCTACCGGGGCCACCTGCGCGGTGGCCATCAGGCCGCCAATGCCCATCATCAGCATCATGCCGTACAAGACGTAGAACTGCGGCGCGGCAAGCATCTCCCGCCCGCTGAAATCCTCCCCGTGGCGCCGCACCCGGGGCCTGGCGGGGGCGGCTGCCAATACCGCTCCCTTGGGCGGATTCCGCAGGCAGGCGCAGGCGATCAGAATCAAGACGCCTTGCGCCACGCCGGTGTGGAGAAGCGTGGTCCGATAACCCGTGGCGCGGATGAGATGGGCGAAAACCGGATTGCAGAGGGCCGCGCCGGAACCGAAGCCCGCCACGATCAGCCCCACCGCCAGGCCCCGCTTGTCGGGGAACCATTTCAGGGCGATGGCCAGGGCCCCGCAGTAGGCGAAGGCCACGCCCAAGCCGGCCATGGAATAGCACGCGTAGAAACCGGCGAGACTGCGGGCGAAACCCATGGCGGCCCAGCCGGCGCCGCACAACAGGCCGGCAATGCCGATGAAGACGCGCGGTCCCATGCGGTCGATCAGCCAGCCGGAAAGCGGCATCGCCCAAGTGCCCAAGGCGATGAAGAAAGTGAAGCCCCACTGCACTTCGGCCAGCGTCCATCCGGTGGCGGAAACGATCGGTTTGACAAACAGAGTCCAGCTATATTGCAGGTTCCCGATCAGAATCATCACCACCATGGCCGCGCCGAGGCGCACCCAACGGTTCATACTGCCGTACTCCCCGGCTTGCCCGTGGTTTCCAGAAGCCTGGCGCAGGCGTACACCGTGCGCATGTGCGGCATCCCGATACCCAGCCGTTCGCCCAATTCGAGGACCGCGCCCACCACGGCTTCCAGTTCCAGCGGACGGCCCGCTTCCAGATCCTGCAGCATGGAGGTCTTGTGCTCGCCTACCTTTTCGGCCCCCGCTATCCTCTGCTCGATGGAGATCGGAATCTCGACTCCCAGGCGCCTGGCGACCGCCTCGACTTCGGTCATGATGCGCCGGACGATGTCGCGCACGCCGGCGTCGCGGGCCATGCCGGCCAGGGTGGCGCGCGTCAGAGCGCTGATGGGGTTGAACGCCGCGTTGCCCAACAGCTTCGCCCAGATTTCGTGGCGGATGCGGGTAGTCACCGGACAGCGCAGTCCGGCCCGGATGAGCGCCTCGGCGATGGCCCGGCAGCGGGACGAACGGCTGCCGTCCGGCTCGCCCAGCGAGATGCGGTTGCCTTCGGTGTGGCGGATGACGCCGGGTTCCACGATCTGGGCGCCGAGATAGACGATGGAGCCGACCACCCGCGCCGGGTCGATGGCGGCCGCGACGATGCCGCCGGGATCGACGCGCTCCAGGCGAAGCCCCGGATTCCGGCTCTCGCCCACCTGGAAGTACCACCAGGGGATGCCGTTTTGCGTGCTCACCACGGTGGTTTCCTGGCCGATCAGAGGTTGCAGAAGCGGCGCGAGCTGGGTCAGGGAATGCGCTTTGACGCCCACAACGATTACCTCCGCGGGGCCGGCTTTTGTCAAGCCGGCCAGGTCGCCGGTAACTGGCGGGCGCACGTGAAAATCGCCGTCGGCGCTGATGACGGCGAGGCCGCGCTGCTCGATGGCCCGCAGGTGCGGACCGCGGGCAAAGAGAGTGACATCTTCGCCGGCGCGCGCCAGGCAGGCCCCCATGTAGCCGCCGATGGCCCCCGCGCCGGCGATCAGAAACCGCATGGTTATGCCCCCGTCAGCGCCTTGGCAACCTCGCCGCGTTGGATTTTGCCGGTCGAGGTGCGCGGAATGGCGGTGACGATGTAAAGTTTCTTGGGACGCTTGGAATCCGCCAGCCGGTCTTTGCAGTAAGCCAGGATGGCGGCTTCGTCGGCGTGTTCGCCGGCCTTGAGCGCCACGGCCGCGGCGACCTCTTCGCCCCAAATCGGGTGGGGTACGCCGAAGGCCGCCGCCTCGGCCACCGCCGGATGGCTGAGCAGAACTTCGTCGATCTCGCGCGGACCGATTTTCTCGCCGCCGCGATTGATCAGCTCCTTGATCCGGCCGGTGAGCGTCAGGTAGCCATCGCGGTCGAGGAAGCCCTGATCCCCGGTGCGGAACCAGCCGTTGGTGTACGACTTGGCATTAGCCTCCGGATTGTTCTCGTAACCGGACACCACGCTAGGGCCTTTAATGACCACTTCGCCGCGCTGGCCGGTCGCCAGATGCGCGCCGGCCTCGTCCATGATGCCGATCCGGACCCCCGTGCCGGGGCCGACCGAGCCCGGTTTGCGCTCGGCGGGCGGTATCGGGTTCGACGCCATCTGGTGGGAAGCCTCGGTCATGCCGTAGGCTTCGAGCACCGGCGCGCCGAAGACGCGCTCCATCCGCTCCATCATTTCCGGGGGCAGGGACGCGCTGCACGAGCGGATGAAACGGAGGCCCTCGGCGCCCGCCGGCCGCTCGGCTCCGGCTCGCGCCAGCAACAGGTTGTGGATCGTTGGAACCGCCGAGTACCAGGTCGCGCCGGCGTCGCGCACGGTGCGCCAGAACGAGAGGGGATTGAACTTGCCCGGCGCCACCACGGCGCCGCCGGAGAGCAGCGTGGATAGCGTGGAAGCTACCAGCCCATGCACATGGAACAGCGGCATGGCGCATAGGGAAACGTCGGCCGGCGAAAGCTGGTAATGCGCCACGATGTTATGCGTCGAGGCGGTAATGTTGCGATGCAGGATGGGCACGCGCTTGGGTCGCCCGGTGCTGCCGCTGGTGTGCAGCACCAGGGCTACGTCGTCGCCAGATGGAGCGGAAGCTGTTTTTCCCCTGGGGGCGCCGGCGATGCGAACCGCTCCGGCGGAATCCATCTCCAGGGAAAACACCGGCACGCCGCGAGCCGCGGCCGCTTTGCGCGCGCCCTCCGCGCCGTCGGGCGGGCAAAGCAGGACCTTGGCCCCGGTGTCTTCCAGATAGAAGGCCACCTCATCCTCGCGATAACCGGGGTTGAGCGGCGCGGCCGTTCCCGCCACCGACGCCGCCAAAAAGCTCACGATAGCCGGCAAACCGTTGGGAAGATAGGTCGCGACGCGGTCCCCACGCGCGATGCCCAGCCCGGCGAGCCCGTCCGCCACGGCCGTTACCTGTTCCCGCAAGGAACCGTAGGTCACGCGAATGCCGGCTTCCGGCAGAATGATCGCCGTCGATTCCCCTTGGGCCATCTCGATGAGCTGCAAAAGAGTCTGTGGATCGGACATCATAAACATGATCTCAGAAGCAGGTGGGACGATGTCGATAGAGCCGGCCAGGCGTCGTCGCGTATGACCGGCGACTACGCCTGGTTCCGTTGAAGAGGCAGCGGGATCCGCGCCGTGTCTTACTTCACGCTCGCGGCCGCTACACGCAGGCGGAAACCACCGGTCAGTGGAGTTGCCTGGGTCAGGCGGATGTCGTCACCGGTCACGTCCACGCCGGTGGACGCGATGCCGCTGCTGAGGAACAGCGTGGTCCCCTTGTCGCCGGCGGCGGCGTGCGCGTGCAGGGGGCTCCCGCCGGCCAGCGCGACCAGGCTGTTGTTGCCGCCGGAGAGGGACACCCAGTGGATATCTCGCCTGGAGGAACTGAAATAGGCGTCCTTGCTGGTGGCGGAGCCGTGGGGGTTGCCGATGTGCTCGGGCGGAGTTTCGGTCCAGAGGCTGTCGCTGAACCAGGACATGCGGTCCGTGGCGAGGGGGAGCAGGAATTTGAGCCCTGCCTCCCGGGCGGTGGCGTCAGCGGCTTTCCAGGAGAGCTTCCAGGAGAGATCGGCCTGGGCATCGGGGCTGATTTCGAGGGTGTAATTGAGTTGACCCTTCAACTCGTCGGAGCCGGCCAGGTAGACGTCGGATGTCACCTCGAGCCTGGCGTTGGCCCCATCCATCCTGGCGGTGACGACGGGGTTGCGCAACTGGGGCGGTTGGGCGCTGCTGATGGGGGCGCCGCGGTTGCGGCCGCCAATGCCAACCCTGCCGGAGCCACCTGGAATCAATTCACCGATGTTGAGGATAGGCCCCGCCAGGACGACATCCTGGTCGCCAGCGCGCCAGGATGCGATTTGGCCGGCGCCCTTGTCGAAGACCAAGCGGGTCCCGGCGGTTTCCACCATTACGTTCTGCCCGCTCTCGGAGAGGCGCACGGGGCCGCTGGCGGCGCGGGCCGCCGGAGCGGCCGGGCCTGGATACCCTTTCACGCGCAACCTGGCGGCGTAGACGCTGCGGCCATCCGGGTGAATGAACTCCATGCGGAGCGTGTCCATGCCGCCCGTGGCGGGGAATGCGGCATCCACCGTGGAGCGGGGTTTGGCGGCCACGTGGCTTTCGCCGTGGGCCAGTTCCTTGTCGCCGGCCAGCGCCTGCCAGCGGCAGGTGAGTTCGGAGAGGTCGGTGAACGAATAGCGGTTCTGGAGCGGGACCACGTATTTGCCATCCGCCGGAGCGGTCTCGCGGGCGGCGGTGGTCACCGGGCTATAGATCATCTTGAGGTTCCAGTACAAACTGGTTTTGACCTGGCGATCGGCGGTGACCGGGCCGCCGCCGCCGGCGAGGCGCATTCCGGTCGCCCGGTCGAAGCCCTTGCCACCGGGGCTGGGAACCGACCAGCGCTCGGGGAACCTATCGGCCAGGTTCTGATCCTGCCATTCCCAAATAAAGGCGCCGGTCATGCTGTCGGAGGACCAGATGGGGGCCCAATTGTCGGCCAAAGCCTTGCCCCAGGGGTCCCCCACTCCGCCGATCTCGGTAATGATGACCGGGACTTTGGCGCGGGCCGAGGTGTTGAACTTGGGCATCATTTCGGGGATCGGGGGAGAGTAAATATGGTAGTCGTCAAAGTCGGTCTTGGGGTTGCGGTCCAGGCCCTGCTGCGATATTAAGGCCAGGCGCGTGGGGTCATTGCCCTTCATGTAGTCGAACACCGCCTGCCCGTTGGGGCCGTAGCCGCTTTCGTTCCCGCAACTCCAGACCACCACGCTGGGGCGGTTCTTGTCGCGGGCCAGGGTTTCCTTGGCGCGCAGAAGGAAGGCCCATTGACGGGTGAGGTCGCGCATCTCGTTCGACACCCAGCAGAAAGGCGACTCGTCGAGGACATAGAAGCCGGCTTCGTCGCACAGTTCCAGGAAGCGGGCCGCGTGGTTGTAGTGGCTGGTGCGAACCGTGTTGATGTTGGCGGCCTTCATCAGCGCAATGTCGGTTTGCCAGCACTTTTCGTTAAGGGCGTGGCCGAAAGGTGAGAATTCCTCGTGGCGATTTGTGCCGGTGAGTTTGACAACCACGCCGTTGACCAACATCACGCCGCCTTTGATCTCCACTGAGCGGAAGCCGATGCGATCCTGGACGCGCTCCACGGTCTGTTTCCCATTCGACAGGCTGTAGAACACGTAATACAAGTTCGGCTTCTCGGCCGACCAGAGTTTGGGCGCGACCACGGGGGCCGTGAGGACCACGGTGGCGAAGCCGTCTGCTCCGATGTCGGCGGCCCGGCTCATGGCGGGGAGAGCCACCTTGGCGCCGGCCAGGGAATACAATTCGCCGGTGAGACTGAAGTGCGCGCCAGGGGGGCCGGTGACGCGGACGGTGGACCTGAGGGTGGCGTCCTTGTACTGGGCATCGAGGTCGGTGACCACGGTGACATCGTCGACGTGCAGCGGCGGAAGAGCGAGGAGGTAGTTCTCGCGATAGATGCCGCCCAGGCACCAGAAATCTCCCTTATCCAGGCTGCCTCCGGAGGTCTTCTTGTAAACGCGGACGGCCATGAGATTGCGCTGGCCGGGCTTGAGGGCCTTGGTGACGTCGATGTCGAAGGCCGTGAAGCCGCTTTCGTGATAGCCCGCGCGCTGGCCGTTGACGAAGACCTCGGCGCCGTCGTAGACGCCGTCGAAATGCCATAGCACGCGCTGTCCGGCAAATGAGGCCGGGACTTGCACCCAGCGGCGATAGAGGCCGATGTCATCGGATTGGACCTTGTCCCGTTCCTGGTATGTGGGGATGGAAAAGCCTTCCACTTCCCAATTGGCGGGGACGGGAATGTCCTTCCAATCGGCGTCCGAGGCGGCGGGGGTGGCGAAATCGGGGATGGGGGCCGAGGGCGGCAACTCGCCGTTGACGGCCGGGCTGATTCCGTGCTCGAGTTTGAAGCGCCAAACGCCGGTCATGGGGAACACGGCGGGATTGCCGACGCGCAGGCGCGCGACGGGGACGGGCGCATGGCCGGGGACGGGCACGGGGGCCGCGAAGGCCACCGAGGTGAAGGTCAGAACGAAGGGGATAAAAAGGCGTCGAGACATGTGAGCCTCTGGTTTAGCAAGGGAATGGCCAGGATCTCTATTCTCGCTTCCTGGCCTCACCGGATTATACATCCCAGCGCCTGCGCTAGAATCTACCCATGAGATCCCCGCTATGGCTGCTGCTCGCGGCCCCTCTTTTCGCGCAAGCGCCCGTCGAGCGGCCCAGGATTCTCGGCATCGCCCATGCGGCCGTCTACGTCGGCGATCTGGCCAAGGCGCGCGCCTTCTATGAAGGACTCCTGGGCTTCTCCGAGCCCTTCACGCTTCCCAAGCCGGACGGATCGGTCGGCATCGCGTTCGTGAAAATCAACGACCGCCAATATCTGGAGCTTTTCAACGAAGACCCCAAGGACGACGGCCGCCTCAGCCACATCTCGATATACACCGACGATGCCGGCCGAATGCGGGATTACCTCGCGTCGCAAGGAGTGACCGTGCCGGCCTCCGTGACAAAAGGGCGGACGGGGAACAAGAACTTTAACATCGGAGATCCCGACGGCCACACAGTGGAGGTCGTGGAATACCAGCCCGATAGCTGGACCGCGCGGGAGGCCGGCAAGTTCCTGCCCGCCACCCGGGTTTCGGACCACATGATGCACGTTGGGGTGCTGGTGGGGAACCTGGAAGCTTCGATCAAATTCTATGGCGGAATCCTCGGTTTCCGCGAGTTCTGGCGCGGCAGCGCGGCCAACAGCAAGACCCTGAGCTGGGTGAATATGCGGGCCCCGGATGGCGACGACTACATCGAGTTCATGCTGTACGATACGCTTCCCGCGCCCGACCGCCGCGGAACAGCCAATCACATCTGCCTGGTGGTCCCGGATATCGCGAAGGCCGTGGCGAAGCTCGAAGCGCAACCGGCGCGGGAGGACTACGCCCGGCAGATCACGACCCAGACCGGCATCAATCGCAAGCGGCAGGCTAATCTCTACGATCCGGATGGAACCCGCGTAGAGCTGATGGAAGCGGATACCATCGACGGCCAGCCGGCGCCGCCATCCACCTTGCCTCCGCCGCGGTAGAGTGGGATGCGGCTCTGCCCATGCTGGCGTTGGTGGCGCGGCGCACAGGCGCCGCGGCCCCAAGTGCGCGACACTGTCAAGATGGAGAAAAAATGGATCGGGTCCCTGGAAGTCCCCGTGGTCGGGATCGGCTGCAATAATTTCGGGTGGCGCATCGACGCGAAGGGCGCGGCCGCGGTGGTGGATGCCGCGCTCGATGCCGGCGTCAATTTCTTTGATACCGCCGACGTCTACGGCGAGGGCCGGAGCGAGGAGTTTCTGGGACGCGCGCTCGCCAAGCGGCGCTCCCAGGCCGTCATCGCCACCAAGTTCGGCATGAAGATGGACGAGCAGCGCGCGGGCGCAAGTCCCGAATACGTGATGCGCGCGGCGGAGGACAGCCTCCGCCGGCTCGGAACGGACAGCATCGACCTTTACCAGCTTCACAGGCCCGATCCCAGCGTGCCCATCGCCGATACCCTGGGAGCGCTCGACCGCCTGGTCCGCGCCGGCAAGGTGCGCGAAATCGGCTGCTCCAATTTTTCGGCCGCCCAGATTAAGGAGGCGGAAGAGGTTGCGCGCGGCGGCGCGCGGTTTGTCAGCGTGCAAAACGAGTACAACCTGATCCACCGCGAGCCTGAAGCCGATGTGCTCCCCGCCTGCGCGCGCCAGGGCATGGCGTTCCTGCCCTATTTTCCTCTCGCCAACGGGCTCCTGACGGGCAAGTATCGCCTTGGTAACCCGCTCCCAGAGGGTACCCGCGGCGGAGATGCATGGGGCCCCAAAGTCTTCACCGAGCGCAACCTCCAGGTGGTCGAATCCCTCATCCAGTTCGCCGAGTCGCGCGGCCATACGCTGCTCGAACTCGCGATTTCGTGGCTGGGGCGGAGGCCGGCGGTGGCATCGGTAATCGCCGGCGCCAAATCGCCCGAACAAGTGCGCGCCAACGCAGCCGCGGCGGGCTGGAAAATGAGCGGCGCGGACTTTGAGGAAATCGACCGGATCGCATTGCCGCCGGCCTAAGCGGCGTTATGCGCCGGGCTCACTTCACCCGGACCCTGGACATGTCATGAAGCAACTTCTTTGCGATTGCCTCGGCCGCCCTGCCGGGACCATGGCTCCGAAGGTGTCCGAAAAACACCGCATAGTCGTTCACTTCGGCCCTCCACACCTGCTGGCCGCCATCGGCCGCGACAATCTTGACTCGAATGTAGTGGCCCGGAGAGATCATGCGCGAACCCAGGCTTTGGTAGAAGCTGGTCATCACAAAACCGGCTTCCTCCGGGCGCGCTACCACCTGCACGGACAAACCCTGTTTGCGAATCTCCTCGGCCACGAACCGGTCGAGATTCCATTCCATGGGGGCAACGTAGAGTTTCGCGCCCGGCGGCAGGCTCTCGGGAACCGGCCCTTGGCCTTCCAAGAGGCCCGCCAGGGCGAGGCCCATAACGAACACCGCGAGCAGATGCCGAGTCACGCGTCGCACCACCGAACCGCAGCCCGGGATTCCAATTTTAGACTCCCAGCTCCGATTTAGTATACACCCAGCCGCATTACTTTGATCCCGCGAGTTGCGCCGATGTTCGTCGAGCCGCTGCTTTGACGCGGGGACGCGGAGAAACTCAATAGAGAAGCTAAGAAGAGACGATAAGAAGAGAAGAGGCCAAAGAGAACTATTGTCGCTACTCTTCTCATCTTCGACTTTCTCCGCGTCTCCGC
>Ga0181520_10005549_pt1 | contig 20003 bp, 15 predicted proteins | sample PEATcosm2014_Bin_29_FD_132451 | JGI IMG/M metagenome (GOLD analysis project Ga0181520, IMG submission 132451) | Peatland microbial communities from MTU Mesocosm Facility, Houghton, MI, USA - PEATcosm2014_Bin02_30_metaG | ecosystem: Environmental > Terrestrial > Soil > Wetlands > Peat | place... | reverse complement strand
CCGTACCTGGCGCATCGGTGCCTTACCCCTATGGCGGCAAACAACGGCAGGTTCAGGTAGATCTGAATACGGCAGCGCTGCAGTCCAAAGGCCTGTCGGCGCTGGATGTGGTCAACGCCATCAGCGTGCAAAATCTGATCCTTCCCACGGGAACATCCAAGATCGGATCCAGAGAGTACGATGTTTCCATTCCCAATGCCGCGCCGCAGACAATTGCCGATCTGAATCGCGTTCCCATTAAGAAGGTCGGTGACACAACAATCTACATCAGGGATGTCGCATGGGTACGTGACGGCTTTCCTCCGCAGACCAATATTGTGCGCGTGAATGGACAACGCTCAGTATTGCTGACCATACAAAAGGCGGGTAACGCATCAACACTGAACGTGATCTCGGGCATCAAAGCTCTTTTGCCACAAATCAAGGCGACCGTCCCTTCCCAGTTGCAGATGTCACCCTTGGCGGATCAGTCGATTTTTGTTCGCGGCGCAATCGGCGGTGTAGTTAGAGAAACACTGATTGCTGCCTGTCTGACCGCTTTCATGATTCTAACCTTCCTGGGAAGCTGGCGAAGCACCGTCATCATCGCGACCTCGATCCCACTTGCGATCCTGACTTCCATTATTCTACTGAGTGCAATTGGGCAAACAATCAACATCATGACTCTTGGCGGACTTGCTTTGGCCGTCGGTATTCTTGTGGATGACGCCACTGTTGAAGTCGAAAACATTAATCGAAACCGGGAAGCGGAACCGGACAAGGATATGGACGAGGTCGTCCTCGATAGTGCATCGCAGATTGCAGCACCGGCCTTTGTGTCTACGCTTTCCATTTGCATTGTGTTTGCTCCAATGTTCATGCTGTCCGGTGTGGCTAGATACCTCTTTGTGCCACTCGCTGAATCAGTGGTCTTCGCCATGTTGGCCTCCTACGCGCTCTCAAGAACCATTGTGCCAACCATGGCAAAGTACCTGTTGCGAGGAGACAAAAGAGAGACTGGCGATGCCCTCACACGGAATCCGCTTGTCCGCTTCCAACGGCGCTTTGAAACAGCGTTCGAGAAGTTTCGCGAAGGTTATCGGGCGATGCTGGAGACCTGTCTTCACCATCGGCGTGCTTTTCTGATCGGGTTCTTTGCGAGTTGTATCGGCTCTCTTATCGTTCTTATTCCCTGGCTCGGCCGGGACTTTTTTCCTAGCGTAGACAGCGGAACCTTCAAACTTCATATGCGTGCTCCAACCGGAATGCGCATCGAAGAAACTGCCAACCTTTGCGATCAGGTGGAACAGTCGATTCGCCGGCAGATTCCAGCCAACGAAGTCCAGAGCGTAATCGACAACATAGGGTTGCCTTACAGCGGCATCAATCTCTCTTACAGCAATTCGGCTCCGGTTGGCGCCGCGGATGCCGATATTCTTGTAACTCTCTCCGGCACTCACCATCACACGGATGACTACATTCACCAGCTTCGCTTGTCACTCCCGAAGCAGTTCCCCGGCGTAACGTTCGCGTTCTTGCCCGCGGATATGGTGGGCCAGATATTAAATTTTGGATTGCCGGCGCCTATCGACGTGCAGGTCTTGGGAAATGACTTGGAGGGCAACAGACAGTATGCAGATGCACTGCTCGCGAGAATGAGATATGTCCCCGGGACCGCTGATCTGCGAATTCAGCAGCCCTTCAATGAGCCCTATCTGCGTCTTATGGTGGAGCGCACCAAAGCCGAAGAGCTTGGTTTCTCTGCCCATGATATTGCGCAAAATCTGCTGGTGTCACTGAGCGGCAGCTTCCAAACGTCACCCACGTTTTGGGTAAGCCCCGAAAATCATGTCAGTTATCAAATCGCTACCCAGACGCCAGAATATCGAACCAACAGCTTGCAGGGAGTAGAAAACATCCCAGTCACAGGTACCGATCCCACCGCGCCTCCATCCCTCATGGCCAGCCTGGTTTCCGTCCAGCGAGGATCAGGGATGGCCGTGGTTTCTCATTACAACGTTGCGCCGGTCATTGATGTTTTCGGTTCTGTGGCCGGACGAGACCTGGGTGGCGTGTCCAACGACATCAATAAGATCATTAACGATTTGCACCAACAGTTGCCGCGCGGCTCTCGTGTCGTTGTTCGTGGCCAGGTACAAACCATGCGGGCTTCGTACATAGGCCTTCTGGCCGGCCTCGCGTTCTCAATCATCCTCGTGTACCTGTTAATCGTCGTCAACTTTCAATCGTGGCTGGACCCTTTCATCATGATATCTGCTCTGCCAGCCGCGCTTGCTGGGATAGCCTGGATGTTATTTGTTACCCACACCACCCTAAGCGTGCCCGCACTCATGGGAGCAATCATGTGTATGGGCGTAGCAACTTCAAACAGCATCTTGGTCGTGAGCTTTGCCGCGGAAAAGATGTCGGAGGGAAGTGATTCCGCAAGTGCCGCAATGGAGGCAGGATTTACGCGCTTCCGGCCTGTATTGATGACCGCTTTGGCCATGATGATCGGCATGGTTCCCATGGCTCTGGGGCTTGGAGACGGCGCTGAACAGAATGCTCCCCTCGGCCGGGCGGTCATTGGTGGATTGCTTTTCGCAACGGTCTCGACGCTTTTCTTTGTTCCAGCTTTCTTCAGCGTCCTTCAGGGGTCGCGCCAACACACAATCCAAAACACAAATCAGTAGTCGGCATCAATTTGTGGGGAGTTACTAAGGTGAGTCAAACTGAAGATAAAGATTACGGAAAGGTAGCCGGCGAGCAATTGCCCTCGCCGAATGGTTCAGATACTGCGAAGCGTCCGCACAAGCAGTGGCTGTCGTTAGCAACTACGTTAGCCGTGGTTGCCGCTCTGCTGGTGTGGGGAATCGGATCGCGCGTCCGGGCTGGCGCCTCCCTGCGCACTGAGGCGGCTCAAGTGGCTGTGCCAGCTGTGTCCGTCGTAACACCGAAGCGAACCGCGCCTACCCAGGAAATCATACTTCCTGGAAACGTACAGCCATTCATTTCTTCGCCCGTTTATTCACGCACAAACGGATACCTGAAGAAGTGGTACGTGGACATTGGGGCACACGTCAAGCAGGGACAACTGCTCGCTGTGATTGAAACTCCCGAAGTGGACAAACAACTGGAGCAAGCGGTCAGCAATCTGGACACTGCAAAAGCGAATCTCGCACTTGCTGAGATTACAAAGAACCGCTACCAGTCATTACTAAAGAGCCACGCTGTCGCCCAGCAAGACGCCGATAACGCCGTGGGTACATACAACGCCAATAAAGCGACCGTGGAAGCAAATCAGGCGAACGTAAAGCAACTCCAGACTTTGCAGTCGTTCGAAAAGATCTACGCCGCTTTCGACGGAGTTGTCACCGCACGGAACGTCGACATTGGCGACCTCGTGAATTCTGGTAGCACCAGCGCGGTAAAAACCGATCTGTTTCACATCTCTCAAACAGGAAAGTTACGCGTTTACGTAAACGTCCCAGAGGAGTATTCACAAGGTATCAGAACCGGAATGACCGCCGATCTCACTCTGCCCGAGTTTGCCGGGCGTAAGTTCCAGGGAAAGCTAGTGCGCACCGCTGACGCCATCAATGCGACAACCCGCACGCTGCTGATTGAGGTAGAGGTGGAGAATCCCACGGGTACGCTGTTCGGAGGTTCTTACGCCGAGGTCCATTTAAACGTCCCTCCGCAATCTTCCACCTACCTGGTTCCGGTCAACGCGCTGATATTCCGTACCGAAGGGTTGCGTGTCGGCATTGTGAACGAGGATGGGAAGGTCGTGCTCTCTCCCGTGACCCCTGGCCATGATTTTGGCAATGAAATCGAGATTGTCGCAGGCCTGAGACTAAATGAAAAAGTCATCGTGAACCCGCCGGACTCACTTGTTTCCGGCCAGCAAGTCCAAGTGGTTCAGGCAACATTGCCGGGAGATGCGAAGTGAGCTGGCCTCGAGAAATGACTTTCAGGAAGGGTGCTCGCAAGGCACTTTGGATGGAGGTCTTATTAGCGGCGGGGATACTTCCGTTCAGTGGATGTACGGTTGGGCCTAAGTATCACACTCCAGTCACACAGGTTCCTCCTGCCTACAAAGAGGTGGGAAACTGGAAGGTGGCCCAACCCAGTGAGCAGAATCTTGGCGGTAACTGGTGGACGATATTCCAGGATCCGCAGCTTGATGCGCTGGAACTTCAGGTTAATGTCTCGAATCAAAACCTGAAGGCGGCGGAAGCACAGTTTCGCCAGGCGCGAGCCACCCTGCAATATTATCGCGCTGACTACTACCCAACACTGACGCTCGGCCCCTCGGCCTCCCGAACCCGTGTATCCGCAAACAGCCCTGTAAACACGGCCTTGAAGGGAACCACCTACAACGACTTTGTAATGCCGCTCGACCTTTCTTACCAAGCCGACGTGTGGGGACGAGTCCGGCGCACTGTGGAGTCTTACCGGGAACAGGCGCAAGCGAGCGCGGCCGACCTTGCCACGGTCAATCTGAGTATGCACGCCGATCTCGCGATTGATTACTTCCAGGCCCGCAGCTTGGACTCCCAGGAAAAACTCCTCAATTCCACGGTAAAGCAGTATGAGCAGGCCTTGGAACTGACCCAGAGCCGCTTCACTGGGGGGATTACTTCGGAAGTAGAAGTTCAGCAGGCGAAAACTCAATTGGAAACTACCCGGGCGCAGGCGGTCGACGTTGGTGTCTTGCGCGCGCAGTTTGAGCACGCAGTTGCCATTCTCATCGGAAAACCTCCTGCGGGTTTCAGCCTCCCGCCCTTGCCGCTCAACGCACCGCCTCCGCACATTCCAGTCAGCGTACCTTCGGATCTGCTGGAAAGGCGTCCGGACATCGCCGCGGCGGAGAGGCGCGTAGCCGCTGCCAATGCCCAGATCGGAGTCGCGAAATCGGCATATTACCCCACCATTGGTTTGGCTGCCGAGGGAGGATTCGAAAGTTCCAGCATCACTACCCTGCTCAATGGACCGAGTGGTCTCTGGTCTGTTGGGGCATCTGCTGTAGAGACTGTTTTCGACGCTGGAAGACGCCGGTCTCTCACCAATCAAGCACGTGCCGCTTATGACTTCCAAGTCGCTGCCTATCGGGAGAACGTGTTGAGCGGGTTCCAACAGGTGGAAGACAATCTCGCGGCCGTTAGAATTCTCGAAAATGAAGCCAAGGTCCAGGACGACGCGGTAAGAGCAGCTCAGCGTTCGTTGGAGCTTTCGATTATCCGCTACAAAGGTGGTGTCACCAGTTATCTTGAGGTGATCACCGCACAAAGTGCGGCTCTCGCCGATGAAGTGACTGCGGTCAATATTCTGGGACGGCGAATGACGACGACAGTCTTGCTCGTCGAGGCGCTCGGAGGAGGTTGGGACCGGTCAACTCTTCCACAGCCCGAGTGCTGCGGCAAGTTGGTGAGCAGCACGCAGCCTACGAACTAAGCCCGTGGCAGTTTTTCTGAAGCCATGTTTACCGCGGGACCGTTGCGGCGTTTCTTTGGCTATTTCTTGCCAGTAATATCAGGAAATGCTGGCGCGTCTTCTACCGGGCCATTGCAAACCGGCTTGAGTTCAGCTATTGTATGTATCCATGAGCCTCGTAATGCGAATGACCGCCCGTTGCGCCAGCATGTGTTGCTGCTGCGCACGCGTTCGTTCTGGCATTCGGGCTTAATCGACTATTTTCAAGTTTGTCGAACCCACTGCCAGAGTGCAGTGGGTTTTGTTTTTTGTGGGCTTTCCGGACACCGGAGGTCCCCAAGGATGAGCACGGGTGGCGAAGTGGCTAACGCGGCGGCCTGCAAAGCCGTTATACATGGGTTCAAATCCCATTCCGTGCTCCACATTTTCTACATGCTGTAATCGGAGCTTCGAATCTAAATGACGATCACCCTCAAGTCGAACGGCAGCAACGCCGCAGCCCGCGCGACACTCCACATGCCCATGGCTATGTGGATGTGTCGCGATACGCCAAACGTGGGCGAGAGGTCCGAAACTTAGATCTGAGTTTCGGTAGGAGTTCTCAGAAGGCTCACGATTCGATTCGTGGGCCTTCTTCTTTTTGCAGTCGAACAGGAGCATTGAAATGACACAGGCTTCCACTTCTCCGAATGGAAAGATACTGACGCACATCTACGTACGCGACGCCCAGAAAGGCTTCGTCCGTCCCTGCTGGTCTGCGGGCACGGAAGTGTATTGCGGAATGTGCATGAGGGGTAAGGTTCGGCCTGTCGTCGGCGAAGTCTGCCCAATCTGCTCCAGCACCGTCGTACGTATTCTGGAAGTCGCGCCGGGAGGCCACGCCCAGCCCGCGCGTAAGCGCAAGGACTGTTCGATCCGGCTGGAGCGCCAGGATCCAAAACAGGGTTCGGCAGTACTGCTGGATTTCCTCAATTCGCGAAAGGTCCGAGCATAAACTTGCCGGCCCTCGTGCGAACGGGTTCGGGGGCAGAGTGCGCTGCCCCCGCGCCTTGCTGCTCACCAAAGCGCTTCCGGCCTAGGCGGCCTTCATCGACCTCGACATCATTGAGCAAGACTCGGCGCACCGGCGGCACATCTCGGCGCAGCGCTTCATCATTGGATCGTCGCCCATACCTTCGCACATGGCCGCGCACAGCTCGCACATTTCCATGCACATCATGCACATCTTTCCGCTCATCGGCGACATCCGCACCATGCCATTGGCGCACATCTCGCACATTTCCATGCAGTCCATGAACATGCACATCATCTTCATGTCCATGTTGCCGCTCTTCATGCAGTGCATCATGGTTTCCATGCACATGGCCATGCAGTTGCGGCAATCCTCGATACATCGGCGCATTTCCATAGACATTTCCATTTCCATTGTCGGATCTCTCCTAAGTTGATTTGTGAAGTTATTGGCTGATCGCTAGATTGAACTCCCAGAGGCAAATTTTTGCCTTCAGGAGCTCCGGGAGTGCGGGCGATTATGATATCCCAGATCCAGAGATCGAGGAGAGATCCCTGGCCGGTTCGCTCTGGATTAGCAGCCCGCAAACAGCCTAGGTCTTATGCTGAACGTAATTCCATGCACTGCCAACGATCTCTTCCAGCTCTGGATAGCGCGGCTGCCAGCCGAGCTCGGCTCGTATCTTTGCCGGGCTGGCAACCAGAATTGCCGGATCGCCGGCACGCCTTGGCTCGACCACGGCAGGAATAGCGCAGCCGGTAACGCGCCGCGCGCACTCAATGACCTGCTTCACACTAAAGCCGCGCCCGTTACCGAGGTTGTAGATGAGCTGCGCGGGCTCTGCTCGTGCAGCCAGCGCGTTCAGCGCCAGCAAGTGCGCGCTGGCGAGATCGGAAATGTGAATGTAGTCGCGCACGCAGCTCCCGTCAGGGGTGTCGTAATCGTCGCCGAAGACACTGATATGGCTGCGCGTGCCGCTGGCAACCTGCAGGATGATCGGGATCAGGTGCGACTCCGGATCGTGCCTCTCGCCGAGAGCCCCAGCAGCCCCGGCGGCGTTGAAGTAACGCAGGGTGGCGCAGGAGAGGCCGTGGATGCGGTGCACCCAGGCCAGCATCCGCTCCACCAGGAGCTTGGACTCGCCGTACGCATTGGTGGGCTGCAGCCGGTCTGCCTCGCTGATCGGAGTGCTCAGCGGATCTCCATACACTGCCGCAGTAGAGGAGAAAACAAAGCAGCGCACATGGTGGGCAAGCACCGTTTCCAGCAAGGTGAGTGCGTTGGCCGTGTTGTTGCGAAAAAATTTCGTAGGGTCACGCATGGATTCACCGGCTTCGATGGAGGCGGCAAAGTGCATCACCGCCTCCGGGCGATGTTCGGTGAATGCAGCGTCGAGGCTTACGCGGTCACCCACGTCGGCCACCACCAGCGTGGCTCCCGTTGCGACCGATTCCCGATGCCCCTTGCTTAGATTGTCATAGACAACGACCGTGTGACCGGCTGCCACAAGCTGCGCAACCACCACACTGCCAATGTATCCTGCGCCACCGGTAACCAGTACCTTCATACGTCTGCTTTCATACGTGATCTCAATACCGCCAGCTCGTCAAATCCGCACCGGCCGGCGCGGATTTCGCGATACGCTCGAGAATTTTGTCCAGATACATGGTGTTGTAGTGCAGACGCGTCAGGTAGTTTGGGCGCGTCGGATCGCCGTTCCAGCAGTGTTCGGCGCGATCTCCGTATTTCACCTCGCCATCATAGGGCGGGTTCTTAGTCGTCTTCAAAAAGTCTTCCATCTTGTACACGGCATCGTTGAGGAAGTACGTGTCGGCACTTCCGCAATACAGGTGCAGTTTGCCGCGTAACTTGGGACCCAGCTCCGGCCAGTGGGTTTTCAGAATGGCGCGCAGGTCATAGTGATCGTGCCAGTAGGCGGCGACTTCAGGATCGATGACGCCGCTGCGCTTATCGAAGATTGGCTTGGGATAGCCGTCGTCGCCGACGGGTGAATACACCGCCTGCCAGATGTCGAACTGCTCGCCTGAGCGCCCCTTGCTGCCCAGCGCCAGTTCGTAAGCGTTATTCTCCTCCAGCGTCAGCGTGGTGTGGCCGAGGTAGTCGCGCATGGCGGGCTGAGCTACCCGCTTGTGTGCGCCATCGACGTAGAACATGTTCTTATCGTGATACAGATCAATCAGCGTGAAGGCGCTGAAGTCCACCGGATCAGGACACGCTCCAAACGCTCCATTGTAGTGCTCGGGATAGAAGATCTGGGCGGCGAGTGACTCCCATCCGCCGGTCGAACCACCGTAGGTGAACCGCGCCCAGCCGGCGCCAATCGCGCGAAACTGCTTCTCAACCTCCGGAATCAGCTCCGTCTCGATCGCGTCTCCATACGGCCCCACGTTGGCCGAGTTCACCGCATAGGAGTCGTCATAATATGGATTCGCGTGCTGAATCTTCACTACCAGAAAGCGCGGAAAGCCCGGCGAAATCCACTGCTGGTAGTTCTTATAGGACTCTTCCTGCACGATCCGGTTGTAGCCCGAAACATGGAATCGCTCGCTATAGTCCGGCTTTAGATTCGGGTCGGGCGGTTCCGTACGAAAGTCGCTGAACTCGCTGACAAAATGATCGTGCGAGATCATCAGTGGATAGTGCGCTTCAGGATGAGCATCAAAGCCCTCCGGCACCAGCACCAGCGCCGAAAGATACATCGGTCTTCCCCAGAACTTCGTCAATAACTGGCTTTGGATCCGAAGATGGCGGACATAGCGGGTATCCTTCGCCTCTGGAATCGGCGGAATCACCTGGTCCAGCACAATTTTCACCGGCTCGCTGTTCTTGCCAAGCACGATCTTCTGCGGCTTGCTGTAGAGGTTCCGGGGAGCGATGTTCCAGTGTTGCCCCTCGCCGCGGTCCATCGGCAGCTTGATGATCTTGCCATCGGCGCGATGGAACGTCTCATAGCGATGCAGCAGCGCCTGCACAAAATATTCGCCAGCGGGAAGTTCGCGTAGGGAGCGAATCGGATACCCGTCGGCGTGTTCATCAATCACTACAGACTGTCCTGGCCCGAGTCCATCCACGTCCACGCCGAAGATGAGCTGCGACTTGGGCGTGTCGTCAATCTGCATCCGGGGCTCATCGCTCGGGTCGGTGGAGAGCAGAAGGTACATCCGTCCGTCGAGCGGCTGGCTGCTGCCGCTCCCGGCAAAACTGACGGAGAAGCGCACTGCGGCAGGCGGCGCCTGCGCCACTGCAATGGCGGGTGTGGCCAGCAGCGATGCTGTGAGAACACGAATGAGAATTCGAGGGCTGAGGATCATGCGATAAAGTGTAACCCCATCAGCGGAGAATACCGCCAAACTTCATCCTTCCCTTCAAAATGGATGCTCGGCGGCATACCGCATTTACTCTCGTATTTTGCGAAGGCCGCTACACCCTCCGGGCATCGCGAAGGCATCACAAAGTTGACTCCCATTAGCAACTCCAATCCACCCTATCAACTCGCCTAAGAAGAAGGAGACTTCGATGCCTTACATCAGTGTTGGTGAAGAAAACTCTGGCAAAATCGATCTGTACTATGAAGACCACGGCAAGGGTAGACCAACCGTCTTAGTTCATGGCTGGCCACTGAGCGGCGCATCGTGGGAGAAGCAGGTGCCACCTCTATTGGCCGCAGGTCATCGTGTCATTACCTATGACCGCCGGGGATTCGGACACTCCAGCCAGCCCGCTTCCGGCTACAACTATGACACCTTTGCGGAAGACCTGAACACGCTGATGACCCGGCTGGATATTCGTGATGCCGCGCTGATTGGTTTCTCCATGGGCGGCGGTGAGGTGGCTCGCTACCTCGGACGCCACGGCAGCGAGCGCGTCAGTCAGGCAGTTTTCATCTCCTCTGTGCCACCCTACCTGCTTAAGACGGCAGATAACCCTGAGGGCGTGGACGGCGCCGTCTTCGACGGAATCAAGCAGGCCATTGCCGCCGATCGGCTCTCTTTCCTCTCGCAGTTCCTCGCAGACTTTTATAACGTGGACACGCTAGGCGGGAAGCTGGTGACCCCGCAAGCCGTGCAGGCGAGCTGGAACATCGCTTCGACGGCTTCACCGATTGGAACCTTCGAGTGCGTCCAAGCTTGGCTGACTGACTTTCGCAAGGACCTGCAGAGCATCAACATCCCAACCCTGGTCATTCACGGCGATGCGGACCGGATTCTGCCCTTCGCCTCCACCGGCAAACGCACTCCCGAGTTTGTGAAAGGCAGCAAGCTGGTCGTAGTGCAGGGCGGTCCCCATGGTTGCAACTGGACCCACGCCAGCCACGTCAACCAGGTGCTGCTTGACTTCGTCCAGCAGCGGAAATCCGCAACTCAGCGAAAGGATGCAGCCTAGCGCAGCATACCCGTCCCTCGGGTGCTCTGGCCGGCCGGCGAACGTTCCCCCGCTCGCTCAGCTTGTAGTACAGTAACCAGAACTTGTTCGATAGGGCGGCCGGTGACTTCACTTGGCTGCCCTGCTTTCCCGGGGGCAAACCAACATGGCGGTAACGGCAGTAGCACGGCCGACGCACTCTCCTGAACAACTTTCTTCCCTGCTGGCCAAGATCGTCGATGAGCGCCGAATCCTCATGCGCCCCATTGACCTCATCGCCTACGCCTCCGATGCCAGCTTGTACCGGCTGATCCCAAAGGCGGTGGTGCAGGCCGGCAGCGAGCAGGAAGTCGCGCAGCTATTCCAGTTCAGCCATGACCACGCTCTGCCCCTTACCTTCCGCGCGGCTGGTACCAGTCTTTCCGGACAATCCATTTCGGATGGCCTCCTGGTCGAGGTCACGCGTAATTTCCGCGATGTTTTCGTGCTTGAGAACGGCCGCAGAATTCGCGTTCAGCCCGGAGCCATTGGCGCCAGTGCCAATCGCGCGCTCTCCCTCTATGGTGCAAAGATCGGCCCCGACCCGGCCTCCATCGCTACCTGCACGCTCGGCGGAATTCTCTCCAACAACTCCAGCGGCATGTGTTGCGGCGTCGAACAAAACGCCTATCACACTCTATCCTCGCTACGCTTCCTGCTGCCCTCCGGCACCGCCATTGACACTGCCGCGCCAGATGCCGAGCAGCTTTTCTTTGCCCGCGAGCCAGCGCTGGCGCGTGGCATCCTCGAACTCAAGTCCAGAATCGAGAGTGATTCCGCGCTCGCCGGGCGCATTCGCCGCAAGTACCGCACCAAGAACACCACCGGTTATGGAATCAACGCCTTCCTCGACTTTGAGCGCGCCATTGATATCTTTGCCCACCTGCTGATCGGCTCCGAAGGAACCTTGGCGTTCATCTCTGAGGCGGTGCTGAACACCGTTCCCGACCTTCCGGTGAAGTACACCGGGCTTCTGCTCTTCCCCGATCTCTACGCCGCCTCCGAATCCATCGTGCCGCTTCGCCAAGCCGGCGCCAAGGCGTTGGAGATTATGGATCGCGCATCGCTTCGCTCGATTGAGAATCAGGCCGGCACGCCGCCCGTCATCAAAATGCTTACCGAAGGCGCGGCCGGATTGCTGGTCGAGTTTCAATCGGCGCAGGAGTCTGAACGGGCCGCACTCGAAGCTCTTGCCGCCGATTCCACCGCGCGCCTCAACCTGCTGGAACCCGCGCAGTTCACCCACTCTGCCGCCGCCCAGGCTGCGCTCTGGAAGATTCGCGCCGGAATGTTCCCCTCCGTGGGCTCCGTCCGCAAGAGCGGCACGACCGTCATCATCGAAGACGTGGCTTTCCCCATCGAGCACCTTGCACCTGCGGCGCAGGATCTGAACACTCTCTTCCTCCGCCATGGATACGACAACGCAATCATCTTCGGCCATGCCAAAGACGGCAACCTCCACTTCGTCATCACCCAGTCGTTCAATGATCAGCGCGCCGTCGACCAGTACTCACGCTTCATCGACGATGTGGTGGAGCTGGTGGTCAACCGCTTTGATGGCGCGCTCAAGGCCGAGCATGGAACCGGGCGCAACATGGCTCCCTTCGTCCAAACCGAGTGGGGCGTGGAAGCCTACGAAATCATGCGTCAGCTCAAGTCGCTGGCCGATCCCACAGGACTGCTCAACCCGGGCGTCATCATCAACCCTGATCCGCACGCGCACCTCCGCAATCTAAAGCAGTTGCCCACCGTGGAGCCGGAGATTGACAAGTGCATCGAGTGCGGCTATTGCGAGCCGCGCTGTCCCAGCCGCGACCTCTCCCTCACGCCGCGCCAGCGCATCGTGGTGCGCCGCGAGATGGCGCGCCAGCAACAGCTTGGTGGAAGCGAATTGCTCACCCAGCTGGAGCGCGATTTTCCCTACATGGCGCTTGATACCTGCGCCGTCGATGGACTCTGCGCCACCACCTGCCCGGTCAGCATCGACACCGGAAAACTGGTCAAACGCTTCCGCGCCACGCGCAATTCCCCGTTTGCCAGGAGCGTCGCAAAGTTCACGGTCGACAACTTCCCGCTCGTCGAAGCTCTTGTTCGTCTCGGCCTCAGCACCGCGCACTTCGCGCAGCATTTCGTCGGCCTCAGAGGGATGCAGGCCATCACCCGTTCCCTGCGCAACTTCATTGGCCCCAACATGCCCATCTGGACCGCCGAGATGCCGCACGCGACCAAAGGTGGCATACCGCCGACCAATCGCGCCGTAGCGCAAGCCGTGTACTTCCCTGCTTGCATCTCGCGAACCATGGGACGCCTTCCCGGCGAGCCTGGCGAACTCTCTCTCATGCAGGTCACCGTCACCGTCGCCGCGCGCGCCGGCGTTCCCCTCTGGATTCCCGAGGATGTGGCCGGCAACTGTTGCGGCACTCCCTATTCCTCCAAGGGATTTGAGGAATCGCGCGATGCCATGCTGAATCGAATCATTGCAAACTTCTGGAGTTGGTCGAGCGAAGGCAAGCTGCCCATCATGGTTGACACCAGCCCTTGCACGTACGGACTCATCCACGCGCGCGAATACCTGACGCCGGAAAACCAGCAACGCTTTGACCGGCTTGCCATCGTGGACAGCGTCGAATTCGTTCATGACCAGTTACTGCCCAATCTCAAGGTAAATCATCAAGAGCGGGCAGTTGCGCTGCACCCCGTCTGCTCCGCCGTAAAGATGGGACTCACCGGTAAACTGGAGGCGATTGCGCGCAGGTGTAGTGGCGAGGTCTTCGTCCCCCCTAGCGCGGGCTGCTGTGCCTTTGCCGGAGACCGCGGCTTCATGTACCCCGAGCTCACCGCCTCGGCTACCATCGGCGAAGCCGCTGAAATCAAGGCCCACAAGCACGACGGCGGCTACTCGAGCAGCCGCACCTGCGAGATCGGCATGACCCGCTCCACCGGCGAAGTCTACCGCTCCTATATGTACCTGCTGGAAAAGGCCACGCGCCCATGAATCCTGAGGGCCGAAATATGATTCGCTCAGTGTGCGCCATAGCGCAGGCATAGCGCGGTGCAGTCGTCGGCCAAAGGTGTTTCCGCGCGATACGCATCGAGCGCGTGAAACAGCGTGTTGACCGAAAACTCCGAGGCCAGCGCCGCCTCCAGCCCCTCGTTGCCGAAGAAATCCCCGTCGCGGTTTTCCGCTTCTACCACACCGTCGGTAAACAACAACAGGCGGTCGCCTTCCCGCAGTTGTTCGCGTCCACGGTTAAACACAACCGGGGAGAGCAGCCCCACTGGCAGATTCTCATTGCCCAGGCAGCGAATCACACCCCCGGAATACAGCAGCGGTTTGACGTGGCCGCAGTTGATGTACTCCAGTTCGCCGTTCTCGAAGAGCTTCATCATCAGCAGCGTTGCATACTTCTTGCCGACAATTTTGTTGTACATGTACAGGTTCAATCCTTCCGCAATCTGGTCCAGCGCCAGCCCCTGGCGCAGTTGCGGATAGATCGCACCCTGCAATACCGAGGCCAGCAGCGCTGCCGAAATTCCCTTGCCAGAGACGTCGGCGACAATTACAGCAACGCAATCCTCCAGGCGGATGACATCGTAGAAGTCGCCGCCAATCTCTTTGCACGAGATATTGCGCGCCTCGACCTCGGCAAACATCAGCGATGGAATCTTCACCTCCATCATGCTTTGCTGGATGTTCGAGGCAATTGCCAGCTCTCGCTGATAGGCCAGCGCCTCCTGCTCAGACTTCACCAGGTAAGCATTCTCGACCAGTGCCGCGGCTTCGCGGGCAATCGCGCGAATTAGCTCATGACTCACGTCCGGCAGCTTGCCCTTCTCGATCCGGCTGTCCAGATAGAGCACGCCCATCGCGGCATGCTCGCCGCAGCCGGCGTCGCGGAACTGCGATTTCCGCAATGGAATGCAGACGATGCTGCGCAGATCGTGCGCGATGATGCTCTCTCGCCCGGTCATTCCAGGGTCACCCATGCTCAGCACAAATTCGGAGGCCGAAGTGATTACCTCGTGCAGTACCGATTGCGAAATTCCATTCGCTTCCGTCAAAACCTCACCACGCTCGCTCCTCCCTGCTCCCAGCTCCAGCTGCCCATCCTCATTGCATAAGAATACAAATCCGCGTTCAGCCTTGGTCAGCCGTAGCGACGACTCCACCAGGTTTGAGAGCACCTCGCTCAGCACCGAAGAGCCATTCAACGCGCGCGCACCTTCAATGAACAGGCTCAGTAGATGCAACTCGCCCGGGGCGTCCGATGAGGTCTGCCGCGATAGAATCATCGAGACCAGTTCGCGCGAGTCCGGAGTGCGGAAGCCAGGCAGAAGCTGCGAATCCCTGAAAATCAGGTAGTTGCCACCGGTCGCACCCAGTTCAATGCGGTCGCCACCCTGCAACCGCCGCTCCCGCGTCACTTGTCCATTGACCATGGTTCCGTGACTGCTGCCCAGATCCACAATGAAATACTCCGAGCCGCGTTGTTCAATCTGCGCATGCGCCCGTGAAACCCTGGGCTCGGCAATCACGACGTCGTTATCCGGGCGGCGTCCGAGGGTGACCACCGGCTTCGTCAGCACATAATGCGTCTGCGTGCCCCCAAACACGATCACAAGTTCAGCTTCCACCGATTTTTCCGCCGACGTACCGGTCATTGGCGCCCCCTGGCACTACTACAATCTCAGGACTGGGATTCGAGCTTGTACAACGTTGGATGCCGCTTGCCCTGCTCCGGTTCCTCAGCCTTTGCGTCCGTATTCACACGGCTGCCTGCACTCTGCTTTAGAATAGCGAGGACCTCCAGCGGTCAAGGAAGAACATGGAACACACCCTGCTCACCGCCCGGCTCATTCGCTCCGTGCTTCTTTCGGAGAAAACCAAACACCTCGAATTCGATATCGAGGAGCTCTCTTCATTCGACTTCGTGCCCGGACAGTTCATCTCAGTCCGCGAGCCGCGCGGCGATAAGTTCGTCACCCGCGCCTACTCCATTGCCTCTCCACCGCGCGGCAACAACACACTCGATCTCTGCCTCAATCGCGTGGATGAAGGCTTCATGTCCAACTTCCTCTGCGACCGCGACGTTGGCGAGGTTGCGAGCTTCCACGGTCCACACGGCCTGTTTGTACTCAAGCCGGAGGTCGAGGACGTGATCTTTGTCGCCACCGGCACCGGCGTCGCTCCTTTTCGCAGCATGGCACATCATCTCTTTGGACTCGACGGCACCGGCCAACAGCGCCACAAAGGAAGGCAAGTTTGGCTGGTGTACGGAACCCGCTACGCTGAAGATGTGTACTACCAGCAAGAGTTCGAGCGGCTCGCCGCCGAACGGCCCAACTTCCATTACATCGCCACCCTCAGCCGGCCGCCGGAGAGCTGGACCGGCGCCCGCGGATACGTCCAGGAGCACGTCCGCAAGATCGTCGGCGAGCGCAAGGACATGCACGTCTACATCTGTGGCCTCAATGAAATGGTCTCCTCCGTGCGCAAGCTGCTCATCGACGAGTGCGGCTGGGAGAAAAAGCGCGTCATCTATGAGCGTTACGACTAGGAACTTCCAACCCCAGTTTCAAGTTCCTGAGCCCCACTCGGCCGCCCAGTAAACCCAATCGAGTGGGGTTTGCTTTGCAGCCTGATCTGCACCGTGCTGTAAAAAATACACAACTGGCGAGTAAGTACCCGAATGCTCCAGAAAGCGGGCGCTTCGAACCGGTGCTGGAACACTGAAACGCAGCTTCCAGCCCGCAAGAATACTGGAGATCACTGCCTTTCCTTACACACTCAGATTCGGGCACAAAATTGCTTTCATTTGAGAGAAGCTGCTACAGATCGCGGCAACTTCTCGTATAGATGGCAATGCCCGTTTCCGGGGACAGGGAAGACGCTGAAAGAGTCCAGCCCTACCGGCAATCGAACCATCGTTTCACTCCTATCCGGTCTGGCACCGCGAAGGAAAGGCTCAACTATGCATATTGTTCGTTTCACCCGCCTGCTGGCACTCACGCTGCTAATGCTGGCGATTCCCGCCGCATCGTTTGCAGGCATCTTCGTTTCCGTCACCGTAGCTCCCCCGCCACTTCCCGTCTACGTGCAGCCGGTCTGCCCTCAGCCCGGCTATATGTGGACGCCGGGATACTGGGCTTGGAGTGATGACGGCTACTACTGGGTTCCCGGAACCTGGGTTCCCGCACCCGCCGCTGGCATGCTTTGGACCCCTGGCTACTGGGCCTGGTCCGATGGATACTATCGCTGGAACGCCGGCTACTGGGGACCGCACATCGGCTTCTACGGCGGCGTGAATTACGGTTTCGGCTACGGCGGTTCAGGATTCGTCGGTGGCGAATGGCGCGGCGGCGGATTCTTCTACAACAGCGCGGTGATGAACGTGGGCGGGGGGCACATCACCAACGTGTATGTGAACAAGACTGTCATTGTGAACCGCACCACGGTCAACAATGTGAGTTACAACGGTGGCAATGGCGGAACCAGGAGCGCCCCATCTCCGGTCGAACAGCGGGCTGCGCAAGAGCATCACATCCAGGCAACGCCCGAGCAGGCGCGGCATGAAACCGCTGCTGCCAGGAATCCGCAGCTCCTGGCCAGGAACAACGGCGGCAGGCCCGCCATCGCCGCCACCTCCAAGCCCGCCGACTTCTCTGCACGTAGCGTCGTTCCAGCCAAGGCCGCCGGAGGAAGGCTGAAACCCGCAACCATGCACGCCTCTGCCAAAGCCATGCCGTCGGCGCCAAGAGCCGCGGCCAATGCTCCACGCTCTCCCGCAAACGCTCGACCTGCCTCGAACAACCATAGCGTTCCAAAGCCGCCCAGCACCTACGCCAAACCCGCAGCCGCCAACCTGCAAGCCAATCGCGGAGGAGCTCGCAACACCGGCAATGCAGGCGGAAGCGCGCGAATGCCCGCCGCCGCACCCCGCGCAGAGAACCATACGCTGCGTCCATTCGCTCCTGCGCCACATGCGCAGAGCCAGCCGCAGCACTCAAACCCGCCCGCTCATAGCGCACCGCAGCACCAGCAGAGGGCATCGAACGAGCACGAAGGGCGCTAAACAACTGTCAGTGAGTTCTCAAAGAGCACCCACGCCGGGGTGCTCTTTCTGCGTTAGGCCGTAATAGGGATCATCCTGGAGTACCGGCAAAAAAATTCGGCGGCCCCTGCTCGCCAGAGAAAGGCCGCCATTTCAGCAATGCACGTACCGCATTCATTCAGAGGGTGCTGCTCGCCACAAACTTCCTTGCGGCTCCTGGGCTCACAAGCTGCCGGTAATGCCTAAGCCTGAATCCTGCCCAGCTCTTCGCGGTTCACCAACCCCGCAATCTCAAACTCGATATGCTCCATGTACAGGTGCTTGCTCATCCATTCCTTGCACAGGCTCCGCAAGTGCAAGGACGCGTATATCTCATCCCGGCCCAATTCCTCTTCAATCCTGAGAATCTCCCCCCGCATCTTCGTCCCAGCGCCGCGCTGCCCTGCCGGGACGGGAAATGCAATCCTCTCCAGAAACTGCGCCTCGTGACAGAAGTGAAGCAGCATGCTCTGCGCCAGATTCTTGGCTGTCTCCAGGATTCGAGGTGAGCCCTCCGCCTGGAATATTGCATCTTCTAAAGCCACAAAACGGAGGTGAATCTCCGCATGCTCTTCGTCCAAGGTGTTCAACCCAACTCCGTACGTCTGGAATTCGTCTTCCGGTATCTTCATCGGAACTCCCTACAGAAATATTCAGCAATTTACATGCCTAATTTCAGGGAGCAAGAACCGCAACCCGGCACGAAAGCCCTTGTACTTTGCAAGTAGATTATAAACCATCATCTTACATACAATAGTGAGAAATAATACACGGCAGCCCGCAGCGTCACCCCTCCTCATCTGGGAGCACACTCGTGCAAAACGGGATGAGTCCGTCCTAATTCGACACCTGGGCTTCCCAAACAAGCTCCCTGTTCCGTATCGGTGCGGCCCTACTTCGTTAAGTTGCCAGAAAACCACAACAGCCCTCGACAGACCGTGCGAATACGCTGTGATATGTACTACTTAGCGACTGCATTCCAAATGAATTCTTCGTGCATCTTCCGTGTCGCCGAATTCATCTATTAAGTTGACAGTAACTCACTCAGGTTCTATCATCGCAACCATATTAGGTTCTGAGTAGAGGGCGGTTCGGGCTCCTGCGGGAGCGCCAACCACAACATTCCTTTCAGCGTTACCGCAGGAGGCAGAGAATAATGGCAAAGATTATCGGAATCGATCTGGGCACCACGAACTCGGTCGTAGCCGTGATGGAAGGCGGCGAGCCAAAAGTAATCCCCAACGAAGAAGGGGGCCGGACCACGCCTTCCGTGGTTGGCTTCACCAAGACCGGCGAGCGCCCGGTGGGCCAGGTCGCCAAGAACCAGGCCATCACCAATCCAGAGAACACCGTCTTCTCGATCAAGCGCTTCATGGGCCGCCGCTATGACGAAGTCAGCGAAGAGATGAAGATGGTGCCCTATAAGGTTGTGCAGTCGGGCGACCACGTGGCGATCGAGGCGCAGGGCAAGGAATACACTCCGCCCCAGGTCTCGGCCATGATCCTGCAGAAGCTAAAGAAGGCTGCCGAGGACTATCTTGGCGAGACCGTGACCGAAGCCGTAATCACCGTTCCTGCCTACTTCAACGACTCACAACGCCAGGCCACGAAGGATGCTGGCAAGATCGCCGGGCTTGACGTCAAGCGCATCATCAATGAGCCTACGGCCGCCGCACTCGCCTATGGCCTCGACAAAAAGAAGGACGAGACCATTGCCGTATATGACTTCGGGGGCGGAACCTTCGATATCTCGATTCTTGAGGTTGGCGAGGGTGTAATTGAGGTCAAGTCCACCAACGGCGATACTCACCTGGGCGGTGACAACATCGACCAGCGCGTCGTCGGCTGGTTGGCCGATGAATTCCGTAAGGATTATGCCCTGGACCTGCGCAGCAAGGGCAATGAGATGGCGATGCAGCGGCTGCGTGACGCCGCCGAGCGCGCCAAAATTGAGCTGTCGACCACCATGCAGACCGAGATCAATCTGCCGTTCATCACCGCCGATGCCTCAGGTCCAAAGCACCTGGTAAAGACGCTGACCCGCGCCAAGCTCGAAGACATGG
>Ga0181520_10005548_pt1 | contig 20006 bp, 20 predicted proteins | sample PEATcosm2014_Bin_29_FD_132451 | JGI IMG/M metagenome (GOLD analysis project Ga0181520, IMG submission 132451) | Peatland microbial communities from MTU Mesocosm Facility, Houghton, MI, USA - PEATcosm2014_Bin02_30_metaG | ecosystem: Environmental > Terrestrial > Soil > Wetlands > Peat | place... | reverse complement strand
CCGGAAAAGTTCTTGTAGTATCGGCACCCGTTCTCTTGCAACATGTAGAAGATCGAGTTCTCAATGCCGCGCAGAGAAATCGTAGGCCCCAGTTCATCTCCCTCGGCCGAGTGGTTCAACACGACATCCAGGATCACTTCAATCCCTGCGCGGTGAAAAGCCTTTACCATCTCTCGAAACTCCAGGATCTGCTGACAGCGGGGCCCTTCAAAGCTGTAGGACTGCTTGGGAGCGAAAAAGGCGACAGGATCGTAGCCCCAGTAGTTTTTGAGTCTCTCTCCTGTGATTGGATTCAGCCGATCGGATTCGTTTTCGCTAAATTCCAGTACAGGCATTAACTCGATAGCCGTAACTCCCAGATCCTGGAGATACGGGATCTTTTCGGTCAAGCCGGCGAATGTTCCGGGACGCGCTACCCTCGAATTGGGATGAATGGTGAAACCCCGAACATGTGTCTCGTAGATGACTGTGTCGGAGGCGGGATGCTTTGGAGGCGAATCCATCTCCCAGTCGAAACGGTCGTCGGTAAAGACGCACTTCGGTGTGGTGGATGCGTTATCAAGAGTCGAAAAGCTCAAGTCAGTCAGGCTGCTCGATGAATCGTACCCGCGCGCGGCCAGGAAATCCCAGTTCTCGACCCCCGCAAGTGCTCTTGCATATGGATCAAGAAGCAGCTTATGTGCGTTGAAGCGAAGGCCCTCTTCGGGTAGATACGGTCCCTCGACGCGATAGCCGTAGAGTTGACCTGCGGGAACGCCTCGCACCCACACGTGCCACACGTCGCCTGTCCGATGACGCACAGGATCTAAGTCGATAATTCTGCTCGGAGAAGAATCGCCGGCATTCTGATAGAACTCCAGACGAACACCGGTTGCGTTGCGGCTGAACAAAACAAAATTGACTCCCATTCCTGCCTGATGGGCGCCTCCAATCGGGAGGGGATTCCCCGCCTGAACATCGCCCACCTCAAACGGTGCTGCGAAGCCGCTCGCCGAATTCTGCTCTGCCGCTGGTTCAGTCATTCACATGGTTCTCCATCGTCATGCGTCAGCTTTTGGCATTCGTCTTCTTGTCCCACCCGTGGAAACGCGAGAAGTCTCCCGACTTCCATGCCTCGCGGAGTCCGCGGGTACCCAAATCCCAGTCTGGGCGGATCTCGCTAGTCGCGATACGCAGATCGCGCCAAAGATCGGCGATCGACGGACGCCCCCAAAACCAGTAGCCGTTATAGATGCTGTAAATCACGAGGCCGGGCTTGAGCACGAGCGTATACGGGATCATCGGATTATTGTCGGGGTCGGTGTACTCCTGGATATCGAGATCCTTCTGAATCGTTCGGCCGGGGTCTGAAAGGAAGGGCCACTGGGCTCCGACGGACGCACGGAACTCCTGCAGAGTATGGTGATCGTCGGTAGCGATCGTAACGATCTGCGTGTAAGCCACTGCGATCTTCGGGTAGAAAGCGGCGAGCTCCAAATGCTGCTGGTGCTCCTTGGGGCAATAATGACCGCGCGCGAGCGTGAGGATGAGCGGATCATCACCCTGGAGCTCGCTGAGTTTTCGCGTTGTGCTGGTGTGATCGGGCAGTTCATAGTCGGGGAAAATGCCGCCGGGCACGATATCGGAACGCATGATTGGACTCCTCCCTTGAGTCCCCAGGTTACTTCAGAGATCCAGAGTGACATTCGCGCTTGGCTGGGAACAGCACACGAGAATATTTCCGGGAGCGGGTCTCTCCAGTGGTTCAGGGTTATAAATAACCGATCCGCCAATCAGACCGGTCATGCAGGTATGACAGACTCCAGTCCGGCACGACCATCGGACCGGAACGTCGCATGCCTCCGCCAGTTCGAGCAAACTTCCGAATTTTGGATTCCAAGCGGTGGAAATCCCGCTACGCGCAAATGAGACTGGAAGGCCAGATCCGGGCGGCCCTTGTGGCGGGTGAGGCGTGTGAGCAACCTGCGCCATACCAGGGGTAATAGCCTCGAGAGAACCGAAGATTTCCGTGTGCACATTGCCGGTGGACACACCCCAGTCTCGCAGCCCATCGCGCATACTCTGCAGGAATGAAGAGGGGCCACACAGATAGAAGTCACTGGCCAGTGACACGCCGATCTTCTCCAGCAGAGCTGTATCAATGTGCCCGGGAGCATCGAAGTCTGTTCCGGCCAGGTCGGCTGCAGTGGGTCTGCTGTACACGATGTATCCTCGTCCACGGGAGAGCTGCTTCAGTAACGAGCGCGATTCCTCTCGAAATGGATGGTCAACCCGATTCCGCGCTCCATAGATCCACCAGACTTCCTGTTCCGATTCTTCGGCGGCGAGTGCGTGCAACATCGACATCACGGGTGTTGCGCCTACGCCGGCGCTTAGCAGAACCACAGGACTATTGCCGGGACGCAAAGCAAAGCTGCCGCGCGGCGCACTGACATCCAATAGATCGCCCTCTCGCGCACGATTGCACAGAAAAGAACTTCCAATCCCGTTCAGTTCGCTCTTGACGCTGATGCGAAAATGATCGGCTGCCGGCAGATCGGATAACGAATAGCTGCGAAGAACCGGCGGTTTGCTCGGATCGACGAGCAAGCGCAAGACGACAAATTGACCTGCCTGGAAGACTGGAAGAGGTTGCCCATCGATCGGCTTCAGAATGAAGGAAGTTACGTTATCGCTTTCCTTATGAATATCCGCGACTCGCATCTGTCGAAATCCGGGCCAGGCTGGCGCCTGTTCCTCATTCGCGAGTCCCGCATTCCCCGCCGCAGTCTTGGAGGTTGATTCTTGTTGGAGCATTGCCTGGAACGAAGTCTGCCAACCCTTGCTCAGTGCGGGAATCCGTAGCGCTCGTTGCAGTTGCTCACTGGAATGTCCTGGCAAATATAGGAGGGCGTCCACCTCGGACACGCTGATTCGCTCCGGACCGTCGGAGGTTTTTACAATGTCGTCGCCCGCCCCAACTTCTCCCTCCTGCAGCACCCGAAAGTAGAATCCTGGTCTGTGATGTGCTACGAGCAGGGCGGCCATCCGGGGTTCATTCATGCGGATGCCGACGCGGTAGCACGTCACGCGCGGCTGCGTTACTTCAAATATCGCATCGCCAATGCGGTAGCGATCACCAATGCAGACCTCGTCATCAGGTAGTCCCTCGACGGTGAAGTTCTCTCCGAACTGGCCGAAAGTAAAATCATTGCGGCCCAAAACGCGCTCCCAGTAATGGTAAGAATCCATCTGGTAGACGAATACGGCGCGCTGTTCCCCTCCGTGACCGGCGAGATCGGCTTGCGCATCGCCATCGATATCGAGTTTGCGCGCCATGCGCCGTCCATCAACTGGAGATTTCCAGATTGACGTTCGGACCGTTTTGCCGTTCCATGTCACGTCGCGCGGAAGGCCGACATTTACTGAAAGCAATCGGGGCATCCCTACCTCGCCAGAGTCCAGCGTCTAGCTTGAATCCTTTTATTCTTACCAACGACGAGCCGGAGCCGCACCATCCACATGGAGTATCTCTCCGCTCACATGACCTGCCTGTACCAGGTAAAGAACGGCATCGACAATATCCTTTACAGTCGCCTTTTTCATGACCGGCAGCGACGTCGAATCGTTGGGATCGCTCCGATGCATTGGTGTATCCACAACGCCAGGGGCTACGGCATTGAAGCGAATGCCATCTTTTGCGTACTCGGTTGCGAGATTCTGGGTTGCTGCATTCAAACCTCCCTTCGTAATCATCGAAATCGAGCCATCTTCGCCCGCGATTGGCCGATCGGCAAGCGCCGCGGTGATGCTGACAACGCATCCTGATTTCTGCTTGAGCATCTCTTTCACGGTGCGCTGAGTGATGTAAAAAAAACCAAGCAGATTAGTGGAGACAAGGGCGTCGAAGTCCTCGGTAGTGAAGTCGGTGAAAGGCTTGGTCAGGAAGATGCCGGCGTTATTCACCAAAACATCGATGGTTCCGAAGTTCTTAATTGCTGCTTCGACTGCCTTGTCAGCCGTTTGCTGCTTGCCGATATCGCCATCGAGGAGAACTAGGCCCCCCGAGGCAGTCAAATCTCGATGGGCGTCTCGAGAGGTTGCGACGACGTTGTAACCTTCCTCCAGAAGCCGTTCTACTAAGCCAGCGCCAATACCACCGGATGCACCAGTGATGATTGCTGTCTGTTTGCCCGACATAGATAGCCTTTCGTTTAGGCTGCGAACTCATTACACAACTGCGTCACCGGCCTTTCAAGGCGGCTTGCGTAACCTTGTCGAGTGACCCGAGTTGCTCTCGAGCTACCGCAAGTCCATAGAGCGCAGCCGGGCATCCTGCTTCGCGCCAACGCCTCATTCCTTTCTGCTCTAGTTTGCAGCATCAGGGCGCATAACGAGTAAAGACGAGGTCGCTCCCCTTTGCCTTTTCGTGGCAGGGGAAGCAGCTTTTCATAAACGCGGCATTTCCAGGTTTGCCATCGGTGCCAAAGTGCCCGAAACCCCAGCCGCCGGTTGCAGCGTACCTTTTTGAGTCCTTGACCATAAACTGAATGTTCGTCGGGGGGCCGGGAACGAAAGACTGGACCTGACCAAAAACTGCGTTGTTTTCGTCTGACGGGACGTTTCGGTAGTGCAGAGCTGCAATGACCGTGCCGTCCGGGAAGGGAAGCTTCCCTTTGCGAAAGGCGTTGATCGCTACATCGTTCCCCAGGACGGCACCCAAACTGTTGAGGTTGCCCGCTTCATGGGCCGAGGAAATCCACCTCCAGTCGCGATACCCATGAGGAATTTCGGTGACGAAGGGTGCAGTGGGTTGCCCATCCGCTTGACCTGGGGCTGGCGCGATGAGAGTAACGACAGCGGCCATCGCTGCAACCGCAACCAAGAAGAATTTGAAGCGCCTCATAATAGTTCCTCCATTCAATATCCTTTGGTGGGTGGGACCAGCGGTCCTGACTATTTCGCCCTAAGCCGATACTGATGCCTGTTCGATCGCCAGCAGCCTGGACGGAACTTGTGCCGTCATGAGAACAGAAACTTGGGGGATGAACAATTGGACCATAGTATCGTCGATACTTTGGTATCGGCTCGCAGCTCTTCTTGCTCGCGATTGCGGCATCGTCGCAAGCACTAGCGGAGGTACGCAAGCGTGAGGGTGTACCAACCGCGACTGTCTTTCCACGCCCCGCTGATCCCAAAACCGACGTCATTGAGAAGTCTTTGAATACTCCGGTCTGTGAACTTATAACTATTCTCTGTGTGAATGGTTTCGCGTGGCATGAAATGAATAGGAAGGTCTGCGCGCTCGATAGCTACATCCTGCTCTTGCGTGCTCTCGAGGTGCATCTCGATCCGAGACTCAATGGAATTCCAAAGCGCGCGATGCAGGAAACGAGCGGTGTCAAAGTTCGCCCCCAGCTCCCAATTAAGCCGATGCAAAATGTTCAGGTTGAACGCCGCGGTGATTCCATCACTGTCGTCATATGCAGCCAGAAGAGTCCGCTCGTCTTTCACCATGTCTGTACCCAGCAATAGCGCGTCTCCGGGTTGCAGCTGAACACGAAGATCTCGCAGGATGAGTCGCGCTTCTTCAGGCGAAAAATTGCCGATACTCGTGCCGATGTAGAGTGCGAGTGTGGTGCCGTCGAAGGGTTCGAGTTGGAGTGGGTGAGTTACATAGTTCCGGACGACAGGCTGTATGCGCACTTCCGGTAACGCGCAGGCAACGTTTTGGCACGCCAACTCGAGAGCGTGGGGGCAGACATCGACCGGTACGTAAGCAACGTCGTCCGATAGGCGCAAGGCAGCTTCGAGCAAAATGCAGGTTTTCGAGGCGGTGCCGGCGCCCAACTCAACGAGGCGCAATGGCAACGACCTATCGCCGTGAGCCCCAGCAACGATCGCATGTGCGTTTCCCGCCAAGATGGCTCTTTCTGTGCGGGTGGGGTAGTACTCGGGAAGAGTCGTGATGCGCTCAAAAAGCCGCGAGCCCTCTGCATCGTAGAACATCCACGGTGAGAGCGAGCGTGGCCGTGCGATCAAGCCGCGCCGAACTTCGCAAGTCAGTGCTTCGCGTGCATCCGCTGTTGCGAGATGCTCGAGATCAACTGCCTGAACGTAGGTTGCCACGTACACAAATCCTTTCGGGCATTCTAGCGAATCGCGGCGAACTGCCATCTGGTTGTTGGTGGAAAGAAATTCCGCTAAGTCGCCCGAATAGGATGCGCACGAGCGACGCACGATCGCTTCTACGTAAATGGCGCCAGTTTGGCGAGAATGGTCGGCAGATATTCAGAGACCGTCGGATGAATATGCATCGCGCGCTGGATGACTGTGTACGGCGCCTTCGCATACATCACGTCCAGCAGAACGTGAATCACTTCATCGCCTTCGACTCCCAGAATCGCAGCTCCCAGAATTTGCTTCGTTTCCGCATCGACGCAGATTTTGATGAATCCTTGTGTCTCACCTTTTTCGTTGGCCCGGCTCACCTGACTCATCGGATACTTCACAGCCAGGGCACTACGTCCGGATTTCCTTACCGCTGCGTCCGTCATGCCGCATCGCCCCAGCGGCGGATCAATAAAGAGCGCATAGGCCATGATCCGATCGGAAACCCGGCGATGGTCAGCGTTGAAGAGATTGTCCCCAACGATCTCGTAGTCGTTATAGGAAGTATGCGTAAAGGCGCCGCGGCCGTTGCAGTCCCCCAGCGCCCAAATTCCGGGTACGTTCGTTTGCAGTTGATCATCGACCACTATGTAGCCGCGGTGGTCGGTGGCAACCCCAGCCCGATCCAGTCCCAGATCGCTCGTGTTGGGAGTACGCCCCACGGCCAGAAGAACGTGAGTGCCCACCACTTCTGGCGGACCTTCTTCGCATGTGAGGCCGAGGGCGACACCGCCGTCGCGTTTCGCCAGCGAGATACACTTCGCATTCAGGCGGATGTGAATGCCCTCAGCCTCCAGGATTTCGCGCACTGTTTGGGATATGTCTTCGTCTTCCCGTCCAATCAGGCGCGGTCCCATTTCCACGACCGTGACTTCGCTGCCGAAGCGGCGATAGATCTGAGCGAATTCCAGCCCAATATAACTTCCGCCGACGATGATGAAATGCTCGGGCAAGAAGTCGATGTCCATCATCGATGAGTTGTTCAGGAATGGGACGTCGTGAATGCCAGGCATCTCCGGAACCGAAGCGCGCGCGCCCACGTTGACAAAGATCTTGTCGGCTTCGAGAACTTCATCGTTGACCGCGACTGTGTTCGACGACTCAAAGCGGGCCTGACCCTGAATGACCGTACAATTTGGCGTTCCTCGGAGCCATTCCTCCACTCCCTTGCTTGACGTTGCCGAGGCTGCATCCTTGCGAGCTTTGATGCGCTTGATATCGACGCTCAGATCGCCAATGGAGAAGCCAAATTCCGCGCCTCGGCGGGCAACATGGATCGCATAGGCACTCCCCACAAGGGTCTTCGTCGGGACGCATCCCGTATTCACGCATGTGCCGCCAAATTTATGACGTTCGATAATAGCGACGGTCTTGCCCGCACTCGCAAACCGGGCTGCCAGGGGCGGGCCCGCCTGGCCAGTCCCGATAATGATTGCGTCGAATTGCCTAGCGGTAACGGTCAACGTTCCCCCTCGATGTGGAACTTGCCATCTTTGGCTGCCTCTTCGGGGGTCTTGCCGTCCTGACGCGCGACAATGTAGGCGGCGTACCACCCCGACCAGTGGTGCTTCGGAGCGATTGGTTCGTATTTGTCGTGGTGCTTCTCAGCCTCCGGGCGGTCAACATCCGCGACCGGAAGGACGACCACCTCGAACGTCATCTCCGCTCTTTCGGCACTGGCGCCGCTGCTCGTCTTACTGCTCGGAAGCTCACGGAGAGTTGCCATGTCTCCTCCCTTCTGATCATTGCTCCGATCGGCCTGGCCTCGATTAGGCCCGAATCACGATGACAAATCTATTGGACGAACGTATCGATTACCACCAAAATATGGATTGGACCTATGGGCGCGGCGTGGTGCGTATCCCGTCCCACGCACCCAATACCAAGGTATCGCCAATACCATCGTCCAATTGATTCGCTGGAGCACCGCGGGTGTAATCGATCCATCGCGTTCGATTTGGTGGGGATTATGGATCACAATGAGGCAGTTCGGAAATTTGAACATCTGATGCTCAAAGAGGCCGATCACGCGCACGAAGCGGCAATTGAACTTGAAGCTTTGGTTTCGCTGCTCCCAAGTGAGAAATCTCGGCAGCTCGCACAGCTCCAGGTAAAGGCAAGTCACAAACAAGCCAAGGACTTTCGCGAGCTGGCGGAGAAAGTCAAAGAAACCTAGGGATATGTATCGGCGGCATCGGGTTGATCGACGCGAGCCGCCACACGCCGAGGGTACCAACCCACTCAGAGGTGGCCTCGGGCTTCGCGCCGATGGGCGCAATGGTATCAATCAATACCATTGTCCAATCGATTCTTCCCGCCGCCTGTGGCTTAATCGCTCTCACGCAAGTGCCGATACGCAGACCCTCGAGCCAACTTTAGCGAAAGGATGGCAAAGACATGCCGGAAGCGACTTGGAAACCTCACGAGAAACACGGACGGCTGACGACGCAGAGCGACTTACCCGACAGCGTTTACGCTTTTCCGAAGCAGCGCAAAGAACCACTGACCGATGCACAACATGTGCGTAACTCGGTCGCGCGTTTCGATCAAGTCATCGACGTCTCCGATGAGGATCGTGCTTTGGCGTTCGCGAATATCGAGAAAGCTGCAAACCACTACGGCGTCAACCTCGCGGAAACCTCATGGCGTGACCTGGGTATTCATCCCCAAAAGAATAGAAGATAGGCTGCGTCGAAAGACGCCGCTGCGCGCGAAGGACGAGCGCAGAGCCAAAGACCGACTTGTGAGAGAGTCGACCCACAAGACGAATTGACGGCAGAAGTGAAGTGAAATCTCAATCAACCGAAACCAAGCTGAGAGGAGACAGAGTATGACGGACACAAACGCAGTGATCGCGGTGTATGACAACCACTCGGCCGCGGAAGGCGCGGTGAAGGAACTTCAGAAATCAGGCTTCGCCATGAAGAAGTTGTCGGTTGTAGGGAAGGACTATCACACGGACGAGCACGTCGTTGGCTACTACCACGCGGGAGACCGCATGAAGTATTGGGGGAAGTGGGGCGCTTTCTGGGGCGGATTCTGGGGCTTGCTGACTGGCGCTGCGTTTTTTTGGGTGCCCGCGATAGGCCCTGTGCTCGTCGGCGGTTCATTGGTAGCTTGGATTGTCGCTGGCCTGGAGGACGCGGTAGTGGTCGGCGGTTTGAGTGCTATCGGTGCCGGTCTATACAGCGTGGGCATACCAAGAGACAGCATCGTAATCTACGAGACCGCGATCAAAGCTGGCGAGTACCTGGTGGTTGCTCATGGAACCTCCGCTGAGGCGGCTAAGGCCCAAAATATTCTGAGCACATTGAAACCAACCCAGGTAGCCGATCATGTTCTCGTGCCTACCATGCAAGCGGTGACCCGTTGAACGCATCGTGAGGTGGCAAGCTGGTAATCCCGATTAGCGAGAAACTGCCACTGAATGGAGCGGCCGAGGCTTAAGCAGAGGCTGAAATGGGTGGTATCGGGAAGATCTTGCGGTAGTGGCTCAGTTCAAACTGAGCCACTAGCGATCTTGCTGGTAGTTTGACATTCCTTTGCAAACAGAGGGCGCGAAGAGAAATTGGGGTGAAAAAGGCTCTGCGCGGAATCACGCCGTTACGGGCGAGTGGGAACAAGTGTGCCAAGTGCCTCGCGCACCGAAAGGTCGCTTGGTTTCAGCTCTGCCGGCGCCGGTAGCGCAGGTAGAGATACGCAGCGTTTTCCTTGACGCTGACCATTTGAAACCAAGGTGCGGAGTCCGGCACAAACTCCACTCCTTGCACGACTGCCGGTCGAGTTGCATCGCCCTTCCGGCCCGCGATTTGCGGCGACAGCGTCAGAAAGAGTTCGTCCACAACTCCTGCCGCCAGAAATTGTCCGAACAGTGTAGGCCCGCCCTCGTGGAGAAGCCTGTTTACCCCAAACTGCGACTGCAGTAATTGCAGGATCGCCCGCGGAGCGATGCTGCCGCTACTCGAATTCAAAGCATGTATCTCAACGGAGCCTAGAGTCGCGGCGCCTCGGCGCGTGAGCTCATCTCTGCCAGCCGAGGTTGTGATAACCACCGTGCGGATAGCCGGTGTTCGGAAAATCGCTCTCTCCAACTCAAGTCGGCCGCTACCGCTAACGATAACGAGCAGGGGATATTCTGGTTTGTGCAGCGCGTTGACTCGGTATTCCTCATATAAATGCTTCGCATCGGGGTAGACGTATTCAGGAGTCCAGAGGCTCTTCGCGCTTACGTCGTGCAGCGTTCCAGCGCCGACCATCACCGCATCCGCAGAAGCTCTCAACAGGCCCATGATGAACCGGTCCGCAGGATCGGAACCGCTGATGGCTGAGCCGCCAGATTGACCCTTAATCTCGTAGCTGGCGACCCCATCAAGAGTGGAAACAAAATTTGCAATGACAAATGGGCGCGCAGCAGGTAGTGGGCGAAAATGCAGGTCCCCGTCATACAGCTCGCTCAATTTCCGTGGGAGTGGCGATTCAGCGCTCTCCCCGTCATGGTCAATCAGGGTCCGTACGAGCCCCATTTGCTGCCTTTCTTGAAGCCCAGCGGATGGACCTTCGGCTCCGTGATGAGCTCCGCCCCCATAACTCGTAGTACGCCTTGATACCCGCCACGCCGATGTTCAAGAAACTGCTGATACAATCCGAGTCGGCGGGCACGCTGAACGTTACACACTCGGTTTCTTCGATGTGGGCCCGCCCCCGACGTTGAGAATCAACCAGCTATCCGCGATCGATATTTACACCCTCCGAGAGCGTCGTCGCTTTCTCAACTAGCTCTTCCTGGGCGTCTCCGATCTCATGCCGCTGAAACCAGCTTTTTCTTCTCATTGAGTGCCGATAGAAGAAGTTTCAGAACTGCTTCATCAGAGAACGGGTTCTGGCCCGAGATCAACTCTCGATCTTGAAGGGCGTAGCTCCCCCATGGAGCGACCACACTAACGTCGCCGCCCGCCGTGCGCAAGGCGAAGTCCGGGTAAAACAGAACCTTGCCATCAATCTCAAGCGGCTCCCGCTGCTGTTCTTCCGCCGTCGCAAAGATAGTCATCTTATATCCGGCATAGATCCAGCCCTTGGCCTTCGCTTGCGCTCCGGCGACATCGCCCGCTGCCAGCGCTGCGACGAACTCCCACGAATTCTGAAGAGCCGAGAGCAGTGAAATCGGGCCATGGCAGAGCACAGCCGTAGGCTTGGACGTTTCGTGAAAGTGTCTCAGCACGATACCGGCATTGGGATCATCCAGAAGATCGATCATCGGGCCATGACCGCCCGGAACGAAAACAGCGTCATATTGATCCAGGCCCGACGCGATGACATCCCTGATGCGAACTGGATCTCTGAGCCCAAGCAAGCCGTCGCGGAATAACATGTAGTCCTGCAGCTTGGCCGCGTCCCCGCCGAAAAAGCCGACGACCTCGGAATGGACATCCACCTGCGGCGTATTGCCGGTGGGGTTGGCGAAGGTGATTTCGTAGCCCTCCTTCATCAGGGCGCGAACCGGAACCGTCACTTCGTTGAGGTAGTAACCGGCGCCGGTATAAATCTTGCCATCCTTCAATGGCAAACCGCGACCGCTCGAGATCAATGCCAGGATTTTCCCTTTTGTTGCCATTTTGTTCTCCTCTCCGAAATCGGAACCAAGACTGGGGACAGACGGGACGCCCCATTCATTGAAATTGGGGAGCGCGTTCCGTCTGTCCCCACTATTTCCCAAAGCGCGCAAGAGCGGGCCGTCGCGCTTGATCCGGCTTATGCCTGCGGGAATCCGAACATCAACCACGACTGATTGGCTACCCAATGCGGGTACAACTCCGTCATCTGATCGAACAGCTCCTGGTCGGACGTCGCCGTCTTCTGTAGCCGATCAAAATCCTGCAAATAACGCTTGGTGTCCTGGATCGTCGACGGAGAGTCGGGCGCGCCGGGCTTCTTGTGACCGGCGACAACAATCGCCGGGTTCAGCGCCGCTAACCGGTCGAGGTCCGCCATCCAATTCCTTCGGCTCTCGGGAGTGGTGTCGCCGACATACATGCGGCATTGGTTGTACACAACGTCGCCTGCAACGATCAGGCCGATCGATGGAACGTAGAGAGAGGTCGAATCGGGACTATCGGTGCGACCCTGCTCGATGATGCGCAATTCGTGGCCCTCGAGAGTGAACGTGTTGTGCTCATAGGGCTCGGGCGAAACCAACTTGGTGGCCACTTGCCCCGGAAAGAGCCGTCGGGCTAACCGCTCCACTGGCGGAGTAAAAGACATCTGCATGGCGCTCACCGCCTTGGGCGTTGCTATCGCCCGCGCGGCCGGGAAACGGTCGAGCAGAATGCTCAAACCGTAAAAGTGGTCGAAATGCGCATGCGTTATGTAGATGGTTTCCAGGTTGCGGTTGTGCAGAGCGACCCAGTCCGCGAGGGCCTCGGCCTCAGCCACTGTCCCCATTGCGTCCACCAGCACTGCGTCGTACTCGCCGAAGATCAAAGTAGACGTAATCGGGTCAAAGCCGAGCGCTTCGCCGAAGGGTTTTGGCCGCTCGCCGACCATCGCCTTTCCGGGGGCGGTAAAAACGTTCATATTAAGCGTGCTCGACGCGACAGGCGCGGTCACGCTCGGGGCCTCTTTCACTGCAGTTGAGCTACCCATTTCGTACTCCTTTTGAAGTCAGAGCCAGTGGCTGTTCAAGGCAAAACCGGCAGACGCGCAAGAAAAAGGCGCAGAGTCAGCGGACAGCCGAACGTTAACCGTACGTGAGATCGGTGCTTTGTCCGACCTCGATGATGTAACCGTCAGGATCGCGGATGTAGCAGCGGATCTCGCCGTACTTGGGAATTGGCGGCGTGATGAATTCCGCTCCTCGACTTTTCCACAATTCGTAGCACGCTTGGATATCCGCAACGCGGAAATTCATAAAGCTGTTGATGTGATTCGGGTCGGGAACGCTGAGTGTTACTGTCGGCTTGTCGGGGGTCGGCCCGCCCCCAACATTAAGAATCATCCAGATGTTCGCGAGCTGAAGGTACGGAGGCGCGTTGCCGTCACCCATGCTCAAAATGCGAGCACCGAAGACCTTTTCGTAGTAGTGAGCCGACCGGTCGAGGTCGGCAACGGTGAGAAAATGTGCGACGCTGAACCCCTCGCGCGGGGGCATCTCATAGGACTTTTGCTCGACTTGTACGGCCTTCATCGATGACTCCAATCTCCATACCGTGTCCGCCCGAGGTGAAGCGCGGCGATTGAAGCGCACACGACGCTTTCCATCGGTGGCACCTTCATCAAACCAGAAGCAGGACAACGGGTCTATTGGACGAAGGTATCGGCCAATACCAAAGTGCGGATTGGACACATCGCCAAAAGAATGGCGCGTACTCTATCCGACGTGCCTCCAATACCGAGGCGGTCAGGACAGGGAAGGCTTGTGCCTGCAGGATTCGACGTGAGCGGCGCTTCGACGGCAATTTCTGCTATGTTGCTCGACATGAATTTCCTCCGAAAGCCTAGAAACGTATCTTCAAATACGTATCCGAGATGCAGATTCTGATCGAGCGTGCGGCATGACGATCAAAAGCAGAGGGATGACGCCCTCGTTCGCGAATTCTCGCGCCTCGCCATTATGTGTCCATCCGTTCGACCCATTGAGCGCGAAATGCGGGAGCCACGAATGGATCCGCAAAGTACTGTGTTTCGCGCGCAACCTTGTCCCCCGTGAATTCCATGATGCTCACGGTGTGGGACGGCTTGCCGTCATAGCTCACGATCAGTTCGGTGACCCAAAGATCGCCGCCGCCAATGATTCGTCTGACTGCAAATCGCTTTTTGCTCGGCTGACCAGCGCGTTGGTTCTGTATGTTGCGTCGACCGCGGGTTCGCTCGCCAGACTGCGGGTATTCCAGCACTGCGTCCTCGTGATAGATGCGGTGCTCCGTTTCAAAATCGTTGGCATCGGATGCCGCCCAATGCTGATCCAGTGCCGCACGGATCTCTTGATCGCGCATTCCAGAAGACTGCTCCGTTTTTTGTTGATCGTTCATCGCGGGACTCCAGTTTGACAAGAAGCTAAGTGCCTAGCGCGCGATTTGGCCGAGGTAGTATCCGAGCCGATTCTCGACATCCCCCGGCTTGTGGAACCCGCGCGCGATCAGCGTCTTGATCCCTTCCTGGGCGGCAGGTCGCCCGAGCGAAGCGATGCAGGCATCCCACCCGGCGCCGAGTTCGACGTCCGGTGGCAGGCTGGTGTTGACGAGGCGCTTGGTCTGGGCGATCGCCCATTTGTCGAACTTGGCGATGCGGGTTGCGAGCGCCTCGACGAACGCATCTAGATCGGCGTCGGGCAGCGCGCGATTGATATAGCCGTAGGCCTCGGCCTGGTCTGCTCTGATGTCTTCCGAGCTCAAGAGCACCTCGAGGGCGCGGTTTCGGCCGATGAGTTCGGGAAGCCGAGCCATGGGGCCGCCGCCGGCGACCATCCCCACGCCCACCTCCCATTGCGAGATGATGGCCTTCTCGCGGCTGGCAAAACTCATGTCGCAGGCCAGCGTGATCTCGCTGCCGTTGCCTGTCGCCCGGCCGCGGATGAGGGCGATGGAGACGACTGGTAAGCGGGTCAGACGCACGAGAAAGTCCGGCCAAGGCGGCAAGCCTGTGGGACCGTCAGGCAGCGCGGTCAGGTCCTCAAGCTTGGCCATGAAATCGGAGTGATTCAGGAAGTAGTCGTCGACCGCGCTGTCGAAGACCACGACCCTGACGTGCTCATCGGCCTCGAGATCGTCGATGACTTCCTGGAACTGCTTGACCATTTCCGGGCCCATCACGTTGATCGGCGGGTTGTCGATCGTGACACGCCAATAGGCGGGCGACTGCCGAGTTAGGCGAAGCTGTTGGGTTTTGGCAGTTCCGTCCACCTGTGCGGATTTCGAAGGCGCGCTCACAGTTGACATAGAATCCTCCGCCGTATCTGATAGTCCCGGAACCGGTTCAAGCCGACAATTGCCGTCGGCGGTTTATAGTTCATTCGTCGCAACAAATCCACCGGCAGCCGCGACAACGTCAAGAACGTAGAGCTTCGATCGCTGCCCGGGCGACACAAACCGCACTGCCGACAGAATGGCTGTTGTCATTCAGCCACAACAAAATGGGCCGTGCAATTGGACGATGGTATCGCCCATACTTTCGTATCGACTGTTCAGCTAGTCCTGAGAATCGATCAAAGTGAAGAAAACATCCTCCCGCACACCTGATACGAAGGTATGGGCGATACCATAGTCCAATTGTTTTGCTCCCCTGGCCTGTGGCTTAATCGCATGGTTCAAGGTGTAGGTTGATTGGGAGTTGAGAACTTTCTTGTGAAGGAGAACACGCCATGTCTGAACTCCTAAGGAAAACTGCGGTGCGAGAACGACAAGAACAGAAGATAAAAGCACGCACCGCCGCGGGACGAATCGTCGGCTTTACCATCGTTGCGACGGCCCTGGCAGTGCTGGCCGTCCTCGTCGCGACGGCCGTTTATGCGCAGGAGAAGTACTCGCTGAAATCGCCGAGCGGAATCGCGTTCTCCGACTTCAGGGGATACGAGGACTGGTCTGTCGTCTCTTCCGCCCGCCAAGACGAAATACTCAAGGTAATCGTCGCGAATCCGGCTATGATCGCGGCGTATAAGAACGGCGTTCCTGGCAACGGGCAGGCTTTCCCCGATGGCTCCATGATTGTGAAACTTCAGTGGAGCCGGAAGAAAAGTACGGAGGCCCAATTCGCCGTGGATGTGCCAGACGTCTTTAAACAGGCTTTCGTCATGGAAAAGGACAGCAAGAGATTTCCGAAGACCGGCGGATGGGGATACGCAGTGTTCAACTACGACGCCGCGTCGGACAAGTTCACGGCCGATCCAACAAGCCTGTCAGACTGTGGAAATGCGTGCCATACTGCCGTGAAAGCGAAGGACTACATCTTCCACCCCTACCAGAAGCGTTGAGCCGCGCCCAACATTAAGTACCCCGCACATAGAGGATGTGCTTCTATTGCAGACCGCGCCTGATCTCGCTCATAAAGTCCAGCGGCTATCGCGGGCCAGCTTGCCAAGCGATACGGCCGAGCTGGCGAGATATCTCATCGGGAAAACCATTGTGCACAAGATCGGTCGAAGCACGCTGAGCGGTCGTATTGTCGAGACAGAGGCTTACCCACCGGGCGATGCGAGTGGCCATGGTTATCGTGGACGAACGGCCAGAAACCAAACGCTGTTCCTGGGCAGGGGTTTTGCTTATGTGTACTTCATCTATGGGACGTCCTACATGCTCAACGTGTCCGCTGAAATCGGCGCGGGAGTGCTGTTGCGCGCCGTGGAGCCGCTTGCTGGAATCAGCGTGATGAAGCGCCACCGCAAAACCGACAAACTCACAGATTTGGCGAGAGGTCCGGGACGGCTCGCGGCTGCATTGGAAATCGACCGACGCTTGGACGGAGTTGATCTATGTGCCGATGGTCCCCTTTGGCTCGGGACTGCGGTTCGAGAGACAGCGCACATTATCGCAACTGTGCGCATCGGCATCACGCGTGAGGTGGACCGGCTGCTGCGTTTCTATGAGGAGGGCAGCCCGTTCGTTAGCGGGCGACGAGATAAGAAGTCGTTAGGCTTGACCTGACTCGATTCGAATTATAGTCGGCTGCAACGTCGAGGCGTTGGATCATCGCGGTGCATCGGTGTATCCACAACGCCTGGTGCTGCGCCATCAAAGCGAATGCCATCATTTGCATACTCGGCATGCAGCGCGCGCGAGTTGCAGCCGTGTTACTCGCCAACTCGTTCGTCATGCCTATCTCGGCCACTTCCAGTTCCGAATTTCTTCTTTGTCGATGCCTTCGGTGTGAGCGTAGTGAATGCTCGCGATGATCTGGCCCTTCAGCCATTCCTTGACGTGGGCTCCAACGGAACGCAGACGTGGGACGCGGTCGATGACGTCAATTGCCAAATTGAAGCGGTCGATCTGATTGAGAATCGCAAGTTCGAGCGGAGTGTTGATGCTGCCCTTTTCCTTGTACCCGCGTACATGCATGTTTTCGTGATTCTTGCGCCGGTAACTCAGTTTGTGAATGAGCGAAGCATAGGAATGGAAGTTGAAGATGACCGGCTTGTCGGTGGTGAAGAGGGAATCGAAATCGCGATCGGACAGCCCATGGGGGTGTTCGGTCTCCGGCATGATGCGGAAAAGATCCACGACATTGACGAATCGTATCTTCAAATCGGGGAAGTGCTCCTTCAAGATTGCGACAGCCGCAAGAGACTCCATAGTCGGGATGTCGCCGGCACACGCCATCACCGCGTCGGGGTCTTCCCCGTTGTCGCTGGACGCCCAGTCCCAGATGCCGATGCCCTTGGTGCAGTGAGTGACCGCATCTTCCATGGAGAGGTACTGAAGATGCTCCCGCTTATCCGCGATGATGACGTTGACGTAATCGCGCGAGCGCAGGCAATGATCCGTCACACTGAGCAGGCAGTTCGCGTCCGGCGGTAAGTAGATGCGCACGACTTCGGGACTCTTGTTTGTAACCACGTCGAGAAAGCCCGGATCTTGGTGCGTAAAGCCGTTGTGATCCTGCCGCCACACCAGAGACGTAATGAGCAAGTTGATCGAAGGTACGGGCGCCCGCCAATCGAGCTCCATCTTGGACTTCTCCAGCCATTTGGCGTGCTGGTTGAACATGGAATCAATGATGTGGATGAAAGCTTCATAACTTGACAGGAACCCGTGGCGGCCAGTTAAAACGTAACCTTCAAACCAGCCTTCGAGCGTGTGCTCGCTCAACATTTCCATCACCCGGCCGGAGACATCGAGTTCGCCGCCGTCGGCGTCCTCTGGCCTGAATTCGGCCAACCAGGTTTTCTTTGAGGCGGCGTAGATGGCTTCGAGCTTGTTGGACGCAGTCTCGTCGGGTCCAAACACGCGGAAGGAACTCATGTTACGACGCATCACTTCGGCGAGAAAGTGTGCGAGCACGTCTGTGGGCAGCGCGTAGGATTCACCGGGCGCTCTTACGTCGATCGCGTAGTCGCGAAAGTCCGGCAGTTCGAGCTCTTTTCGCAGCCGTCCGCCGTTTGCGTGAGGATTGGCGGAGATGCGGCGCGGCCCAGAAGGCGCAAGATCCTGCAGCTCCGCGATGAGCCTTCCGTCGCCGTCGAATAACTCTTCGGGTTTGTAGCTGCGCAGCCAGTCTTCGACGAGATTCAGATGCTTCTCGTTCGTGACTGGGTCGGACACGGGGACCTGGTGAGCCCGCCACGAACCCTCTACTTTGTGGCCGTCTACGACCTTCGGTCCCGTCCATCCCTTGGGAGAGCGAAGTACGATCATGGGCCAGTGGGGCCGCGTGGCGTCGCCGGTTGAGCGGGCGTGCTGCTGGATCGCGCGAATTTCTAAGATACATTGCTCCAGGGTCGAAGCCATTTTCTGATGCATCACAGAGGGGTCATCGCCCTCGACGAAATAAGGTTTGTGGCCGTATCCGATCGGCAACGCCTCCAGTTCTTCGCGCGGAATGCGCGCAAGGACCGTGGGATTCGAGATCTTGTAGCCGTTGAGGTGCAACACCGGCAGGACAGCCCCATCGCGAATGGGATTTAAGAACTTATTCGAATGCCAGGAGGTGGCAAGCGGACCGGTCTCGGCTTCCCCGTCTCCTACAGTGACGGCCACGATGAGATCCGGATTGTCGAAAGCGGCGCCGTATGCATGAGAGATGGAATAGCCCAGCTCGCCGCCTTCGTGAATCGAACCGGGCGTTTCCGGCGTGCAGTGCGAGCCGATTCCGCCAGGAAACGAAAACTGCTGAAAAAACTTGAGCATGCCGGCTTCGTCGCGACTCTTGTCGGGATAGATCTCGGAATAGTAGCCTTCGAGGTAGCAGTTGGCCAGCGTGGCGGGCGCGCCGTGACCCGGGCCCGCGATGTACATCACATTCAGGTCATATTTCTTGATGAGGCGGTTCAGATGAATCCAAATCAAAGACTGTCCCGGATCCGACCCCCAATGACCAAGAAGCCGATTCTTGATGTGCTCCGGCCTCAAGGGCTCGCGAAGCAGAGGATTCGCGCGGAGATAGATCATTCCTGCCGCTAGATAATTGCAGGCATGCCAGTAAGCATCGATCTTTCGCAGCTCGTCAGGGCTTAGTGGCGCCAGGATGTCAGCCGAAACTTCAGTAGTGCCAGCCATTCTGTCCTCCTACAACTCAAGACTTCGCCATCACGCGAGGATGACCTGCTTTGCAGCATAGACCTACGATGCCGCGGGCTTACCAAAAAGCTTATGAATTTCGGGTTCTTCCACTCTTTGGCCGCTGCATCGACTGCGAAAGTGTCGGCCGATACCATCGTCCAATAGATTCTTCATTTCACTTCTGGCTTAATAGCAGATGATGCGAACGTGGGCATGGATCTTCGAGCTCACAGTGGGTGATCGGGACGTGTGGCCTCTTTCTCGAGGCTCTCGCAGAGGGAACGAATTTGAGCCTCGGTAGGCGATCAGGGGGACGAAACGCGACCGGGCGAGGAATCCCGTTCTTTCATCCAACTGTCCGTTAATGCCAGCTTGTCCAACTTGGAGATGAGTCATGAAAGCAATTGTTGTCCATGAATATGGTGGCCCGGAAGTGCTGAAGTTCGAGGAGTACCCTGACCCGGTTCCCGGTCGGGGCGAGGTGCTGGTGCGGGTCGCCGCCGCGGGCGTGAATCCGATCGACTACAAGCGGCGTGCTGGATTGACGAAGGATTTTTATCCCCTCCATTTCCCGAGTCTCATAGGAGTCGATATGTCAGGGACCGTGGTCGAGGTTGGACCGGGAGTTGAAGCCTTTACTGCCGGCAACCAGGT
>Ga0181520_10005547_pt1 | contig 20014 bp, 19 predicted proteins | sample PEATcosm2014_Bin_29_FD_132451 | JGI IMG/M metagenome (GOLD analysis project Ga0181520, IMG submission 132451) | Peatland microbial communities from MTU Mesocosm Facility, Houghton, MI, USA - PEATcosm2014_Bin02_30_metaG | ecosystem: Environmental > Terrestrial > Soil > Wetlands > Peat | place... | reverse complement strand
GCCGATGTAGCTGAACATCACTTCCTGTTGTTGGTCATCTCCACGCATGATTAATACATACCCTATCGTCCTGTGGAAACCATCGTGCTGGACCTGGTTCCCCAGCCTTTTTTCCGCAAGCTGCTTAGACGTGTTATAAAGGCTGTAAATTCAATGTGGGCTTTAACGCGGTGGCCCAAAATGATAACTCGCCTGTGTCGTCACAACGGACGGTTTTCCATCCACCAATTGTGGCTCGTAAACAAACTGTTTGACTGCGGCAACCACAGGGTCGATGAAGGGTTCGTCGCCTCTAATGACCTTAACATTCTGAACCTTGCCATCCACACCGATTGTAATGGTCAAATAAACTGAGCCAGCTTTTCCCGCTAAATCTGACGGTAATTGTGGCTCTGCCCCTGATATTTTCTGTGGCCACAGTATCAATACTCCTTTATCGGTCACAACGCCTGTACGAAATTCTGGCCGAAACGGAATTGAAAATGTGCATTCGACCTTGCCTGATGCATTATCACCGTTTCCAATGATTAAGAAATTAAAGCCTATTTGGCTTTCGATTTTGAGGGGTGTCCCATTAAGCAAGTATGGACGAAAACGAAAATCCCGTAGCGCATCTAGGCTTGCTGCTACTAAGAGAGCATCGCCTTCCACCGGAGTGCTGAGAATGATCTTTCCTGATTCATCGATGACGATTTTAAAGATCACGTTTCCCTGAGTTCCGGATTTTAACGCTTCCTCTGGGTACTTTGGTAGCGCCTTGTGATCAACTAATCCCTGCAAGACTCCAGCCGAAATCCGAATCATTTGAGGACGAGGAGGCTTAGGTTGGGTCGAGGTTACGCTGCTGTCTTGCGCACTTGCCAGGGTGCAACATGTCAACAAGAGAAGCGCAACTTTGATGTTGAACATTCGATTCCTCCTGAAGGAAAAGGTTCATCTTCAAAAGCTAAATATAAGACTGGTGGGCGTCCTGCCATCAAAATCGCTAAAAATCTTAATTGCCCATTCTTGGGTCCGATGCAGCGGATTCTGCCGCAAAGTTAAGAGGCCTATCACGCCTCGCCGCAGAATCGCTAAATCAGCTCAAACCCCGCAAACCAGTAGCCAATCTCAAACGCCGCCGTCTCTTCGCCGTCCGAGCCGTGAACGGCATTCTCCGACATCGATTCGGCATACTTCTTGCGAATCGTTCCATCCTCCGCATTGGCCGGATTGGTCGCGCCCATCAATTTCCGCCAGTCGGCAATCGCGTTCTCCTTCTCCAGAACCATCAGCACCAGCGGCCCCGAGGACATGAACGTGCAAAGCCCCTCAAAAAACGGCTTGCCCACATGCACGGCATAAAATCCCCTGGCTTGCTCTTTGGAAATCGACTGCCTCTTGATGGCCACGATCTGAAAACCAGCCTTCGCGATCTCGGCCAGAATGGCCCCGGTGAAACCTTTCCGAACCGCGTCAGGCTTGATGATGCTGAAAGTACGTTGCGCCACTGTTGTTTTCTCCTGCGGGGATTTTTGTCTACTCTCTTATTGTAATTGCCACGAAAGTATGCGAGTCTGCAACCCACAGGGCGAATCTGGTAAAGTTTCTGCATGTTTCGCTTCTCCGTTTCACCCGATCGCTCTCTGATCGTGCCGGCCGCCGTCATAGCCGCCGGATTGATGACCCTCCCCGCTCTTTGCCAAAACGCGCCGACAGGCACGCCCGTCCCCGCGGCAGCAGCCGAATTGCGCGTCTTCGATGCGTCGCTCATCGACAAAACCATCGACCCCTGCGAAAACTTCTACCGCTTCAGTTGCAACGGCTGGTTCAAGCGCAATCCTTTGCCCCCCGACCAGACCGCCTATGGCCGCTTTACCGAGCTGGCCGAGCTGAATCGCCTGCGCCTGAAGCAAATCCTGGAAAACACCTCCGCGCCCGCAACCACGCGCGGCGCAAATGAGCAGAAGATCGGCGACGAGTACTCCAGTTGCATGGACACGGCCACGGTGAACAAGCTGGGCCTCGCGCCTCTCCAGCCGGAGCTGGACCGCATCGCCGCGCTCAAAACCTCCGCCGACCTGCCCGCGCTCCTGGCCCACCTGCACTCCATCGGCGTGCGCGCCTTCTTCGAAATGGGTTCGAATCAGGACTTCGCCGACTCCACATCCGTCATCAGTTTTTATGGCGCGGGCGGCCTCGGCCTGCCCGAGCGCGACTACTACACGCGCACCGACACCAAGTCCGTCGAGCAGCGCCAGCAATACGTGGCCCACGTAAAGAAAATTTTTACCCTCGCTGGCGAGCCTGAATCGCAGGCCGCCAAAGACGCCGAAACGGTGCTAACAATCGAAACGCGCCTGGCCAAGGCCTCGCTCACCGTCACCGAACAGCGCGACCCGCAAAATCTGAATCACCCCACCGACGTTCTCAAGTTTTCAAAAGAGCTGACGCATTTCTCGCTGGCCGATTACGTTGCCGAGGCGCATGCCCCATCCACCGGCAAAGCCAACGACATGGAGCCGAAGTACTTTGACGAGTTCAACACGCTCGTCGCCGACACGCCCATCGCGCAGATTCGCACCTATCTGCGCTGGCACTTGCTGCACGCCTTTGCGGGAACCAGCCTGCCGGAGAGCTTCGACCAGGAAAACTGGAACTTCTATTCGCACACCCTCAACGGCGCAGAGAAACAGCAGGAGCGCTGGAAGCGCTGCACCCGCCGCGTTGATCAAGAACTGGGCGAGGCGCTGGGCCAGGTCTACGTGGCGCGCTACTTTCCGCCCGAAGAAAAGCAGCGCACCCTCGACATGACTCTGGCCATCGAGCAAGCCATGGACAAAGACCTCGACAGTCTCGACTGGATGAGCGCCGCCACCAAAGTGAAAGCCAAGGAAAAATTGCACACAGTGATGAACAAGATCGGCTACCCCGATAAGTGGCGCGACTATTCCACGCTTCAGATCGTCCGCGGCGACGCGCTGGGCAACCAGATGCGCGCTCATCAATTCGAACACGCGCGCGACTTGGCCAAAATCGGCAAGCCTGTCGACAAAGGCGAGTGGGAGATGACGCCGCCCACCGTCAACGCCTACTACGATCCGCAGATGAATAACGTGAACTTTCCCGCCGGCTATTTGCAACCGCCCTTCTTCAGCGGCAAGGAAGATGATGCGGCCAACTATGGCGACATGGGTTCGACTATCGGCCACGAGCTGACCCACGGCTTCGACGACGAGGGACGCCAGTTCGACAAGGAAGGCAACCTGCGCGATTGGTGGACCAAAGAAGATGAGACCAAATTTAATGAGCGTGCCGATTGCATGGTCAAGCAGTACGACGCCATCGAGGCAGTTCCCGGCGTTCACTTGAACGGCAAGCTCACCTTGGGCGAGAACCTCGCCGATCTGGGCGGGCTGTGGCTGGCCTGGCTGGCCTGGCTCGACAAGGCCCAGGCCGCGCACCTCGACATGACCGCCACCATGGACGGCTACACTGCCGAGCAGCGTTTCTGGATCGCCTACGCGCAGCAGTGGTGTACACAGACGCGCCCCGAGCAACTACGCACCCAGGCGCAAACTAATCCACATGCTCCCGACGAGTACCGCACCAACACTGTGCTCCAGGATCTTCCGGAGTTCGCCAAAAGCTTCAGTTGCAAGAAGACGGCGGCCATGGTGAACCCCAAGCCCTGCCGCGTCTGGTGAGAAACAGCTTCTAGCCATTGGCTTCTAGCTTTTAGCTCTTCTTGTTGTTCGGGCTGCATGAGGTCATCAACAAGACCCGATTCTTGCGCGATACAAGCTAGAGGCTAGAAGCTAGAAGCTGGCAGCTATGACTTCTATTTCACGTTGCGCGCGCCATAAGCGTCCATGCGCTTCTTGTACAGCAACAGAACGCTCGGGCCAAAACACAGCAGCATCACCGCGATGCCTGTGACAATGCCGAAGCTGGTCACAGCCGGCGCCGTGCAGTCATCACGCCGGCGCACAATCACATGGCTGGGAATCGCAATCAGAAGCTCCAGCACGCTGCCTTTCAGCAACCACGAGATGAGTCGCGTGGTGACATCTGTGGAATTTCGCAGATACAAGTAGAAGAGAATCCCCCACAGCAACCACAAAAACGCGCAGAAGCCTAACACCCGAACCGCGCTGTCCAAATATTGTTCCACGAAGGTAGCGTTTTTAATTGCGGCATCCAGGGAAAGTATGACAGCAAAAGTGAGGAGCGCGGTTAACATGGATGCGGCGATACACGAAAAAGCAATATGGGCTCTTGGCTTGCGACGCTTAAAAGATGTATCGACAGACAAGAAAAGCAGGATAGCCTGACCGGATAAGACAATCGCAAACAAAATCCAGGACCCTAGAAATCCATAAACCCAACCTATTGACTTCAGTACTTCCTTCGCAAAAGGCCCGTAATCCATGGCAAGAAGCGCTATCACTGGGAAAAGCAGCCCCACAACAATCAATGCGTAAAACAATGTGATGATGATGCCCCATTTGCGCATAACGCATCCTTTCCCTAGCTGATCTTGAGAATTATTGGTACGCGAGTGGCGAGTGAGAAGCTGAATTGATACTAATTCGACTTCGGCAGAGTGTAAACAGGAATGTGGATCACCAGAATTATAGATTTTCGGCCACTATGTAAGACCCTGATGCGCGAAGGCCAGCCATTGTCGGTCCCGACGAGTCGGGAGATGCTCAAGCTGAAGGGGGTGTTATGCTATTCGACTGGGCAGTAAATGCAGGCGCATGTCTACTTAATTCATTTTGAAAGCAAAGTTTAAAAATGACAAAGTCCCCACTTGATCGAATTCGTGAAGAGACGGAAGAGAAGCAGCGCGCTATCTTATGGCCTGATATGCTCCGCTCCGGCCGTAGTGTAGATGAGTTTCTTTGGAAAGGTGATCGCAGAGCAACCCCTGTGCAACGGATTGGACTTGTGGTTTTCGCAACGATGTTTTTGTTTTGTGCGTCTATTTTTGCAGTCCTCCTATTCAAGGAAGACACATGGGGAGGAAGGGTAGTGGAAATTATTATAGGACTATTGACTGGAATACCGGGCGTAAGGCTTTTAATCAATGCATTTCGACATGGACCTAAGAGCAGCAAACCGAAATAGGACGGGAGGGGTGGCTCGTCATTGAGACGCCCACAAAGCCTGGTGGACCATCTATGGTGGGTCGTCGTGTAAAAAGCTAGCGGCTAAAAGCTAACAGCTAGAAGCTGCCTTTCCCAATTACCCGCGCCAGTGTCGCCCCAATCTCCGCCGGCGAAACCACCACGTGAATTCCCGCCGCGCTCATGGACTTCATCTTCTCGGCGGCCGTCCCTTGCCCGCCGCTGATAATAGCTCCCGCGTGGCCCATGCGCCGGCCAGGAGGCGCGGTCTGCCCAGCGATAAATCCCACCACCGGCTTCTTCACATGCTGCTTCACAAACTCCGCCGCGGACTCCTCGGCCGTTCCGCCGATTTCGCCGATCAAAATAATCGCCTCAGTCTCCGCATCGTCGTTGAACAAGCGTAGCGCGTCGATGTGCGTGGTGCCGATAATCGGATCGCCTCCGATGCCAATCGCGGTCGATTGCCCAATGCCGCGTTGCGTCAACTGATACACCGCCTCATAGGTCAGCGTCCCCGAGCGGGAGACAATGCCCACCGAGCCCTCTTTGTGTATGCGCCCCGGCATGATGCCGATCTTGGCCTTGCCCGGCGAAATCACTCCGGGACAATTTGGCCCGATCAGCCGCGACTTCGAACTCTTCAGCTTGGCCCACACCTTCACCATGTCCAGCGTCGGAATGCCTTCGGTAATGCACACAATCAACGGAATCCCCGCATCTTCGGCTTCGAGAATGGCGTCAGCAGCAAAGGGCGGTGGCACAAAAATCATGGTCGCGTTGGCCCCCGTCTTCGCCGCGGCCTCGGCCACGGTATTGAAGACCGGCCAGCCCTCGTGCATCGTCCCGCCCTTACCCGGCGTCACCCCGCCAACAACCTTCGTTCCATACTCCGCGCAGCTCATCGCATGGAAGGTGCCTTCCTTGCCGGTAATTCCCTGCACGATCAGTCGAGTGTTCTTATCTACTAAAACAGACATTTGAAATAGCTCCTAGCTTGCCGCATTCACAACTAATTCAGCTGCATCTTTCATTGTTGAGCCAACTTGAAAATTCAATCCCGACTCCTTCAGAATTCTGCGCCCTTCCTCGACGTTGGTGCCTTCCAGCCGCAACACAATCGGTACCTTCACCTTCAGATTGCGCGTCGCCGCCACCACGCCCGTGGCCAGACGGTCCACTCTCAGAATGCCGCCGAAGATGTTGATGAAGATGGCCTTCACATGCGCATCGGCCAGCAGAATTTCAAAGGCATGCTCGATCTGTTCCTGCGTTGCCCCGCCGCCCACATCCAAAAAATTCGCGGGGCTGCCACCGGCGTATTGAATGATGTCCATGGTCGCCATGGCCAGCCCCGCGCCGTTCACCATGCAGGCAATCGATCCGTCGAGCCTGATATAATTGAGCGAGTACTTGCTCGCCTCCACCTCCAGCGGATCTTCCTCGGCGATGTCGCGCAGCGTCTTGATCTCCGGGTGGCGGAAGAGCGCGTTGTCATCAAAGGTCATCTTCGCGTCGAGCGCGAAGAGCTTGTCGTCGGTCGTCGTGATAAACGGATTAATCTCCACCAGCGACGCGTCTGTCTCGATGTAGGCCTTGTACAGGCTCTGCAAAAACCCTACCGCCGCGTTGATCTGCGCAGGCTTGAGCCCCAACGCAAAGGCCAGCTTGCGCGCCTGCCATGCGCCAAAGCCCACCGCCGGATCAATTGTTTCCTTAAAAATTGCCTCCGGAGTCTTCGCGGCCACCACTTCAATCTCCATGCCGCCCGCCTGCGAAGCCATGAAGACCAGCTTGCCGGTCACGCGGTCCAGCACGATGCTCAGATAAAGCTCGCGGTCAATGCTGGCCGTCTCCTCGATCAGCAGCCGCTGCACCTTTTGTCCGAGAGGCCCGGTCTGGTGCGTCACCAGCGTCATGCCCAAAATCTCTTTGGCAAACTGTTCGGCCTCTGCTTGCGTGCGCGCCACCTTCACGCCGCCGCCCTTGCCGCGGCCTCCGGCATGAATCTGCGCCTTGACCACCACGCCGCTCGCGCCACCGGCAAAAAGTCTGCTGGCAGCGGCCGTTGCTTCTTCCAGCGTATTGGCCACTTCGCCCCGCGGCACGGCAACGCCGTACCTCGCCAAAATTTCCTTCGCCTGATATTCATGAATCTTCATATTGATAGGGACCGTTCTCTCCGCTTCTGTTTGGGATTCAAAACCGGCCTCGGTAGATTCCGGGAAGTTGAGACCGTGCCAGCGGTATCAAAATACTACCTTGTACCGCAAGGAGACGTAAACCGATTGTGCGCGCATTAAAACGTGACAGCTGGACATGATGCAGCGGAGTGAGTTAATCCACCATGTACTACATGACCGCAGTAGTCAAGTCGTTTGTGGGTGGCGTAGTTGCATCTGGTTTCCTGAGACGGTTACGGTAAATAAGAAAGAGCATAGCCCCAAGCGGTAAAGAAACGGATAGATTCCACGGACCGTATAATTCTGAACTTATTCCGGATGGCAAAATGGAAATCCAAAATATGTGGTAGAAAACCGTGCCTGTGGTCCAGTTCACTCCCACTTTGCCTGCACCCAGCAGGATCAGGATAATCCATAGCCACTTGTGTTTCTTCATCGGGGCACGGATACAGAGCACAAGTGCATACAGCATAACCATCAAGGAGAGGATAGCCGCGCCCAGGATTGCATACTGCAGCTTCGTTTTGCCTTGTAGGGTAAACTTATTGACCGCTTCCAGCGATTCTGATTCCGGCTCAACGTAAAAGGAGGTAATGGATGAGCGTCCGCTCTGGCTGTGAACCACCATTTCCACCAGAATCCATTTGGCGGGGAACTGGTATTCCAAGGAGACCCTGGTAGTGCATCCCTTTCGGGTTTCGCATTCCGCATATGCACCTACAGTTTTTACTGAGATTGGTTCCTGCGGGGGTACATTTGCTGCCATTCGGGTGAGTTCAGCATAAAGGTAGCCACGTTCGACACTGGAGTCCACGGACGGTTCGATCCGGTCATATTGCCCATGGCGAAGATAATCGAAGGTGGTTTTCGCCTCCTGAGCAGTTTCGGGTGCAATGCGGTCAAGGATGGATTTTGCGCTGCAACCTGTGAGGCTTGCCAGCAAACATATAGCTATAAGCGACCAGAGTCGTCTCATAATCCCCCTCGTGTAGAAGTGCTGCTCAGTGTGACCTAAGATGCGCTGAGATCATTGCAACAATTCTAATCACAGCAACCGAGATTGACCATGCCGGTCAGTGCGAGTGGCCATGGATAGCGCGCCGTTATCATAGAAACATATGGCCTTTCTGAAGGAGCTATTGAAACCGCTGGCCGAGGATGGCGCGGCGCTGACCCGCGAGCAAGCCGCCGGCGTGCTGGAAGAAATCCTCTCCGGCAGCGTGCCCGAAGTCGAGACTGCGGCGATGCTAGCTGTTTTGGCGACGCGCGGCGAGCAAGCACCGGAGCTGGCCGGCTTTGTCGACGTGATGCGCCGCCGCGTCACGCCGCTGCCCTTCACTGACGCGGAGCGCGAAGAACTGGTCGACGCCGTCGGCACCGGCGGCGGAGGGCCTCTCACCTTCAACATCTCTTGCGGCGCGGCGCTCGTGGCTGCCGCTGCCGGAGCCAAAGTCGCCAAGCACGGCAACCGCGCCGTCACTTCGCTATGCGGCGCGGCAGACGTGCTCGAAGCCCTCGGCGTGCCTATCGAGCTTGGCCCGGAGCTTGCCGTCGAATGTCTTCGCCAGACCGGCTTCGTCTTCCTCTATGCGCAGCTCTATCACCCGGCCATGAAGGCATTGGGACCGCTACGTCGCGCCCTCGGCTTCCGGACCATATTTAATTTGGTTGGCCCGCTGACCAACCCCGCCGGCGCGCGCAATCAAGTCATTGGAGTTCTCGCGCCCAGTCGCGTACTACTCGTTGGCCGCACGCTCGCCGCGCTCGGAGCCAAACGCGCCTTCGTCGTCCATGGCACCGACGGCATCGACGAGCTGACCACCACCGGCGAATCCATCGTGGCCCGCGTCGAGGAAGAGGCGTCCGGCGAATCCAAGCTGCATGCCGCCCGTGTCACCCCGGAGATGGCCGGCCTGCCTCGCGCCACGCTCGACCAGTTCACCGGCGGCGACATCGCCACCAACAAGGCTTTACTCTACGACGTGCTCACCGGCATCCCCGGCGCACGCCGCGATATCGTCCTGCTGAATGCCGCCGCCACCATCGTCGCCGCAGGGCGAGCCGCAGATCTCGAGGAAGGTGTCCGCCAGGGCGCCGAAGCCATAGACTCCGGCCAGGCCGCCGCGCTCCTCGCCAAATTACGGGAGTTTGGAGCAAAACACGCTTCGAATCAATGAATTAAGCGGGAGAGCCTAAAATGGTATATACTATGGTATAGACCACGACCGGGAGGCTCACTATGGCTGCGACAAATTCACCCCTAAAGCCCCCATCCGCACCTGCCGTCAAGACCGCCAAGCTCTTCAAGAACGGCCGAAGCCAGGCTGTGCGCCTGCCCAAGGAATTTCGCTTCGAGGGCGATGAGGTCGCGATCCGCCGCGATCCGGCCACGGGCAATGTGATCCTGACGCCTAGCGCGGAGGCGCGTAAGAATCTTTCCTGGACAGAACTATTTGCCGTCTGGGACTCCCTTGGCACTGCCGACATGGACTTCGAGCGGCAGGTTTCTAACCCTGTTGAGCGAGACCTCTTCTAAATGCCGCCCGTCTATCTCCTCGATACAAACGTGGTCAGCTATTTTGTACGTGGCACATCTGCCGCCGTTCGGACCCGCCTGTTGAACACCCCGATTGAGAATTTGTCTGTCTCCGCTGTAACGGAAGCAGAATTGCTGTTCTGGATTGCAAGAAGGCCAGCGGATGCGCGCACGTGTGTGAGTGTGCAGGATTTTTTAGCGCGTGTTCCTTCGCTGGTCTGGGATTCCGCTGCCACCAGAACCTATGGACCTCTTCGCGCCGAGCAGGAGCGCAAAGGCCGTCCGCTGTCCACCGAGGATCTGATGATCGCCGCGCATGCGCTCTCTCTGGGGTTAACGCTGGTGACCAACGACAGCGCCTTTTCCTTTGTCGATGGCCTCAAAACCGAGGATTGGACGGTCGCGTAACGCACACGCCTCGGGCTTGTGCCGCTTCCCGACCGTCCCCCCTGACTATTTCTTCGCAGCTTCCTTGCCCGCCTCTTGCCCCAGCGTCAAATCCGCCGTTCCAATGCGTCCGGTGGCCGACACGCGAACGGTGCAACGAACGCGAACCACCTTGGGGTTGTGATCGATCTTACGGGGAATATCTACGTCCCGAAGCAGCCTTCCTGTTGATGGAACATTGGGCGGAGCATCGATTTTGACGAGGCTCCCTTTGCGCGTCAACTCCTTGCCCTTCTTGTCAAATGTAGATATGTCCACAATCACCTCGGTGTGGCGCGGATGATCCTCGGTTGCGTAGGTCCACACCAGCCCCTTGCCGTCGACATGCACCACGAACGAATCAGGATCGCTCCCCGCCTGACTTATCGTGATCGGAACGCCGTCATAAACCATGTTGCTGGAATCGGCCGCGGCCAGATCGGCAAGCAAACGCCGCGAGGGGTTCACTGGATTCACTCGCCCCGGACCATATTGCAGGTAATAGCCCTCGCGCGTGATGACCTTCAGCCCCGGCCGATCCAATGTGACCTTGATTCTGCGGAATTTCTGCGGGTCCATGGTAGTGTTCGCCGGCCGGTAGGTGAGCGTATAAAAGTTCGCTCCGTCCTGAATGGCGGTCTGGACCTCCGCGTCCACATCGTTGCGCCCATAAAGCGTCCGGCCTCCAGTGGCCTTCGCCATGCGGTTGAATTGATAATTGCCCCCAAAGGGATCGGCCAGAGGATCGCCGCCGTATACGCCGGGGTCCATCATCACGCCCGCCGGATCAATGGTGTATAGCGTTACCCGCGCATCCCGCAGCACATTCACGCAATCCTGCACGGCGTTGTTGATGCGGTTCTCCGTGTCGATATTCCAGCCGGTCATGATGCGGCGTGTGGGCGGAAAGCCGCGCCCGATCCAGATCATGTTTTTGTGGCCCGGATGGCCCTGTACGGCCTGCGCCACGCGCCGCAAGGTAATGAAGGCCGTGGCGTAGCGCTCGGCCACCCACGCGCCCTGGTTAACCTGCCATGGATTCGACACAAAATGATGCTTGAGAGAGGAAAGAATCTCTTCCTTGTTTTGCGTGTAGTCGTGCAATACCGTAAAGTGCTGCAAGTCCACCGCGATCAGCATGGTCGGTGTAACCAATTTATCGGGCTGCTTGTCCAGATACTTTTTCAGCGAATAGCGAGCGAAGGCCATGTCCTCGAAGCGCGTGTTGAACTCGTCGAGAAGAATAATATCCACGGGAGCTCCCGGCGCCAGGCGGTCGAGATCGGCTGTGGAGTTGATGGTGATCTCCGGCTTGGGAGTATGCGCCCCCGCTACTTCAAAGTTGAGAATGGTCTGCGGCTGGCCGGCCTCTTCCACGCTGAAATCCTCGCGCTTCAGGTCCTTGACGATTGCGCCTTTGCCGTCCACCACCACCATGTCGAGTATGACCAGGCGCGATGTAATGCGGAAGGTGGGCGTGGTTGCGCTGCTATTGGCTGGTTGCGCCGCGTCTGGTGTCTGTGCCGGTGAAGCTGGCTGTGCCCCACTCGGAGCCTGCGCCGCATTCGGAGTTTGTGCCCCATTCGTAGGTTGCCCCGGTGAATCCGGTTGCGCGGGCGGGGCTGGCTGTACGGGCGCATCTTGTGACGCTGCTTGCGGTTGCGCGGGCGGGGCAGCCTCAGGCTGTTGAGCAGGCATCTGCAACAGGGCAATGCCGGCAAGCAGAATAATCAGAGTGGCTTTCCTCATCATCGGCCTTCCTTATGAATGAACAGGGATTTCCATTCTATTAAACCAAAGAATTTGTGAAAAGTTGCTGTCGTTCGCCAACATATTTACCGTGCCTTTGAATCCAGCCCGGTAGTGCTTCCATCCCGCCGCAGAAAACGAAAAACTGGGCAGAAAAATGCCACCGCGAGTATAGCAGGAAGTTTCGATGGCACGCGCAATCAAATCTTCGGAAGCGATAAAATAATCAGCAACTCCAGTTTGGGCGGTCGAGCAGGTCTATCTTCGGCAGCAAATATTTCTGGAAATTCCTGCAAGTTTCTGTATGCTCTACGTCCAAGGGATGAAAGGAGCTTTTCAATGCACGGAAAATTCGCTCTTGTAACATTCGCTCTCCTTCTAAGTTGCATGACAGCCGCAGCGCAGCAAACCAGCCAGGTCCAACTCAAGATCGAAGCCGCCAACCGCACCCTCACCGTCAGCGCCGAGGGAAGGGTTACCGCCGATCCCGAGATAGCCATTCTGCACATTGGCTTTGAGACCCCGTTCTCCGACGCAAAGACTGCTTATGCGGCGGGCGCAAAGACCTCCAACGAGATTGTGACCGCACTCAAGCAGGCCGGGATTCCGGAGACTTCTATCCGTAGTGAGTCGCAGCATTTGAAGAACTTTGATTACAAAACTCGCAAATTCAAGCTAGTACAAAAATGGACGGTCAAAACTCCGCCAGAACGAGTCGCAGAGATTCTGGACATCGTCATTGCAGCCGGAGCAACCGATAGCGGTGAGGTCGAGTGGATCGTGAAGGACGAGAAGGCGCTCGAAGACCAGGCGCTTGACAAAGCAGCCACACGGGCTAGGGCAGATGCCGAAGTTCTAGCCAAGAGCATGGGCGTTCATCTGGGCGCGGTGATTTACGTGACCAATGAGGTTTCCATACCATACAGTGTTTTTGGTGCGTCGCGGAGTGTCGTTGCCAACAATTCTGCTGGCTCTGGTGAGTACAGTGCGTTACCACGAGAGCTTTTGGCCATCGAGCCGCGCAAGGTGAGCCGCATAGCCACCGTCTACGCGGTCTACGCCATCGAGTAGTCCTACCGCACCATCGTTTCCGTCAGCGCATCGCCCTCGCCGTTAAAGTATTTCTTCAGCGCGTCGTTGAAGTCGGTTGCGTCCAACCCGGCCTCTTCGGCGGCGCGCGCAAACAGCGTCATCGATGAGCGGAACTTCAAGTCGTCGGGATAGCCGAGAATCCGGCTGATGGCGCGTCCCTCCACCTGCGTCACCAGCCGCGCGCATTGCCGCAGCCGCTCGCCCAGTACAGGGTGCCGCAGATAGGCCGCCGCCTCTTCCAGCGAGCCGATTCCGTAAAACTCCGACTGCGAACTATGCCCCAGCCCTTTCATCTGCGGAAAGATGAACCAGATCCAGTGGCTGCGCTTTTCTCCCGCCCGCAGCTCCTCCACAACCCGCGGAAAGACCGCGGCCTGCGCGCTCACAAAGCGTTCCAGGTTAAAGGGGTCGGCCATCGCGGTTGCCTCCTGCGAGCAGCCCATTGCGAAATGCTACAGCAGCCTTCCGCGTCCTGCCAGCCGCCGCGACAGCAGCCAACTGACCAGCGACATTCCCAGCGCCATCACCACCCAGCCAGCCTGCTCCAGGGCACGCATAAGATTGGCGGAAAGATGCGGCAGGGAGATCGTCAGCCAACTCTGCCATGGTTGACTGAGTCCAGTCTGGCCCAGCGCCGTCAGGCCATGCCCTTGCATACCGATACGTATAAATTCCACCGTGCTCCACACAATGCCTGCGCATGCCAGCAGCAGGATCGGAATGGCCCACTTCCAAGGGAAGGGAAGCGGCGCGGGCAACGCGGCCTCGTGCCGCACACGGTCCATCACAGTACTCAGAAAACCCGAGGAGGGCAGCAACTCTTCTTCCGTCGCCAAAATGCGCTCGATCTCCGTGTCGATCCTGACGTGCTCTCTATCGCTACGCTCTTTTCCGGCTCGATTCATCGTGCGGCCTCCTTTCCCGTCTCCAACCTATAAACCTTCCTTGCGCCCTGCTCCTCTTCCAGCCGCGGAAATCTTCGTCGCAGCAGCTCCCGCGCCCTGGAGAGCCGCGCCTTCAATGTTCCTTCCGGCATCCCCATGGTGCGCGCCGCCACGGCCACATCCATCTCGTGAAAATAATACAGAACCACCGGCTCTCGGTAGCGCACGGGCAGCGCCAACACGGCGCGCCTTACCGTATCCTGGCTCATCTGCGCGGCCAGCTCGCTGTGCTGTGTGGCCAGGCCGGCAGGCTCGGGCGCGGCATCCAGAGGCAGCGTCTCCGTCGGAAAGCGCTTCAGCTCCGTGCGATAAACGTTAGCCGCCAGCGCAAACAGCCAGGTGGAAAAGCTCGACTCCCGCCGCCAATGGGCCAACCCGCGCCAGGCGCGCACGAAGGCCTCCTGAGCCATATCTTCGGCGCGCCCACGGTCACGGCAATAGCGCCAGGCCATGTTGATCAACGGCCCCTGCCAGCGCCGCACGATCCCCTCGAAGGCTTGCGCGTCTCCGGCCAGCACTCGCTCGATGTCGGCAAGGTCGATCTGGTTGTTTTCGGCTCTGGTTGCGGCGTTCATTCTCAGGTTATGCCTCTGCAGATAATATGACCTGCTATTTCCTGCCCTGGTTGCATTTTCTCGCAATTTGCCGGTTTATGAAATTATGCAACCGGATTCAATGGCCGCCTGTCCTACCAATCGCATGGGGAAGAATCCCCGTCTAGGAGGATGTGATGGAAAATGCAGGTGTTTTGGTCCCGATTCTAGCCATAATGGTTCCGATAGTAGGCACCGTGTCGGTGTTTACGATGATCATCTTCGCTATCTGGTTCGGCACGCGGAAACAGGAGCGCGAGGCATTTTACAAGGCGGAGACCCTGCGGCGGATCACCGAGTCCTCGGGCGAGGGCGCCAAGGCGGCTTGCGAGCTGCTGAAGGAAGAGGAACGGCTCAACCGCATCAAAGCCCGCGAAGGCTTGAAGATTGGCGGCCTCATCTGCGTCAGCGTAGGCATCGCGCTGCTCATCTTCCTGCGGGCGCTTATCGGCAACGAGCCGGTTTACCTCTGTGGCCTGATTCCCGGCTTCATAGGTGTGGCCATGCTGGTCTACGTGTTCTTTATGGCCAAGCCGGTAGAGTAGTAACAAGGAAATCCCGCCATGACCAGCAAGCTGAAGGAAATTGGAGGTTGCTGTCTCGCAGTGCTGATCGCGCTCTACGTTGTGGGCGCGGTCAGCCACGGTTCGTTGCGCCACGAGGTGCAGACGCTGCCTCTTTGGTTTCCCATCGTACTGGGCTTCAATCGGCGGGAAACGGCTCGCTGGTGCGCTCTACCTTGCATGGCTTTCTGGCTGTTCATGATGGTGCTTATCTGGCTCTATCTGCTGGGATGGGCGCATATCGTCTCCGGGCATTTCTCGCCGGTCGAGATCGCCATGACGCTGATCGTCGGCGCTGCCAGCGCTCTCGGTATCAGCTTGTGTCTGCTACGGGCTCGATGGTCGGTGCGCGGCGTCGCCATGATCGTTCTCTTCGGAGTCCTGCAAATCCTGGCCATCCGGATCAGCCTGCTCCCAGCCATTGCCCACCAGTGACCCTGCCCGGCGCCGCCTCTGTTAGCTCGGCCCCGTCTGATACCAGCGTCTTTTTCGGCCCAGTTTGAGGCCGGAGTCGATCACAATGGCCAGAAGGCCAAGGGCCATGCAGAATTCGGCGCGCGCCGCATGGAAAAAGCTCAGCCAGCCGTATTCCTTGAGCTGCTCCAGCGGAAACGGGCCCAGCGGCCTGCCCAGCAGGATGGGAAACTTGTTGGCAAACAGAGTCGTGACGATGACCGCCAGCAACGCCAGCGCGGCATCGCCGGCGTAGAAGTTCAGCAGGATGGCCGCGCCCCCGCCGATCTCTATCCCCCCTGCAAGCAGTCCTAAATAATGCGGGAAGGGCAGGCCCAGCGCCGCTAAACGCTCCGCGACCTGTTCCTCGGGGCGGAGGAACTTCAGGCTGCCTTCCAGCAGAAAGACAAGGCCCGCCATCACCCGAATTACGATCATGGATAGATTTCGGCGACCTTCTGGCTCCATCTCCATTCGCCGGCCTCCTCCGGCATGGCCTTTACCCCTCGCAGGTAAAAGCCGGATTGATGCCCGGATAGGTAGAAGCATACCGCAAGGACCAATCCCGACGGGGAAAAAGAGAATATTCGGCTATTTATTACAAAATTACTGTTTATTTTGGGAGAAGGAGCGCTCTGGTGCCGTTCCAGACTGAGCCCGCCCCGCTCACTTTTTCCGGTTTTTCCTGAGCTGAAATCACATCACGCCCCAGGCCGCCTTCTCCATCCGCGTAAATCCTTTTTCAGGAGAGGGTGTCCTGCGCGCTAGCCCTGCGTCTAAATATGGACCTAATGGCTTCCGGAGGCAGGATTAAGCATCCCAACCCGCCTGCGTCCATTAGACTGAAGGATAGGTTTCGTTTTACTCCTAGGATCCCGGGAAGCGGCCTTTGCTTCAAGGGGTGGCAGCCTGGGTCCCCACCAAGCGGTCTTTGCTTTCTGGGATGGTAGGACGGGTCTTGTCGTTGGGGTGGTAAAATTGGTTTTTCCTCTGGCAGCAACAGATTTTTCAGCAACGAGGGTGTCGATATTCTTCCCGTGAAGCCGAACGTGATGGCGAACTTTGGACCGCACCAGTCTGTGTGCTCAGCGCAGGGCTCACGCCCGGTGAAGATCAAGCACATTTCCGTCTCCCGCGCCTTGAGGACAGCAAGCTGTCTGGCGCGCACCGTGCTTGTGATCGCGCTGGCGCTCTCTGCCGCCGCGGCCCTGGCCCAGCAGCCGCAGACCATTGAATCCATTCGGGTCATCGGCAACCGGCGCATTCCTAAAGAGACTGTGCTGGCGCGGCTCTTTACCCATGTCGGCGACCCTTACGACCCGGTCTCCATTGAGCGCGACTTCAACTCGCTGTGGAACACCTCGTACTTCGACGATGTGCGTATCGAGCGCGAAGACTCGGAAAAGGGCATTATTCTGAACGTCTTTGTCCGCGAGAGGCCTACCATCCGCGAGATCAACTACAAGGGTCTAAACGCCGTCTCCCAGTCGGACGTGCTCGACCGCTTCAAAAAGGACAAGGTCGGCCTCTCCGTCGAGAGCCAGTACGACCCCACCAAGATCATGCGCGCCGTGACCGTGCTCAAGGACATTTTGTCCGAGCATGGGCACCAGTTCGCCACCATCAAGCCTGATATCAAGACCATTCCTCCGGCCAGCGTGCAGGTCAACTTCAACATCAAGGAAGGCCCCACGGTTAAGGTGGGCCGGATCAAGTTTACCGGCAACGAGCACATTGCATCGCTTCAGTTGCGCCGCTCCATGAAAAACCTGAAGCCCATCGGCATTCCATATTCGATCATCTTCGAGGATCTCTTTCCTCAGACCTTCGACGCTTCCAAACTCGAGGAAGATACCGAGCGGGTGCGCCAGGCCTTCCGCGACAAGGGTTATTACAACACCGCCATTGAGGAGCCCAAAACACAGATTCGCGACCAGGGAGGGCTGAACTGGTTCACCTTCCGGCCCAACAAAGGCAAGCGCATCGACATCCTCATGCCTATTGAAGAGGGCGCGCGCTACCGCCTCGGCACCATCACCTTCACCGGCAACAAGGCGGTCAAAAACGTCAAGGCGCTGCGCGCCACCTTCGCCGTCAAGGACGGCGACTGGTTCAACGCCACTATGATCGGCAAGGGCCTGGATAACCTCAAGAAGGCATACGGGCAGTTGGGATACATCAACTTCGGCGCCATCCCCAAGCCTGTCTTTGACGACCAGAAAAAGACTGTTTCGCTCAACATCGACATCGACGAGGGCAAACCCTTTTATGTCGCGCGCATCGAGTTCGAGGGCAACCGCATCACGCGCGACAAAGTCATCCGCCGTGAACTGATGCTGGAGGAAGGCCAGGTATACAACTCCCAACTCTGGGAGTACAGCCTGCTCCGCCTCAACCAGCTGGAGTACTTTGAACCGCTGAAAGTCGATCAGGACTCCACCGCGCAGCAGGATGCCGAGGCAGGAACCGTGACGCTGCTTCTCAAAGTGAAAGAAAAGGGCAAGAACTCCATCGGCATGAACGGCGGCTTGAGCGGCCTCTCCGGCGCCTTCGTGGGCGTCAACTACTCGACCAACAACTTCCTCGGTCTGGGAGAAACCCTCAGCCTGCAAGGCAATCTGGGCAACGTCAGCCGCACCTTTATGTTCGGCTTCACCCAGCCCTATGTGCGTAACCGCCCCTTCAACATCGGTTTTCAGCTCTACAACAACAAGCAGGACTTCAACGCGGCCAAGAACTACCAGGCCACAACCGGCCAGTCTGTAAACCTGTCCGCGGCGCAGTCGTCGATGGTCCAAAACTACAACCAGGCCTCCAAGGGCTTTAACTTCTCGGTCAGCTATCCGCTCAGGCGACACGCCTTCCAGCGCGTCGGCTTCACCTATTCGTGGAGTGATTCGACTATTACCGCCTTCTCCACCGCATCGCAGAACTACTTCCAGACCATCAGCTTCCGCTCCGGTATCCAGGGAAACAATGCCCTGACTGGTATCGTCAACAGCTACGTCTCGCTCAGCTACATATACAACACCATCAACAACCCCATGCGTCCGCGCACGGGCAAGGAATACACTGCCGTGCTGCAAGCCTCCGGCATCTGGGGCAACGTGCGCTATATCGCCCCCCTGGTGGCTTACAAGCAATTCCGCTCCATGCACTATCTGATCCCCTCGCCCGCCGGACGCAATGTGCTCGGCTTGCGCGCGCAGTTGGGTACTGTGATGGGATACGGCGGCCAGGTGGCCCCGCCCAACAACCGCTTCTACTCAGGCGGCGAAGGCGACTTGCGCGGCTTTGACGTCCGTGCCGCTACACCCTATGGTTATGTGCCTACCCGCGTCAATCTGCAGTTGACCGATCCGGATGGAACCTGCGTGCCGCGTGACCCCACCAATCCCCAGTTGAATCAGTGCATCCAGATACCCTTGCCGATTTACGGCATCGCCTCTATCGGCGGCGACACTAACTTTACCGGAAATGCCGAGTACCGCATTCCCATCGCCGGTCCGGTCACCTTCTCCTTCTTCGACGACTTCGGCATGAACGTAATCACCAACAAAGGGCAGTTGAAGCAGAGCCCGGAAGGTTTTGCCTCACTCACCGCTCCGCTCTATGGTTGCCCGGTATGGAACAACGGAGCATGCCAGGGCGGCATTCCCGGCTCGAAGGTAGGACCTCTTGGGACGGGCTTCCAACGCAATATCCACCCCATCGCCGGAACCAACTTCGTCCCCCGCATGTCCACCGGCGCCGAGCTTTCTGTCATCATGCCGGTTATCAACGCCCCCTTCCGCCTCTACTACGCCTATAACCCTTTGCGCCTCTATGAAAGGCCCTACTGCGACCTCGGGATTGGAAGCAAGAATCAGAGCTGCTCCGCTCAGTTGATTACTCGCGACATGTTCCCCCCGGGCGGCGCCGGCGATTACACCTATGGCGAGGCTATACAGGGATACGGCGCGCGCGATGTCTTCCGCGAGCCGCGCAAAACCTTCCGCCTGACAGTCTCCACCACCTTCTAGCTCAACCGTTCAGCCAGCACTCCCAAGGGCCGCTCAATTGAGCGGCCCTTGTGCTTGCCTGGACGCTGCTTAGAGCCCCATGCCCGTTCTTTCCGCCGTTTTTCTGCTGAACGGGCGGGAAACGAGGAGTTGGCTCTCATTACTCGATCTTTGAGAATGCTCAAGCTTGCGTCTTTACCGATTTTTATTCCCTTTGCAGGCATTTTTACACCTCGCCGGTTTGACGCTCCCACCCCAGCCTCCTATAATCCAACTAGTTCCTGCTGACGTCTTCGTGCGCGTCTTTTCCTGCCTCTGCTCTTTTCAGCGCAGGGTTCTGAATGGACCGGAAGGTTAGTCAGG
>Ga0181520_10005546_pt1 | contig 20016 bp, 13 predicted proteins | sample PEATcosm2014_Bin_29_FD_132451 | JGI IMG/M metagenome (GOLD analysis project Ga0181520, IMG submission 132451) | Peatland microbial communities from MTU Mesocosm Facility, Houghton, MI, USA - PEATcosm2014_Bin02_30_metaG | ecosystem: Environmental > Terrestrial > Soil > Wetlands > Peat | place... | reverse complement strand
TCACCGTGAGCGCCATCTCTAACCGCGACTATGCGCTGGTGCAGGGCTGCCTGCTGTCGATCGGGCTGACCTATGTGCTGGTGAACCTGCTGACGGATGTGGTTTACCGCTGGGTGAATCCGCGAATGAGAGGTTAGCCGCGCCCAGCGGGTCCTTCCAATACCTTGTCTCACCAGCTCCAGGTGTAACCGATGCCAGTCGTGGTGTACCAGGGAACGGTGGGAATCTTGTTATAACTCTCTTGAACCCAAATTGCGTTGCGATCGTTGAAGTGGATCGCGGCGCCCAGCGCCTCGCCGTCGTAGAAGCGGTTCAGGACGTGGGAGTAGCCTGTGAAACTGGTCAGCCCAGCCTGCACCCAGGTGTATCCGGTAACAACTTTGGTTTTGGGCAGGGCAAAGTTCTTCATCACGCCCAAGGTCTCGGTGTGCGATCCGAAACTGGTATGGAAGAAGCCATGCGATCCGGCGTTTTCGTAGGTGTAAGCAACCGTCAACTCATCGCCGAGGGGGTCCCTCTTGAGCAGCCCGAAGGTGTGCCCGATGCCTATGTTGAGATTGGCTCGGGGAACCAGCCCCGGCCGGTCGAAGTCCGACCCTGGCATCACAAACAGGTCGGTGGACGTGCCCGACGAAGCCGTGGCTAGATTTGGCTCCGGCGCTGGCGTCTGCGCGGGCATTCGGCCTGCACAGACCGACACGAGCGCAAACGCAATCGGAACTGCGCTAAAAAACGCCTTTGATTTCATTCCCGGAGCCTCAGACGGGGATTCGCAGGGGTCGGCCGCAAGGCCGGCTCACCAGATGTTCAGTTCAATTCCATCATCCGATGCATAAGTAGCGCATGAAGGGGCTCACTTGCACTTCATCATGCGAGACGCGCAGGCGCGCAATCTTCCTATTCAACCGGCGATGGATATGTCGATGAACGGTGCATGCAATGCGCCGGCGGAACAGTTAGAGCAGATTTACGATGGACGCCCTGAACTCGCCATCCACAATTTCGATAATTCCCACTGTCACCGGCAATTGGAAGCGCCGCGGCCCGCAGGAGCCGGGGTTCAGGTAGAGTACGCCCTTGCGCGTGTAGTAGTTGGGCACGTGCGAGTGGCCAAAGAGCACAGCGGCAAACCTGCCGGCGGCGGGGTCCAGGTGCAGGGTGCTCAGGTCGTGCAGCAGGTAGACGTAGCGGCCTTCCAGCAGCATCACTTCGGTCTCCGGAAGTTCGCCGCAGGGGCCTTCTCGGTCCACGTTGCCGCGCACCGCCGTAACCGGCGCAATCCTGGCCAGTTCCTCCAGCACCGAAGCCTTGCCAACATCGCCAAGGTGCAGAATGCGCTCGACGCCTGCCAGGGCGGAGACAAGCTCGGGACGGAAGAGGCCGTGGGTGTCGCTAACTACGCCGATCTTCATTTTGTTCCTTCCACTACGATTGGTGGTCGAAGCGCTATGGTTCGATTGGCACTTCCATCGCCTTCTTTGCCGGTAGTACGAGATGGCGGAAAACATGATGTGGGCGTACAAACGGCAGAGATCGTCATAGATGTGGACACGTCCGTCGTAGATCAATCCCCGGTCTCAGAATCGAGACCGGGGCCACCCGCCTGTGTGACCCCACCCCAGGGTTGTGCTAGGTCAAGGATGCGCCAACCTGCTACGACTTTGCCCAAAGTATGGATGCGAAGGCTATCACGATACCCAGGGGAAAGCAGACTCTATAAAGCACGAGCGGCCAGAGCGGAGCTTTCCCGTCACGAATCAAGGCTCGGTATTGGCCAGTTAGATCGTGGGCAATCTGAACCCGATTCCAACCACCAAATACACGGGCTTGCATAAATCGAAGCCCATGTATTCCTACTCCGGAAATGCCGACCCCCAAGAACGCACCCGTAATAGTGGCATTGAGCATCTGAATGATCCCTCGAATTCCCTTCGTGTTGGCAGGTGGCCCAGGGCGGGTGGCCACGGTCTTCACTGCCAGATTCGACACCCATCCAGGGGGGGTGCCCACGGTCTCTCGCTTTTGGAGACCGTGGCGTGAGGGTTCTTCGTTTCCCATTGCATCCATATCAGCAGTTGCCCACCGCGATGATGAACTGTCCAATGTCATTCTCTCTCAAAAGTCCCCGCTCCCCCGTTGCCCAGTGACGATTGCTTGACCACACGCAGAGCCTTCCCGCACCGGTCCCCAAAGGCGAGGGACCGGTGGCACCCACCTCCAAGTGGTTCAGACCGTCCTCTTTCGAGACCGTGGCCACCCGCCAGCGAATGAGCATCGTCATAGCCCCAACTCCAGCCGGGTGCGCGGGTCGAGTTGATCGCGCAGCGCGTCGCCGAGGAAGTTGAATCCCAGCACCGCTCCGGCCACCGCCGCTGCGGGAAACAGCACCAGATGCGGCGAGTCGAAGAGATGCAGCCGTGCGTCGTTGAGCATCGAGCCCCAACTGGGCGCGGGCGCGGGAATGCCTAGACCGAGAAACGAAAGCGTGGCCTCCGCCAGAATAACTCCGGCCATGCCGATGGCTGCCTGCACCAGAATCGGCTGCACGATGTTGGGCAGAATGTGGCGGAAGAAGATGCGCAACCCGCCGGCGCCCAGAGCGCGGGCCGCATCCACATATTCGCGATCGCGCACCGCCATCACCTGCGCGCGCACCAGCCGCGCGTAGCCCGCCCAGCCGCCCACGGCCAGCGCGAGCACCAGGTTGGCGAATCCAGGCCCCAGGAACGCCGCAAAGGCAATGGCCAGCAGAATCCCCGGCAGCGCGAGAAAGGTGTTCATGGCAAAGGTGGTCAATGCGGTGTCGATCCATCCGCCCAGGTAGCCGGCCAAGCCGCCAATGGTGAGTCCCAGGGCCAGCGAGACCGTAACCACGCTGACCGAGACGGCGAGCGACAACCGCGCGCCCCACAGCAGGCGCGAGAGCGTGTCGCGGCCCAGCTCGTCGGTTCCCGCCCAGTGCGCCGCGGAGGGGCTTTCGAGCCTGTGAAGCAGGTCGATGGCGGCGGGATTGGCCGGCGCAAGCCAGGGAGCGGCGAGCCCGCCCAGTACGAAGACGGCCAGCAACAGGATGCCCGCCACGGCCAGCGGCTGGCGGCGGGCGCGATGCTGGATTGCGCGGAGCGTAAGGGCGGAAAGAAAAGGCATGGGCACACCAAGAATACCGCGACTCCGCAGGCGAAGTGGGGTCTAATTGCACATGGGTAACTTGCGTTCAGTATTGATTTTCTATCTGGCGCTGCTGGCGGCTGCGCTGCCCGCGCGCGCGGCGAAGGAGGGCATGTCTGCGGCGATCCAGCCTGAGGCCTGGCAGCTCGTGGTGCTGGCCAACCAGGCTCGCGCCGCGGTCGGGGCTGGGCCGCTGGAATGGGATGCGTCGCTGGGCGAGGCCGCGCGGCAACACTGCCTGCGCATGGCAGCCGAGGGGCCGATTGCCCATCGCTACGGCGGAGAGCCGAGCCTGGAACAGCGAGCGGCGCAGGCCGGGGCGCACTTCAGCCTGATTGAGGAGAATGTCGCCGTCGCATCCCATGCCGCACTGATTCATCAGGGATGGATGGAGTCTCCCGGGCATCGCGAGAACCTTCTCAACCCCAAGGTCGACCGGGTGGGCATTGCGGTGGTGGCCAGCCGGGGCGTGCTGTATGCCGTGGCCGACTACGAAAAAGCTGTACAGGTGCTGACTCCGCCGCAAGTGGAAGCTACCGTCGGCAACCTTATCCGCGCCCATGGACTGAGCCTGCTCGCCGATCCCTCGGCCGCGCGGGCCGCCTGCGCACTCGAACATGGTTTGCCGCGCTCGCTTGCAGGGCCGGAGCCGGGCTTCGTCATGCGCTGGCAAGGGGCGGATTTGTCGCTCCTGCCCCAGGCATTGCTCGACCGGATGGCTACGGGCGACTATCGTCAGGCCTCGGTAGGGAGCTGCCCGTCCCAAGACAGCAACGGGTCCTTCACCGCCTATCGAGTAGCGGTTCTGCTCTATGGCGCGCCAGCCGCGGGCGCCATCAAGCCGTATTACTAATAGCAGGACCGGAGGCAATCAACGCAATCGACTCGGCGGCACGACTGAAATCGTGCCCTGACGCTTCTCGCCTTCCAAAAAGAGTTTTTCCGCATGCTATGTAGAACGAACTCATTTGCCGGGAGACCGTCAGTGTTTTCTGCGTCCTGCGTTCTATACTCATCCCAAGCCTATGCGCACCCGTCTCCCGCTCGCCGTTTTGTTCCTCGCCCTGCCCGCCGTGGCGATCGCCCAGACCCCAGCCCAGCCCTCACAAAAAATCATGCCTAAAACGCAAAGCTCCGAAGCCGTGCACCGCTCCGCCATCGTCATCGATACTCACGCCGACACCCCGCAGCGCTTTGTCGATGAGCATTTCGACCTTGGCGAGCCCCTGCGGGGCGGCAACCTCAACTTGGAGTCCATCCACAAGGGAAACCTGGGCGCGGAGTTCTTCTCGATCTGGGTCGAGCCCAAGATCTACAAGGGCCAATACGCTCATCGCACGCTGGAACTGATTGACGCCGTCAAGCAGCAGGCGGCGCGGCATCCGGACCAAATCGAGTTTGTCACTACCGCCGCCGGTATCGAGCAGGCTCACCGCGACCGCAAATTTGCCGCGTTGATGGGCATCGAGGGCGGCCATTCCATTGAGGACTCCATCCCGCTGCTGCGCCAGTACTATGCTCTTGGCGTGCGCTACATGACCCTCACCTGGGCCAACTCCAACAACTGGGCTGACAGCTCGGGCGACATTGACGACAAGACGATTCCGCACTCCAAGGAGGGACTTACCGAGTTTGGCAAGGACGTGGTCTACGAGATGAACCGCCTGGGCATGATGGTGGACATCTCGCACGTCTCGGACCGCACCTTCTTCCGCACGCTGGTCATTACGCGAGCTCCAGTCATCGCCTCACACTCCTCCGCTCGCGCCCTTTGCAACGCGCCCCGAAACATGACAGACGCCATGCTGCGCGCCGTGGCCAACTCCGGCGGTCCCAACTCCAAGGGCGGCGTGGTGCAGGTGAACTTCTTCTCGGGATTCCTCTCGCAGGCCTACTGGGACGAGCTGAAGATTCAACAGCCGTTGGCCGAGAAGGCCATCCAAGAGATGAAGGACAAGGCCAAGTCCGAGGGCAGGGAAGTCACTTATCCTGAGATCGAAAAGATGCAGCGCCAGTTTGCCGACCGCATCCCGCGCCCGCCACTTTCGCTGCTCATCGATCACATCGACCACATCGCCAAGGTGGCCGGGGTGGATCATGTTGGTCTGGGCTCGGACTTCGACGGTGTGGGCGGCCAGACGCCAGAGGGAATGGATTCCGCCGCCGACCTGCCCAAGATTACCGAGGCGCTCATGGCTCGCGGCTACTCCGCCGAAGACTGCCGCAAGATTCTCGGCGGCAACCTGCTGCGCGTCTTCCGCGAAGTGGAGCAAGTGGCCAAGGAGCTGCAAGCCGCCGACCGGCCGCGCATCACGGAGAAACAGCCCTTCGATAAACCGCAGAAACAGTAATCGGTGGTCAGGGATCAAGTGTCAGGAACAGTCCGGCTCGCCTCTGCGCGTTCTGGTCGAAGCAAGCAAGCCGAGCCCTGGGAAGAGCCAAGAAATGTGCCCTGCGCCGCTTTCATGAGGAGCCCTCAACCGTGATGGCTCTGAAGCGCTGGCTTCAGTGACCTTTCGCGACGAAAGCTCCCCGCCACGCGTCCTATACTTGTCTTTCGTTCAACTCAACCTAACTGGAGACTCTTCGATGCGCTTTGCCTATCGCTTTCCCGCAGCCTTGCTGGCTGTCTCGCTCCTGCTCGCTCCCGGTCTGCTCCGGGCCGACGACGCCGCCAAGCCCGCCGCTGACAAGTCCGCCGAGAAGACCGCTGAAAAGGCTCCGCCTGCCGAAGCCACCACCCAGGGAACGGTCGATGTCGGAGGCCAGCACATTGCCTATACCGCCATTGCCGGAACCATCACGGTGGGCGCAACCGACTTGCAGGATGCGCAGTTAGGCCTGGACGGCAAAGCGCAGGCTGGCAGCCAGCTGGCGCTCAACGAGCCCAAGGAACCCAAAGACGTTCCGCCCGTGGCTCGCATGTTCTATGTGGCGTATTTCAAGACCGGAGCCAAGGCCGAAGACCGGCCCGTCACGTTTTTCTTCAACGGCGGCCCCGGCAGCTCCTCGGTCTGGCTGCACATGGGCTCGCTCGGCCCCAAGCACGTGGTCACCACGGGTGATCAGCACTTGCCCGCAGCGCCCTACAAGCTGGTTGACAATGCCTTTTCTCTGCTCGACACCAGCGACTTGGTTTTCATCGACATGCCCGGTACCGGCTTCGGACGCCTGCTGGGCAAGGACCCGGAAAAGGCCTTCTGGGGCGTGGATGAAGATGCCAACGCCTTCGCCCGCTTCATCGCCCGCTTTATTACCAAGTACAACCGCTGGAACTCGCCTAAGTACATCTTTGGCGAGAGCTACGGCACCACCCGTTCCGCCGTGCTGGCCGACATCCTTGAGAACCACCAGAACATCGACCTGAACGGCGTGATTCTGCTCTCGCAGATCTTCAACTTCACCACCGACATCGATTATCCGTCCGGCAATCCCGGCGTGGATTTGCCGTACGAGCTGGCGCTGCCCACCTATGCGGCCACCGCCTGGTACCACAAGAAGCTGCCCATCCAGCCCGCGGCGCTTGAGCCCTTCCTCAAGGATGCAGAGGAGTTCGCCATGGGCCCCTACGCGCACGCGCTGGCGCTGGGCACCGACCTGGGCAAGGAAGAGAAGCAGCAGGTGGCGGAGAAACTGCACGAGTTCATCGGCCTGCCCGTGGCTTATCTGCTGAAAGGCAATCTTCGTATCAGCGGCGGCGAGTTCTCCAAAACCCTCCAGGACGATCAGGACTTGACTACGGGCCGTCTGGATACGCGCTTCTCCGGTCCGCATCTCGACCCGCTCAGCCAGGGCGCGGAGTACGATCCGCAGAGTTCGGCGATCTCCTCGGCCTACGTCTCGCTCTTCAACGACTATGTGCGCAAGGATCTGAAATACGGCGAGGGCCAGACCTATCTGCCGGAAGCTCTCTTCGGCAGCACGCAGTGGAACCTGGTGCACCACGGCTATCCCATCGGCCTGAACGTGGCCAACGACCTGGCCGAAGCCATGAAGACCAATCCGCGGCTCCGGGTGATGGTCAATGGCGGCTACTACGACCTGGCCACGCCCTTCTTCGCCGCCGTCTACGAGGAGAAGCACCTGCCCATCCCGCAGTCGCTGGCCAAGAATATCGAGTACGACTGGTACGAATCGGGACACATGGTCTATGTGCGCGACGAAAGCCTGAAGCAGCTACACGACCGCGTGGCCGCGTTCATCAAGAGCACCCAGGCGGATGGGAAGTAGGGACGTTGGAGGGCGGTTTTGGTACCCAGGTGGCCCGGGCGTCGATCCCGCCTCTTTCGACCGTTGACCAAGAAGGAATGCTGTGCCCCATTCATCGCAGTCTCATCGCGATGAGTGGGCGGCTAAGTCCTGCGGACCACCCAAGTTCGATTTCAACTTTCCAGAACCGTTTCAGACCCTACGGCATGGCTCACTCATGGACCGGCGACAAACCGAATCCGAGACCCGCTCATCGCGATGTGGCTGCGATGAACGGGGCACAGCTCCGATTACTTGGATGACTGGGCCACCTGCCCTCCGATGGAAATGGTAGTCACATCGGACAAAGTAAGAGAAACGGGTGAGCTTTCGTTTAGGATGGTTCGGGTTCCGCTCAGTGCTAGCGACTGGACGATCGTCGTGGCCGTGGTTTCTCTGCAAGTCGCGCTGATAGGGTTCCTCTGGCGGTCTAGGCGCAAGATCGCTCGCAGATAAAGGTCACAGGTCGACCGGTGGCCCTCTTCTCCCCAGGCAATGAGGGGGAGAGAGCACGAACCTCGACTATCCCTCTCTAGTTTCTATCAAGCCGCGGTAGATATCTTCGCCGTTAGTTGAACGCCCAGAGCATTCATCACGGCCAGCGTGGTTTTCAACGTCGGGTTACCCTTTCCGCTGAAGGAGCGGTAAAGCTGCTCGCGCGACAGGCCTGTTTGCGCGGCAATCTGAGCCATTCCCTTGGCGCGGGCGACAACGCCCAGCGCGTGCGCAATGTATCCGGCGTCGTTGGTCTGAAATGCCTCCGCCATGAAGACCGCGATTGCTTCGTCCGATCCGAGATCCTCGGTGGGATCGTAGGGGGAAAGTTTCTCAGCCATTCTCTTCGCTCCATTCTTCCAACAGTCGTTTCGCTGTCTTGATGTCCTTGGCCTGCGTGCTTTTGTCGCCGCCGCACAACAGGATGACGACGGTGTCGCCCTGCTGGTGGAAGTAAATGCGGTAGCCGGGGCCGTAATCTATGCGCAACTCGCTGATGCCCTGACCAACAGGCTTAACATCCCCCGCATTCCCAAAGGCCAGGCGGTCGAGACGGGAGGCAACGAGGGCGCGTATCCGCTCGTCTTTGAGGCGTGTGCGCCATTTCTAGAAGGTTTCGGTCTGCTTGAATTCCATCGTCGGGAACTTTGTAGTTTATAAAATACCACACTTCGAAATCCTCCGCACCTCCTACTCTCTTCCAACACAAGATGAGCCTGAAGGGGGATTCTGATTCTAATACAAGATGAGCCTGAAGGGGCGGTCATGCTGGGTAGTGAACATCCGCATGGACGACGCAGAAAAGTTGAGTTTGGAAGCGATTGGCCGGTTTGTCGAAGCCAGGCGGGTGGCCCCGGTCCCGGTGACCTATCCAGCCCACAACCAGGGTGCCCCCGGTCCCTTGCAGTTGGGGACCGGGGAGGGTGGCCAGTTTTCTTTCCCCAACCGACTCAAAGACGGAGTATCCTCGCAGACGATGAAAGGCGAGCGCATCCGTTTTCAGCAAACGGGGGAGTTCCACTTCCTCACGTTCAGTTGTTATCGCCGTAGTTCTTATCTGTCCACGGGCGGGGCCATGGAACTCTTTGAAGACGCGCTGGAACGCGTTCGCCCGCGGTATTTCATTGCGGTTGCCGGTTATGTTGTGATGCCGGAGAATGTTCACCTGCTCGTCAGCGAGCCGAAGACCGTGCTGCTTTCCAAGGCTGTTCAGGCCCTCAAGCTTTCGGTAACCATGCGCAGCCGGGAAAGGCCCTTCTGGCAGGCGCACTACTACGATTTCAACGTTTCGGCACACGACAAGTTCGTCGAGAAGTTGCGCTACATCCATCGGAACCCTGTCCGCCGAGGACTGGTGGCAAAGCCCGAGGATTGGAAGTGGTCGAGCTTCCGCCACTACCAGACGGGCACGCGCGGGACCGTGGAGATCGAATCGGAATGGACTGCCCGCGAGAGAGGCTGGCAACTGCCGGAGTGGATGCGGTACCGAGGGGCTGGTTCCTCGACATCCCCGGTCCCCAAGGGCGAGGGACCGGGGGCACCCTCAACTCGATAAGATTCCACTGAAGATCGGTGCCACCCGCCGTTTTGAGTGGGAGAGGACGAACCCCACCCCGCCCGCTCATCGCAAAGAACGCGATGAACGGGGCATAGCTCTTGCAGCTCCCTGCAATTCTCATGGCCGGGCCACCTGCCTTGAACTAACAGCTTGAGCAGAGGCGTCCTGCCCAGCGGCGGACGGCATCTGCGGTGAAGGGCTGGCCAGCGGCTTCGGATGACGCCAACTGAACCGCGAAGTTGCCGATCGTCGAGCTTTCCGGCTCCCCGGACTCGACGGGCAGACCGGTTCGCTGCGCCGTAAGCTCGTTGAGCAACTGGTTGCGGCTGCCTCCGCCGATCACGTGAATCCGCTCCAGCTTGCGGCCCAGCATTTCTTCAAGGTGCTTGAGCGCGGTGGCGTAGCGCGCGGCCAGGCTCTCAAAGACCAGCCGCGCAAAGACCGGCTCGTTGCCGGGAACGTCGGGTATGGTTTCAAGCCCGCACTGGGCAAGCTGCTGGTTGATGCGCGCGGGCATCTCGCCATCGAGCATCAGCGGCTCGGCGTCCACGTCGATGGTTCCCAGAGGGGCATTGCATGCCGCGGCCGCTTTCACCAGGGCGTCAATCTCCCAAGGCCGGCCAGCAGCCGCCCAGGCGTCCATACATTGCTTCACGATCCACATGCCAATGACATTGGTGTGGAAGCAGAATCTGCCCGAGGCCGCTCCCTGGTTGGTGTAGCGCGCCGCCATTGCCTCGGCCGTGACGATGGGCGTCGGTACCAGCGTGCCCACCAGCGACCACGTCCCGGAGCAGAGGTAGGCGGTGGAGTCAAAGCACGCGGGAATTCCGGCGATGGCCGACGCGGTATCGTGGCAGGCAGGAGCGATGAGTTGCGTACCGCGGAAGGCGTCCAGCGCGGCCAGCGGCCCTGTCAGGCGGCCCAGCACGGTTCCCGCGGGGACAATGGGCGGCGCAGCTTCAAGGGGGATTCCAAGCCGCCCGAAGAGCTCTCTCGACCAGTCGCCGGTCTCGATGTCCACAAGGCCGGTGTGGGTGGCGTTGGTGTACTCGGCCACGCGCCGCCCGCCCAGCCAGTAGAGCACATACTCCGGGAGGCAAACCCAGGGCGCGCGGGGGTCGATTCCGCAAGCCGGGTCGGCAAGAAGCTGATAGACGGTGTTGAGGCGCAGAGGCTGCGCGCCACTGCGGCGAAAGATCTCCGGAGGCGGAAGGATCGCGTCGGCTGCATCTTTGCTGGCCACGGTGCGCTCGTCGCGATAGCAGAAGGGCTCGGCCAACGGCTTGCCATCGGCGTCGAGGCGCACGTAGTCCACCGCCCAGCTATCCACCGCGATGGAAGCGATGCCTTCGGGCGCTACTGCCGCTGCCTTGCGCAATCCTTCTTCCAGGCCGGTCAGGATGGTCCCGAGCGGCCAGTGCATGGAAGCACCCCGATGCACCGGGCCGTTGGGAATGCGGTGGATCAATTCGATTGCCGGCGTGCCGTTCGTCCAGCGGAGCAGGGAGACCCGGCAGCTTTCTGCCCCCAGGTCGATGGCGATTCGTGCGGATTCTTGCATGGTGAAACCTAACTCTCAGTGTCTAGATTCGAGGCGAAGAAGCGAAACCAAGAAGGGCCAGTGCATATGCAGGTTCTTCGGTTTCGCGGCGCTCCGGAATGCAGCATCTGTCGCGGATCGGCCGGCAACATCTTGGGCGGTTCGATCATGGAAGCATGTGCCGGGATCTGAACGAGCTTGAGTCAAAGATAACACGGTGAAAGCAATAGAAAATCTATTTCCAGGGGGAAAGTTCGGATGGTTTCCTGCGTTTTGACTCGGCGGACGGAGCGCCCAACCTCTCCGAGTTGTTCTCGGAAAGGTTGGGCGCCAGAACACAATTCCATGCCGCAACAGAGCAGACTCAGATTTCCGTCTCGGTCTCCAGGGATTCTGGTGTGACGACGCGATGGCGAACGTAGTTGTACGGGGGAACGGTATAGCCGCGCAGCAGGGCGATGCCCAACTGGATGAGGCGCGGTCCGTAGGTCTCGGTCTCATGGGAGATGGAGCCGACAATCGCGCTGTTTCCGGAGCGCATCTCGTCGATGACTTCGGGGATGCAATCCTGTCCGACGATGGCGAAATCCTCTTCTCGGCCAGCATCGCGGGCTGCATCCAGGACGCCGAGGGCGCTGGAGTCCGTGGCGGCTGCGACCAGGATATGTTGGCCATTTTGCTGAGTGGAGAGGAAGTCCGCCACGGCCAACTGGCTGGGTTTCCTCATCCCACGGCCTTCGAGGGTAATGAAACGCTCGGGGGGCAGGTCCTTGAGGCGGTCGCGAACGCCGTCGAAGGCGCCAGCGATTCTGTTCTGGACGAAGCTGCCGGCCTCGGCGAATCCCAGACCAATCACGTAGTCGACCTTGCCCTTCCACTTGCGGGCCGCTAACTGGGCCAGCAGGGAGCCGGCCTCGAGACCGACTTCGAAGTTGTCCACGCCAAAATAGGTTGAATTGGGGTGGGGCACATCGATGGCAATGAGGGGAATGTCGGCCCGCTTGAAGATGTGGGCTACGCGCGGGGCGACGCGTTCTTCCACCTGGAATTCGAGTACCAGGTCAACCCGTTTCTGGACGAACTCCTCGGCGTTCTGGATGGCCACGTCGGGATCGTAGCGGTTATCGAGGACCAGAAGCTCGACGCCAGAGGCAGCCGCGGCGGCGGCCACGCTGCGCGCTACGGCGACTGCGAAGGGCATCTCCTCGCTTTGGCCGGCAAAGCCAAAGCGCAGGCGGCGCGGACGGGAAACAAGCCGGTAGAGGCCATTTTGCGCCTGGGCGACATAGCCGCGATGGACCAGGGTCTTGAGGATACGGTAGACGCTTGTCTTGGAGATCTTTGTTTTCTGAAAGACATCTTCCAGGGCCACCGGACCGTGGTTCTGCTCCAGCAGTTCGAGCACGTCGAGAGCTTTGGAGAGAATAGGAATCAAGTAAAGCCGTTTGATTTTAGCCTTGGGCAATGGTTCGTCTCCCTGTCTGCCGTACCATGTTAGGGTGCCGGCAGATCAATACATCTCTTTCAAGCATAACGGTTGACGGCGAAAAGGCGGCAGGCGAATCCCCGGCCGGCGTGCTCCCAGTTACCGCCTCGAAACAGGCCGCAACTGGATTCAGCGCCACGCTGGGGATTGCCGGGACAACTTCGACAAATTCTGATTTAGAAGGAGGGCTGTTTCTGGAGAGGACCCCGACCCGGGAGGGACCAGGAGTTTGGACTGCCAGTTCGAAAGCGGCGGAACCCAGTTCCTTCTTCATAGTCTGTTTCCGTCTGACGGGCGCATCCGTTCTCAACTCACCTTTCGTTGCGCGGCAGATCGGCCCAGATCGCGGAAAGCGGACCGTCACAAGCGGATCGCTCGCGATGCTCGCTTGAATGTCCACAACCGTGCAGCCCCGCAACTGGGAAAACGAATCCTATTCGATAGGGAGACGAATTGTCTATTGCAGCTTTCCGGCCTGGGTTGCGAATATGATTCGATGTGGGTTAGGCAGCCAACTGCGGGACACTGCCGAACTTCTCTCTGCCGCGCTCGGGGATACTTGCCCGAAACGCAGCATCAGTTTCCCAAGCTGGCGCCCTTGCTCGTTTCAGGTCAACTTTCCCGGCCAGTCTGCGTCTAAGTACCTTAGCTGTACCGGTTGGTTCCCGGGGTGAAACTCGAGCCCGGGACGCTTGTTTCATCCGGTTCCAATTTTCTTGAACTCCGGCGGCTGGACGGTCCGGGCAGGGCTGGCCGGAGTACTTTTCGCCGAAGCTCAATTGGGGAGCTTTGCCGGGGAACACTTGTTGTGCAAACCTGGAAGCTCAAAGACAGAGCATATGATTCATTCAGCGATCCATTTGGCGATGGCGCCACCTGGAAAATCATTGCTTCTCGCTATTTCCCGAGGTAGAACGACAAATCAGCGGTGTTTCGGGGATTGTCCCGAAGAAAGGGTTCAGGGAATCCAGTATGCGTACTCTGCGTTTGCTTCCCGTTTGTCTAATGGCCGGCGCGCTGCTTTGCGGAGCAGCCGCAAAGGCGCAGGATGCGGCGCATGCCGCACGGATCGTTAACCAAATCGACGAGAACCAACGGATCACTCTGAAGGGAACGATTCACCCGCTGGCCAATGCGGCCAACGACCGCGGTGCGGTGGCCGACAGCATGAAGCTGGAGCGGATTCACCTGGTGCTGAAGCGCAGCGACAGCCAGGAGTCGTCCCTGCGCCAGCTCATTACCGATCTGCACACGCCGGGCACGGCCAGCTACCACAAATGGCTGACGCCAGATCAGTTCGGCAAGCAGTTCGGGCCCTCGGACCAGGACATCGCGACCGTGCAGGCATGGCTGACCAGCCACGGCTTTAGCGTGACCAAGGTTAACCCTGGCAAACAGACCATCGAGTTTACAGGCAACGCCGGCCAGATGCGCGAGGCCTTCCATACCCAGATCCACCAGTACCAGGTGAAGGGCGAGACCCATTTTGCGAATGCCGGCGATCCGCAAATCCCGGCGGCTCTGGCTCCGGTGGTGGGCGGCTTCGCTTCGCTCAATAACTTCCGGGCAAAGAGCCATGCCAGGCCGCTGGGCAAGGCGCTCTACGATCCCAAGACCGACAAGGCTACGCCACAATGGACCATGAGTGGCGGCTACAACTTTGTGCTCTCTCCGGGCGATTACGCGGTCCAGTACGATTTGAACCCGCTCTATGCTGCGGGAGTCAACGGTGCGGGCCAGACCATCGCCATCGTCAACGACTCGAATGTGAATATCGGCCTGGTCAACCAGTTCCGCAGCCTTTTCGGACTTCCGGTCAACCCTCCGCAAGTGATTATCGACGGCAACGATCCGGGTGTGGACGGCATCAACAATCCCGACGGCCCCAATGGGGATTCAGTGGAAGCGTACCTGGATGTGGAATGGTCGGGAGCGGTGGCGCCGAACGCGACAATCGATCTGGTGGTGGCCGCCGATACGCAGTTGGAGAACGGCCTTCAACTGGCCGCCGAGCACGCGGTGAATAGCAATGTGGCGCCCGTCATCAGCTTGAGCTTCGGAAACTGCGAATCGACTCTCGGCACGTATAACCAGTTTTTGAACGGCTTATGGGAGCAGGCCGCGGCGCAGGGCATCACGGTTCTGGTGTCAACCGGCGACAGTGGTTCTGCCGGATGCGACGACGACAATACGCAGGATTATGCGTCAAGCGGCCAGGCGGTGAACGGATTCGGGTCGACCCCGTTCAACGTGGCCGTGGGTGGCACGGACTTCTATTACAGCGCATATAACCAGGGATCGACGGCGTTGGGCAACCAGATTGCCACTTATTGGAACACCACAGCCAGCAACGCCACGCCCACGGTTTCAATCAACGCCACCAACGCTCCGATTCCCGAGCAGCCGTGGAACGCAAGCCAGTACGGGCTGAACATTTACAGCGAGTATGCGTCGTACGGCGACACCGATATAGTCGGCGGCGGCGGCGGCGCCAGCGCGGTCTACACGACTAAGCCAAGCTGGCAGACTGGATTTGGCGATACGGTGCGCGACCTCCCGGACGTGTCGCTTTTTGCGTCCAGCGGAATCAACGGCAGCTACTATCCAATCTGCGCCACCGATGGCGATTGCCAGCCGGTTTCAAGCGGCGGCACGGTGCAAATCTTCGGTGTTGGCGGCACTTCGGCCTCGGCCCCGTCGTTTGCCGGTATCATGGCGCTGGTCAACCAGAAATACGGCCCCCAGGGTCAGGCGGATTTTGTGCTGTATCCGCTGTCCAAGCAGTATCCGGCGGCTTTCCACGATGTGACGGTGGGCACCAACTCGGTGCCGTGCGAGATTTCGCCCACCGTGTCGACCGATTGCATAGCAGTCTCAAGCCCCATTACCATCAGTGTCACTTACTCGAATGGGACCACGGGCAATGTGACCGAGGGGCAGATCGGCAATACCACTACCTTGACTCCCGAGTACAACGCTGGGGTCGGTTACGACCTGGCCAGCGGCCTGGGTACCGTGGACGCCAACGTTCTGGTCGCCGATTGGAACAAGGTCAGCTTCAGCAAGAGCACCACCACGCTGTCGATTCCCACCAGCTTCACGCACGGGACAGCAGTCTCAGTCAGCGGGAATGTGACCGCGGCAAGCGGCACGCCTACCGGGGACGTTGGACTGGTGACAGACAGCACGGAGCAGAATCAACGGGGCCAAACTTTCTTCACGCTGAGTGGCGGCGCCTATTCAGGCAGCGTCAATTACCTGCCGGGCGGCACCTACAACGTCTGGGCGCAATACGGCGGCGACACCAATAACGCTCTTAGCGACTCAGCGAAGACCCAGGTCACGGTGAGCCCGGAAGCCAGCAACATCCTGTTCCTGGTGTTGACCCCAACCAGCACCGGACTGGAATACCTAAACTCCGGTACGACCGGTATCCCCTACGGCACACAGCTATCGTTGAGCGCGCTGCCCGCGCCGACCGCGGAGTTCGCGGCTTACGAGAACTGCCAGATCGGGACCGCCACGACCTGCCCCGTCTTCCAGAACCCGACCGGCACCGTGACCTTCAAGGACGGCAGCACAACGCTCAACGTTGCTCCGGTGAATGTGGAGGGCGAGGCGGAGTTCACGCCTCCGGCCGGCTTCAACGCGGGAGCCCATTCAGTGACCGCCGTCTACTCCGGGGACAACAGCTACAACGGCAGCTCCTCGGCGACCGTCACGTTCAGCGTAGTGCAGGCTACGCCCACGGTGCTGCTGACGACACCAGCCAGCCCCTATAACCAGGGCCAGCCCGCGTCCCTCAATATTCTGGTGGAAGGATACGGGACTGGAAATGGAGCAGGAGCCGCACCCACGGGCTCGGTGACCCTCAGCGGCGTTCCAGCGGGGACCCCCACCTCGGCAACATTAAGCGCTGGCGTGGATCCCAGTTATGGAACTACGGTGGGCTTGGCGACCGTGGTCATTCCGGCGAGCGCGGCCGCGGGAACCTACAACATCACGGCTGCGTACACGCCAGACAGCGCTTCGTCCACAAACTACTCCAGTGCTTCGTCCAGCGCGCTTTCGGTGCAGATCGCCGCGGCGACGGGAATCGCCACCACCACGGTGGCCAGCGCCAGCGCCGCGTCCACCTCGCCAACCGCGGCGATCAAGGTCAGCGGCACGGTAACGGCAGCCAGCGGGGCTGCTCCCACCGGCACAGTTTATCTGCTTGCGGGCATCGCGAATACCAGCAATAACGGCGGCTCCGGCACTGTCGTTTCGGTTGGTTCGGCTTCACTGCAACCCGGCAGCGGAACCTCTTCCTCGTTCACGATATACGTCGACAGCGAGGCCCTGCTGCAAGGCGCCAACCAGCTTACCGCCTACTACCTGGGCAACACCACGTGGGCATCCTCTTCCTCTTCCACGCTGATCAATATCTCCAACCCGCTTTCAGATTTCTCGCTTGTCCCGAACACGACGCTGGTTCCACTGAACTCCGGCAATAGCTACAGCAACACTGACACCATTCAACTGGCCTCGGTGAATGGGTTCAGCGGCACCGTGAACCTGACCTGTACAGCGGCGTTGGGCGTCAATTGCACCATTACGCCCTCGGTAAGCCTGGGAACTGGGGGCAGCGGTATGGCGACCTTGACCGTGAATACCGGGACCTGGGCGTACCCCGCAAACCTCCCGTATGACGTACTGGTCACCGGCACTTCGGGAGCCTATGTCCACACGCTGAACGTGCAAGGCGTGGTCAGTGGATCTGCGGCCGGAAGCAGCAGCTTCATGATTTCAAATAGCGGCAACATCACGGTTGACGGCGGAGCGACAACCGGCAATACCTCGACCATCACCATTACGCCGGTTGGCGGCTTTACCGGGCCGGTAGCTCTCAGCTGTGCGGTCACGCCCACCACGGGCACTCCCGCGACCTGCAGCATTCCGTCTTCGGTGAGCATCGCCGGAACTTCTGCGGTCACAGCCACGCTGACGCTGAACACCACACTGGCAACCACCGGTGGAAGCTATACGGTGACGGTAACCGGCACTTCGGGCTCAATTGCGCCGACCAGCGTCGTGACTGCCACTGTCACCTCGCCGGGCTTGACGTTGACCAACAGCGGCAGCATCAGCATCGGCTCTCTGGGTGCGACAACCGGCAACACTTCGACCATCACGGTGACGCCTTCCAACGGACTCACGGGCACGGTTGCTCTGGCTTGCAGCGCAACGGCCACACCCACAGGTGCGAGCACCCCGGCGACCTGCACCGTGGCTCCAACTTCGGTGGCCATTAGCGGCACAACGGCGCAAACCGCCACCCTGACCATCAATACAACCGCAAACACCACGCCTGGGACCTACACCTTTACGGTGACCGGCACGGAAGGTCCAATCGCAGCCAGTACTGCCGTCTCAGTCACGGCTGGTACGCCGAGCGTCAGTATGACCAACAGCGGCGCCATTACCGTGACCCCTGGCGCAGGAAGCGGCAACACCTCGACAATCAGCGTAACCGGTTCGGGCGGATTCAACGGCGCGGTCAGCCTGAGCTGTTCTTTCGCGTCGAACGCAGCTACCGACCCGGCGACCTGCAGCGTGTCTCCCACTTCGGTGACGGTCAGCGGCGCTACGGCGCAAACGGCCACGCTCACCGTGTACACGACGGCGGCAACCGCGATGAACCAGCCGAACAAGCTGTTCTGGCCATCGGCGGGCGGCACGGTGCTGGCTCTGGTCTTCCTCTTCGGCATACCCAAGCGGCGGCGTAATTGGCTGACCATGCTCGGACTGCTGGTGCTGTTTGTTTCCGCGGCCGGCATGGGTTGTGGCGGCGGAGGCGGTGGAAGCACAGGTGGCGGAGGCACTTCGAATCCGGGCACCTCGGCGGGCACGTACACGGTGACCGTAACCGGCACATCGGGGACCTTAACGGCGACAACCAGCGTGACCTTGAACGTGCAGTAAGCCTCTCCAGCGAACGCGTAGCGACGGCCTTTCCTTCGGGGAAGGCCGTCGGCTTTTGTGCGGTTGAATTGCGCGATCGATAGCAGGTGTCCGGTGTCCCATCATCGCTGTCATCCTGAGCAAATGGCTCGTGGTGCGAGTTAGGCAGAAAATGAACGGTTGGAAGCCCCCGAACCGAGAGCTGGAGAATAGCCCAAGGCCAGCGATGCGCAGCCCTGGGAAGAGCCAAGAGAAACGCCCTTCGCCCGAGGGGCCGCTCTGAGACACGGCCATTGCGGCCCTTGTTCAAAGGAGGGAGCGGATGACGTGCCTGAACCCGCTCTTCATAGCAGCTCTCCAATGAGTGGAGTGGGGAGAACAAAACGGAAGGAGCAGCGGACTTCAATCCCCTGGATCAGCGAGAAAATCAAACGGGCTTCAGCCCCGTGCCTGAAGGCCAGTTCAACTCCCGCCACGATTTCGTGGGGCTCAAGCCGCACGCTCCCTTCGTCAATACCGCGTGAATCTCCTCAAGACATTGAGAAGCATGCTGTAGGCGCGCAGGGTGGGTGGCATCCTTCGTCGCCCGCTCATGCGATGCGAATCGCGAGAAGGAGTGCGTACTCTCCTATCCATTCCGCAAAGTCCGCCGAATGGGTGGAGAACGGGAGTCTGCAGCAGGGTTATCGAAAATAAACGAGCGGCAGAGGAGTTTACCCTCTGCCGCTCTTTCGGGGCTGGGAAGCCGTCTTGTGAAGGACTATTTAGCGATCTTGTCGAGGTCCAGGTTGAGGGCCAGAACGTTGACGCGGGGCTCGCCGAGCAGGCCGAACTGGCGGCTGGTAATGTGCTGCTCGATGAGCTTGCGGACCCGGTCCTCGTTCAGGTTGCGGGCTTTGGCGACGACGGAAGCCTCGAAGTACGCGGCATCGGGAGTGATGTCGGGATCGAGGCCCGAGCCGGAGGCGGTCACCAGATCGATGGGCACAGGCGAATGTGCACCCACGGACAGCTTGTCGATGGAAGCCTGGATGCGGTCCACCAGTGCCTTGTTGGAAAGGGCCAGATTGGAACCGCCCGAGGAGGTAGCGTCGTATCCATTGCCCGCGGCCGAGGGCCGGGGATGGAAGTAGCGGTCGGAAGTGAAGCTCTGCGCCAGCAACTCGGAGCCAATGACTTGGCCGTCTTTGAGGATCAGGCTGCCGCCCGCCTGATGGGGAAATATGATCGCGGCGATTCCGGTGACAACCAGCGGATAGCCAAGGCCAACGAGAACTGCGGTGACCAGAGTGAAGCGAATCGATGTCTTCCAAACGGAATGCACAGTGAATCTCCTTGTCTACGCCAGGTGCAGGGCTACCAGGAACATGTCGATGGCCTTGATGCCAAAGAAGGGCACGATCACGCCGCCCACGCCGTAGATGAGCAAGTTGTTGCGCAGCAGAATGTCGGCGGCCTTGGGCTCGTACTTGACGCCCTTGAGGGCCAGCGGGATGAGGGCCACGATGATCAGCGCGTTGAAGATGACCGCGGAGAGAATGGCCGATTGGGGCGAGTGCAAATACATGATGTTGA
>Ga0181520_10005545_pt1 | contig 20019 bp, 18 predicted proteins | sample PEATcosm2014_Bin_29_FD_132451 | JGI IMG/M metagenome (GOLD analysis project Ga0181520, IMG submission 132451) | Peatland microbial communities from MTU Mesocosm Facility, Houghton, MI, USA - PEATcosm2014_Bin02_30_metaG | ecosystem: Environmental > Terrestrial > Soil > Wetlands > Peat | place... | reverse complement strand
TCTCACCGTTGAAACTGTTGCAATGATCGATCAAGCCATCCTTTGGACTACCTGTAATTTCCTTCCACTTATTCGAGGCGTCTTGCAATATGCCACCGACTCGCTGTGTATGGTTTCCATTGACTAAAGCCGCAACGTGATAGTGTGGATTCTCACTGGTATATTGTTCTCTACACCACACATAGTGCAGGTCGTTACCAGTTTTCGTTAATGGCTCTTTTAATCGTTTGAGAAGTGTTGAGATGTCTTTGTTTGTTCCGTCGTTCTGGCGATCTTTAGGAGAATGAACATCAAACCTAAAGAAGGTAACCTTATTGTGGTTGTCGATCATATGCTCTAGGCGTTCATCGAACTTATCGTTGATCTTTGCGTAGTTCTTTTCAACCGTCATTTTCGCGATACCTTTTGTTGAGTTAACTCTCCCATACTATATTATGGGTGAACCAAAAATAAACTGGTGATGCAAATGGCCCATTCCCTGTCTCGCGTCTCTCATCTACATGTAACCCATTTCCGTCATCGTATCTCTTGTCCATATCTCACCTATCTCTTACCTATATCCTATCTATATCTAATCTTAATATTACCATATACCTAGCAAGAAATGCAAATCAATTGTCTTAGTGTATTGGGATTTATGGGCATAGTTGTTCCGTATTTAAGGAAACCGAAGCAAAGAGAGTTAATAAAATGGCTTGAGCATTTTCAGCTCAAGCTACTCCATTTTATGCCTAGAATTCAAAGCCGCATGCACGGCATTGGTAGATCCGAAGCACGTTTTCATCGATGTCAGCACCGACGGCATGCCCGACAATGGCAGGGCTGTTCAACGCTGTCGGATAGGCTGAAGTGAGTCCGGCGTGCAACACTGGGAGAGGGAAGTGAAGCGGCTGATGAAATAGGAGAGGTTCGAATCGGCGGAAGTCTTACTCCTGGGGAGGCAACCCAATTGGAGGTTGCCGCTCAGGAATTCCCTCATTTTCGACTCGGGAGTCCGCCATAGGCACTGCGCTGCGGGCGGCTGAAGCCGATTACAACAAGATGCGATAGACGAATCCGTTCCGTTGGCGACGGTTGCCGGCTTCGCGTCCTGCCGTCGCCAACGGCGGCTCCGACCGCGTGTTCGAGATCGAAGATCGCAACATTGCCGGTGGGAATTTGCAGGCCGCGGAAGTCCAGGCCAGCGGCCCAGCCGGCCATGTGGTCCAGCGTGTCAAAGGGTGTCGATCGGCACGCAACCGGGGCTCTGACTCATATGTGGACGGCCCCCGCGTGCAAGGGTTTTTGAAGCGGTTCCGGCGATTTGGTCAGGTGCAGTCATATGTCCGGCCTGCTTGTGCGGTTCATATGACCGCGGGCCCTGATGGAGTTCGCGGATCGAGTCCTTATCAATGTTCCGCGCTGGGTTGTGCCTTGAGTCAGACGGGTCTTCTCGATCAGCGGCATGGCGGTCAGCCTGTTGCGCCGGCCCGGGCTCGATCTCGCCGAGGACCCGATCCTGCCGGCTCCACCCGATCCGCAGCCGGCGCCACAACCGGCCGCGCCCCAGGCCGTGGCGATCGGGCGGGCGCTGGCGCCGATGCTACGCGATGCCCAGGCAGCAACCCTTTCCGCCGTGCGCCTGACCGACGCGCACGGCGTGGTGATCGCCACCACGGGCAACGATCTCGGGCTCAGCCTCGCCGGATGGGAGGAGGTGGCGGGGGTACTGGCCGGCGCCCCGGTGCGCACCAGCATGCGCAGCCGCGAGCCGGTGGCGGCACCGTTCGGTAGCATCTCGCGCGCCTCCCGGCTCCGGGTGTTCGTGGTGTTGCCGGTCGAGAGCGGGACGGGCGTGGAAGAAGCGGTGGTGCTGTCGCGCACGCCGCGCGGCGTCGGCCAAGCTCTGACTGGGGATCCCACTTCGGCGTCGATTCACACCCGTTGGGTTCCGTCCCGCAAAATGATGCCTGGCCATCGCGCAGTGCAGGCTCTGCGATCGTTTAGCGCCGTGGCCATCACCCGGCGCGTCGTGGAGCTCGCCGAATCGATCTGCGGACGACCGGCCGCCCTTATTATACGTGGCTAGCTAGTAGATTATAAAACGCACTTGACATACACGTTGTTCCGGGCCAACGTCGGAACATGAGGATCAACAATGGCAAGGCGCTGCGGGTGAGTGGCCGAATGCGTGCTTCCGTCGCGCACTGTCGAAGCTTCCTGCCTGCCTGTTGACGGTTGCTGGCCGCCCGGCGGCGGCGCGGCCATTTCCAAGAACCGATCGGGTTTTCAACGTGTCCGGGCGATGCGCCCGACACCAGTCGGCGAGTGGCGCCCATGAGCAGCACAACGCAGATCAGCGACATCGGAATCCTGCCCGATGCCACCGATGGCACCGACTACAAGGTGGTCGGCACCCGCCACCCGGGGCGGTGGATCGGTTCGGGCTTCGCGGTGCTGGCAATCGCCCTGATCGTGAACTCGGTGCTGGGCAACCCGCACTGGGGCTGGGGTGTGTTCGCGCGCTGGTTCTTCTCCGCTCCTGTCCTGCAGGGCCTCGGGCGCACCCTGCTGCTGACGGCGGTGGCCAGTGTCTGCGGCTTCCTGCTTGGCACCGGGCTGGCGCTGGCGCGGTTGTCGAAGTCGCCGCTGCTGGCGGCGCTGGCCTGGGGTTACATCTGGCTGCTGCGCTCCATCCCGCTGCTGGTTCTGCTGCTCATTCTCTACAACTTCGGCTACCTCTACCGCTCGATCACGCTCGGCATTCCGTTCACCGACGTGATTCTCGCCCAGTGGAAGACCACCGACGTGCTCAGCCAGTTCGGCGCCGCCGTGCTGGGGCTGAGCCTCAACCAGGCCGCCTTCTCGGCCGAGATCATCCGCGGCGGCATCCTTTCGGTCGACCAGGGACAACTTGAGGCGGCGGCGGCGCTCGGCCTGCCGCGCCGGCGCCAGATCTTCCGCATCGTATTGCCACAGGCCATGCGGGCGATTCTTCCGACCGGCTTCAACGAGATCATCGGTCTGGCGAAGAGCACCTCGATTGTCTACGTGCTCGCGCTGCCCGAACTCTTCTACACCGTCGAAGTCATCTACATGCGCAACATGGAGGTCATTCCGTTGCTGATGGTGGCAACGGTCTGGTACCTCGTCATCATGACCGTGCTGTCGGTGGCGCAGTATTACATCGAGCGCCGCTATGCCCGCGGTGCGGTACGCACGCTTGCCCCCACGCCCCTTCAGCGCCTGCGCCGCTGGCTCGGCCAGGCGCCGCTGGCTGCGTCCCGCGCGCCGGCTCCGGCAAGGCTGACCCGGCCGGCCGCGGTTGGGCGCCCCGCTCCGATCACCGCGAGCGTGCGCGGCGGCACCGTGTGGATCCGCAACGTCTCGAAAAGCTACGGCGCGCTCAGGGTTCTGCATAACGTCAGCCTGACCGTGCCCGCGGGCAGTGTGGCCGCCATCATCGGCCCGTCCGGTTCCGGCAAGTCCACCCTGCTCAGGGCAATCAACCACCTGGAGAAGGTGGACAGCGGCATCATCTCGATCGACGGCGAGCTGATCGGCTACCGCCGCGACGGCAACACCCTTTACGAACTGTCCGAATCCGAAATCCTGCGCCGCCGCGCCGATGTCGGCATGGTGTTCCAGAACTTCAACCTCTTCCCCCATCTGTCGGTGGTCGAGAACCTCATCGAGGCGCCGCTTGCCACCGGCCGTCTTTCCGAGGGCGAGGCCCGTGCCCAGGCGCGTGACCTGCTCGCCCGGGTGGGGCTCGCCGATAAGGCCGACGCCCATCCGCGCCAGCTTTCGGGCGGGCAGCAGCAGCGTGTCGCCATCGCCCGCGCGCTGGCGTTGCGCCCGAAGGTATTGCTGTTCGACGAGCCGACCTCCGCGCTCGACCCCGAACTGGTCGGCGAAGTGCTCGACGTCATCCGCGAACTGACCCGCTCCGGCACCACGCTGGTGATCGTCACCCACGAGATGGGTTTCGCCCGCGAAGTCGCCGACACGGTGGTGTTCATCGACGCCGGCGAGGTGGTCGAAACCGGCTCGCCCGCCGAGGTGCTGGGCTCTCCCCGACACGAACGCACCCGCGAATTCCTCGCCAAGGTGCTCTGACCGACCGATCCAAACCCACCCACAGTCGCTGCAATGGGAGTTGCTTCAATGCCATCGCTTTCCCGCCGCGCCATCGTCGGCGCCTTCACCGGCCTGACGGCTGGCCTGCCAGTCGCTTTCCGCGCCAGCGCCGCCGCCTTCGACCTCGGGCCCGAACAGCCCGGCCGCCTGCACACCACCCGCAACGAGGCGGCGATCGCGCTCATTCCCAAGGACTTTCCCTTCGTCAAGCCGGGCTCTCTGACAATCGGCAATGCGCCGAGCAACCCGCCGCTCTCCGCCTTCGCCACCGATGCCAAGACGGTCATCGGCAACGAGCCCGACATCGCCCTGCTGATCGCCGAAAGTCTCGGGCTGCAACTCAACCTGACGCCTTCGGCCTGGGCGGACTGGCCGCTCGGCCTGCAATCCGGCCGCTTCGATGCCGTCATCTCCAACGTGACGGTCACCGAGGAGCGCAAGGAGAAGTTCGACTTCTCCACCTACCGCCACGACGTTCTCGGCTTCTACACCGCCAACGACAGTGACATCCGCTCGGTCAACGAACCCAAGGACGTCGCGGGGCTGCGCATCATCGTCAGTTCCGGCACCAACCAGGAGAAGGTGCTGCTGGAATGGAACCGGCTCAACGTCGCCGCCGGCCTCAAGCCGGTCGAGTTCCAGTACTACCAGGATCAGGCGCTGATCAAGCTGGCGGTGGCCTCCGGCCGCGCCGACCTCACCTTCGGCCCCAACGCCCAGGGCGCCTTCGCCGCCGCCGTGGACGGCAAGACCCGCCTGGTCGGCACGGTCAACGGCGGCTGGCCGCGGACCGCCGACATCGCCGTCACCTCGCGCAAGGGCAGCGGCATCGCGCCGGCCTTCACCGCAGCCATCAACGGCCTGATCGCCAGCGGCATCTACATCCGCCAGCTCGAGCGGTGGAACCTGAAGGCCGAAGCCATCGAAAAGTCCGAGACCAATCCGCCGGGGCTGCCGCGGACCTGAGCCCCCGCGTGCCCGAAAGACCTTGCCTGGGTTTCCTCCCAACGCCGTACGAACGCGAGTCGCAACAGAGATGAGAATCGAAGAGATTGTCGGCCCCGATCCCTGGCCGCACACCCCCCGCGCTCCCGTGGTCGGTCTCGATATCGGCTCACGCGGATCGAAGGGGGTGTTGCTGACGCCGGACTCCATTTTCACCGTTTTTGTTCCGACCGGGCTTTACATGCAGGAGACCGCGGACGAACTGCTCGGCCTGCTGCTGCACGAAGCCCATCTCAAGCGCCGCGACATCGGCTTCATCGTCGGCACCGGCTACGGGCGGATCTCGCTGGCCTACAAGGACCTGCCCTACCAGGTGGTGACCGAGATCACCTGCCACGCCATGGGGGCCCACGCGGTGCTTCCCACCGCGCGCACCATCATCGACATCGGCGGCCAGGACTCCAAGGCGATCAGGATCGACCGGGCCAGCGGCAAGGTGGTCGAGTTCGTGATGAACGACAAGTGCGCGGCCGGCACCGGGCGCTTCCTCGAGAAGGCCGCCGTGCTGCTCGACCTTCGCCTCGACGAACTGGGCGAGGTGGCGTTGCAGGCTGACGCCCCGGCGGCGGTCAGCAGCCAGTGCGTGGTGTTCGCCGAGTCCGAGATGATCTCGCTGCGCGCCCGCGGCGAGCGTCACCAGGACGGCGCGGCGCGGTCGAACATCGCGGCCGGCATCCATTTCGCCTCGGCGCGGCGCGTGAAGTCGCTGCTTGCCCGCGTCGGCACCGAGCCGGACCTGGTGTTCACCGGCGGGGTGGCCAACAACGCCGGCATGCGCCACGCGCTGGAGACACTGATCGGCGCCAGGTTCACCGATGCCCCGATGGACATGATCTATGCCGGCGCGCTCGGGGCCGCCGTGCATGCCGGGCGGCATTACGCCGCCGCCGTGGCGGCCGGCACCCTTCGCCGCCCACGCGCCGTCCCGCGCCGGCGGCCCGTAGCCGCCAGCGCCGACCGCTACGCCCCGGCCGGGCTTCAGGCCTGAGGAGATTGCCCGTGTCCGCACCAACCCTGTCCGAGCACCAGCCGACCGACGAAAGCCTGAGCCCCGATCTGCGGGAACTGCACGCGCTGATCGAAGCCGAGCGTGCCGCCTTCGTCGAGGGCGGCGACGGCCGCAAGCGCGCGGGTTATTTCTGCGCCTACACCCCGCCGGAGATTCTCGACGCCGCCGGCCTGCGCCACGCGCGGTTGTTCCGCGCCGGATCGCCGGAGACGGTATCCAACGGCGAGCGCTACACGCAGAGCGTCTTTTGCGACTTCTCCAAGAGCTGCATCGGCGCCTTCGACCGCGCCGCGGGTGCGGCCGACCCATTCTACCTGGCGGTTGATCGCCTCTATGCCTTCCACACCTGCGCCTCGATGAAGCGGGCGGTCGAGGTCATCGAGCGCTTCGTGCCGACCGTGCTGCTCAACCTTCCCCGCCTGCGCGGCGAGGCCGCCTCGCGGGCCTATCTCGCCGCCGAACTGCGCACCCTGCGCGACGACGCGGCGGCACTGGCCGGGCGGGCGGTGACCGACGACGATGTCTCCGAGCAGATTTTGCTCTACAACTCGATCCGGCGCCTGGTGCGAAAACTGTCGGAACTGCGCCAGCGTGCCGACCCGCCGCTGACCGGGCTCGACTTCCTGGAGATCGTGCGCGGCTTCTACTACCTGCCGCCGCAGGTCGCGCTGGAGGCATACACGAAGCTCTACCGCCGCTGCGCGCAGCGCCACCAGGGAAAGGCGCGGCCGGCGCGGTTGCTGATCGCGGGCAGCATCATGGCCGACGGCGACCGCCGCCTGGTCGAGCTGGTCGAACGCCAGGCCGGCGCGCGCATCGTCGCCGAGGATCACTGCACCGGCCTGCGCCCGTTCCGCCACGAGATCGCCGAAGCCGGCGATCCGTTCGTCGCGCTGGCCAACGGCTATCTCGACCAGGCGCCGTGTGCACGCATGAAGCCGCTCGGCGACAGCCTCGACGCCGCTGCCACTCTGGCGCGCGAATACGAGGTCGAAGGCGTGCTCTACGTCTATCTCAAGTTCTGCGCCTGCTACGGCGTCAGCAAGCTGGCTTTCGTCGAACGCTTCCGCGAGGAGGGGGTGCCGGTGCTCGAGCTTTCGTCCGACTATTCGGTAAGCGACGTCGGCCAGTTTGCCACCCGCGTCGAGGCTTTCCTCGAAGTGTTGCAGGATCGCCGCGCGGAGCGCCGCCAGGCCGCTCCGGCGTTGGCGCAGGAGTACAGACAATGAACCAGGTGCTGGCCGTCAAGACCCGCCGCCGCAACGGCGCGAAGCGCCCGCCCTCGCACGGGCTGGCCGCGCTTGACGCGCTGGCGGAAACCTATTCCTACGACGCGTTGCAACGCGTCGCCGCGGCGGGGAAGTCCGTCATCTGGGGCGGCTGGAGCTGGGAATCGCCACTGATCTACGCCTGCGACACCACTCCGGTCAGCTTCGAGCACCTGTGGTACGACGACAGCCGCCGCTCGGCGGCGATCGCCGAGGACTATTTCCAGGTTCCCGGCGAGTTCTGCTCGATGATCAAGGCGATGATCGGGCGGCTGCACACCGACCGCAACAACGCGGTCAAGCGCATCCTGCATTTCGGCTCGGGCTGCGAGCCGATGTCGGCGGTGCTCGAGTTGGCCAAACGCGATGGCTACGACGTCCAGACGCTGGAGACCGTCTCGGCTTTCCGCCCCGAGGAGAAGCGCGCGGCCGGGGTGGCGATGCTGGTCAGCGAGCTCAGGCGTATCGCACGGTGGCTGACCGGGCGCGAAGTGGACGAGGATCGCGTCGCCCGCGAGATCCGACGCAAGAACCGCGTGCTCGCCAAGGTCGAGCACGTGCTCAACCTGCGGGCGCGCCATCCGCTGACCATCCCCGGGGCGCAGACCAAACGCCTCTTCCTTGGGTCGATGCATGGGTTCGGCGACGCGGAGCGCTTCATCGAGGTGCTCGACACGCTCGCCGAGGAACTGACGGCGCTCGACGGGGTGGCGGAGACGACGGCCTACATTCCGCTGGTGCTCGCGGGCAGTGTCGGCAACCAGCGCCTGTTCGAGGCGATCGAGGAAGCGGGCGGAGGCATCGCCGGCTGGATCTACCACGGCTCCCACCCCTACGACGAAAGCCTGCCGCCGCTCGAAAGCCTGGCCCATTACGTGCTGGATGCCCAGGGCCGCGGCGATCTCGGCGAGGCGGTGGGGGCGTCGGTGGCGTACCGGCGCGTGCTGGTCGAGGAGGAGGTCCGCAAGACCGGGGCGCGGGGCGTCATCTCCTCGTCGATCATCGGTTGCCCCTACGCCAGCCTGATGCAGCAGCTCGAGCGCGACCACTTCAAGCAAGTCGGCATCCCCCTGATCGCGCTGGAGACCGACGTGCACCGTGAGCCGCCGACCGAGGAGCAGATCACCCGCGTCAAGGCGTTCATCGAAATGCTGAGCTGAAGCCGCCCGCGCCCGAGTTGGGTGCAGCCCATCATCCCTGGCGAACCAGATCAGAGGAAAGAAACGATGGCACGAGCCACATCTTCGTCCGCCTCTTCGCCGCCCCCCGTGCGCCGGGCAGGCCGGCGCGGCGCTTCCGGGCGCATCGCCGCCGAGGATGGGCTGCTCGCCGATGTCGCCTTGAAGCTCGAATTCTTCAACCCGCTCGGCTCGGTCAAGGACCGCATCGGCCTGGCCATGGTCGAGCGCGCCGAGGCCGAGGGACGGATCGCCCCCGATCGCTCGGTGCTGGTCGAGCCCACTTCGGGCAATACCGGCATCGCGCTGGCTTTCGTCGCCGCGGCCAAGGGCTACCGGCTGATCGTCACCATGCCGGAAGGCGCCTCGGTCGAGCGGCGCAAGATGCTGCACCTGTTGGGCGCCGAGGTGCAGCTTACCCCGGCCCGGCAGGGCATGGCCGGGGCGATCGCGCGCGCCGAGGCAATCCTCGCCGCCACGCCGGGGGCCTGGATGCCGCAGCAATTCGACAACCCGGCGAATCCCGACATCCATGCCGCCACCACCGCCGAGGAGATCTGGACCGATACCGGCGGGCGGGTGGACATCGTGGTGGCCGGCGCCGGCACCGGCGGCACCCTGACCGGCATCGCCCGGGCGCTGAAGCCACGCCGGCCCGGGCTGCGGATCGTGCTGGTCGAGCCGGCCGAGAGCGCGGTGCTGTCGGGCGACGAGGCGGGTCCGCACGGGGTGCAGGGCATTGGGCCCGGGTTCCAGCCCGCGGTGCTCGATCTCAGCCTGGTGGACGCGGTGGTGCGGGTCTCCGAACGCGAAGCCATCGCCGCCGCCCGGCGATCCGCGCGCACGGAAGGGCTGCCGATCGGCATTTCGTCCGGCGCCGCCCTGCATGCGGCGCTCGCGCTCGCGCGCGAACCGGCCAATGCCGGCAAGCTGATCGTCTCGATCGCCCCCAGCTTCGCCGAACGTTACCTCAGCACCCCGCTGTTCGCCGGGATGTAGCGCCCAAGGTTCCGCCGTCGCACGAAAGCGCGCCGGGCTTCGGCTCCGGACACGTAAGGCCTGGAACGATCCGTACCCGGCGTGGCCGCGCGTTCGCCGGGCAATCGACGAAAATGACATAACTGACGCACCTGGACCGTGGTTGATTCACATCAAACTTTCTACCAATGTGCTTATTATATACCACGGTAAAAATACGGACCACCCGAGCCCTGCCGACGAGACTGCCGCGCGGCGGGCGAATGACCCGGAGCGAGCGATGCCTCTTAACGCCCCTTTCGCGCCGTCGCGCCCGCCTGGGACAGACGCGCCGGTGGCGTCGGCATGAACGTCCTGGCCAGCATCGATGCCGTGCCGGCCGCACCTGCGGCCTCCGCGGAGGCGCCGGCGATCGGCTTCGATGCGGTCTCGAAGACCTATCCGGCGCGTGGCCGCCACACCCAGGTGACCGCGCTGGACCAGGTTTGGCTGGCGGTGGCACCAGGCCAGATCTACGGCGTGATCGGGCGGTCCGGGGCGGGGAAGTCGACCCTGCTGCGCGTGATCAACGGTCTCGAGAAGCCGAGCGCGGGCCGCGTTCTGGTTGACGGCATCGATGTCGTCGCCCTGAACGGCGCCGGACTGCGCGCGCTGCGGCGGCGCGTCGGCATGATCTTCCAGCATTTCAATCTGCTGTCCTCGCGCACGGTGTTCGACAACGTGGCCTTCCCCCTCGAGCTCGCCGCGGCCGGGCGGGGCGCGATCGCGGCGCGGGTGGATGGGCTGCTGGACCTGGTGGGCCTGGCGGACAAGCGCGGCCGCTATCCCGCCGAGTTGTCGGGGGGCGAGAAACAGCGCGTCGGCATCGCCCGGGCGCTGGCGACCGAACCCAGGGTCCTGCTGTCCGACGAAGCGACCTCGGCGCTCGACCCGGAGACGACGCGCTCGATCCTCGACCTGCTGCGGCGCGTCAATGCGCTCACCGGTGTCACCATCGTGCTGATCACCCACGAGATGCAGGTGATCAAGGAGATCGCCGACCGGGTGGCGGTGATCGAGCGCGGCCGGATCATCGAGGAAGGCCCGGTCTATGACGTGTTCGCCCGGCCGCGCACCGCGACGGCGCAGAGTTTCGTCGCCTCGGTGACCGGCAGTTCCGTGCCCGAGGACCTGGCCGGGAAATTGTCGCCGGCGCCGATCGCCGGCGGGCGGGCGGTGCTGCGCGTTCTGCTGACCGGCACGCAGGCGACCGCGCCGGTCATCAGCCGGCTGGCACGCGGCGCGGATGTCGACGTGCAGGTCCTGGCCGGCCAGGTCGACCGCATCGGCGGCGCGCCGTTCGGCAACTTCCTGCTCGCCGTGCCGGCGCGCCACGACGTGGTTGCGGCGGCGCTTGCCCTGGTGCGCGAACTCGGGCTGACCGGAGAGGTGCTGGGCTATGTCGCCTGAATTGCTCGGGCTGCTCGCGAATTCGACCGGCGAGACGCTGTACATGGTCGCCGTGTCGGCTTCGCTCGGCACCCTGCTGGGGCTGCCGCTCGGCGTCTTCCTCGCCACCAGCGGGCGCGGCGAACTGTTCGAGGCGGTGGCAGTGAACCGGGTGCTGGGGCTGGTGGTGAATGCGACACGCTCGACGCCGTTCATCATCCTGGTCGTCGCCATCATCCCCTTCACCCGCCTGCTGGCCGGCACCTCGATCGGCACCACGGCGGCGATCGTGCCGCTGACCGTGGCGGCAACGCCCTTCATCGCCCGCATTATCGAGACCGCCATCCGCGAGGTCGATGCCGGCCTGATCGAGGCGTCGCGGGCGATGGGGGCGACGCCGTTGCAGATCGTCGCGAAGGTGCTGCTGCCCGAGGCGCTGCCCGCCATCGCGCTCGGCCTGACCCTCACCGTGGTCAGCCTGATCGGCTATTCGGCCATGGTGGGCGCGGTGGGCGGCGGCGGGCTGGGTGACCTGGGCATCCGCTACGGCTACCAGCGCTTCATGCCGGCGGTGATGGCGGCCGTCGTCGTCGTGCTGATCGTGCTGGTGCAGGGCCTGCAATCCGCCGGCGAGGCGCTCGCCAGGCACGTCAACAAACGCATCCGCCGCAGCTGAACAGGAGAGTCTGCCATGCCCCGCGTCCGCCCGAACCGCCGTAGCGTGCTGCTCGGTGCGCTTGCTGGCCTTGCCGCGACCACCGCCGGGCGCGGCGCGCAGGCCGAGACGACGACCGTTCGCATCGGCGCCACCGCTGGGCCGCATGCGCAGATTCTGGAGGCGGTGCGCCCGGTGGCGGCGCGCCAGGGGATCGACCTCAGGATCGTCGAGTTCTCCGACTACATCACCCCGAACATCGCGCTCGACAGCGGCGACCTGCAGGCGAATTCGTACCAGCACAAGCCGTTCCTGGACCAGCAGATCAAGGATCGGGGCTACAGGATCGAAGCGGTCGGCTACACCGTGAACTTCCCGCTCGGCATCTACTCGCGCCGCTGGAAGCGCTGGGCGGAGGTGCCGGAGGGCGCGCAGATAGCGATTCAGAACGACCCGACGAACGGCGGACGCTCGTTGCTGCTGCTTCAGGAGGCGGGCGTCATCGGGCTGCGCGAGGGTGTCGGACTGCTGCCGAGCCTGCTCGACGTGACGAGCAACCCGCACAAGCTGCGCTTCGTCGAGATCGACGCCGCCCAGGCTCCGCGTGCGCTGGACGATGTGGACGCGGCCGCGGTGAACACGAACTTCGCCATTCCGGCGAAACTGAACCCGACCCGTGACGCCCTGTTGCGCGAGACGCCGAAAGGCCCGTATGTGAATCTCGTCGCGGTGCGCAGCGTCGATCGCGACAAGCCGTGGGTGCGCGCGCTGGTGGACAGCTACCGGTCGGACGAGGTGAAGGCGTTCATCCTGGCGACGTTCGACGGCGCGGTGCTGCCGAGCTGGTGAGGAGGATTATCCGCGGTGAAGTCGCTCAACGCCCTGCTGTCCGCCACCGGGACGAACATCTTCACCACCATGTCGGTGCTCGCCGCCCGGCACGGCGCGATCAACCTCGGCCAGGGTTTCCCGGACACCGAGGGGCCGGACGACGTGCTGCGGGCGGCCGCCGAAGCGCTGCTGGACGGGCGCAACCAGTACGCGCCGATGACCGGGGTGGCGGAGCTGCGCCAGGCCGTCGCCGCCGCGAACGCGCGTTTCTATGGGCTGGAGGTGGACCCCGACAGCGAGGTGGTGGTGACCTCCGGCGCCACCGAGGCGCTCGCGGTCAGCCTGGCGGCGCTGCTCGACCCCGGCGACGAGGTGGTGCTGATCGAGCCGCTCTACGACACCTACCTGCCGGTGGTGCGCCTGCTCGGCGCGGTGCCCAGGCTGGTGCGGTTGCAGCCGCCGGAATGGCAATTGCCGCGCGCCGAACTGGCCGCCGCCTTCGGGCCGAAAACCAAGGCGATCCTGTTCAACACGCCGATGAACCCGACGGGAAAGGTGTTCACCGCGGCCGAACTGGCCTTCATCGCCGATCTGCTGGTCCGCCACGATGCCTATGCGATCTGCGACGAGGTCTACGAGCACATCACCTATGACGGCTGGCGACACATTCCGCTGATGACGCTGCCCGGCATGCGCGAGCGCTGCCTGCGCATCGGCAGCGCGGGCAAGACGTTTTCGCTGACGGGCTGGAAGATCGGCTACATCACGGCTTGCTCCCGGCTCGCCACAGTGGCGGCGCGGGCGCATCAGAACCTCATCTTCGCCACCGCGCCCAACCTGCAACGCGCGGTGGCGGTGGGGCTGGCCAAAGATGACTCCTACTTCGAGGGCCTGGCGGCCGGCCTCGCCGCCCGGCGCGACCGGCTGGCCGAGGGGTTGGCGCGGATCGGCTTCGGGGTGCTGCCGGCGCGGGGCTGCTACTTCATCACCGCCGATTTTTCCCCGCTGGGCTACCAGGGCGACGATTTGGCGTTCTGCCGCCACATCACCGAGCAGGCCCGGGTGGCGGCGATTCCGGTCACCGCGTTCTATGAGGGGGCGGCGCCGAACCATTATGCCCGCTTCGCCTTCTGCAAGCGCCCGGAGGTGCTGGATGCGGCGCTGGAACGGCTGGCGGCGCATTTCTCCGCCGCCGGCGCGGCGCACCGGGCGCAATCGGTGCGGCGCGCCGCGACGGGGCGATAAGCGCGCGGACCGGCGGAAAGCAGGGTCGGGGGCAATGGCGTGCAGCGGCGCTCGGGGACAATCTCAAATACACGCGGAACATACGTGCTATTACCGCGGATCGAGGCAGCGCAAGCGTCCCGGGATACCGTTCGCACAGACATCGCAGATCCCGGAAAGGCCCGGAAGGGAGGGAATGCACCGCTCCAGGCATTACCCGTCCATATAGCGTTTAATAGATATTGACTCCGCTGCGTGATCGTACAATATGGGCTGGTATCCGCACCGGCGCTTCGGAGCAGCCTTCCATGCCGAGTCAGACATCCGTTGCCGCGCCCATGCACCGCCGCTGTTGTCGCGGCCCCGCGGGCTGATTCCCGCGCCTTCCCGCCGCCTCATCCGCGTGTCCACCCGCCGCCAGCGGAGCCCTTCCGATGTCCGACGCCGCCGTCATCCCGATCGCCATCCCGCGTGAGTCCCTTGCCCGGCGTTTCGATGCGTCCGCATTGACCGGGCTGCGACCGTTCGTCGTCCCCACTCTGATCATCGCCGCCTGGCAGGCCGGTGCCTGGACCGGTTTGCTGCCGGCGCGCCTGGTCGCCTCTCCGCTGGCGATTCTCGATAGCCTGGTCGCGCTGACCGGCTCCGGGGTATTGCCGCACCATCTGCTGGTCTCGCTTGGCCGTGTCGCCATCGGGCTCGCCATCGCCGTCGTGCTGGGGGCCGGCCTCGGTCTGCTGGCCGGTCTCTCGCGGCTCGGCGAAGATGCCGCCGACGCCACTCTGCAGATGGCGCGAACACTGCCGCATCTGGCCCTGGTGCCGCTGTTCATCCTGTGGTTCGGCATCGGCGAGACGCCGAAGATCGCCCTGGTGGCACTCGGTGCGCTGTTTCCGATCTACCTGAACCTGTTCGCCGGCATCCGCGGAGTCGATCCCAAGCTGGTCGAGGTGGCTGCCACGCTGGGCCTCAGCCGTGGCGCGCTGATCTGGCATGTGATCCTGCCCAGCGCGCTGCCGTCCGGCTTGCTGGGGCTGCGCTATGCCCTGGGCGTTGCCTGGCTCAGCCTCGTCGTCGGCGAGCAGATCAACGCGCAGTCCGGCATCGGCTACATGATGATGGACGCTCGCGAGTTCCTGCGCACCGACATCATCATGGTCGGGCTGCTGGTGTACGCCCTGCTCGGGCTCGGCGCCGACCAGTTGGTGCGGGCGCTGGAGCGCAGGGCCCTGGCCTGGCGCCCCACCATCGTCGCCCGCAGCCGCTGACCGGTCCGGCCCCATGCCAAGCCGTCCTGATCGCCTGTCCGCCAGCCTCCTCGAGACGCTTACCGACGCCGCCCCGCCGTACCGGCCCATCGAAGCGCCGGCCCGGCTGCTCTGGCGCCAAAGCCGGACCATGCTGCGCCTGTTGATGACCGCCTTCCTGCTGTTTGCCTACGCCGAAGCGGCCGAGGCGGCGGAACCTTCGCTGTTGCGCGTGGGCTACCAGAAGAACGGGTCGCTGGTGATTCTGCGCCAGCAGCATCGCCTGGAGGATGCAATGCGCGTGCGCGGCGTCACGGTTCAGTGGGTGGAGTTCCAGTCCGGGCCGCCGTTGCTGGAAGCGATGAACGCCGGCAGCATCGATTTCGGCGCGACCGGCGACACGCCGCCGATCTTCGCCCAGGCCGCCGGCGTGGACTTCGTCTATGTCGGCTCGCTGCCGGTCAGCGGAGCCAACGCGGCGGTGCTGGTGCGCGCCGGCGGCCCGGTGCAGGGCGTGGCCGATCTGCGCGGCCGGCGCATCGCGCTCACCAAGGGATCGAGCGCACACTACGTCATCGTCCGGGTGCTGGCCGGCGCCGGGCTGAGCCTTGCCGACGTGCAGCCCATCTACCTGCAGCCCGCCGACGCGGCGGCTGCCTTTCGCGCCGGCAGCGTCGACGCCTGGTCGATCTGGGATCCGTTCTATGCGCTCGCCGAGCGCGATCCGCAGACCCGCGTGCTGACCACGGCGGAAGTCGCACCCTCCAACAGCTTCTTTCTCGCCCGTCGCGCTCTCGCCCAGGGTGACCCCGGGTTGATCGTGGCGGTGATGCGCGAAGTGAACGAAGCGGCACTGTGGTCCGAGCAGCACCAGCCCGAACTCGCCAGCACCATGGCTGAAATCACCGGCATCGATGTCGATACGCAGCGCATCGCCGCGGCGCGCGGAACCTATCGCACCGAATTCCTCAGCGATGCGGTGGTCCGCCAGCAGCAAGCCGTCGCCGACACTTTCTTCGGCCTGAAAGTGATCCCGTCCCGCATCGATGTGCGGGCGGCGGTCTGGCAGCCGCCGGCCGGAACCCGCCTCGCCGGAGCCGCGCCATGACCGCCGACCGACCGATCCAACCCGACCTTTCACCCCACGCCAGTGTGCCGCTACGGCCACTGGACTTCCTCTGGTTCCTGCCCACCAGCGGAGACGGGCATTACCTCGGTGCCACGCTTGGTCAGCGGCCGGTTTCCAACCGCTACCTGCGCGAGATAGCCCAGGCCGCCGATCGGCTGGGCTATCTCGGCGTGCTAATCCCGACCGGACGCGGCTGCGAGGATGCCTGGATCACCGCGACATCCATCGTCACCCACACCGAACGGCTGCGCTTCCTGGTCGCGCTGCGGCCAGGCATCGTTTCACCCGCCGAATCCGCACGCCAGGCCGCCGCGTTCGATCGGCTGAGCGGCGGACGCCTCCTGCTCAACGTGGTGGTCGGCGGCAATCCGGCAGACCTGGCCGGGGATGGGCTGTTCCTCGAACATGACGCCCGCTACGAGCAGGCCGGCGAGTTTCTGCGCATCTGGCGTGGCCTGATGCAGGGCGACACGGTGGACCATGAAGGCCGTTATCTTCGCGTCCGGGGTGCACGGCTTGCCTTTCCGCCGGTGCAGGAACCTTACCCGCCGCTTTACATCGGCGGCTCGTCGCCACCCGCGCATCAGCTGGCCGCCGAGCAGACGGATTGCTATCTGACCTGGGGTGAGCCCCCCGCCTTGGTCGCGGCAAAGATCGCCGATGTTTGCCAACGCGCCGAGCGGATCGGACGGCGCCTGCGGTTCGGCATCCGCCTGCACCTGATCGTGCGCGAAACCGATGCCGAGGCCTGGCGCGATGCCGACCGGCTGATCGCGCATTTGTCCGATGACGTGATCGCTGCAGCCCAACACAAGCTCACGCGCGAGTCCGATTCCGAAGGCCAACGCCGCATGGTGGCCTTGCACGGTGGCGACCGCACGCAGCTGGAAATCAGTCCCAATCTTTGGGCCGGTGTCGGCCTGGTGCGCGGCGGCGCCGGAACGGCGCTGGTTGGATCACCGGCCACCGTCGCCGCGCGTCTGGAGGAATACCGCGCGCTCGGCATCGACACTGTCGTGGCCTCTGGTTTTCCGCATCTTGAGGAGGCCTACCGGGTCGCGGAACTGCTGTTTCCCATGCTGGAGCTTTCCACCAGTCCCGGCGAGCAATATTTGCGCCAACCCGGCGGCGTGTTCTCGGGCGGCGGCGCACTGTCGATCGCGACGCCCGCGGCGGAGCATCGCGCATGAACGAGGTGCAGCCGGCCGTGCGCATCACCGGCCTGACCCGGCGCTTCGCTGGGCCGCCGGTCCTCGATGGGCTGAACCTGGAGATTGCCCCGGGCGAATTCGTCGCCCTGCTGGGGCGCAGCGGCTCCGGCAAGACCACGCTGCTGCGTACCCTGGCGGGGCTCGACCCGGTGCAGCGGGGCAGCGTGACCCTGCCGCCGCGTCGCGCCGTGGTGTTTCAGGAGCCGCGCCTGCTGCCCTGGAAACGGGTTTGGCGCAATGTCGCGCTCGGTCTGCCCGAAGCCGATTCGCGCGCCCGCGCCATCGCGGCGCTGCGGGAAGTGGAACTGACTGACCGCGCCGAAGCCTGGCCGCTCACGCTTTCCGGCGGCGAGGCGCAGCGCGCCGGCCTGGCCCGCGCGATCGTCCGTGATCCCGATCTGTTGCTGCTCGACGAGCCCTTCGCATCGCTCGACGCGTTGACGCGCCAGCGTATGCAGGTGCTGGTGGGTGGCCTGTGGGCACGGCATCGGCCGGCGGTTCTGTTGGTGACGCACGATGTGGACGAGGCGTTGCTGCTCGCCGATCGCGTGCTGGTGCTGGAGCGCGGGCACATTGCCACCGAGATCGCCGTCGCGCTGCGGCGGCCGCGGCGCCATGCCGACCCGTATTTCATCGCGCTGCGAACGCGGCTGTTACTGGCACTCGGCGTGGATGATGGCGTGGCGGAAATCGGCGCTCCGCTCTCTCTCGCGGCGGTGTTGGCATGAGCGCGCACCATCCGGAATTCGGCATCGACGATGCGGCGACCGAGGCGCCGGTGGCTCCTGACGCGCCCTTTGCGCGGACTGCCGGCGAGGACTGGATGCCGGCCGATCAGGTCATCTGGATCACGCTGGCCATGCTGGCCGCGGCCCTCGCCGCAGCCTTGACATGACCCGCACGAATGGGGGGAGCGTTGGTATGATCCCGATCGCGCTCAACGCCGAAACCCTGCGCATCGGCCTGGCCGGGCGCGGTGTCGCGCTGGGCCGCCGGCTTTCGGTTCTGCGCGATGGCGGCGCCCGGCAACTCGCGGTGTTTTGCGACGAGCCGGATACCGTGCTGCCCGGTCTGACGCCGCTTTTCCGCTTGCCGGGCCCGCAGGATATTGCCGGCCTCGATGTCCTGTGGATTACCGGGCTGGCACAGGACGAGGCCGCCGCGCTGGCGGCGCAGGCGCGCGCGCAGCGGGTGTTGGTGAATGTCGAGGACCAGCCTTTGCTTTGCGACTTCCACAGTGTGGCGGAGGTGCGCCGCGGTGACCTCCTGATCACTGTGTCGACAGGTGGGCGCAGTCCTGGGCTGGCGCGCTGTGTCCGCACCGGGCTGGCGCGGCAATTCGGCCCGGAATGGGCGAGCCGGGTCAGCGATATCGCGTCTCGCCGGGATTGTTGGCGCCGCGAGGGCGCCTCAACGGAAGAGGTTACGGCGCGGACCGATACGCTGGTGAAATCCGCAGGATGGCTGTCATGACAGTCCTGTCCTCAGGGCTGGTGGCGCCGGAGTTCGCACGCGGATCGGTCTGGTTGGTCGGCGCCGGACCGGGCGATCCCGGGTTGCTGACGCTGCATGCGGCCCATGCGCTGGCGACCGCCGACATCGTGCTGCATGACGCCCTGGTGTCGCCCGACATCCTGGCGCTGGCCGCAACGCCGGTGCTGCTCTCCGTCGGCAAGCGCGCCGGCGGCGTGCGGACGCACCAGATGCGTATCAACCAGAAACTGATCGCGCTGGCGCGTCAGGGCCATCGCGTGCTGCGCCTGAAAGGCGGCGACCCGCTGATATTCGGTCGCGGCAGCGAGGAGGCCTTGGCGCTTGCGGCTGCCGGTGTCCCGTTCCGTATCGTCCCCGGCATCAGCGCCGGCATCGGCGGCACTGCCGGTGCCGGCATTCCGCTGACTCACCGCACGCTCGCACGCAGTGTCGCTTTCATCACCGGCCATGACCTGAGCGGTGGGTTGCCGCGCGACCTCGATCTGGCGGCGCTGGGGCAAGGGGCAGACGTGCTGGTGTTCTACATGGCGCTGCGCCAGGCCGGCGCGATCGCGGCGCGGCTGCTGGCGGCCGGTCACGCACCGGACAGCGCGGTGGCCTTCATCAGCGATGCCACCACGTCGTTTCAACAAGTGACCGAGGCGACGCTGGCGACCGCCGGCACGGTGGCCGCCACGCTGGATCCCCATCGGCCGACGCTGATCGTGATCGGTCCCGTGCTGGCTCTGCGCGTGATGATCGCGCCATGGCTGCAGGCCGCGCCGATGACTTTGGCGCCCGAGGGTGCCGCACAACCAGGAACCTCACGATGACGTCTCCTCTTGCGGCCTCGCCGTTGCCCGATGATCAGGTTGCGCTGGTGCGCCGGCTGTTGGCCGGCGCCACGGCGGAGCAACGGCAATGGCTCGCCGGCTATGTCGCCGGATACCAGGCGGCAACCGAAACCCGCGTGGCCACACCGGGACCGGCGACAGCGCCGATCGCCAAACAGCCGCTGACGATTCTCTATGCCACCGAATCAGGCAATGCCGAAGCGCTGGCCTTGAACGTTCGTAAGGCAGCGGCGCGGGGCGGTTTCGCGGCCAAGGTGCTGGACATGGCGGATGTGACGCCCGCCGACCTGGTCGGCACCGCCAATCTGCTGGTGATCGCCAGCACCTGGGGCGAGGGCGATCCACCGCAGCGTGCCGAAGCGTTCCACGCCGCGCTGATGGCGACCGACGCCCCGCATTACGAGAAACTG
>Ga0181520_10005543_pt1 | contig 20023 bp, 20 predicted proteins | sample PEATcosm2014_Bin_29_FD_132451 | JGI IMG/M metagenome (GOLD analysis project Ga0181520, IMG submission 132451) | Peatland microbial communities from MTU Mesocosm Facility, Houghton, MI, USA - PEATcosm2014_Bin02_30_metaG | ecosystem: Environmental > Terrestrial > Soil > Wetlands > Peat | place... | reverse complement strand
TCCTTGCCGTTGATCGCATTCAAGATGGGGAGAGTGTTGAGTACGAAGTCATTCCGATCTGATGGACCGCCTTGTTGGGGTGTGTTCAACCCAATCAAGGAGAAAACCAATGGCTTCCACTCGGTCAATTCGTCAGGGTCAGATCGAAATCGGGATCATCGAACATGAGGGCCACGAGTTCGCCGCATACGGTGCCACGGTCATTCGTCGGGACATCACCGGCTATGTGAAGTTCAAGAAGGGCCACTATTGGCTGACGACCTGGGCTGGTGGGACCATGCTCGACTGCCGAAGCGATGTCGTCGAACGGTTTTGGAACGGCGGTCTCGCTCTTCTCTTCCGACTGCCTCGTGGCCGTTTCATCGTCGGGTATGCCCTCGGCGATGATGGGATGCTTTTCAGAGGTGAACTCATTGACAACTGCGACGAGGACCAGGCCCGACACCACTGCCTGATGGTGGCCAACAACTGGATGGAGTTGGACGCCGAAGATGAGGAAGAGGCTGAACTCGAAGGAGTCTGACCGACCGGACCAGCATCCTCGGGTGTTCGGCAACAATAGCCAACACCCGAGGACATCATGGAAAACCAAACGGCAATCCAGGTTGCCAAGTGGCTTGTTGCGAAAGAGCATATCTCGGCCGCAACACCGGTCATCGTGCAGACCGGCCGTCGGACCTACCCAGCAGGCAAATACACCGAGAACCACAACGGTGCTGATGAGGAACGGCTCTACCTGATCGGAGAATTGCCGCCACTCCATAATCGGAGGCGAGTGTGCTACACGACCGACGCCGACGTTGAAGAAACGTGGCATCTCCTGGCGTGGCAGAGGACCACTTGCACGGAGTGGCAGGAAGTCCACGTCGGCAACAGCCATTTCATCTTGGCTCGCTTTTCATCTCTCCACAGTTGGGCCGCCGACCAGTGTGGCAGGCGACCTTATCGGCGAGTCCCGATGACCATCGTGGAAGTCGGACCGCCTGTTTCCAACATCAAACAGTCCAGCGAGGAGAAGCACGATGATCGAAGCTGATATTGTCGTGTTCCGGCGATGGCGAGACACGGGCGACGTGATCGCCTTGTTCCCGGAGTTGCCTGCGGACCTTTACGGCGACCATTGTGATGCCTATGAACATGTCGGCCAACACGGTGGTGCCGACTACCACGGTGTCCTTCAACACACGAAGCCATGCTCGCCGGACGATGCTGCTGATCTTGCCGCCGAATTGAGGACCATCGGCTACAAACTACGACCGATCAAGCGGGCCAGTCATGTCTATCACGAGGCACGCCGACAGCTTGCATCGGACCTTCGCAGAACAGTATGAACCAACCACACTCAATCGGAGAAAAGATCATGACGGGAACCACCACCACACCCAAGTTCAACCCTGGAGTTCTCTTGGCCTCGGCTGGTGCGTCAGAAGCATTTCAGAAAAATGACCAAACGCCCTTCGAGTTCCTCAAGCGGCACATCGCCGGAGACTGGGGTGAGGAACTCTGCGACGAGGACCGCCAGGCCAACGACCAGGCCCTTATCGACGGCTCTCGGCTGTTGTCAGCATACAGATTAAAGGACCAAACACGGATCTGGTGCATCACCGAGGCTTGCAATGAGCAAGGCCATCGTGAGGCCACAACATTCTGCTTGCCATCGGAGTATTGAGGGGACCAGTCCATCCGTTGAAAGGAACCACACGATGCTGAACACATCAACCGACGAGGAAGTCCAGACGCTTTTTCTGAACTTCTACGAGTGCAGCGAGTGTGGCACCAAGTGGACCGACGAGTGGGACTGCCAGTGCAAAGACCGCTGTCCGAAGTGTTCCTGCGAGACCGAGCCTTACGACTCGGTCGAAATCTCGGACCACCGCCAATGACGAACCAAGAGTGGATGGGTCTGCTGGGGACGACACCTCAGTGGACCCGTCCACCCAATAGCAAGATCGAACCAAGAACGCCGTTGTCGCAGAACGAGTAATGAAACAATTACAGCGGAATCTATTGAATCTGGTTCCATACCCCTGGCCCCCTGGAGAATAACGGGGGTGGCTTTCTTTGTTGGCCGTCGCATTTTTGGAAATGGAAGAACTTTCGGAACCGCCGAAAAAGCGGCTTCAAGTTCCAAGGGGCGAGGTCGAAAAAATAGCGGCGGAAAAAGCGGGGAGGTGGGAGGGTTTCACAGGTGGCGGTTGGTTGCGGCAGCAGTAGCCGCCGAAGCCAAGCGGCTTTTTGCGGATGGGATGGCAACAGCCACGCCTTGGCCTAACACGACGGCAACAGTTTCCTAGTGCGTTTCCCTTCGATGGATAGAATTGTGTTGTTTTTGTGTTAGCCCCATTGAATCGTGTTGACCTTTCGCAAGACATCATTACATTCAGGGCATTCCTTAGCGGATACCTCGTAACGTTGAACCCAGATATCGATAGGTAGCGTCAGCGTCGTGAAGGAATGGCAGTCGTGAGCGGCATTTGCCCCTTGGCTTTCATCATCGTCGGCACGCAGAAAGCGCAACGATCCGGTTCTTCCGGACGTGGCAGTGTGCGTTCTTTCCTCGGCTCTGTGCTGCGAGCCGTTTCCTGTGGAGGTTCCTGCGGAGATTGTCTGAGTATATCCCGACCTGTCGAGGTCGATCTCAAAGTCTTGCAGCCATAGCAATCCCAAATTGGAGGCAGCGTCTAGCGGCTGGTTCGAACCTTAGCACCCTCCGGTGGAAACCGCCAAGGTGTTTCGTAGGTCGGCTGCACGTTGCCTTTTTCTCTCGGCTGCCCTCGATTGAGCCATGCCCGTGTCAGTCTCCCGTCATCGTCTCGTGATGGGAAGATCGGTTTATTGCCAAGCCATTTGGCCTGAAACGGAGACAGAGAAACTGGCAGACCCAGTGGACTACCGATTTTGCCAACGTGTTATTGGCACAGTCCAGGTGGGTTTCACGTTGACGAGGTAGCGTTTAGTCCTAGTTTAGCCATCCAGCTTCAACGAAAGGCGATAGTCATGAGAGTCAATTCGTGTCTTGCCGTGGTAATGCTGTCGGCCCTGCTGGCCGCCTTTGCTCAACCGGTTAACGCAGATAACCTGATAGTCAACGGTGACTTCGGGACCGGCGATTTTAGCTCCTGGAACAGTGTCTCTCCCAATTCCTTCTCGTTTGTCGATTCAACCGACGGCCCGATTGGAGCGTACTACCGTGGCCCCAACCAAGGTGACTATTACTATGCCCTCTTCGCCGATTGGCAGACGGCAACGTTGGACCAGGTCGTCGCCACCGTTCCCGGCTCATCCTATGCGGTAGACTTCTGGGTCAACGACCTCTATGGCGGCTCGGATTTCGTTGCTAAGTGGGGACCCTCGCAATTGCTGCACTTGCCCACATCATACAATGACTGGAACGCACCCAACCTTGGTTGGCAGGAGTTCAGCTATATCGTTCCGGCCAGCGGCACGAACACAGATCTCTCCTTTGCCTGCTCAAGTGAGAATTATGTTGGGCTCGGCGATGTCAGTGTCGTACCCGTAGCCGTGCCTGAACCCACTTCCCTCACGCTCCTCGGCACGGTACTGCTGGGACTCGGCGTGGCTTCGTTTGTTCGTCGTCGGCCAAGTGCGGTGTAGAAGTCCACTGATGAAATCAAGAGCGGGCCGGTCCGAGTGGGACATCATACCTCATCGGACCGGCTCGCTCGCTGTCGAGATCGACCACGAGGCGAGCATCGCACTGGATGTTCGGACGAGAAGCGTCGTTGTCGCAAAAAAGTGTTTCCGGACAATTCCAGTGGAAAGCCTGAAACCCGGTTCCACCCCCTTGGCTGGCTGACGACTACCGCACCCCCCTCTTCTTTGTTCGCATTTTCGGAAACCCAGAAACTCAGGCGATCTCCCCACTGGCTGAAAAGTCTGTCTGATTCCTCGCCCCAAAAACAACGGCGAAGAATCGCCTCGGTAGAAAGGGATTTTGACGCTGGTGGTCTTGGGCTGTGGCCCAACAAGAAAAAAAGCCACCCGAAGTGGATGGCTCTTGTGTTTCGCTAATGCGATGCGTTGCGTCGAACGGATGAACCGGCTTTGCCAGCAAGATGCGGACGATGTCCACGTCGAGGATTATGTTCGACGCTGGTGCGTGTGGGTGCGGAGCGGGTTGAACGACCCGGTGAATGCGGTCGTCACGCCTTCGCCCTATGCTGCCGCAGATGAAATGCCCCAAGTCCCAGCAGTGCCGAGACCAGGAGCGTGAGAGTTGAGGGTTCGGGGACGGCTGTGCCGAAATAGAGCGAAAGCTCGCCAACAGCGTTTGCACCACCGTCCGGAGGGCTGGGGTCGCCGCTATAAATATATGCGTTATAAGCAAACTCGTAGAGGCCCGGCTGCAAAACCCCTGTCAGAGAGCCAGAAAACGTGTCGATCCCGCCGGTACTGGCCGTAGAACCGACTTGCAGCCTGGCACCGCCCGCCGGACTTGTGTTCTCACTTATGAATTCGGTGGGGCCCGAGTTGGCAACCATGTTTAACTCGGTCGTAAGGTAAGTGGTTTCGCTTCCCGCCGAGTTGAAATATCCTGCGAATGTGTACGGCGTGGCTTCGCTTACCGTGAACCAAACATTGCCGTAATTTTGTGCTTGGCTGTAAAGACTGCCTGGTCGCTGGTCGCTGAACTGATAATCAAACAACGACTGGCTCCGGGTGACAATCGTAGAAGCAGTACATCCGCCGCCAGCCAATGCGACAACAGTTGCCGATAACGGGATCGCCGGAGTAGTGCTGACCTCGGAGTCGGTATTCCCAGTATATTGCCACCCGCCATAAGCATATGCTGTGTCACCATAAGAACCGCTGGTGTCTGATATAGTCACCGATGATGCCAACAGATGGGTAGCGGCGAGTGTGGTTATGAGGAGCACGGACAAGAACAACAGGCGGAGTGCAGCTACCAGAGTGTTTCGGCGGTGGGGTTTTGAATTGGTCATGACGTGCTCCCTAAAGATTCCCGAATGTTATTGTTGCCGTTCGACCCCCAGCACACGCCGGGAAATCAGGTCAAACGGCACTCGCCTCTCCTGCCGTAAAGGAAGCCAATGTGTTCGTGTCAGCAACACGCTGCCGACGAACTAACAAAGGTAAACCAAGAGAGAATGCACCCACGACCTCCGTCAGAATCGGACAGTCGTTGTTACGGGATGCTAACGCTGCTGCCTCTAGAATTGAGCCTTAACGGGGTGGCTTTCTTTGCCCTCGTGTCGCACTGTTCGGAATTGGGAAACTTCCCTCGCCGCCGAAAAAGCTGAAGCGATTGTCTTTGGGGAGATCGAAAAAATAGCAGCGGAAAAATCGGTTCGGTGGAAGGGGTTTTTGTCGGCTATCGCTTCTCGTCTGGGGCCGCCGCAGTGCAAACGGTCGAGCGTTGCGTCGAACGGACGAAGCGGCTTTATGAGCAAGGTGCGGATCAAGTCCGTATCGGGGATTACGTTCGTCGCTGGCATATGCGGGTGCGAAGCGGGTTGAACGACTGTTAGCGTTCGTCACGCTTTCGCCGCACGCCGCCGCAGATAAAATGCCCCAAGTCCCAGCAGTGCCGAGACCAGGAGCGTTAGGGTGGTGGGCTCGGGGACGGCTGTGCCGAAATAGAGCGTAAGCTCGCCAGTGGCCCCTCCGAGGTCCGGCTTCGGGGTTCCGGGTAGGCCGATTATACTAGCGTCATAATCAAACCTGTACACATCGCCCGGGTAAAACTCCCCGGTGAGAGAACCTAGAAAATTTGCGGAAGGACCGACAGTCAGCGTCCCGCCGCTTCCTTGCTCGTCGTAGCCCATCAGGATACTCAGGTCGTTTGCCGAAGGCCCACCATACAGGTAGGTTTCAAGATTCGTGTTCTGGTTTGCCGTCGATTGGTAACTTCCTACGAATGTGTACGGTGTGTCTTGGCTCACCGAGAAGACAACAATGCCGGAACCATACGCCTCCGTACCAGGCCCTTGCCCCCACCCCGTACGCACGTGGTTAAACTGCCAATCGAGGGACGACGAGGTCAGGGAAACCTTCGTAGAAGCGGATGATCCGCCTGCCGATGCGGTGACAACTGTTGAATACGGGGTCGTGGTAGCGGGATCGGGGACAAGTGGCCCCTGATCTTCCGCGTAGGATGGATCGCCGCCCGACGCGGTTGCTTCATCACCACGATCAGAGCCGCTGTAGATAGTAACCACCAAATCCGCACGTGCCGAAGCGGTGATTGCGGTTATGAGGAGGACGGACAAGAACAACAGGCGGAGTGCAGCTACCAGAGTGTTTCGGCGGCAATGTCTTGAACTGGACATGACTTGCTCCCTACGGATTCGTGAATGTGATTTTGTTGCCGTTCAGCCCCCAGCACACGCTGGGAATCAAGTCAAATGGCACCAACACGACGCCACACGGACTTGATGCGGGCTTGGTTCAAGCGGCGGGCAGCCTACAGAAAGAAAATCCGAAGGCAACGTGCGGCTATCCGTGAAGCACTCCCGTGGAGTGCTACTACGGTTTGAACCTGCCGCTACTGCTGCCTCACTTCCGGATTGTTATGGCTGCGAGACCTTTTTACGTGATCGCCCCTGTCGCTTCTGGGTCGGGATAAAACGCTAACGACACCAGGGATAACCGGTTCACCGCAGGTGAACCCATCAAGAACGCACCCCAGGACATCCGGATAGAGCCGAATCGTCGTTATACGGGGGTGCCGCTGCCTCAGCGTGGGGTTAGAAGTTGCGGTACGGAAACTACCTCCACCAAGAATCAAGTCCCAATAGTTGCCCAAACAAGTTGCGATGTGTTGAAGGTACTAAAAAATAGCGGGAAGGTCAAGCACCTAGAGTGGGGCTAACACAAAAACAACGAAAATTGCATCTATGGAGGGGGTAAGCTGTCGGAAAACTGCCCCACTCGGGTTAAGGAGAGGCTTGTTGCCACCTCGAAGAAACACACCTCGTCATTGGCTTGCATTGGCGAGGATTTTCTGTTTCACGACTGGTTGCAATGTGGTGGCCCTTCGTTTCTCAACTGTGGCCTCCTCGTCCTCCAATTTTCGCCGCTTGAAAACTGGGCGGCCGACCAATGTGAGAGAAGACCCTATCACGGAGTCCCGATGAGCATCACCGAAATCCGACCGACTGACGCGGGTATCGGTCAGCACGATGCGGAGAAGAAGGAATAGACCACGGGCCTTCGGACCAGAAACGCCGGTGTTGAGGAAGTTGTTTTCGGGGAATTACAGCCGAAATCTTTGGATGTCCGCCGTCGTCACGCTTTCGCCCCACGCCGCCGCAGATAAACGAGCCCTAGTCCCAGCAGTGCCGAGACCAGGAGCGTCAGGGTGGTGGGTTCGGGGACGGGGGACGACAGTGCGTAGACCGGGTATTGGGTGATGGGAGAAATCCAATGGTTCATGTTCCACACGGTTGTCGATGTATCGTCGCCCGCGACGACGGTTCCGATGCCATGGGGATCGCCCAGGGGATATTGTTGGTAGTCTCCGTTGTTGGCGTAACCTCCCGTCCAAACTCGTGTGTCTTGATAACTGCCGCTCTCGTCGTATTCTATAGGGTTAGCCAGAGAGTACGTGGTCCAGTTGGTGTATAGTTGTGATCCATCGGAAAGGATTAACTGCCCCTGCGTGTTAAAGATGGGAACACCAGAATAGGTCGTCGCATTGACCGAAGCGTCCATCGTGGTTGTTGTGGTGATTGCGGTCCAACTGGCTCCCAGATTGTTTAATGTGTGGTTCTCCGCCGCGTCCGTCGCGGCAATGGTGTTGTAGGAGCTTTCCGAACCGCTTGTGCCATCCATCGTGTCCGACGTAACGAAGGCAATCTGGTATTGAGTTGCCCGGAGAGCCGACAGTTGTTCCTGTGTGGGAAGAATTACATCAGCCATCGCCGTCCCATCGAGCAGTGTCGCCGCCAGTGCCACCACAAATAAACCTCGCACCATCGTCTTGTCAAACATTTGTCGTCTCCTCATAAACGCAAGTCTAAATCTTCTGCATCCGCATCCAAACGATGCGGAGTAAACGCAACTCGAACAACTGCTCAGCCTTCGCCACGGACACCGTACCCAGCGGCTCGGCTTGAGAAGGCGAACCGGTGCCACCACCTGCGGGAGCAGAGTAGAAGTCCTGGTCGCCCTCGTAGCTGCCGTAGTGGAGGGCGAAATTCATGAACTGAATCTTGACGGTCTCCGCCTGTGCCGGACAAACAGTTGTACCCAAAGTGAAAACCACCATCACCATCGCCCATCGAGGCGAAGGCAAATGTGAACCAACTGTCATGACCGCTGCCTCACTTTCGGATTGGTAGGGCCTGTTTGCCTTCAGGTTTCTTCGGATCGGCAAAAGTCCGCATCGGGGATTACGTCCGTCGCTGGCTTGTGTGGGTGCGAAGCGGGTTGAACGACTGTTAGCGTTCGTCACGCTTTCGCCGGACGACGCCGCAGATAAAATGCCCCTGCGAGTCCCAGCAGTGCTGAGACGAGGAGCGTGATGGTGCCGGGTTCGGGGACTGCGGTGGCGATGACCCAAGGTGCGTTGGCGACGAAATCGGGCGGGGCTACCCCAGAGTCGTGGGTGTCATAGTAAGACTCCCAGAGGTTGCCCCAGTGCCCGGAGGACTGGTAATAGTCATCTGGGACGATCCACGATGGGGCACCCCCTGTCCAAGGGGCGGGGGCGTAGTATCCGGAACCTGCCAAGCCGGTGTTGCACCACTCTGTGTCCTCCTGCTCGGACTGGCCGATATAATATGTGAGCTCGATGCCCGATTCCCTGTCAGTGTTGGGGAACTGTCCTACACTTTGGGTTGGGTAAAGCAGGATAGCCTGTGGCGTGGCCACGATTCCCGACTCACCGTCGGCGACGGCATTCCAGGAAAACGACCTGGGGTAGGTGACATTCTGGCTTGAATCGGTGAAAGTGAGAGTCGTGGAAAGGAAGTCTGCGAAAGTGATATTGCCCAGGTTTCCGTCCGTAGTGATCGTCCCGTTCATTGTCCATCCGTTCTGGCAGGTGGGCTCGTTCACGAAATTGTAAGTTATAGGGAGATTGTCTGCCCTGACATTGGATACGGAAGCCACTAAAGCCACCACCGCCAAAAAACCTCGCACTATCGTCTTGTCAAACATTTGCTGTCTCCTAGAAAACGCAAGTCTGAACCGTAGTCGTTCAACCGCTAGCACTCGCCGGCAAATCAAGTCGAACGGCACTAACATGACGCTACAAGGGCTTGGTTCAAGCCAAGAGCAGCCAAAGGAGAGATAATCCGAAGGCAACGTCCGGCTCTCTGCACGACGCGACCTTTCCCATCAGGAGAGGTTCATCGTGAAGCACTCCCCTGGAGTGCCATTACGGTTGAACCAGCCGCTAACGCTGCCTCGCTTTCGGATTGTTATGGCTGCAAGAAGTTCTGGATCGGTTTGCTATGCCATCCGTCGTTGCCGTCGCCCAGCGTAGGCAAGCAGGCCTAGGCCAGCCGTCACCAGCAGCACGCAGGACGAAGGCTCCGGAACCGGCGGGGGGCTGGAAGACGACAACGAGCCGGAGTAACTGGTGCTGGTCACCTGACCGGGCGTCATCAGTTCCGTCAACGTCTGCTCCGTGACCGGCGAGAACTGGAACGTCAAAACGACCGTCTGTTCGGTTCCATCCTTGATGCCCAGTAAATCGCTGTTGCTCCCGGAGTAGCTGACGTTGGTGAGGTTGGCAGCACCCTCGACGTTCAGGATGCCGAACAGCCCGTATAAGACCTGAATGGTTTTCCAGTTCAGATTTGCCGTCAGCGTATTACTGGCCCCGTCGAAAACACTGAAGCTGCCGTCCGTTGACGTAACGTTTGCTTGCTGCCCCCCGTCTTCGGCGGTTGTAATCGTTCCCACGGTGAACGTTCCGCCGATATTACCTTGAAGTCCTCCCAAGTATGGCGAGGTCGCAGCGATGACGAAATCATATGGGCTCGTGGTGGGAAACTCGAAAGTGCCATTTGTGCCGTTGAACTCAATCGTCGCACCTGCCTCACTGGCAAAATCGCAACTAACGGTGTCGGCACGAGCGGGTCCCACCCCGGCGAGAAGCATCAGAGAAAGGGTGGTGACCCAGCAGACGATCTTCCTTTTATAGGTGAACACTCGCTACCTCCTTCGCGTTGAAAAACGGTCAAGCATTTCTCTCTTCCGTCCAAACCAAGCCGCCCTTGCGAAAACGGCGACACTTGGCGTCGAAACGGGATAGTTGGCTCAGAGAAACGAGCCACTCAGGAATGCACCCCTAGAAAATCCGGATAGAGCCGAATCGTCGTTATACGGGGGTGCCGCTGCCTCAGCGTGGGGTTAGAATTCGCGGTACAGAAGCTGCCTCTACCTGAAACTAAGCCCTAATTGGTCGCCCAAATAAGTTGCAATGCTTTGAAGATAGCAAGAATCGCGGAACTGTCAAGCATCTGGCACGGTGGCCTCGCAAGAAAGCAAGAAATTGCATCTATGGAGGGGGTAAGCTGTCGGAAAACTGCCCCACTCGGGTTAAGGAGAGGGGGGCCGCCGCCAAAAACTGAGTCCCTACTGCGGCAATACGTCCGCCCCAGGGCCGCACCGCCGAACACGGTTCTTCACGTCTTGGCCTCTGAAGTTTCTCGGGTCGAGACCATCCCCGTCGCCCAATCCTCTTCGATGGGCGAGTTTTGACCGAGGTGCAGCCCGCCGATTCCGCTTCCATCAGGTCATCATCTCGCTGAAATCGCCTCCCCACCACCATACATATCCGTATGGTCACTTTCAGCGAATGGTTGCTACAAGAAGTTCGGAGTCTCATCGACCCGCACGTCCTCGATTCCTACGAGGCGGCGTTCCAACAACAACTGGAAGCCCTGATCGGTCGCACGAGAGACCCTGCACTGCGGCAAGAATTTGAGAGGATGAGGTTTTGTCCGATCCAAGACCGCAATGGCCGGTGCAGTCGGTTCGTCGATTACATGCTCGGAGCCTTGATCCGGCACGGCATCAACCAGCAGTATGATCTTGAAGATGCCTTGCAAAGGATCGTGTTCTGGATGCTGAGCCCGGTTGGCGAAAGGGGACTGCCCCGACACAGCCTGTTCGATTTCGATGAAACCCGCCCCTATGACCTCCGTCTTGGAAATCCGCTTCAGGCGATTTTTCGACAATACCTGAGCAACGCTGTCACGACGATAGGGATGGGCAAGATACCGGCGTTGAGACGAGTTCAGTATCCCAATCGATTCTCCATCAACTATGGTCGAGCGGGAAACGATCCTGGCTACGGCACCGTGTCCGCAGAGGAGATCCCCAACCGTGTCCAGAATTACGATCACGAGATGTTGAGTGACCTACTGGAATTGCTTCGACGGCGTTCGACCCCGACGATGCCCTTGGCCGATTTGTTCCTGTCCATCCTCCAGGGCGAGGGAACTCGTGTTGCTCGTCGCCGGTTCGGTCATTCCACCGCCGACACCGGTCGGAGGATCATCATCCAAACGATTTCGCAATACGCCCAGCAGACCGGAAACTGGAGCCTCCTGAACTTGCTGGACCGAATACAGAATCCCGATGTCCAACAACAGCCGTCCGCACCACGACCACCAGAGCCGGAGTTGTCGCCCGATGAGCGGGATTTCCGGAGCGTCGTCGATGTTTTGGAAAAGAACGGTCGCAGCGTATCGATGGCAGTTTTGGGCAAATCTCGCCGCCGATGGATGGAAAGGCCACCACGGGACCCGAATAGTTCACATCCGAACAGGCTCGCCGATGTGCTGGCTCGGATGGTGAGGGACGGCGTGTTGGCGAAACAGGGGACGAGATATGTGCCAGGGCCGGATTATGCCAGGTATTTGGGGACGCCGGACCTCGTAGGTGCCTGACCGAGTGCCGTTACAAATTTGTAATTCCTCGGCAGCGGGCGACCGCCTTCTCCTGACCCGCTTGGGCCGGACTGGCTCGATGGGCGAAAGATTTCGCCGCTTGACTCGCTGGATCGTAACGCAAGAATTGCCGTAGACGAGGCCCGTCCAATGACAGGCGGTCTTGTGTGAGGGACCGATGCTGGAAGTGGATGGGCCTTGCCGTTTTCTTGCGGACAGTTGGGTATCCCACTGCGATTACCAGCATGGTAATCACGGGAATTCGCTAGCCGACTATCATACAATTCCTCCTGTAGGGTGAGATGCAGAAGCGAAAGAGCAGGCATGCCATGAACGACGATGATAAGTCGAAGCAGCAACTCATCGAGGAACTGGCTGAACTACGACGGCGGGTGGCCGCACTGGAAAGCATCGATGCGGAACGCAGGCGGGCCGAGGAGGAGTTGCGGGAGAGCGAAGAACGTTATCGCTTCCTTGCAGAAACCGTCCCGCACCCGATGTGGCGTTGTCACGCCAACGGCGAGGTGATCGAGTTCAACGGCCGATGGTACGAGTACACCGGCCAGACTCCCGAAGAAGCCAAAGGCAATGGCTGGATGAGGGCTCTGCACCCCGACGACCTGGAACGAGTTGCCGAGCGGTCGCAACAGGCTGTCGCCTCCGGAGGAGTTTATGAGGTGGAATATCGCTTACGGAAGAGGGATGGAAGCTACCGCTGGCATCTGGCACGCAGCCTTCCCATGAAAGACCGCACTGGGCGAATCATCTACCGCTTTGGCAGTGCCACCGATATCGACGATCAGAAGCGAGCACAAGAAGAACTGGCCAAGAGCCAGACGATTCTTCAGGCAACGATTGACTGCTTGCCTTTCAACTTCTTCGCCATCGGGCTTGATGGGCGGTACACGCTACAAAATGCAGTGTCCAAAGCACAGCAGCGGGCCGATGTGATTGGCAAACTGCCCGAGGAAGTCTGCCCGAACGAGCATGACCTTGCAATCTGGTTAGACAACAACCGGCGTGCTTTTGCGGGGGAAAAAGTCGAAGGGGAAGTCAGTTTGTCGCTCGGCGGCGAGGAGCGATTCTACTACAACGTGATTGCCCCAATTTCGGACGGAACGGAATTCTATGGCATTCTTGGGGTAAACATCGACATCACAGAGAGAAAGCGGGCCGAAGAGGCGTTGCAGAAGGCCCACGACGAATTGGAGCAGCGGGTTGAGGAACGCACTGCCGACTTGGCCAAGGCCAACGAACAACTGAAGCAGGAGGTCGAGGAACGACGGCGGGCCGAAGAGTCTCTGCGACAGAGCGAACGTCGATTTCGCAATTATTTCGAACAGGGATTGATCGGAATGGCCGTGACCTCGCTCGACAAACGCTGGTTGGAGGTCAACGACCGGCTGTGCGAGATTGTGGGCTATTCCAGAGAGGAATTGCATCAGAAGAGTTGGATTGAACTGACGCATCCCGGTGACCTTGAGCCGAATCTTCAGTTGTTCAATCGGCTGCTGGCGGGCGATATCGAGCATTTCACGTTCGACAAACGCTACATCAAAAAAGATGGGGGCATCGTCCACGCCACGATCCACACCCGTGCCTTTCACAAGGAAGACGGAACGATTGACCATATCGTTCTTCTGGTCGAAGACATCACGGCCCGCAAGCAGGCCGAAGAATCCCTGCGACAGAGCGAACGTCGATTTCGCAACTACTTCGAGCAAGGATTGATCGGGATGGCGGTGACCTCGCTCGATAAACGTTGGTTGGAGGTCAACGACCGCCTATGCGAGATTCTAGGTTACCGGAGGGAGGAACTCGTTCAGACAAACTGGGCGGCACTGACCCATCCCGATGACGTTGAGCCGAATCTTCGGCTCTTCAATCCACTTGTGGCGGGCGAGATCGACCATTTCACGCTCAACAAACGCTATCTGAAGAAGGATGGGAGCATCGTCCACGCCACGATCCACACCCGTGCGTTTCGCAAGGACGACGGGACGGTTGACCATATCGTTACCCTGATCGAGGACATCACCGCCCGCAAACAGGCGGAAGAGGCTTTGCGGATAAGCGAGGAGAAGTACAGGACATTGGTGGAAACGTCGCCGGACGCAGTGATGATGCTTGATTTGGGGGAGCACATCACGCTCGCATCCCAACGGGCAGTCGAACTGTACGGTGCAGAACGTGTCGAGGAACTACTAGGAAGGAATCCGCTTGAATTCTTCGTCCCGGAAGACCAACAAAGGTTTCTAACAAATCTTCGCAGAACTGTCGATGAGGGCGTTACAAGGGACGTTGAATATACCTTCGTGAGAAAGGACGGAACACGCCTCGCTGGTGAAGCATCGGCTGCTGCGATCCGAGATGTATCGGGGAGACCCACGGGATGTGTTGCCATCGTAAGGGACATGACCGAGCGGCGACAAGCCCAAGAAGCTTTGGAGCGGGAGCGGCAGTCGCTCTGGCGAATGCTCCAGGCCAGCGACCACGAACGGCAGACCATATCCTACGAGATTCACGACGGGCTGGCTCAGTATCTTGCCGCTGCGACCATGCAGTTTCAGGCCCATGATTCTCTGGGAAAGAACTCGCCCAAGGAAGCCAAGAAAGCCTACGAGACTGCTACGGAGCTTGTTCGCCAGGCCCACTCGGAATCACGGCGGCTAATCAGCGAAGTACGGCCCCCCGTCATCGACGAAGATGGGATCGAGACTGCGATCTCACATCTGGTTCACGAACAACGGCGACGTGGAGGCCCGAAGATCGAATGCCATAGCGACGTACAGTTTGGCCGGCTACCGGCAGTCCTGGAAAATGCCCTTTACCGAATTGTCCAAGAGGCGTTGACAAATGCCTGCAAGCACAGCAAGAGCAAGAAGGTGACGGTCTCCATGACTCAGGAGGGACAGGACGTTCGGTTGGAAGTCCGGGACTGGGGGATCGGATTCGACCCAGAATCGGTTGGGGAAGGCCACTTCGGTTTGGAGGGTATTCGACAACGGGTGCGACTGCTTGGCGGTCGGCTGACCATCGAGACGACACCGGGTTCCGGAACCCTCGTTCAGGTCGTTGTGCCAATTCTGGAGAAGCACGAATAGGCTGGATTCGGGACAAGTGGTGACATCGGCAACGGTGACACGCCAAGTCGTTGACATCTGATTCGTTTACCTGATGGAGGAAATCGCTATGAGCGTTCAGGTCGTCGGCATCAGCGGAAGCCCAATACCGGACAGCAACACGGATCTGGCCGTCAAGCGGATTCTGGTTTTGACCGGGCTGAGCAGTCAGTTCGTCAAATTGAGCGAACTTGATCTCTCACCGTGCCGGGCGTGCCTGGGATGCGTGAAGACGAACCAGTGCGTTGTTCAGGATGACGGTCAAGCACTGGCCGAACTCTTCCACGGTGCTTCGGCTTTCGTGATTGGCGGCTACACGCCCTACAGCAGTTTGGATGCACGCACCAAAGCCTTCATGGAACGCATGTACTGCCACCGGCACCGGATCGGCGGCAATGCCCACAAGTTCGGAGTGGCGGTGATTACGACGGCCTGCCCGCCAGGGGTTCAAGGAATGCCCCCTGCCGCCGAGACGGCGACCTCGCAGATCGGCTACTGGATGATGGAGGAAGGGATGACGAACCTGGGGACGATGGTGATCCAGGGGAACGCCCCCTGCATTCGCTGCGGCTACGGCGACGACTGCTCGTTCAGCGGCATCAAGATGGTCTTCGGTTCCGAGGCTACCGTGGCCTCGGTAGGCGTCAAGAAGTTTGACGGAGAGGCCGCTCTCCTGGGTGCAGCCGAGGAGTTGGCGAAGAAGCTCCGGGAGGCGGTCATCGGCCAGTCGGCTTCTCAGCCATGATGGAGTCGGTAATGGTCAAGGCACTCGTGTTCGACGCCTACGGAACGCTTTTCGATGTTCGCTCGGTACTGAAGCGATGCGAGGAGACGTTCCCCGGCCACGGTTCTGACCTGACCACACTTTGGCGAGCCAAGCAACTCGAATACACTTGGCTGCGATCCCTGATGGGCAAGTACGAGGACTTCTGGCAGATCACTGAAGACGGGCTGGTCTTCGCTTGCCGATCCCTCGGCCTCGTTCCTTCGCAAGATCAGATCGACCAACTGATGCAAGCATACCTGACGCTCAGTCCATTCCCAGAAATTGCCGCTGCCTTGGACGCTCTGTCCAGAGTGCCGTGTTCGATTCTCTCCAATGGCTCGTCGGTAATGCTCGCCAGCGTGGTTCGAAACGCCGATCTGGAGGGTCGATTCCAGCACATCCTCAGCGTGGACGAGGTTCGCGTCTACAAGCCAAACCCGGTCGTCTACCAGTTGGCCGAAACGCACCTCGGCATCCGGCGTGAGGAGATCGGATTCGTCTCGTCAAATTGTTGGGACATCGCCGGAGGAAAGGCATTTGGGTTCCAAACATGCTGGATCAACCGTCAGGACGCCCCGGCCGAGATGCTTGGGTTCCAGCCGGACAGAATCATCCACTCGGCAATGGAACTCACGTCGATTGTGGACTGAGCAGGTGAACGGCGGCGAGCATTACAATTTTTCGACTGTCGCAACGTCCATCCGATCCTCTTCCAAAGCCGATGCCCGAGTCAGATGCAGACCGCACACCTTACAGCAAAACCACATTCCCTTCTGTACCAGGTTGAATTCCTTCGAGCGAATCCTGCACTTCCTTTCCAGACCCTCGTTCGGACAATCGAGCAGGATAAAAAGCCTTTGCCGGCGAGCCAATCCCGTTCGGTCAACAGTGTGGTTTCGGACGGGTTCGACGCCGCAGTTCTTCATCGCTTGTTTCCACTCGGAGCCGTGATGGGCGACGTGTCCAAACTTGTATCCCACGATGCAATGGCACGCCTCGTGGATCACCGTCTCCCTTCTGTCCTTTTCCGAGGCTCTCGGCCATAGCGGCAAACTAAGCCGAATTCTGGCTCGGAAGGTGACGGGGCTGTAAAGGCCATCCCCAAGCCGTCTGGTGAATCGGGGATTCCATTCGACGACGATGGCCTGGGCCAACTCCGGAACTCCATTGCATTCGCACGCAAACGAAATCCATTCCTTGATGTGAGGCTGGCACATGTCGTTGTCTAACCCACTACGTTGAGTTCAGGCCGGTCTTCATGGAAGACGGGTGGCATCTTGATGCCCGCCAGGTCGGCGATGGCGTCGAGTGTTTCACCAGCCAGGCTCATAAACTGGTATTTGACGGGTCCGGTGGCCTGCCAGACTTCAAGTTCCGTGAACTGACCGATGGTCAAGTTCTCCGATGCCGCCCGTCTGGCCCACTCTTCCGGCCCGAGAGCGGCAATCTGCTTCTCGATGAGATTTTTGGCGACCGACTCGACAAGCGAGTTCGTCCGTTCGAGTCGCACGAGGAACTCCCGCACCCATCCCCGACCACCGCAACGAGGACAGGTGGGACCGGGGCATCCAACACAGATGTATCGGGGCGTCATTTTCGGTTCTTCTTCCAATCCTCGTAATCTTTGTTCAGATACTTCAAGTCAGCCTCGTATTGGAGCGAAGCCAAGACGAGGATGGTGAGGATGAGCAAGAAAAGTTCCATAGTTCAGATGAAGTCGGGGTCGTCGATCCCCTTCGTCGCATCCTTTGGATCGTTTTGAGGAGGCAACGGCACAAGTGGTTGCAAGAGTTGTGCGTTCTCCTGCCTCAACTTCTCTTCAAATAACTCCTGGTATCGCACAGAGGGATCGTCGTTGTTGAACGGTGGAGGGAGGCTGTCGAACCACGGATCTCCCCCTCCCCGTTTGATGAGCCACCACACCTTCGGCATCGTCAACAGCGTCATGAGATTCGTGAAACCCCACAAGAAGCCCAAGACGAGAGCAGTCGTACCGAAACCGCCGACCAAAATGGCACGCACGATGGAGTAGTTGCCGCCCAACGAGAACATGTAAGCCCAGAACAGCGTTATTCCGATTGGGACGATAGAAAGCCGCAGCAAGATTTTCAGCTTGGAAGTTCGTCTGGGAATCATGAGCATCTCCGTTTTGAGGGTCTGGTAGTCGGGTCCGGTCCGACATCAACGAACCGGAGCCGGGTGGCCCAAGGCGGCTCACACCTCTTCGCTGATAGCCATCGGGTCCGATAGAAAACCCGTCCCAATCCGAGCGGAAACCGGACTTACCACCTGTGGGTGTTGATGGCGGCTTGGGGTCGGATTGGAGGGGGCGAGAGGCGGGCCAAACGGAGCGGAAGGCTCGTCATGACGATTCTGGCGTGGACACGAGAGAAGTTGCCGACCGGCCACTGCTCACTGGAGCGTCATTTTATGCCAAACTGCTCGCCAAGCCACCATATCGCTTCATCAAACTCAGCCCCATTCTTATGGATATAGTGCTTGGATGCAGTGGTGTGGGGTGCTTCTCCCAGATAATGCTCTGCGAACCGCCCATACTGACTTTGTTCCATCAAGGTTGAACCCGTCTTCCTGAACGCCTTTAATCCCTTTTTGGCTTTCCCTTCAACCTTCATTTTCTCTTGAAGGCGGCGATAGGCAAATTGGATGTTCTGGTTGCAGGACATCTTGCCGTTCTTGCTTTCCTTCTCCGTCAAAAGTGGCTTGCCATTCTCGTTCAACAAGACCAGTTCAGGATGATTAGAGCGGTACTTCGTGAGCAAAGCAAATGTCTCTCTCCACAATGGATAATCGACCTTGGGCACATTTTTGCTTCGGTCTCTAGTTTTGGTTCGCTTCCGGTTAATCCTGCCCTGCTCCCAGTTAACTTCCTCGTGTTGCAGAAAGGTTATGTCTTGGGGATACATCCCACAGTTCAACATCAAGAGGACATAAAGGCGAGTCTTTCGCTTTGCCGCTTGAAGGTATGCTTGAACCTCCTCAACTGTGAAAACGATTGCGGCTTTGATGGGAACGGAGATAGCGAGTTGCTTGCTGGTCAAATTGCGGGGCAACTCGATATACTTTTCTTCCCATCGGTTGCGAATGAATGATCTTGCTGCCCCGATATAGTCCTTGGCTGTTGCTGGGGAGATTTCCTTTTGTGCCAATCTGTTGGAAAGATAGATGAAGTATTCTTTCCACAGCCGCTCATCTATGCTCGTAACTGGAGCAAATGGGTCAACCCAATTCTTGAAAACTTCAAGCCATTGCTTGGCAGAAGAATAGGTGGCAATCTTCCCCTTGGCTTGGCATTGTGCTTTTTTCAACAACAAATAGTCATCAATATGGGACCGGATGGTGTTCTCTTTGGGAACGGCTTTCTCGTTTCGTTCATCTTGTCTGATCTTTTCAAACCTGTCCGACCAAACAAGTTCATAGGTGTCGTCGTCGGCGAGATTAACGAAATCGTCATCCTCTAGTTCATCGTCTTCCGCTCCACCTCCATAGCGGGGGTCTTCCTGGTTTGTGGTCAAGGGAAACGGCGGATTGTCTGAGGCAAGAGCTTCCTTCAGCCATTCCATCATCTCTTCGGACCGCTCTGCCACCTTTGGGTTTCCATACTTTCTGTGCCACTTGGCAAACAACCGGTGGTTCTCGATGGCTCCCTGATAGTGCTGAACGAGGTTGGCGGGATGTCGCTTGGCCACGCCGAGTGCTTCGTCAATCTCTGCTTGCTTCCGTTGCCACCATTCGTTAGCGGCCTGCCTGCTGACTTCCTTCGTCGGTTCACACCCCAGCCTTCGTGGGGACACGGCGTACATCTTCCCCCGATACTTCTTGAACCAACGCTTTTGGGCAGAGTTCCAATACATCAATTCCAGGGCTGGCATTGATGAGACCCTCGGAGGGTGATAACATTGTGGAATATGGAACGGACGGCTTACAACTCAGATCGGACGGCATACAACTCGCCTTGGCTTACAGGCGTCAGTTGTGCCGTTCATTATAGTTTCTGTAAGCCGTTTTGTAAGCCTTTGGGTCGGAAAAAGGGAAGATCGGCTTACAAGCCGTTTCCATAAGTGATTGACAAATAATACTTTGGGGAATGGTGTAACGGTAGCACGAGTGACTCTGGATCACTTAGTCAAGGTTCGAATCCTTGTTCCCCAGCTAATGATTCTTGTAGGCTTTGGAAAGCCATTGCAGACTGTAGCACAAGCCCTTGATTTTCAGGGGCTTGTGTCGTT
>Ga0181520_10005542_pt1 | contig 20024 bp, 17 predicted proteins | sample PEATcosm2014_Bin_29_FD_132451 | JGI IMG/M metagenome (GOLD analysis project Ga0181520, IMG submission 132451) | Peatland microbial communities from MTU Mesocosm Facility, Houghton, MI, USA - PEATcosm2014_Bin02_30_metaG | ecosystem: Environmental > Terrestrial > Soil > Wetlands > Peat | place... | reverse complement strand
TCGCTTCTCGATTTCGGTACGAACGTCTATAGCACTCCCGTCCTTGTCCATGAAGTGCCACAAGAGCGCCTTGTCTTCTCGCAGAAGTCCGAGCAATAGATGCTCGGACTCGATGCGAGAACTTCCGTACTGACCCGCTTCGCAGCGCGCATAGAAAATGACTCGCCTAGCCTTCTCGGTGAAACGCTGGAACATTATTTTCCTTCCACTTTTGACTGCGTCCGGAATTGCTGCAGGTGATGAAGGCGTTACTCTAACCTCGCATATGTCGAGAATGCAATTAGCAGCACGGAAAGGAAACCCGCACGAGTCCTGACGAAGGCATTTACCGGGCGTGTGAAGTTCTGGAATGGGACTTGTCCGGTAACGCGGGTGACCTCAATGGGTCGGCGCAACACCAAGCTAGACCCCGCCTGGCATTGAAAACAAAAGCTAAAATCGCTTGCTAGGGTGAGACCAGGCGAAACGCTGCTCTGGCTGGGTTTTGACCGAGTACGGCCAAATAAATGGTTCCCCCGCGAAGCATTGCCGAATCAACGCGCTGGAGGGTGTTGCAACGACCGGTTGAGCCGGCACGACTAATCGGGCACTAGCCATCTTTGCAGCCTATGGATACCATCCAAGTATCTGGAATCGAAGTCTTGGGGGCCGTGCTGGAAATGATTCGCCACCATCGGTGGATTGCGCAACTCGCGTGTGCTGCAATCGCAATTGCTCTTCTCTGCTTGTTTTATCTGTCACGGTCTCGCCCACACGAGACAACATTAACCGCCGCTGAGGGTGAAGTCTATGAAGCGGTAGTGCGCGACATGGTTACGCCAACGCACGGGCAAGCCAATATGAGCCAACTCGTCTTTAACGAAACTGTGCTGACCGACCTCACCAGCGGAGCAGATATAAAAGCGTGCAAGGAAAGAGTTAGCAAACGAGCGCGATTGCAAGACAACGCGCCTCCTTATAATTCTCTCGCTGACAAAATCTATCGCGTGTTTGCTCGTGGCTGGCAGGGTAATTCGCCACGAGCCGATACAATTCAAGATTTCATTCAGAAGTCATGCACCGAGGGTCCACTCTCTAGAGCATTCCACACCGACTTCCCTCGCGTATTCATCAATCCCAATTCGATTTCGTTCGACGTCACACCGAATGATAGAAACGGTCGAAAGGATTTTCAACAGACTTTTCCGGAAGCCAGCGGAATCATTTCTCTATCCCACGTGGGTTTCGACTCCAGTCTGCACGAGGCTATCATCTCCACTTCGTTTGTTTGTGGCATCCTGTGCGGGACAGGTCGGCTCTACACTCTCAGAAAGAAGTCGGGCAAGTGGGAAGTCATTAGCAATCCGATAGTCTGGGTATCGTAGTAGGTCCCAACCGCATCTTCTCGGGCCAGCGCCTAATGAACGCATTTACGGGACGTGTGCCGACGCGCCAATTCTCAATGTCCGGTAACGCGACAACTCAGGACTTACACCACATCGAAAGAGATGTTCCTCGTACCTCTGTACACAAACTCGGTTATCCCGGCAATTGTCAGCAGCCCTAGGGCGATAATTAGCAGAACGCCAAAAAAGGAGTCTGACCGCCACCAGACTGCCGCTGCCAACCAGAAACATCCTGCGACAGCGAAGCAGCCAACATTGACCCACCTTGCAAATCGCGAATTCACAACCTCAAGCAGGATACCGGCAATCGGAAGAATGACCTCAAAGGTAAACTCGAAGTCTATTTGAAAATTCAACGATGGGAATCCTACGCTACGCAGCCTGGTGAACATTGCCAACGCGACGAAGGTATTCGCAGCTAGAACCCAGGCGACGCGAAGGATTCTCTTCAAGAGGCTGGAAAAGAGGACCGAGCGTCCGGTTTCGGGCAACGACAAAGGATTATCGTCTTTCATATGAACATTGTCTGTCAGGTAACGGACTACGCGGCCATGCTCATGTTCGGGGATTCCTGACAGTCAATGCCTGGTAAACGCCGAAACCGGACACGTGCTCGATTGGTCCAGCAGCGTTTTCGCAAACGATTCGGAGCGAAGGACGGTTCTCGAGCCGCTGAATCGCCGCCGCAATCGCCGGTCCATTACTCCAACCAATCAAACGACCGCGCCACTGCTTTCTTCCATGATTTGAAGAGCGACTCGCGCGTTATTTCATCCATGCGCGGCTCCCACGTGCGATCAACCGCCCAATTCGCGCGCAGTTCGCTTTGGTCGCGATAAAAGCCTACCGCCAGCCCTGCCGCATAAGCCGCGCCCAGCGCTGTAGTTTCTTTTACGGCAGGGCGCACCACGGGAATATTCAAAATGTCGGCCTGGAATTGCATGAGAAGATTATTTTCCACCATGCCGCCGTCGGTGCGCAGGACTGCAAGCGGAATGCCGGAATCTTTTTCCATGGCGTCGAGGACTTCGCGCGTCTGAAATGCCGTGGCTTCCAGCGCGGCGCGCGCGATATGGCTTTTGTTCGAGTGCCGCGTCAGTCCCGCGATAACGCCTCGCGCGGAGGTCTTCCAATGCGGGGCGTACAGCCCGGAAAAGGCGGGAACAAAGTAAACGCCGCCATTATCGGGCACCGAAGCGGCCAGCGCCTCGATATCCGCGCTCTGCTGAATGATTCCCAAGTTGTCGCGCAGCCACTGCACCAGCGCGCCGGTAATCGCGATGCTGCCTTCCAGTGCATAGCGCGCGGCCTCCGAGCCAAATTTATAGGCGACGGTGGTCAGCAGGCCAAACTTCGAAGGCACCGGACGCTCGCCCGTATTCATCAGCAGAAAACTCCCGGTTCCGTACGTGTTCTTCGCTTCGCCCGGTTCGAAGCAGGTTTGTCCAACGAGCGCCGCCTGCTGATCGCCCAGAATTCCGGTGATGGGCACATCTTTAATCGCCGCGAGTTGCGCCTTTCCAAAAGGCTCACTGCTGGACGCGATACGCGGGAGAATCGCCTCTGGTATTGTGCAAATCTCCAGAATCTCCCGGTCCCAAGCCAAAGTTTCCAGATTCATCAGCTGCGTGCGGCTGGCATTGGTCATGTCAGTGACGTGGATTCCGCCCGCCGCGCCACCCGTGAGCTGCCAAAGAAGAAATGTGTCAACGGTCCCGAACAAAAGCTCGCCTGCGGCGGCTTTTTCGCGCGCGCCCGGAACATTATTCAGAATCCATCTAATTTTCAGGGCGCTGAAGTAAGTCGCCAGCGGAAGTCCGGTCTTCTGCCGGAATCGATCCGGCCCGCCATCGCGCGCGAGTTCGGCCACGGCGTCCGCCACTCGCGTGTCTTGCCACACCATCGCGTTATAAACGGCCGCACCGGTGCGCCGGTCCCACACGATAGTAGTTTCGCGCTGGTTGGTGATGCCGATCGCAGCCAGATCGCCCGCGCGCAAACCGCCGACCCGCATCGCGTCGGCAATAACCTGCTGCGTCGCGCGCCAGATCTCCTCGGGATCGTGTTCCACCCACCCCGGCTGCGGATAAAGCTGCCGATGCTCGCGCTGCGCCGTCGAAACGATCTGTCCCGCGCGGTCGAACACGATGAATCGCGTGCTGGTGGTGCCCTGGTCAATCGCACCGAGGTACGCCGTCATCCCGTTCCCTCGCACAGGCACAGCCATGTCTTACGCAGCCGAGACCCCGCTACGGTCCACAAGCGCGAGCCGCGCCCGCAGCGAGCGCATCCAGCAGCAAAAGCTCGCACCGCACCTCGACTAACGAACGCGCGTGCGCAACTCCGGTTTGTGTACGTGAAAATGCAGGAAAGTTTCGCAAATATTCCAACCGAGGCTCGCGGCTGCTGGATGGTAGCTGGCACGTGCGTCGCAGAAAAAGCCGTGGTCGGCCTCCGAAATCTCCACGTTCACATAAGGCTTGCCCAGGCGTTTGCATTCGTCAATCACGGCTCGAATCTGGTCCTGGCCGATATGCTTGTCGCGTCCGCCCCAGAAGAACAACATAGGCGAATGCAAGTTCGCCACCTGCGGCAGCAGCCCCGGCGCGATCCCGCCGCCATAAAACGAGATCGCCGCCTGCAAAGGAACAGTGGCATTGGCCAAAAACGACGCGCGCCCACCCATGCAAAAGCCGATGCTCGCGATGGCGTCTTTGCGCACCTGTGGATCGCGCTGCAGCCAATCGTAAGCCGCGCGAATGTCCTGCACCGTTCCTTCGAGTGTCATCGCCTTCATGTGCGGCGCCGCACTTGAGAAGTCGGCGTAATCCCCCTCGAATCCCGGCCCGGTGCGATGAAACAATTCCGGCGCGATCGCCACGACTCCAGCGCGCGCGCACCGCTCGGTCACGTCCCGAATATGCGCGTTCACGCCGAAAGCCTCTTGAAACACCAGTAGTCCCGGATGGACGCTGCCATCCGCCGGACGGGCCACGTAGGCGTTCATCGAGCTTCCGTCCGCGACCTGCAGCGAAACTTTCTGCGTTACAATCTGCGTCACCGCTGGACCCCTTGATTGCGCCTCGCGCCGAAGTCCCATAGGATAATCGCGTGCGCTCCAAATAGGAAACGATGTTTGCGCCCGCGGCGCCCGCAATTCTCAAAGCAAACGCCGCATGGAGAAGTAACCTAACCCAACCCGATATGCGATTTTATAGCGGACCTGTTTCCGACCACTTCGACGGTGAACACTTTTACAATCCACGCGATCCTGCGTCGCAAGGCGGCATGCACGGCACTGGAGCCGTGCTCAAATGGCTGCTCACTCGCAGGCCCGCATCCTGGCGCAAGTGGATTGACGCGCCTCCCGGCGCCACGCCGCCCGAACGCGTGGACGAAGGAAAAATCCGCGCCACGTTCGTCGGGCATTCGTCGGTGCTGATCCAGCTCGAAGGCTTAAATATTCTCTGCGATCCGATCTGGTCGAATCGCGCCAGCCCGCTTTCCTGGATCGGACCGCCGCGCCACCGCGCTCCGGGACTTCATTTCGACCAGCTTCCTACGATTGATCTAGTCCTGCAGAGTCACGACCACTATGACCATTTTGACCTGCCGACTCTGCGCCGCATCGGCGCGCAATGGCAGCCGGCATTCGCCGTGCCGTTGGGCGTCCGCGCACGCCTGACCGCCGAGGGCAAGGGCGTCGCGCGTGATTCGCAAATTCAGGAAATGGATTGGTGGCAATCGGCGGACGCTTTCGACAAGATTCGCGTGACCGCCGTTCCCGCCAGGCATTTTTCCGGCCGTGGCTTGCGCGATCGCAATAAGACGCTGTGGTGCGGATACGTGATCGAAAGCGCGTGCGGCACAGTTTATTTCGCCGGAGACACTGCTCACGGCTCGCATTTCGCCGCAATCCGCGAGCGCTTTCCGGAAATTCGCCTGGCGTTTCTGCCCATCGGCGCGTATCGCCCGCAATGGTTCATGGGTCCGGTGCACGTCTCTCCGCCAGATGCCGTTCGCGCGCACCAGGAAGTGGGCGCGGCTACCAGCATCGCCATTCACTTCGGGACGTTCCGCTTGGCCGACGACGGCGAGCAGGAGCCGGTAAAAGAGCTTCAGCGCGCCCTCGACCGCGAAAAAGCCGCCCACCGATTTTGGGTACTGGATGCAGGGGAGGGAAGGGACATCCCGTAATCAACGAGCGCGCTGACCCTCTATCCTTTCGCCCGCCACCACCGCATCAAAAAACAATCCCAGCAGATGCCGTATCTCTCCGTCCGACAGCGAACTGGAATCCACCAAATGCTCCAGCAACATCGCATGGGAGAACGCGCCCAGAGCGGTAGCCGCCGACGCGCTGGACACCGGCAATGACCGTCCCAGAGATTTCATCACCCGTCGCAAAATATCGGCGCCGCAAGAGCGCAACCCTTTCTGCCGCGCCCGCAGTCGTGCGTGAGCTTCGGGATGGCGCACCGCAAAAAGTTTGAATTCGAGCGATAGCAACGCCAGCCGCCGGTCCTGCGCAATCTGCGCGTAGTGCTCGCGCACAGCCCGCAAACGCTGCTGCGGATTGTCGTGCCGCCCCAACAAAGCATCCACTTCCGAAATCCGCTGCGCCACCCACTGTTCCAGCAGCGCGAAAAAGATATCTTCCTTGCTGTCAAAGTTCGCGTAGAACGCTCCGCGCGTATATCCGGCGTGCGCTGCGATGTCCTCCAGACGGGCCGCCTCATATCCATCGCGCGCAAACGTCTGTTCCGCCGCCAGCAACAGTTTTCGCCGGGTCGTCGCCGTGCGCGCCTGCTGGCGAGACGGGGCGAGCGCTGCAGTTTTTTTACGGCGTGCGGGTGCGGCATTCGAAGGGGGGTTCATGGACTGGTTTCTCTCACATTTGTCGCGACTTTACAAGATACATACATGCATGTATATAATAGGTCATCCAGATGCGCAAGCAAAGGTGATTCGTGGCCACCGCCACCCTGACCGCTGACTCATCCTTCGACGTCGCCGCCTGGCGCCCGCGCCACAATCCGTGGCTGATCGCGCTGACGGTGACGCTCGCCACGTTTATGGAAGTTCTCGACACTTCCATCGCCAACGTCGCCTTGCCGCACATCGCTGGTTCTCTGGGCGCCAGCTCCGACGAATCCACCTGGGTGCTCACCAGCTACCTGGTTTCGAACGCCATCATTCTGCCCATCAGCGCATGGCTCGCCACGCGCATGGGCCGCAAGCGCTTCTATATGTCTTGCGTCGCGCTCTTTGCCGCCAGCAGTTTCCTGTGCGGCCTCGCGCCCAGTTTGGGGATGTTGATTTTCTTCCGTGTGCTCCAAGGCGCGGGCGGCGGAGGATTGCAGCCCAGCGAACAAGCCATACTTGCGGACACGTTTTCTCTTTCAAAACGCGGCATGGCCTTCGCCGTGTATGGAATGGCGGTAGTGGTGGCGCCCGCGATCGGTCCCACGATCGGCGGATGGATTACCGACAATTACAGCTGGCGCTGGATTTTCTACATCAACGTGCCCATCAGCTTGATTTCTCTCTACCTCACGCATCGGCTCGTCGAAGACCCGCCCTATCTGAAAGTCGAAAAAGAACGCCGCAAAGGCATACCCGTGGACTACATGGGCCTGGGCCTCGTCGCACTGGGAATTGGCAGCTTGCAACTGGTCCTCGATAAAGGGCAGGAAGCGGACTGGTTTTCCTCGCACTGGATCACTGGGCTGCTCGCAGCTTCAATCATCCTGCTGGTGACTTGGGTCATCTGGGAATGGCGCCATGATCACCCAATTGTCGAGCTGAAGCTTCTCAAGAAACGCAATTTCGCCACCGCCATGTTTTTCATGTTCATTCTCGGCGCGGTTCTGTATGGCACCACGGTCTTGATACCGCAATATCTACAGCTCCTGATGGGCTACTCCGCCGTCAGCGCCGGAGAGGCCCTCGCTGGCGGCGGTTTCATCATGATGCTCATGATGCCGCTTTCCGGTTTTCTCGTTTCAAAAATGGATCAGCGCGTCCTCATGTCTGTCGGCTTTGCCACCACCGCGGCCGCGCTCTATTACATGACCACCCACCTCACCCTGGGCATGGATTTTCGCACCGCCGCGATGCTTCGCGTTTACCAAGTCGCGGGCCTCGCTTTTATTTTCGTGCCTTCGAACACGCTTTCCTACGTAGACGTCCCGCCCGATAAAAATAACCAAATTTCCAGCATGATCAGTTTCATTCGAAACATTGGAGGCAGCATCGGCATCGCACTGCTCGCCACCTTCATCACTCGCGGCACGCAGCAGCGCCAAACCTATCTATCTGGCCACATGAACGAGGGAAATCCGCGGTTTCGTCAGATGATCGACGGTCTCACGGCCACTCTGCGCAATCAAGGCCTCAGCCCGGCCGACGCCGCACACCAAGCCTACGCCCGCGCGGCCGCGCTGTTGCAGCAACAAGCCGCGACGCTCGCCTACACCGACGTCGTCTCCGGTCTAGCAATCATCGTGGCTTGCCTGGCGCCGCTCTGCTTCATCATGAAGCGCCCACCCAAAGGCCTGGCCGCACCCTCGCTCCATTGACGATGCGACGAGCATCGTCATCCCGAGGCCGGCGCCTTTGCCTCGAGCCGGCCGAAGGATCTCTCCCACCCCGCCCGCACCTCTTATCTTTTAACAGGCCTGTCGGTCGGATAAGTAATCTGCAACCCGCGCACCCGCGCAAACGGCGTAAGTTCATGAGCCTGAGCATGAGCGGCGCTCATGATGTCTTCCACCGGAAACTTTCGCACCAGCAGCGCATCGGCGATCAACGAGCGGTGGCAGCGCCACGGCACCGCTTCCGCGCACATGATTGCCGATGGTTTACTCGCCGCCAGCTTTTCCAGCCGCGCTAGGCCCTCCTGAAAATCCGCGGTCTGCATGTAATCGGCAAAGCCGCGAAAGCTGGTGTTGTGCCAGCCCAGATTTTTCGAATCCGCTTGGGCGTGGCGCAACCCGCCGAGTTTTTTCAGGTGGAGGTAGCCGATGCGTGCCGCGCGCAAATGCCGTGCGAGCGATTCTCGATTGAACTGCGGATTGTGCCGGGAACGCGGAATGCTGCGAACATCCACCACGCGCTGCACGCCATGCGCCTTCAGCATATCGATGAATTCCTCAAGTGGCCGGGTGGAATGCCCGATCGTAAAAACCGTCGGCTCTGATTTTTTGCGGCGTGCGTGCATGCGGTCAGCAGTTTCCCTGATTTTCGGCATAATGTTACGACAAAAGGCGCGGATTCGGCGCTGTGATAAAGTACTTCGGCCCGTGAGCGTTCAAAGGGATAATAACGCCGCGCCGGTCGGGTGCGGGCCATCCCGCTTGACCCATAGCGGCCTGAGGAAACCATGACGGAAATAAATGCGTTGTTCTGGGATAACGGCGGCGTGATCCTCACCAACGGCTGGGATCGCAATTCGCGTCGCGCCGCGGTCGAAAAATTTCATCTGGATTGGTCCGATTTCGAGGACCGCCACGAGCTTATGCTGAATGCCTTCGAGACCGGCCGCGCCACACTGGACGAATATCTTCGCCGCACTATTTTTTACCGGGAACGCGCATTCACTGCCGAGGACTTCAAGCAGTTCATGTTTGAACAGTCCCAGCCATTCCCGCAGCCGTTGGAGTTTTTAGGCCACCTGGTGCAGCCGCGGCGCCATCTGATGGCCGCCTTGAATAACGAATCGCTCGAAATCAATGAGTACCGCATCCACAAATTCAACCTGCGAAAATATTTCCACGCATTTTTCAGCTCCTGCTATCTGGGCGTGCGCAAACCGGAAGAACAGATCTACCAGCTGGCGCTGAAAATTTCCCAGCGCGAACCCGCCGAATGCGTCCTCATAGACGATCGCGGGCTGAACCTGGAATGCGCGCGCGAACTCGGAATGCACACGATACAATTTCAAAATCTTGAACAGCTGCGCCAGGATTTGGCGCACCTGGGAATCAGCGCCCCTGCGAAGTAGCTTGCTCGCGCGAATGACGAGCGAGCAGGGGCGAATATAAAATGAGGCGTAGCGCAAATGAAACTCGACACACGCATATTTCCGGATATTGACGCGCTCAGCCGCGCCGCGCTCGAAGAACTGCTGCGCGATTTGGGCGAAGCAATTAAGGCGCGCGGCCGCGCCGCCGTCGCGCTCTCCGGCGGCCACACGCCGGGGAAAATGTACGCGCTGTGGGCCGCCACAGAAAAATACCGCAAAGAAACGGACTGGAATCGCGTGCACCTCTTTTGGGGCGATGAGCGCTACGTTTCGCAGGACGACCCGCTGAGCAACTACCGCATGACGCGCGAAGCGCTGCTCTCTCGCGTGCCCATTCCCGCTGCGAACGTTCATGCCGCTCCCACCGGTCTGCCCACGCCCGAACAAGCCGCCGAAGCCTACGATGGGGAACTGCGAAAATTTTTTGGCTCGGCCGCGCCTGCATTCGACGTCACCTTGCTCGGCTTGGGCCCCGAGGGGCACACGGCTTCGCTTTTTCCGGATTCCCCGGCCCTGGAGGAAAAAAAACGCTGGGTCGTGCCCGTTCAAGTCGCAGCCGTGCCGCCAAACCGTCTGACGTTCACCCTTCCAGTGCTGAACTCCAGTCGAAACACCTATTTCCTTGTCGCGGGCGAAAACAAGCGCGCGATCCTTTCCGCGCTGCGCGCCGAGCCGGATTCGCACCCCAGCGCGTACCCCGCCGGACGTATCCGCCCGGCGGATGGCCGAGTCTTATGGTATTTGGACCAGGCCGCCGCCGGCTGATTTCGCAGAAAAATTATGACGCTTTCCGCGGTTCTTTACGTCTAAAAGCTCGCCGAAGTGTGTGAAGACGCTGCCGGTTGAGCCGTATCGAGCGCCTCCGGCAAGAGACGCAGAATTATCACTGAATCTGCGCGTCAGGCTGTAAAATAGATCGAAATGGCGCACGGAAATCGTCCGCAGCTGACGCCCCGATCGTGCTGGGCAAGTGGATAGCCGAAACGTTTCGCAGCGACCCGAACGAACCATGATGCACAGACTCCAAAGGGTTTTCATGCGCGCTGCGCTCGCGGCGGCTCTGCCCGCGATCCTGCTGTGTCTCTCCGCGTGCGGCACGAAGACTGCGGAGACTGCGCCGAACCTCGCGGTTCCGGTAACGGTGGCGAAAGCTATGCAGAAAACCGTTCCGATCAATCTGACCGCGATCGGCACCGCGGAAGCGTTTTCGACGGTTTCGATCAAGAGCCAGGTGAACGCGATTCTGGAGCAGGTGCATTTCAAACAGGGCGATTTCGTCAAGAAGGGTGACCTGCTATTCACCCTCGATGCTCGGCCGTTTCAATCGGCCCTCGCGCAGTCCGAAGCAAATCTGGCGCGCGACCAGGCGCAGGCCGAACTGAACCAGGTGCAATCCGCGCGCTATGAAAAGCTCTATGCCGCGGGCGTCGCGCCCAAGGAACAGTACGACCAGATGAAAGCCACCGCGGACGCGCAAGAAGCGTTGGTCCACGCCGACCAAGCCGCGGTGCAATCCTCCAAGCTGCAACTGCAGTACTGCACCATTTATTCACCGACCGACGGCCGCACCGGAGCATTGCAGGTGTATCCCGGAAACCTGGTGAAAGAGAACGACGTTCCGATTCTGGTGGTGATCAACCAGATTTCCCCCATCTTCGTGGATTTCTCTGTGCCCGAACAATATTTGGGAGTTGTGAAAAAATATATGAGCGGCGGACGTCTGCAAATTGAGGCAACGCCTTACGGCGATACAGTCGCCGAAGTGGGCTATCTTACGTTTGTGGACAACAACGTGGACAACACCACCGGAACGATCAAGCTAAAGGGAACTTTCCCGAATGCGGACCATGGTTTGTGGCCGGGTCAATTTTCCACGGTGTCGTTGCGGCTGGCCGAAGAGGAAAAGGCGATCGTGGTTCCTTCGCAAGCGGTACAGACAGGCCAGTCCGGTGATTTCATATTCGTCGTGAAGCCGGATCAGACCGTGGAATCGCGCGTGGTAAAGGTAGCGCGGCAGTTGGAAGGCGAATCCGTGATCTCGAGCGGGATTGCACCCGGCGACACAGTCGTCACCGATGGCCAGTTGCGCTTGATTCCTGGCATAAAAGTGCAAGTGAAGGCGGCCAGCGCGGGAAGCTAGCGAGGTTCGTGGCCCAAAGATGATCAGCATCGCCGAACCATTCGTTCGCCGTCCGGTCATGACCACTCTGGTTATGCTCGCGATTCTGCTGTTCGGAATCCTTGGCTATCGCGCGCTCGCCGTAAGCGAACTTCCCAACGTTGACTATCCGACGATTCAAGTCGGCGCTTCGCTGCCCGGCGCAAGTCCCGACACCGTAGCCTCGGCGATCGCCACACCTCTCGAAAAGCAGTTCTCCACCATCGCCGGAATTGACTCGATGACTTCGTCGAGTTCGCTCGGCGGGACTTCGATCACGTTGCAGTTCGACCTCAGCCGCAACATTGATGGCGCGGCGCAGGACGTTCAGGCGGCAATTTCCCGCGCTTCTTCGCAGTTGCCGCCGAACATGCCCACGCCTCCGACGTACAACAAAGTGAATCCGGCGGACCAGCCCATTCTCTACATCGCCATGGGCTCGAAAACTCTGCCCGGCTACACCGTCGATCGCTACGCGGAAACGTTGATGGGCCAGCGGATCTCGATGGTGAAGGGCGTCGCGCAGGTGCAGGTATACGGGTCGCAGAAATATTCGGTGCGGATACAGCTTGATCCGCAGGCGATGGCCACGCGGCAAATCGGCATTGACGAAGTTCACACCGCGGTGCAGAACGGCAACGTCAATCTGCCTGTCGGAACTTTGTACGGGGAGCATCGCGCGTTCACGTTGCAGGCCGACGGTCAACTGACGCACGCGTCGGTTTATCGCCCCCTGATCATCGCGTACCGCAACGGTTCGCCGGTGCGACTGGAAGACGTCGGCAGGGTTCTCGACAGCGTGCAAAATAATCGCGTCGCGAATTGGTGGAACGACACTGATTCGGTGGTGCTGGCGATCGAGCGCCAGCCCGGCACAAACACCGTGGAAGTGGTGGATGCAGTAAAACAACTGCTCCCGCAGTTCCGCGCGATCATTCCGCCTTCGATTCAAATGGAAACGCTTTACGACGCGTCGGAATCCATTCGCAATTCCGTTGCGGATGTGAAATTCACGCTGTTCCTGGCCATCGCGCTGGTGATCCTGGTGATTTTTCTGTTCCTGCGAAATCTTTCCGCCACGTTAATCCCCAGTTTTGCGCTGCCGATGTCCATCATCGGCACGTTCGGCGTGATGTACGTGCTGAACTACACGATTGACAACCTCTCGCTGATGGCGCTGACGCTCTCGGTCGGTTTCGTGGTGGACGACGCCATCGTGATGCTGGAAAACATCGTGCGGCACATGGAAATGGGCGAAGGAGTGATGGAAGCCGCGCTGAGCGGCTCGCGCGAAATTGGCTTCACGATTCTATCCATGACGATCTCGCTGGCGGCGGTGTTCCTGCCGGTATTTCTGATGGGCGGGATTATGGGGCGACTGCTGCACGAGTTTGCGGTCGTCATCATTACCGCGATTCTGGTTTCCGGCTTCGTTTCGCTCACGCTCACGCCAATGCTCTGTAGCCGGTTTCTGCGCCCGGTGGCCGAACAACACCACGGCAGCGTGTACATGGCACTGGAGCGATTTTTCGACCGGCTGCTGCACTACTACGATGTTTCACTGCAGTGGTCGCTGCGCCACCGCGTATTCGTGATGGCGGTTTCCGGCGTCATTTTGATTGTCACCGCCTGGCAATTCGTGGTGATCCCGAAAGGATTCCTGCCGCCGGAAGACCGCTCGCAGATATTTATTTCCACCGAGGCGCAGCAGGGAATCTCGTTTGATTCGATGCGGGCGCACCAGCTGGAATTGAACAAAATCACCCTGGCGGATCCCAATGTGCGAGACTTTTTTTCAGGCGTGGGCGACTTTTCGTCCAGCAATTCGGGGATTATGTTTCTGCACTTGAAGGACCGCCCCGATCGCGCGCTCATTCCCAATCAAACCATACTGGCGTGGCAGGAGAAGTACGAGACCGTTCCGCTAGTGGGCGGCGTGCTGCGCGCGATTTCGCCGCTCTTCGCTCATCGCACCACGATTGACGAAGTGATCGCCGAATTGAGCGTCAAATTCGCAACCGTGACCGGCATGAATGCGTACATGCAGAATCTGCCGCCGATCCAGGTGGGGGGCGAACTCACCAAAAGCCAATACCAGCTCACGCTGCAAAGTCCGGACACGCAGGAGCTGTACCGCGAATCAACCGCATTTCAGCAGAAGATGGCCAAACTTCCCGGCTTGCAAGACGTGACCAGCGACCTGCTGATCGCGAATCCGCAGGTGAACGTCAACATTGACCGCGACAAAGCTTCGGCGCTAGGCGTAACCGCCGAACAAATCGAAGATGCGCTCTACACCGCCTACGGACAGCGCCAGGTTTCTACCATCTACGCACCCAACGACGAATACTGGGTGATCATGGAGCTGGAGGACAAATACCAGAAGGATCCCGCGGCTCTTTCGATGCTTTACATCCGTTCGACCAGCGGGACGCTCGTTCCGTTGAACGCGGTGGCCAGCCTCACCTCAAGCCTAGGGCCGCTCACGGTGAATCACTTCGGCCAGCTTCCGGCCGTGACGATTTCTTTTAACTTGGCGAACGACACGGCCATCGGCGATGCGGTGGATTCGGTGAAGAGACTGGCGCGCGAAGAACTCCCTCCCACGGTGACCGCGCAATTTCAAGGCACAGCGAAAGCGTTTGAAGCTTCGCTCACGGGACTGGGCCTGCTGCTGCTGATGGCCGTGCTGGTGATTTACATCGTGCTCGGAATTTTGTACGAGAGTTTCATTCATCCGATCACGATTCTTTCGGGACTTCCGTCCGCGGCTTTTGGTGCGCTGCTCACGCTACAAATTTTTCACTTGAGCCTGGACCTTTACGGATTCGTGGGCGTGATCATGCTGATCGGCATCGTGAAGAAGAACGCGATCATGATGGTGGACTTCGCCGTGGAGCGTGAGCGCACCGGCCACAAGACCGCAGCCGAAGCAATCTACGAAGGCTGCCTGATTCGCTTCCGTCCGATTACTATGACGACGATGGCGGCGCTGATGGGCACCGCGCCTATCGCGTTTGGCATCGGCGCGGGAGCGGATGCCCGTCGCCCGCTGGGATTGGCCGTAGTGGGTGGACTGATTTTCTCGCAGATGGTTACGCTGTATTTGACGCCAGTTTTCTATACGTATATGGATACGTTCCAGGGCTGGCTGGAGGACCATTTTGGGAAAGTGACCGGAAAACGGAATTCCGACCTCGCGGATGGCCACGTTTCCGCAGATTAGCGTCCACGGCGCGCCGAAATTCTTCGCTTCGCAAATTCTTCGACTGGCTGCCCCGCAGTACAGGTAGGCAGGGGAAGCTGTACCGAAACTACCTGTCACTTCGTACCATTGACCGTACTAGTCCTGCTGTCTAGCATGAGTTCAGGACGTGCATGCGTCCCGGAATGTGGGATCACTTACCCGTGTTTCGTGCCAACCACGCGGGGAGTCCATCAGGATGCCATTTGGTGTAGACCTGCCCAAAGACATAAGAATGCGCAAGAAGCGGCGCGGTCCGCGAATGAATTCGCGCGTGCCGGTGACGATACAGTGGAACGAGAAGAGCGAGCCGCTGAGCCAGGAGCCGGCGATTACCCGGGTCGTGAACGCCTATGGTTGCCTGCTGGTTTCTCCAAAGGAAGTCGAATTGCAACAAAGGCTGCGTGTGACAAATCTGGCCACACGCCGCGCTGTGGATGGGCATGTCGTGTGGAAGGGAATGCGGCGTCCGGATGGATGGGATGTGGGGGTGGAGTTCATCTCGGCCGACCAAAATTTCTGGGGTGTGGAGCTTTGAAACTCGAATCGTTAAGGGTCCCTGCGCCAAGATCGTACGCATCGCCATTGAAAACAGCGCACAGTCCTGTGCGGGCGGCAGCGCCAATCGCTCCGTCGCGAGCCTCCAAGTTCGGGCCGGGCGGTGAATCGCAAACGGTCGCCGGAGAGGACCGACGCCGCAGCCAGCGTGTGTTGCTGCGAGTACGCGCCAGCCTGCACGTGGCGCTCAATGGCAAGCCCACGACATTTGAAACCGTCACGCTTAGTGTGAACAATCACGGCGCGATGATTATATTGAAGCAGGGATTGCCCTTGGACACGCGTTTCGTGCTGGAACACACCGGAACCAAGGAACTTGTGGCCTGCAAGGTAGTCCGTGCTGGTCGCGAAATGCCGGAGGGATTTCAGATCCCCATCGAATTCGATTCTCCGGCGCCCAATTTCTGGCGGATCGCGTTTCCGCCGAACGATTGGCGCCCGCTGGACGACCTGTAGGCCGCGGGCTGCAGCCAGAGAAGAGGTTGTGTTGAGTAGATTTATCAGGCAAAGGGAAGTTTGCGCAGGTCGAGGTTTCCGCCGGAGATGATGATTCCGATTTTCTTGCCCGCGGCGCCGATTTTCCGGAATAAAGCCGGGGCGACGGCCACGGCGCTGGAAGTCTCCACGACGAGCTTCATGCGCTCCCACAGCAGCAGCATGGCCTGCACGATTTCTTCTTCCGTCACCAAAGATATTTCGTCTACTCGCTCGCGCAGGATCCCGAACGTGAGCGGGCACAACGTCGCGCGTAGCCCATCCGCCATCGTTTCCGTAGTGGCTGCGGCTTCAATTTTTCCGGAGGCGAGCGAGCGGTAAACGTCGTCCGCATTGCGTGGCTCACCGCCAATCACGCGGATTCCGGGACGGAGACTTTTTGCCGCAATGGCGGTACCGCTGAGCAGCCCGCCGCCGCTTGCCGGCGTGATCACTACATCGAGATCGGGAATCTCCTCGAGCAACTCCAGAGCCGCCGTGCCCTGGCCGGCGATTACGCGCGCATCATTGTAAGGATGCACCAGATGCGCGCCGGTCCGCCCGATCACTTCGGCGGTAACCGCCTCGCGCGACGCGATATTCGGCTCGCTTTCAGTAATTTGTCCACCGTACGCCTCCACTGCGGCCTTTTTAGCCGCTGAGGAATTTCGGGGCATCACGATATAGGCGGGGATTCCGCGCCAGCGCGCCGCTTGAGAGAGAGCCGCGGCGTGGTTTCCGGAAGAGGGCGCAGCCACGCCAAATTTTGCCTGCTCATCCGTCAAAGAGAAAACCGCGTTGGTGGCGCCGCGAATCTTGAAGGACCCGGTTTTTTGCAGGTTTTCGCACTTAAAGAAAAGCTGCGCGCCGCCGATCTCATCCAGTGAAGAGCACGTGAAGACCGGCGTGCGGTGGATTCGCGGGGCAATCAGGCGATGGGCGGCGCGAAGGGCGTCCAGATTCAGATCAGCCGGCGGGAAATCGAGCGGCTGCACGGTCGTTGGTTGGACCTCGTTCGATTTGCTGTGAGTTGGCATAAGGAATGCTCTGGCGCATTATCGCACATCGCCAGCGAAAACGATTTTGGCGGAATCGTGACGGAATTTCCGGCCGCCTCAGAACATTAAAAATGTTGACGTGGCCGAAAGCGAGTGCGATTCTCAGTTCCCCCTTCCGGAAGCACCTTCGAAAAAAATCGGGATCGAAAGCGCTCTAGGAGGAGTCTATGTCTGAGCACGAACGTCGTGTTACCCCGCGGAAATCCTACACAATCCCAGTACGGTTTAATGTAATCGCTGAACAATTCGCAATGGTGGGCGTGGCGAGCGCTGCGACGGCGCCGGCACACCCGAACGCCAAGATACTGACGACCATTCCGCTGCCGAAGCAAGGCGAAATCATGAACCTATCCGAGCGAGGCATCGGATTCAGAACACGGCAAGATCTCAGCGTCGGTGAAAGCGTCGAAATCTTTTTCACGCTGCCGACTGCGTTAACCGGGCGCGCGCCGGAAGATGTGCGCTGCAACGCGAGGATAGTTCGTGTGGAGAAGAACGTCGATGCCCATGGGATGGTGGCAGTGGGTGCGGCGATCGATCGCTTTGAGCGCACCACGGTGTCGCGCAACTGGGATAACTAGCGCGCCGGCCGCGGGACTGACGCGATGAAATTATCTCGCAGGTCGCGCAGCCACGGTGAACGCCACTTGCGCGGTGGTGGTGTTGTCGAAACGGTCGAAAATCTGCACCGCAATCGTGTGCGGGCCGGGCGTGAGACCGGGAAGTTCAACCTGATAACTTTCCTTAGGCCCATCCGATAATCCACTTGCGGGAAACACGATCAGCCAGTCTCCGGCGTCCACGCTGTACTGTGCGCGGGTGATCGCTAGTCCTGAACTTGTTGCTTCAAATGTAATCTTCGCAGCCGCGGCGCTGGGATCTGCACGCAGGTTTTCAATGCGCGGTGGGGTATTTTGAATTTCAAAGCGCTCGCTGATGCGTTCGTTACTAAGCGCTTGGCTGGCTGGGTTCGAGGGCAAATCCGAAGCCACGATTTTCAGATAGTAAGCTCCGTCCGGCATGCCCGTGCTGTCCCAGGAGTAAAATCGCTGCGCCAGCTTGTCCTTCAGTAGGCGCCAGGTTTGTTCACCCTCGCCGCGATAGTAGACCGAGAAGACCAGATCGTCGTCGTTATCGTCGTGCGCGCTCCAGAGGACGCTTTGATAACCTTTTTCTTCGAAACCCTGCGGAGGCACGTCCATCTTCAGCGATTTCGACGCGGTGTCCAGCATCGCGCTGATGTTTGGAAACGGATTGGCGCCGCCGGCAGTACGCTGCGGCGTCTTCAGTTGCGCGGACGCTGCCGTTGCCGGTCCCCCCGGCGGGGCCGAAAATCCCTGCACGCGGACACCGGGATCCTGAATGACGATATCGTCCACGACGGGCGCCACATTTTCCGGCTGGTACGCAACGCTGACCCAGGAGACTTCCGGAGCATCGCGCTTGTCGCCGGCCTGGAACACCGCCTTCCACTGCAGGAAACGCGCCGGCGGGCAAGCTACGGTTTCCCCGCTCGCACTTTTGTAAGGACCCGACCACGGGCTCCATTCTTTTTCTGGATTGGAGGTATTGCCGGAACGCACGTAGAAGGAAACTTTCCCCTGCGTTGCACCGTTCTCGCCCCACCACGTCAGGCGTCCCCAGTGTGAGAAAATCTTGGCGTCGAAGGGATCGGATTCGAAGCTGCCTTCAGCTTCTTGGCTCGGGCCCAGCATGAAAATCTTTCCGGGGTTGGCGGTGCCGACGAGGAGCTGTCCATCGCGCCCGGCAATCAGGCTGGTCACCTGCGACGAAGCAGTCTTCGCGACGATCGAATAAATGCCGGCGCCCTGAAGCTCAATGATGGCGCCCTTATTTCCCGTGCCCAGAACAATCCTGCCGTTCGGCGAAAATCCCATGGAAAAAACGAGGTCCTCGCGCGAGGTCCACAGAGTTTCCTGAGAGCCTGTCGGGGAAATTTTCACCACTTGCGAACCTCCGGTGGTGGAAGGGAAGAGAGAGAATGCAGGAGGAGACTGCGCGGCTGCCGCGGCCTGGATTGCTAATGTCACGGCGCCCTGCGCGGTGAGCGCCGGAGCGGTTGATTGTGGCGCGCTCAACACGGGCGCGGGAGTTGGCGTCGCAGGCCGCTGCTTTTCTCCGATAGCGGCCGCGTAGAGGTTTCCACTGGAATCCGTCAGCAGCGACGTTACTTCCTTTTTGTCTGTCTCGTAAACGACGAAGGCCGCACCGGCTTTCGTCGGCGTTTGCGAATCTTTGGAGCCTGCCGCGCGTGCGATTTCGATGCGCAGAATTAATCCATCGGGGTCCGTACCGACCAGAAGATTGCCTTTCGCGTCGAACGCCAGCGAGCGCGCGTGGCGTTCGTCGCTTTGATAAAAAAGCTGGCCCTTGCCGTCCGGAGTTACCGCGAAAATTTCGCCTTTGTCACCAGTGCCGACGAATAAAGTGCCTTGCGCATCCAGCGCGAGAGCCCAGATATATTTCGCTTTGGGATCGAAGAACACCGTCTTCTGTCCATCGGGCGTGACTTTGTAGACTTTGCCATCGGGCGATGTGCCGACGTAGAGATTGTCGTGGGCATCGAATGCGATGGTCTGCGCGGAGAGTTCCGGAGCCTCGAACACGGTAGTGGGCTTGGCGGGATCGTCAAAGCGCAGGACTTTTGCGTCTGAGCCGCCTGCGGCGTACACCCGGCCGCGCGAGTCCGTGCGTAGCGCCCAGAGATACATCAAATTTGGATCGGAGAACGCTGCGAATTGCGGCGCGGGAATCAGCATGCCGTCGCTGCGGATGGCGACACCTTTGGCTGTGCCTTTCTCGAAGTCGGAATAGTCTGATTGCCGCCAGAAATGCGTGTGCTCGGCGTATACGAGCGCGGGCGCGATCAGGCCCATCGCCAGAAGGCACGTCAAGATGAGTCGCCGTGTCATCGCTGCAAATCTCCTTTGCTGGCAGGCATCTTCAGCGCCATCGCTCACTTCACCGTCATCGTCAACGTGCGCTCGCCCGAAATTACCTGGTGCATTTCGACGGACCATTCTCCCGCGGTGGACTGATACAGCAGGCGCGCGCCGCCGGGAGTTTGCCGCTGGTCCAGAACATTGATCGCGGAGGCCGG
>Ga0181520_10005539_pt1 | contig 20028 bp, 19 predicted proteins | sample PEATcosm2014_Bin_29_FD_132451 | JGI IMG/M metagenome (GOLD analysis project Ga0181520, IMG submission 132451) | Peatland microbial communities from MTU Mesocosm Facility, Houghton, MI, USA - PEATcosm2014_Bin02_30_metaG | ecosystem: Environmental > Terrestrial > Soil > Wetlands > Peat | place... | reverse complement strand
CTCGCTGAAAAAAATGTGTTCAACGTCCAGCGCAAAGGTGACTTGCTTTTGCGGCTTGACCGCAATGCCCACGGCAAAGTTGGAGGGAATGTCGAACGATCCCTGCTCGGCGAAAAGATTTTTATAGTCGTTGAACGGGGTGGTGAAAATCCGGCTCTGATACGTGGCGCCCACGGTCAGCCAATCGGTCCACTTGCCGGTGTAACCGATGCGCACGCCGCCGCCGTAGGAGTAGTCGTAGCCGCTGCTGCCGAACACGCCGAAGTTTTCCAAACCATGCACCTTGATGCGTTGAACGGCAAAAATGGGATCAATGCCGATGGCATGGTTATCATTCAGTTTGTAGGCGAAAGCGGGCGCGATGAAAACCTGATCGAGATCCACGCCGGCAGATGTGGTGCCAAAACCGGGGACAGGCGTTGTGTAATCGGTGTTCATGCCGCCATTGCCGTAAACGGCGAGGTCGAAGACCAGATTGGTGGAAAGTGAATGTTTGTAACCGATTTCGGGGACGTAGAAGTTTTGATTGCCATTGCCATTATACTCGGTGGTTCCCAGCGAAGCGTAGCGGTCTGGCCGGAAATAGGTGAGGCCGGCGTCAAAACGATTGTCGAGGAAGGCCGCGCCGGCGGGATTCGAAGCCGGAGCGAGGGCGTCTTGCGGAAAGGCAACCCCGGCGCCGCCAATGCCCTTGGCCTGGACGCCATAGCCATAGTCAAAATAACCGACCGTGGCATGGGTGGAGGTGGCGGCCAAAGCCGTCAGACCGAGGACGGCGATGCGGGTTGCGGATTTGGAACGGTTGGAACGATTTGTTTGTTTCATAAATAATCAGTCGTGTTTTTGGTTGTTTGTATTTATGGAACCTCCAGCCGTCCGGTCGGTGCCGTTGTTGTTAGGTTTGGCGTTTAATAATCCAGTCGAGCGGCGCTTCTTTTCGCGCGTTAATTACTTGGTGCCGGTTCATATCTAAGTTGTATTTTTTGCTTCATAAAAATGGTGCGGGTTTCCGGCGCGCACACGGTGTTCGACGCCGAAAACCCGTTTGCCCCGGAGGATGGGCAAAGTGTCAGGCAAACAACTCGTCCTCCACGTTGAGCGCCCAGTCCAGCCGCCGCAACTGTTCGCGGATTTTTCGCTGCTGGTAACAGTGTTCAACAGCTTTGGCGGCATTGGGCGCAAACCGCTGGCGCGTCTGGCGGCCGGATCGGCGGCGCTGTTCTGTTCTGACTTGGTTTGGATTTGTGTTTTCATGTTTCTAAATATGGTTGTGGATTTTGGGGTGCGGACGGCGGAGAAGATCCGCCACCCGCACCCCGGCTCCTTTGGTTTGAAAACCGGCTGGAAATGAATATTTCAGTCGCATCTTACTTGTATTTTTCTGATTTCATACAAAGGCCGCTGAAACGATTGCCGGGTTTCAACCCGGCGAGCCTTCGCCGTGCCGGAGTGCACATTGTGGGTCGTATTCAAATGGCTTCGGCCACGCAGGCGGGTTGTGGACTTCGAGATATTTGCACCTCCCAGCGCTGTGTCGGAAAAGTCAGAGATGACGGCGTTGAGCAGCGGCAAAAGCGCTTCCCGACCGGTTGAGAAATTGAGGCTGTCGCCCGATCCGGCATCAGAAGCCGGCAGGTTCCAATACCTGTGCTGGAAATCAAAACGGCACTGCAAAAGAAGGTGTATCAATCCTGCTTGAGTCGCAGGCGAAACGCGTTGAACTGGATTCTGTGAGACAGACATATTAAATGCTTGGTTTTCATATGCTCTTCCAGTTGTCCGGTCAGCCGCCGTATTGTTTGGTTGTTCTTATGAGATAAATTCGGGACGGTGCGCCGCGTTGTCCAATCGCACCCGTTCAGTTTTTTCAATTTGAGTCACGCGGGCATCGTGGATAATAATCTCCACCACGCCGTAGCGCAGCGACTCGACATTCTGGGTAACGATCTCCAGCCATTTCAAATCGCTGCTGCCATTCACCGGCGGCTTCTGTTGAATCACACTCATATAAAAAAGATATTTAATACACGATTAAACAAGTCGTTATTTATGGCAAATAAAAATCAGGCTGCTAACCATTATCTTCAAACAGACATACAATTTTATATCGCATTAACGACTGCATTTATCGTATATTACTGCAAGCACCGTTTCTGTCAAATCTTTTTTTAAATAATTTCAAGCCCCCCCCCCTTGCCGCCCAATTTTGGTTTTCCATGATGCTTCGACCATTTTGGATTTGCCAAGCAAGCCCTCGCATTGGATTCAGCCTTCGACCACGTCCAATTCGATGGGATCAACCTCAACGCGGTTCTTCCGCAACCATTTCACGGCGGCGGCAAGGATTTTCTCATCGCCCGTGAGTTCCAAGGCTATGATGCCAACCTTGTCGGTGACGTTGGCGCTGCGGATGTCGAAGACGAGGTCAAATTTTTTGCTCAACTCCCAAATCAGCGGGCGCTTGGCGCGTTCCGCAGGGAAGGTGAGCCAGTAGCGTTGGGATTGCTTGGCCATAATTGTTTCAAGTGAGGATGGATTCAATGGGAAGGTTGGGATCGAGATTGTTATCTTTGAGCCAGGTTGGATTAAACAGCTTGGACTGGTATTTCAAACCGGAGTCGCACAACAACGTCACAATAATCTGGCCCGGCCCGCGCTCCTGGGCGAAGCGCACCGCGCCCGCGAGGTTGATGCCGGAAGACAGTCCGAGGAACAAACCTTCCTCGCGCAGGAGCTGATAAACGATGGTGAGCGCCGGCTGATCTTGGATGCGATACGCGCGGTCAACCACGATGCCCTCCAAATTCTTCGTCACACGCATCTGACCGATGCCTTCGGCGAAGGAATCACCGTCTTTTGTGTCAGTGTTGCCGTGGGTGAACCACGACCACATCGCCGCGCCGAACGGATCGGCGCAGACAGCGGCGACCTTTGAATTGCGTTCCTTCAAATATAGCGCTGTGCCGGCCAGCGTGCCGCCCGTGCCCACGGCGGAAACGAATGCGGTGACTTCGCCATTTGTCTGGCTCCAGATTTCCGGGCCAGTCGTGCGGTAATGCGCCAGGCGATTGGCGGTGTTGTCAAACTGGTTCGCCCAGAACCAGCCATTTTCTTCCGCAAGACGCTGGGCAACACGATTGTAATTGCCAGGATTGCTGTAAGGCTTCTCCGGCACGGTTATGACTTCCGCGCCAAGAGTGCGGAGCAAAGTGATTTTTTCCGGCGACTGTGTTTCGTTGATGACAATCGCCGTGCGATAGCCTTTCGCGTGACCGATCACCGCGAGTCCAATACCGGTGTTGCCCGCCGTGCCTTCTACGATGGTATCACATGGTTTCAGCAATCCTTTCGCCTCCGCATCGGTGATGATGCCCAGCGCGGCGCGGTCTTTCACCGAACCGCCGGGATTCATGAACTCCGCCTTGCCCAGAATTTCGCAGCCGGTCAATTCCGAAAGGCGGCGCAGCCGGATCAACGGTGTGTTGCCAACATGTTTTTCGATTCCGTAATAACTCGTGATGCTCACGGTGAATATGCTTTCCATTCACGCGAACCTCCGGTTGTCCGGTCAGTCGGCTGTTTGTTTTTCGATTTAGAAACAAGCGGGTGCCGGTTTGAACCGTTACGCGCCGCAAATCTATTTGGCTGCCGTCTTGAACCGCAATGACGAATCCAGGTTTTCGTGCAGCAAGCGCACCGACGCCACCAGCGCAGCGACGTCGGCGGGCAGCCCGTCGAATTTCTCCGCCGGATTCACTGCGGCGGCGGCGCGGGCGCCCGCCGCGATGACGGCAGTGAGCGCGGCATCCACCAGCCCGGCTTCGATGAAATGCTTTTGGAACAGCGTGAACGTTTCCACGTCGCTCTTCGGCTGCGCTCGCTGGACGACGAGCAACGCCCGCGCCGCTGCGAGCGCCGCCGCGTAAAACCGTCCGGCCTCTTGTGACTCACGCGCGTTGGCGAGGTCCACTTCGATCAAATCGAAAACGCCCGCGCTGCATTCGCCCTGGCCGCGACCAGCCAGCGAGAACAATTCGTTCGCGTCCCAGTCGTAATAAAATTCCTTCCGGCTGGCAAGGAGCGGAACTTCCTGATGTCGCACCAGAATTTCCCCGGCAATTTTCCCGCCGCCGTTGTCCACAAACTGGTGGAAATCGGCCGTGTCGGGGGATTTCTTCCACGCTGCGAGCAAATCGCGGACGAACGCCGGCACATTCTTCGCCGGCACGGCGCCGACGTTGGCACCAAAGCGCGATTTACCTTCGGCCAGACGCCCGCCGAGTTGCACGGCGTAAAATGGGACGAGGTTTCCGCCGACGCGCCGTGCTGCGCCGGAAAAACCGATGTTGCCGATCGGGTGACGACCGCAGGAATTCGGGCAGCCGCTGATGTGGATCGAGAAATTTCCGAGACTCTCGAGGTCCAGTTCACTCGCACTCAATTCGCTCCGCACCGCCTTGGCAAGCCCGCGCGAAAGACAGATGCCGAGCCGGCAGGTCGAAGCCCCGGCGCACGCGACGAGATTCCGCAGCACCGGCGCTTCGGGTTCGGCCAGGCCGAGCGACGCGAGCTTCCGATGCAACACCGGCAATTCCGCCGTTGTGATCCAACGCAGCCCGGCGTTCTGCGATTGCGTCGCCCACAGAATATTGTCGCCATGCGCCGCCAGAATGTCGGCGAGCGCGGCGGTTTTGCTGGCGGGAATGTCGCCGAGTGTCAGCGGAATTTGCACGAGGAAAAATCCCGGCTGCTTCTGCGGCGCGACGTTGTGCGCGAACCAGCGGCTGAATTCAGCGGAATCAGTTTTGACTTCGCCATTTTCCGGCGCGCTCGTGAGTTGCGGCAGCGGACGCAATTGCAGCGGCGCGGGATGGCTGGCGCGCAACGCGGCCAGTTCCTTTTCATACAATTCGCGGAACGCCGGCAACCCGACTTTCTCGACGAGAAAACGCAGCCGCGCGAGATGCTTGTTTTTGCGGTCGCCATTTTTGTCGAACACGCGCTTGATGGCTTCGGCCACAACAAACGTGTCGGACGCCGGAATAAATTCGTGCAGCAAACTAGACAGCCGGCTCTTGCCGCCCATGCCGCCCGCGACATAAACCGCAAAACCGTCCACGCCGTTTTGCTTGCGGGCAACAAAGCCGACATCATGCACGGTGGCGCCGGAACAATCCCGGTTGCACGCGGCAAAGGCGATTTTGTATTTGCGCGGCAACTGGAGCGAAAGCGGATCGGCCAGAAGCCGTTCCGTTGTGGCCACGGCATACGGCGTCACGTCAAAGACCTCATCGCGGCAGACACCGGAATCCACGCAGGCCGTGATGTTGCGAACGGTGTTGCCGCCGCCGCCTTTCGTGGACAGCCCGGCCTTGGCGAGCGAGCGCAGCGCGGGAATAATTGAATCCAGCGGCACGCGGTGGATTTGAAATTCCTGGCGCGTGGTGATGTGCAAAAGTCCGTTGCCGAATTTCGCCGAGACTTCGCCCAGCCGCCGCAAATGCGGCGGCGTCACCCCGCCGGCGGGAAAGCGGACGCGCAGCATGTAAGTGCCGTTTTCGCGCTGCTCATAAACCCCGGCCGGGACGCGGACGATGCGGAACTGGCCTTCGTTGATTGCGCCGGACTTGAACTGCTCCACCACGTATTGAAATTCATCCAACTCGGCTTGAATCCGGTCGGAAACCCGGAAGGCCCAAGTAATTTTCGGCTGATTGGCTAAAGAATTAGTTGGCATATTATGTCACATTCAAACAACGACTCTGCTGGTATTATATTGATGCCGTTTCACCACTGAGGCTCGCCATTTATTGGCAATGCTCCTACATTGATTGCCATTAAAACGATTAATTTTGTGCAGTGTCCCCCTCGAAAACTGAATTGATTCAAGCGGAGGAAATTCCATTTGCGCCACTGACTGTCGAGCGGCTACAACGTCTCTGGCTGGAGAGCAAAGTCCGGCAGACGCAGGCCACATAAATCGGCTCGTTCGTTGGCTGGTTTTTGGCAATGGATTTATTCCTTCAGCGCGGCGATCAAATCGGCCTCCAAATCCGAGGCGTTTTCCAGGCCCACGGAAAGCCGGACAAGGTTGTCATGGATGCCGCGCCGGGCGCGTTCCTCCGGCGAGAGTGAGGCGTGGGTCATGCGCGGCGGATAGCAGAGCAGCGATTCCACGCCGCCGAGGCTTTCCGCGAGCACGAATAATTTCAGGCGCGACACCAGACGTTCGACGGCGGGAAAACCGCCCTTGAGTTCAAAGCTGATCATGCCGCCAAAATCGCGCATCTGGCGTTTCGCCAGTTCGTGCTGCGGATGATTGGGCAGGCCGGGATAATAAACGCGGCTGACCGCCGGGTGTTTTTCCAAAATCCGCGCCAGATGCAGCGCGCTGGCGGAGTGCTCGCGCATCCGCACCTTCAGCGTTTTCAATCCGCGCCACACCAGCCAGGAATCCCATGGTCCGGGCACGGCCCCGGCGGCATTTTGATAATACTTGACGGTTTCATAGACCGCCTTGTCGGAGGTGATGAACGCGCCACCAACCACGTCGCTGTGGCCGCCGAGATATTTCGTCGTGCTGTGAACCACGACGTGCGCGCCGAGGTTGAGCGGTTGCTGGAGATACGGGCTGGCAAACGTGTTGTCCACGGCCAGAAGCAATTTGTGCCGGCTCGCGAGCTCGGCCAGCGCGGCGATGTCTGCCAGCTTCAGCAGCGGATTGGTTGGCGTCTCAATCCAAATCAGGCGCGTCGCCGGCGTAATCGCTTCGGCAAAACGGCTGGCATCGGCGGCGTCCACATAGCGGGTATCCACGCCCCACGGACGGAGAATGCGTTCAAAGATGCGATAGCTGCCGCCGTAGGTGTCGTTGCCGGCCAGAATCTGGTCACCCGGTTTTAGCACCTGCAACGCCGCCACGGTCGCCGCCGAGCCGGAGGAAAAGGCGAGGCCGTGTTTTCCGTTTTCCGCCAGCGCCAGCGCCGACTCCAACGCCTGCCGCGTGGGATTGATGCTGCGCGAATAATCGTATCCGAGCCGCGGCCGGCCGATGCCGTCCTGTTCGTAGGTTGAGGTTTGGTAAACTGGCACGCTCACCGCGCCGGTGCGCGGTTCGGGTGCCTGGCCATCGTGAATGGCAAGCGTTTCAAATTCCATACGTATCCTTATTAATGAGTGCGTTGATAAAGTCAAACCGGCTGATGAGACCGAACGGCGTTTTATCGCGCAGCACGACGATGGCCGGCGAGCCGCCCAGCAACAGGCGGTAGGCTTCCGCGATGTCGGTGTTCTCATCGAGCACCGGCAGCGGCTTGCCCATGACCGCGCGGATTTCCTGGTTGTTCAGGTCCACGCCGTCGTGCAGCGTTTTCATGATGGAAGCTTCATTCAGACTGCCGACGACCTGGTTGTTTTCGATCACCGGCAGTTGCGAAATGTTGTGCTGCTGGAAAAGCTGGATGGCGGATTTCAACTTGTCCTGCGGCTGCACGGAAATCAGCGGTGGCAGGACTTTTTTCTGGCCGAGCACTTGGGCGATTTTCACCGACCGCGTCACGCGATCCTGCCAGAAACCGTTTTCCCGCATCCATTCATCGGAGAAAATCTTGCTGATGTAATTCCGGCCCGTGTCGGGCAGCAGCACCACGATTTCGCGCGGCTGGGTCAGGCGCTGGGCATATTTGAGCGCCGCCGCCAAGGCCGTGCCCGACGAGCCGCCGGCCAGAATGCCTTCCTCGCGCGCCAGCCGCCGTGCGGTGTTGAACGATTCCTTGTCGCTCACGCGCACCATTTCGTCCACGACCTGCCGGTTGAATGTTTTTGGAATAAAATCCTCGCCGATGCCTTCGACCTTGTAGGAATGCGGCGCGTCGCCGGAGAGGATGGAACCTTCCGGATCAGCGCCGACGATGGTGATGCCCGGGTTGCGCTCCTTCAAATATCGCGCCGTGCCGGAAATCGTCCCGCCGGTGCCCATGCTGGCGACGAACACCTCCACGCGACCTTCGCTATCCGTCCAGATTTCCTGGCCGGTTGTCAGGTAATGCGCCAGCGGATTGTTCGGATTGCTGAATTGATCCGGCCGGAACGCGCCGGGGATTTCGCGCGCGAGCCGGTCGGCGACACCGTTGTAACTTTCCGGTGAATCCGGCGGCACGTTGGTGGCCGTGATGACGACTTCCGCGCCATAAGCGCGCAGCAAGCTGATTTTATCTGCGCTCATTTTGTCAGGCAAAACGACAATCAGGCGATAACCCTTCACCGCCGCGACCAGCGCCAGCCCGACGCCGGTATTGCCGGCGGTCGCTTCAACGATGGTGCCGCCGGGTTTGAGCAGCCCGGATTTTTCGGCGGCCTCCACCATTGCAACACCAACCCGGTCTTTCACGCTGCCGCCAGGATTCAGCGATTCGATCTTGGCGTAAATCGGCGAGGCGATGTCCGCGCCGATCCGCCGCAGCCGGATGAGCGGCGTGCGTCCAATTGCCTGTAAAATGTTTTCGAATCTGGCCATAAATTAAAAATTAAGTTCCATCGGCATCAGAGTTTCTGTCCAGACTGTAGAAGCCGCTGGTAATAAAAATTGCTCGTGTAAAGCGCGGCGGCGGGATTGTGGCCGAGCACGCGGTCCTTGGTGATAAGCGTCGTCACCGGCGCGTGGGAATTCTTGATGAACAACGAATCATGCCCGACGCACAATCCGACGATGACATTGAGATCCGTTTTCTGATCGTTGAGCAATTTCGCCTGCAGGATGGGATTGCAGATCGCCTCGTAAGAACCTTTCTTCACCTTCAATTCATCGGGAATGCCGATCTCTGTCTTGTCAACCGAACCTACTTTGCAGAGCACGGTGTAAGGTTCCAGCCCGTGCGCCTTCAGAACTTTGACAAAGATGCGCGTTTCCTGGATCAGGCCGATGCACGTCGCGATGCCGATGCGTTTCGCGCCGATGCGATTGGCGAAGGCGATGATTTCTTCCACGCGCGTCAGCTTGCCGTAGTAAGTGCCTTCGACTTCCGCCGCCGCGCGGGCGATGACGGCATCCCGGCCCTGGCCGCGATAGTTTTTGGAAACACTTTCGACCGCTTCGCGATCCGCCGCTTCGGTCAGGCAGAATTCCGGGAAATGTTTATCATGGCGGTAGCAGTTGAGCAGGCCGCAATCGGAACAGGAGATGTCTGGTTTCTTTGGCATAATTAAAATGAAAGCGCTTTGACGAAAGTTTTCTCGAACGCCGGATCATTGGCCAGTTCGAGCACGCGCACCTGGCGCACGAGTTTTTTCAATTCCTCGCGCAACCGGCGGTTTAGCAGGAAGGCCCGCGCGCCGGTTTTGGACGTGTTGCCGACAAACTCCACGCGGTCTTTGAATTCGCGCGGCAGCAGGCCGAGATGAATCAGGCTGGCCGTGCGCAAATGAAAACCGAACGAACCGGCGATCAGCACGCGATCCACCTGCGCGGCGGTGAGCTGGTTGGCGCGCAGCATCAGCTCAATGCCGGCGCGAACGGCGGCCTTGGCCAGTTGCACTTGCCGCACGTCTTTCTGCGACAGATAAACCGGACCTGCGATGTGGAAAACCGGTTTGCCGTCGAGATGGCCAAACTGATTTTTCCACGAACGATCCGGCAGCGCGCCGTTGGTTTGAAAGCGCCCTTTTTTGTCCACGCCGCCATGTGCCGCCAGTTCGCCGACGATGTCCAGCAAACCGCTGCCGCACAATCCCACCGGCGCGGCGTTGGCGATGGTTTTGAGTTCAATGTCATTTCCGGCCAGCGAAACCAGTTCAATCGCGCCCCGGCTCGCCCTCATGCCGCAGGCAATGTTCATGCCCTCGAACGCCGGGCCGGCGGCGGTGGAGGTCGCGGTCAGTTGGCCGTTCACCGCCAGCACCATTTCGCCGTTCGTGCCAATGTCCACAAACAGCGTCACGCCGGATAACTCGGCGAGCTTCGCCGCGAGAATTCCGGAAGTGATGTCCGCGCCGACATAGGCCGACATGATCGGCGGCAAATAAACCTGCCCGTCCGGCGCGATGGCCAGACCGATGTCCGCCGCGCGCACCGATTCGCCGCATTGCAGCGCCGGCGTGTAGGGATATTTTCCGAGCGACGCCGGGTTTGTCCCGGTGGCCAGATGAAGCATGGTGGTGTTGCCGCTGAACACTGCTTCGTAAATGTTGTGGACAGAAATTTTGGCATCCGCCGCCGCCTCGCCGATGAGCCGGTTCAATTCCGCGATCAATTCGCCTTGCAGCAGTTGCAATCCTTCCGGCTGCGAACCGAGTTTGATGCGCGAGAGCACGTCCTGCGCGTGCCGCGCCTGCGGATTCAAGCTCGACGCCACGGCGATTTCACGTCCGTCGCGCAAATCAATCAGCGCCGCCACGAGCGTGGTCGTGCCGATGTCCACCGCCACGCCGAACAGCGCCCGCGTGGTGTCGCCCGGCTCGGCGGCCAGCAATGTTCCGCCCGCGTTCACGCGCGTCTGCGCGCTGGAAGCATCGAACGTCTTGGTGATCCAGGGATTCAATTCGACGGCGACGGCCTGGCCTTCGCTGAGAATTTTCAATTCGTCGTCGGCATCTTGCTCCGACTCGACCAGGAGATCGCCGTGAACCGTGCTCTGGCACGCCAGCGCCCAGCCTTCGGCGCGCTCCGTTTGCGTCAGCCAATCATGCGGCGCTTCCTTGAAGTTCTGGCGCTGCGCCGCCGGAATTTTCACCCGGCACTTGCCGCAGGTGCCGGTGCCATCGCACGGCGCGTCAATCAACACGTCCGCCTTTCGCGCGGCTTCGAGCAGGTTCGTTCCGTCGGCGACGGAAACGGTCTTGTTTTCAGGAATGAAATGAATGATCGCCATGGAACACGCCTTATTTCAAAATTTTCTGTAGGAAGATAACGTCGAGGATTTCCCCGAATTTCCGGCCGCATCGGCGCATCACACCGATGGCCGTAAAGCCGAGTTTCTGATGCAGCCGAACGCTAACCTCATTGCCCGATGTGATCCGGGAAATGACGGTGTAGAGATTTGTTTTTTCCGCCTCGGCCAGAATATATTCCGCCAAGGCGTGCCCGATGCCGCCGCCCCGATTCGCCGCATTGACGTAAAGCGAAAACTCCGCAGCGATTTCGTAGGCTTGTTTGTCGGACCAACGATTCAGTGCGGCATAGGCAACGACACGCCCGTCCAATTCCGCCACGGCGACAGGGAAGTCCTTGGTGCGATTGCGAAACCATTCCAATCGAGATTTGATCGTTTGTGCGTCGAGATCGAAGGTCGCAGTTGTGGTGCGGACGGCATCGTTATAGATCGCCGTGACGGCTGGCACGTCGGCTTCGGTGGCATGGCGCAAATGAAGTTTGTCTGGCATAAATTATTGTTTGTCAGGCTTGCTCCCCGGCTTTCTTCCACCGAAGAAAATAGCCTCCGGTGCGCTCGATCACCATGTCAGTCAATTTCCCGCAGATGGCGAAGAGGAGAATGCAGACAATGACAATGCCGGGGCGGCCGGTCATTTGCCCGTCATTCATGAGGAAGCCAATTCCCTTGCTTGCCCCCATGAGTTCAGCCGCCACGACAAACATCCAGCCAAGCCCCAGCCCGCCGCGCAGCCCCGTGAGATAGGCCGGCAGCGTGGCTGGCAATATCACGCGCCGGATGAGTTGAAAGCCGCTCAACCGGAACATTCGGCCCACCTCAACCAGCTTTGGATCAACATGCTGGATTCCGGTCATCAGATTCAGATAGACCGGAAAGAACACGCCGACGGCGATCAAGGTGATCTTTGAACCTTCCTGAATTCCAAGCCAGAGCAGGAAAAGCGGAACCCAAGCCATGGATGGGATGTTGCGCAGGGATTGCAAAAGCGGATCCATGAGTCGCCGGCACATTTGGCTATAGCCCGTCAAAGCCCCCAGCACGGTGGCCGCCACGGCTCCAATCGTGAATCCCGCCAGCACCCGTCCGGTGGTGATCAAGATATGGCCCGCCAAGTCACCCTGTCGGGCCATATCCAATCCAACCGACAAGATGGCCGTCGGAGCCGGAAGCCAATAGGGCGGGAAAACTCCCAGCCGCGCCAGGGCTTCCCACGCCAGCACGAGCAGGCCGGGAATGATGAATCCGATCAGTCTATTCACTTTACAGCTTCCGCCGCAAAGCGCGGCTCAATGAGTTCGTCCACGGTTTTGTTGACATCCACGTCGGCGCCGATGACGCTGTTTTTCTTGAGCACATCCCCCGCCGCGCCGATGGCTTTTTTCTGGTCTTCACCGATGCGTGAGTTGCTCAAGCCAGTGCGTTCGAGAACCTTGGCGGCCACCGCCTCGTCGAGTTTGGCCTGTGTCACCACGAGCGCCTTGAACTCGGTGGGATTGGCCAGCGCCCAAAGGCGGGCTTTCTCGTAGGCTTTGAGCACCCGCACGATCAGTTCGGGATGATCCTTGGTAAAATCCTCCCTCACGTTCAAAACGCCGTATGTGTTCAGGCTGGCGTTCCGATAAATGAACTTTGCGCCCGAATCCACCTCGGCCTGCGCCATCAATGGATCGAGACCCGCCCAAGCATCCACGTCGCCGCGCAACAATGCGTTCTTGCCATCCGCGTGCTGAAGGGCGACAAGCTCGATGTCTTTGATCGTCAGGCCGTTTTCATCCAAGGCGCGCGCCAGGAACACAAACGGATCGGTGCCGCGCGTTGCGGCGACCTTTTTCCCTTTCAAATCAGCCACCGATGTTATCTTGCTGTCCTTGCCCACCAACAGCGCCGTCCACTCCGGCTTGGAATAGACATAAACGGATTTTACCGGGTTTCCGTTGGCCCGCGAAATAAACGCAGCCACCCCGGCGGTCGAACCGAAGTCAACGCTTCGGCTGTTAAGATATTCGAGGGACTTATTGCTGCCCTGGCTGAACACCCATTCGACACTGACGCCATCTTTTGAAACGTCGTCTTCAAGGAACTTCTTTTCCTTGAGCACCAGGCTCAAAGGATTGTAGTAGGCATAATCGAGGACAATTTTGGAAGGATTCGTTTCCGCCTGGGCGGTTGACACGGCTGCGATGACAGCAACCAAAAACAGTTTTTTTATATTTTTCATTAGTTTCGTAATTGTTTGTTATTAAATTAAATTGGTTTCAGAATTCACGTTTTCACCCGCGTTCGAGCCAGGGTGGGGCCGGTTCTGCGAGCCGGTGCGGCGCAGAACCGGCTCGCTACAGCGAGGAACAAAATCATCAATCCAAATCCATGAAGCAGCGGTTTTCATCTATTCCTTTTCCAATGTTCCGGAGCCGTGCGCGCGCAAATGTTGCCAGGCCTTGTATTCAGGAACGTCGCTGTGCAAACGCTCCGCTTCCCGGAGATAAATCCGCAGGTCGGTGCGGCCATAAAGCTGGCGGTCGGCACCGACGCCACAGACCTTGGCGCAGGTGCCGCAAGGCCAGCGATTTTCCAACCGGAGCTGCTGATGCCGGGCCGTGCAGGCATCCTTGTCCATGTCCGCCATGAAATATCCTTTGACTCGAGTGAAGGCTTCGACCGGGCACAACCGCACACACATCCGGCATTGGTTGCAAAGCTCGCCCTTGATCAACGGATCGCCTGGAACCACCGCACTGGTGAAAATTGAAACCAGCCGCACTCGCGGACCATATTCCGGGGTCAACAGCAGGTGGTTGACACCAATGGTTCCCAACCCGGCAAATTTCCCGGCGACGACATGGCTGAACCCGGCCACCGGTTTGCGCCGAAGGATGTCAAGATTGCCATAACCGTCGCGGGGCAGGTAGATCGCGGCGGACCCAAGTTCATTGAGCCATGCCGCCAATCTCAAAGCCGCCTGATCCAGCGTCTGGTTGGCTGCATTATACATCTCCTGGTAATTGATGGACGGGGTGCTTTCAATGATTGGCAGCAACATCGGAATCCCCAGCACGATGACTGTTTTCGCTTCCGGCCAGATCGAGGTTGGCCAATAAGGCTCGGCCAGTTCACTGGATTCCCATCGCGAAACCGGGGCGAAGCCAACCAGATTTGCACCCAGCCTTCTCGCCTCGCGGGTGATGCGCTGTTTCAACGCCCGAGGGCTGATTTTTTTTCTTTTAGATGGCATAACTGAAGGCCCCTTCCGCCTGGGCGAAAAACTCGCGGTAGATTTGCCGGCGGAACCAGACAAAATCGTCGCTGTTGCGATCCCGCGGACGCGATAACTGGATGGCGTAATCCGTTCTGATGGTTCCGGGTCGGTTCGACATGACCAGAACCCGGTCGCTCAAGAAAATGGCTTCATCAATGTCATGAGTTACCAAAACTATTGTTGACTGTTCCGCATTCCAGATTTTAAGCAGCTCCTCCTGCATCTGGATTTTTGTAAAGGCATCCAGAGCGCCGAACGGCTCATCCATCAGCAGAATTTTTGGCCGGTTCACGATCGCTCGCGCGATGGCGGCCCGTTGGGCCATGCCTCCCGAAAGCTGACTCGGGAAGGCGGTGGCAAAGCCCTTCAATCCGACGAGATCAATATGCTCACGCACCAACTCCGCCTTTTCCGCCGACGGGCCACTCAAGCCAAACGCAATGTTTTCTTCCACGGTCAACCACGGGAAAAGCCGGGGTTCTTGAAATACAAGCCCCCGGTCCGTGCCGGGTCCGCCGACCGGTTGCCCGTCAGCCAGCACACTTCCGGCAAACGAATTTTCAAGACCGGCAATGATTCGGAGCAGCGTGCTTTTCCCACAACCGCTGCCGCCAACAATGCTCACAAACTCGCCAGGCGCGATCTCCAGATTGATTGACCTCAAAACCGGAACCCGGCGCGCCCCGAAAGCAAACTGCTTTTCAAGTTTGCTGATGCTTAACGCGGGTTGAAGTGAAGTCGGGATCATGGTTTTGCCGTTACTGGCCGTTTTTCACTTCGTCGGTCATGACGCGGATGGTTTCCAGCTTAGTGGACGTGCTGAGGCCGCATGCGGGCGAGATGATGTTGACGCCGTGCTTCACCAGGTTGCGGGTCATGCTCCGAATCTTTTCCGATTCGTTCCATTCGAGCGCGAACGTGCTGACATTGCCCATCGTGGTGATGTCGGGAAATTTCTCCTTCAAACCCGGCAGGCTCACCATCGCGTCGGTGCTGAGGGCGTCACAGCGCAATTGCGGCAGCAGATGCCAGACGCTTTTCAGGTCGCCGCAAATGTGGACGATGAACGGAAAACCGAGCGCATGAACGCGGTCCGCCAGTTGGTTCAGATAACGCACGGCAAATTTCTCGAACATGACCGGGCCGAGAATTTCGCCGGTGGCAGACGGATCGCCGACGGCAATGGCGGTCGCGCCCTGATCGGCCAGCAGCCGTTCCGCAAACGCGGTGAGCAGGTTGGTCACATAGTCGAGCAGCCGGTGCGCGCCGGTTGGATTTTTCCGCAGTTCCTTGTAAAACGTCAGCGGATCAACGATGGACGCAGCCGTGCTGACCGGGCCGGTGAGGCTGGCGATGACCGGCACGTCCGGATTCGCGCGGGCGATGCGATGCGCCGCATCAACGACGACCTCGATGCGCCCGGAACGGACGAGCCGGGCCACGTCGCGAAATTCCACCGCGCCGACGGACGGAAAAACTTCTCGGACAATCTTCGGTTCGCATTCCAGCGTGCCGTGGTTGATTTCGCTGCCAAGCAATTCCGCCTCGACGGTCATGCAGAACGGCACGCCGATGTTTTCAAAACCGGTGTGCGTGTGGATGTCCTGCGCCAGATCCGCCATGAGTTGCGGGTCAAAATGCGCCGCCGGCAGCGTGTGGCCGGTGGCGCGCATGATTTCGACAATGGCGGCGTTCATCATGCCGCCGGTGCAGATGACCGGCGGACGATCCACTGCTTCTTTGCGCAGCACGCGCAATAGACGTTTCTTTGGGGTAAATTCGTTCATGCGGTCAACTCCGTTTCCAATTCGTTTGCATTAACCGGCCAGGCGATTTCGCGCACGGCGTCAAGCATGGCATCAATGTTCGCAAAGGGGGTTTCCACCGGCAGGCTGCAACCGGAAGCGACGATCAAGCCTTTCGGATTGTCATACGCCTTGCGAACACAAGCCCGCACCGCTGCGCGCACCTGGGCCGGCGCGCCTTGCAGCATGATTTCCGCCGGCGGCACGTTGCCCATGAGCCGGACACGCTGGCCGACTTTCACTTTGGCGGCTTTCAGATCAGCGGCATTGTCAATCGAGAGGCAATCCGCGCCGGTGTCGGCCATCGCCTCCCAAATTGGCCCGGTTTTTCCGCAAATATGCAGCGTCACCGCGCGGCCACGGCCATGAATGAAATCCACCAGCCGTTTCAAATAGGGCTGGCCGAATTCCTTGAATTGTCGCGGGCTGATGACGGTCGTTGAGCACATTGCGTCCGTCAGGCTGGGCGTGCAGCCGGTGTCGAGAATGGCCCCGGCATAAACCAGCGCGCTTTGATACGCCACTTCGCAAAGCTGATGCACCGCTGCCGGATTTTTCAGCGTCAGGCGCACGAGGTTTTCCGTGCCGATCAGAAAAGACGCAGTGGTGAACGGACCGGTGAGCGCGCCCGTCACGGGAACTTCTTTGCCGACCGCCTGAAACGCGAGCTTCATCGCTTCGAGATGCTGCGGCAGGTTGCCGTCCTGGTGCGGATTCGCCGGCTGCAACGAAGCAATTTCTTCCACCGATGCGATTGCCGGCGCGGCGAGATAGGCGGTTTCGTCATCGGGATAATGAACCTTTGCGCCCATCGCCTCGGCCTGGGTGTAAAGGTCGGTGAAGATGCGGATGACATCATAGCCGAACCGGCGATAAGCGGCGACCTGCGCCTCCGCGATTAGCGGGCCGTTGCCGCGAAATTCCGAGACCTTGATGCCCAGCACCCGCGCCGCCGTGTTCCCGACAATCGGGACACAAGGTAGGCGATCCACCGGCTCGCCGCGTTGGTAGGCGGCAAACCGTTCAATCGGTGTCAGGCGGTCGCGGCTCATCAGGCAGCCACTCCGATGAGTTGTTTGACCAGTTTCACCGCCGCTGGCGCTCCAGCGGCGTAACCGTCCGCGCCGATGCGGTTGGCGAAGGATTGTGAAATCGGCCCGCCGCCGACGATGACTTTGAAACGCTCGCGGACATTGGCCTTCTGGAGCAGCTTGATGACCTCGGCCATGCCGTCCATCGTCGTGGTCATCAAAGTCGAAAGCGCAATAACGCTGGCTTGGGCTTTGACCGCTTCGTCCACGAAACGCTGCGGCGGGATGTCGCGGCCCAAATCCACGATCTCAAAACCGGAGGCTTCGAGCATAATTTTTACCAGGTTCTTGCCGATGTCATGCGTGACGCCCTCGACCACGCCGATGACGATCTTGTGGCGGATTTGGTTTTCCGCGTGTTTCAGGTGCGGGCGCAGAATGTCCAGTCCAGCATACATCGCGTCGGAACACAGGAGCAGTTCGGGGATGAAATACTCCTCGGTCTCGAAAAATTTTCCGGCGCGGTTCATGCCGTCAACCAATCCGTGCTCAATGGCGGCCAAGGCGTCAATGCCATGGTCCACAGCCTGGATGGAGAGTTGGCGGGTTTGATCTTCGTCCATGCCGACGACAGCGTCGGAAAGGGCGCGGAAGAGAGTTTCAGTTTGGTTTGACATAAATTTTTAAGTGGATGGAATGGAATTGGTGTAGACGGATGTGGTGCGCACGTCGGAACCGCTCCAGGAGTAAATGGCCACCAGTGGTTCGGCGTGGGTTTGCATGGCGTGGACGGCCTGCGAAGGATGAAGAATGAATGTGCCCGGCGGATGGTCGCGCGACACTCCGTCCAACGTCCAAGTTGCAGTCCCAGCCACCACGTGGTAAAGCTCGATGGCTGGATGGCGATGAGCTGGATACAATATTTCCGGGCCGATCAAAGTCAGACCGAGGCAGACATTGTCGCTGCGAAACGGCGCTGCCGGGCCGATGATTTCGGCGAACGCAATGTTTTGTCCCAGATCGGGGGTGTCGTCGCGCGTCGGATAGCTATAACGCCACGGAAGGAAGCGAATCACCGGACCAATCGCGTCCAGCAGCGCGGCCGTGGACTCGTTTCCCGCCTGAAGCGCGGCCTTGATGTGACGAGTTGCCGCATGAGTGTTTTTCGGAAACTCGCCCGTAAGCGCAGGCAGCGGTTCCAACAGTGAAACAACCTTCTGAATCTCACGACCCACAGCATCATCCGCCGATTTGTGCCGCTCAAACGTGGCCTTGATGGAGGCAATGAGCGAAAGAACGGAGGATGATCTGGTCGCGGGCATGGTGTTAGATCAATTCGGATTTTAGAACGGCGACCGTGTGGCCGATGCGCTCGCCTTTTTTCAGAGCTTCATAGGCGTTGATGGCGTCAAGGCGTTTGGGCAACAGCGACCATTCGATTTCAAGGGCATTTTTGCCGGAGACGCTGATATCAATTGAAGCGAAAGTCTTTTCGAGCACATCGGCGCGGTAAAAGTAGAACGGCCCAAATCCCTCCTCTTGTTTGTTAGCATGATCACGGATGACCTCTTTTGGATCGGCCTGGACCTTCCAAGTGTAGGTCAGGAACGCCGAGGAATATCCAGCCAGTTTTCCCAAAGCAAGAAACACCTCCAGCGGAACCCTGGCTCCGAGCGTCGAGAGCACCGCGCCGCCGCGAAGCAAAAAATCCTTTGCCTGCAACAGCGCCAGATAGTGGAGGTCGAGCATCTGGTTTTTGACCAGTTCGGGCAGTATCTCTTTTCGCGGTGCCAGGTGCGTCGAACTTTTCTGGTAGGCGGCGATCTCGCTGGCGCTGCGCACCGGGACGTTGGGCAGATTCTCGTAGATCAAATCATACCGGGACTTGAAAGGATGCAGCGGTTCGAGCAGGTCGCCGTAACCCGCCTCAATCACCAGCGGGTGCGCCGGCAGATGATTGCGCGAGATGTTATCGGCGGCGGTGGCCACCACGTCTTCATGCACATCCGTCAATCCGACGCGATTCGCGCCAAGGATTTCAACCGCCGAAAGAACGTCCAGTCCTGACCCCGTTCCAATGGAACAAAAAGAGCCGATGGGCGCATCCTTTCGTTGACGACGAAAGAGCTTGAAGGCGGGCGCGGCCACATGAGCCACCCAGTCGCTCTGCAAATCGTCAATTCTCGGGGAATAGGAATGGCTGGACAACGCGATGGAAAGGCGTTGCTTGATCCGCTCCGGTTTGCCAACCGCCAAATAATGTTCCGTCGGCACATCAATAGTCGCAAAAGGTTGGCTCGCGGCGGACGAGTCGGGCTGGCTGGTGGTTGTTTGTGTCGGCATGGTGATTTACGCGTGGTTAATGGATGCTCCCCAGCGCCTGGTCAAAATCAGCGATAATGTCCTCGGCGTCCTCGATTCCGACGGAGACGCGGATCATGTCCGGAGTGATGCCTGCGTCGAGTTGCTGCTGGCGGGTCATTTGGGCGTGCGTGCTGGTGCCTGGATGCAACACGCTGGTGCGGGCATCGCCGATGTGAACGACGAGCGCGGCGACCTTGAGGTTTTTGACGAAGGTTCTGGCCGCCTGAATGTTGCCTTTGATGCCAAAGGTGAGAATGCCGCTGGCCAAATTCCGGCGGAAATACCTGTGGATGCGGGCGCGGTTGGGATTACCTTCGAGGCCGGGATACACGACCCAGTTGACCCGGCGATGACGTTTGAGAAATTGGGCCAGGGCCAGCGCATTTTTGCTGTGCTGTTCCATGCGCAGATGCAGCGTCTCCGATCCCAGGTTGATTAGAAACGCATTGAACGGGCTGAGGCAGACGCCGAAATCGCGCAGAAGCTGGGCGCGGGCCTTGGCGGCGTAGGGAAACTTCGGGAATGATTCGACGTAGCGCACGCCGTGGTAGGCCGGATCCGGCTCGGTCAGTTCGGGAAACTTGCCGTTGGTCCAGTCGTAATTGCCGCCGTCAATCAACACGCCACCCAGGCTCGTCGCGTGGCCGTCAATGTATTTGGTGGCCGAATGGACAATGACGTTCGCG
>Ga0181520_10005538_pt1 | contig 20029 bp, 16 predicted proteins | sample PEATcosm2014_Bin_29_FD_132451 | JGI IMG/M metagenome (GOLD analysis project Ga0181520, IMG submission 132451) | Peatland microbial communities from MTU Mesocosm Facility, Houghton, MI, USA - PEATcosm2014_Bin02_30_metaG | ecosystem: Environmental > Terrestrial > Soil > Wetlands > Peat | place... | reverse complement strand
CTCGGCAGCGCGCAAACCGGCACCGGCAAAACCGCCGCGTTCGGTCTGCCCATCCTTTCCAAACTGGCCCGCCACCAGCCCGCCGGCCCGCGCGCCCTCATCCTGGAACCCACCCGCGAACTCGCGTCGCAGGTCGAAACTGCCATCCGCGATTACGCCCGGTTCATGGATTTGAAGATCACCGTGGTCTATGGCGGCGTCGGTTATGGCCGGCAGAACGATGAACTCAAGGCGGGCACCGACATCGTGGTCGCCACGCCCGGCCGCCTGCTCGATCATCTCGAACAGGGCACGCTGCGCCTCGACAAGGTGCAATTTCTCGTGCTGGATGAAGCCGACCGGATGCTCGACATGGGCTTTCTGCCGGACGTGCGCCGGCTCGTTGAAAAATGCCCGCGCCAGCGCCATTCCGCCCTGTTCTCCGCCACCATTCCGCCGCAGATCGAAACGCTCATCCAGTGGGCCATGCATGATCCGGAGACCATTGAAATCGGCGCGCGCCGCACGCCCGCCGACACGGTGAAGCATGTCATTTATGCCGTTTCCGATGTGCAGAAAACCGATCTGCTGCTCGAATTGCTCAAGCGCGTGAACTACAACTCGGTGCTGATCTTCTGCCGCACCAAGCACGGGGCCGACCGCGTCGCGCAAACGCTGAAACGCAACAACCACGCCGTGGCCGTCCTGCATTCCAACCGCACGCAAAAAGAGCGCGAGCAGGCGCTCGAAGGTTTCCGCGATGGCCGGTTTGAAGTGCTCGTGGCCACGGACATTGCCGCCCGCGGACTCGACATCGCCGACGTCAGCCATGTTATCAACTACGATGTGCCGCAGCATCCGGAGGATTACATCCACCGCATCGGGCGCACCGGTCGCGCGGAGCACACTGGCGACGCCTTTACCATCATGGTGGCCGAGGACGCCGCCCACGTTTTCGCCATCGAACGCTTCATCGGCAAAAAAATCGAGCGCGTGAAACTGGAAAATTTCGAATATCGTTACACGGCGTTGTTTGAGGAATCCAAACCCGGCCAGCCCGCCGGCGGTTTCCCCGGCAAAGTGCGCGGCGGCCGCGTCCACGGCGGCTACCACTTCGCCCCCGGCGGCCGGAGACGGTAAATTCCACGCCCACCTGTTCGCTCGGCACAACTGTCATCCCTGCCCACGTTTTGCCGTAAGCCACAAAATGGCGCGGCCAATGGTCCGCAGTTTCAACTGCGGATATCGTCGCCAGCCAAATAGCCAAATAAACCGGCCTCATCAAGGCGGTTGACCGCCGGGCTTGGTTTTGGTTTCATTTGAATTTCCACTGGCCTGAATTAACCGCCTGCATGGTGCGCCAATTAACGGCATAATGGCTGTTGACAAGCGGCTTCAGTTTTGTTTAATTCGGCTTATGCAAATCGAAAGTTTAAAGGTTTTTTGCGACCTGGTGGAAACCGAGAGCTTCACGAAGGCCGCCCAAATCAACCAGGTCACCCAGTCGGCGGTCAGCCAGCAGATCAGCTCGCTGGAGCGCCTCTTCAAGTCGCTGCTCATTGAGCGCAGCAAAAAACAGTTCCGTCTCACGCGCGAAGGCCAGGTGCTGTACGATTACAGCAAGCAAATCCTTCAGTCCTACGCTTCGCTGGACAGCCAGTTGCAGGAACTGAAAGACATCATTTCCGGCACCATCCGCGTGGCCACCATTTACTCCATTGGCCTGCACGACCTGCCGCCCTACATCAAGAAATTCATGCAGAGCTATCCCACGGTGAATGTCCATGTGGAATATCGCCGCGCGAACCAGGTGTATGAGGACGTCGTCAGCAACGTCGTGGACCTCGGCCTCATTGCCTATCCCATCAAGGATTCCAAACTGGAGATCGTGCCGCTCCGCAAGGAGCCGCTGGTGCTGATCTGCCACCCGCAGCACCCGTTTACCAAACAGAAATCCATCAAGCTCAAAGCCCTGGCCGGACAGAAGATCATCAGCTTCGAGCCGGACACCCCCACGCGCAAGGCGCTGGACAAGATTTTAAAGGCGCACAACGTGGACGTGCAGCACGTCATGGAATTTGACAATGTGGAGACGGTGAAACGCGCGGTGGAAATTGACGCCGGCATTTCGATTGTTCCGCAAGGTTCCATCGCCCAGGAACTCAATAAAAAGACCCTGGACTCGGTGACCATTGAAGACGGCCAGTTTTTCCGGCCCATCGCGGCGATTTACAAAAAGAGCCGCGTGCTGTCGCCGGCCATGAAGCAATTTCTGACCATCCTGAAAGCCGCCTCGTAAGGGCGGGTCGCAGGATTACCGGTCATTCTTTGGCGGCGTTGGGCGGGCGGCAGTAAGTTTCCCCCGCACATAATCAATATGCCCGCGCAGGTCGTAAAACTGGTCTGCAAAGGAGGCCGGCACCTTCATGTGCTTTACGACATTTTCAATCTCGTTCAGCCGGGCGAGCTGTTCTTCCTGTTGTCCCGGCGCCACTTCCCGCGTCAGTTCGCGCTCCAGCGCCAGCAGTTTGCGATACCACCGGTAGATGCGCAACTGGCTCCGCCATTTGTACGCCGCGGGAATCAGCCGCAGCCCCGGGATCAGCACCAAAACGATGGGAATAAACGCCACCAGAACCCGGTTGACCAGGCTGGCAATCCAGAACGGCAGTTCGCGGTACAGAAAGCTTTTCCCGGATTTATAATAGCGGAGCGCATCGGCGCTGATTTTAAATTCATGCACCAACGGGGCGGGAAACTCGGACTGGTTCTGGAACAGGCCGGCTTTGCCATGCGCTTCCTGGGCCGCATCCAGCAATAAATCGGAGACGGCGGCATTCAAATCCGGCCGCGCGACAAGTTCCACCGTGGGACCAATCAGGGAAACATCCTGCGCTGGCAAATTTTTACCGAGATCAATGGAACCCTCCGGGAGCCGCAGCTTGTTCAAAAAGTTGAACCGCCGCGTGTAGGCGTCCGCCTGTTCAAAACTCATGAGCTGTATGCCGGGAGATCGCAGCAACGTCCGCATGGTTTGTGCAGAGGCGGAATCGCTCATCAAGAACACCGCGTCCACGGTTCCCGCCAATAACGCCCCGGCGGCCGCGTCGGCGTCCAGGGCTTCCAGGGTGGTGCTCCCGCCCGGGGCAATGCCGTTGGTTTGGAGCAGGGCCAAGGCCAGCGAACGCGTGCCGCTGCCCTCGGAACCGATGGCGAGCCGCTTGCCCTCCAGTTGGGACAGGAATTTAATGGGCACTGTTCCGCGATGGAAAACCAGCAGTGGTTCATACGAAATGCTGCCCAGCGAAACCAGTCCGTGAGTATTCGTTCCCGCCACTCCGCCTTGAACAAAGCCCACGTCAACCCGCGCCGCCGGGTCTTCCAGACGTTTAAGATTTTCCTGCGAACCCTCCGACCGCAGAATTTTCAAGGTGACGCCTTTGCTGGCCAGGGTGGCCCGATATTTTAGCGCATTTGACTCAAAGATGCTGCCAGCCGGACCGCTGGAGATGGTCACGACCCGGGGCGGCGCCGAATGCACAAACCAAAAAATGGCAAAGCCGGTGACGACGGCAATGAAGCAAACCGCCACCAGCGACCAGGTCCGGTTCAGCCCGAAATACTCCGAGCAAATTGTCAGCACCCGCGGAAAACCTGCTTTGTGATCTTTATTCATCAGTCTGATAACATTTGGGAAGACATCATAACGCGGAATCGTGCAGCGGCCAACCCATCACTTCCACCAACCGTTCATGTCCGGGGCTGGCTCATGAAGGGGGTAGGGCTGACCTGCCGGTCAGCCAGCGCGCTCGCTTCAAACGACGCTGGGAAAAACCCGCGCCGTTGGACACAGGCGAAGGCAAACCGGCAGGTTTGCCCTACCCAAACAAGCAAGCAATCGGCCCGCCGCGAAAACACTCATGAGCCAGCCGTGGTTCGCGTCTGGTTTCCCACGCGGTGAAATTTAAAGAGGATACGCATCTTCGGGTGAATCTTCAGATTCAAGCAGCCCCATCTCAAAATAAGCGGCTAAATCCATCAGGTGACGGTGCGCCGGGTCTTTCCCCGTTGAGAGTATTTCCGTCACTTCCGGTTCGCCCAGTGCATGCCAGCTTCCCACCCGGATGTCATTGAGAATTTGCAGCAACACTTCCCGCGAACCCGAATCCAGCGTCAGCCAGCGGTCTTTCCCCGATTTCCGCCATTTGTTCCCGCCCAACAAATTCACGGCCAGTTTTTTCAATTCCTTGCGATGTTCGGCCAGCGATTCAGCGAGCAGTTTCTCCCGCTCGGAGTTTTTTGGGCTTTTACCGGTCCGCGAAATTTGAACCGGACCCATTTCCGTGAAGGGGAATTGTCTTACCAGCCCGAGCAAGATATCCGCCTCTTTTTGATCCAGGTGATATCGCCAGCTTTCATTAGACTGTGCCACCAGTCTCATTCCGCCGGCTCCATGGTCGCGTGGAGTTTGTACTTCTGCAGTTCGTGGACGTAAAACTCGGCCTTTTCCGCGCCTTCCCGGACCAGGACGCTTTTGCCTTTTTCATGCACTTCCAGCATGTGCTTCCGGGCCTTCTGTTTTTCCCAGCCAAAGAGTTTCATGAAGACGTGGGTGACGTAAGTCATCAAATTCACCGGGTCATTCCAGCAGATGACATAGAACGTCGGCGCCAGATCATCGGCTGATTTTGTCTCCTGCTCGATATCTGGCAGCGGAATCGTGACTGGTTCTGAAACCGGCGGCATTATTTGTCGCCAATAATGTGCGCCACCGCCGGGTATTTGACCAGAATTTTTGGCGCTGCCGGTGTACGAAGGACGCATCTCGACACGATTCTTGAAGCCAGCCGTCTGTTGGCCTGAATGCGCCCGGATACGCGCCGGCTTTCTCTTCTGGCCTCCTTCTCCCCTCAACGGGGAGAAGGATCGAGGATGAGGCGTGGTTATATCCACCCCCACCACTTTTCTTGCTTGAGTAAGGACAATGCTAAGATGTGCCCGCAGCAAGTTCAGGGCACCGGCGACCATTTGCCGTCCGGGTCAAACCGGGTCATGGCCCTGGCAATCTGCACGGTCTTTTTGCCCAGATTGCACTGATAGACCTTGCCCTGTTGATTGACGATGAACGTCATCACGCCGGTATTGTCCCATTCTGCCGGCCAGGCGACCAATGCAAACCCGGCAATCATCCGGCCATTGATGATGTAACCGTACTTGCCGCCCGGCGCATGTTTGCCCTGGCAGGTCAGGATTTTAAAATAGTAGCCATGATAAGGCGCCTGTTGATCGCTCAACATTCTCGCGGTGCGGTGATAACCTTCCACGCGCGCCGCCGCCACGAGCGGCCCCAAGGGACTTAACTCCTCACCCGGTTTCGCCGGCCAAAAGAGGCCGTCGTGCGTGCCTGGCGTGCTGTGCAGGAACTGTGCGTAGGCCATCACGCCGTCACCCATCCGGTCCTGGCTGGCGTATTCGCGCTGGGCCTCCACATACGCCCGGCACACATCAATCGCGCCCAGTTCATCCTGCCCGATGCGCCGGTTGAGAATTTCCGCCCGGCCCGCCGCGGTGTCGAAAAACCATTGGCCATTCTGTTGCACCAGCGGAATGGGAAACGGCCAGGCATCCGCGCCGATTTCCAACGTCATGCTGGCATCGGAATTGGTGATCAACTGCGTCTTTTCCGTCAGGCGCCCGACAAACCGTTTGAATTCTTCGGTGGCCTGGACGACATCCGGTGAAATCAATTGATGACCTTCCGGCCCGAAGATGGCATGCAGGGCATTCGTATCATGATTGGTGGCCGCCGCGACCAGGGCGCTGACGGCTGCGTCGGCTGAACTGAAAGACTGCTCACCGGCGGCCGGCGAACGCAACGGCAATGCCAAAATTGCACCGAACAAAAGGCAGCCAAGCAAACGGTGCAACGTGTTCCGGTGTACCCTCGTTCCCTCGTTGCTGGCTCCCAGCGGAATTTGCGAATTTATTTTCATGGGCTTCAAATGGAGGTTGATCAACATAAACATTTAACGCCGTGGCTGTGAACCGTGAGCACCCTCACCGCCACCGCCACCGCCCGACGGGGCCGAATGCGAAACCGGCGCCTCGCGGACGGGTTCGGAACGAGCCGGCTCCGGCCGGGTAATGGTCTGCACGCTCTCCTGGCCGCGGTTGCTGAAAGTTCTCGCGTCGTGCGAACTCTCGCTGCCAATGAAGGCGCCATTGTTGGCTGGCCTGACGTCCGGGGCAGGCCGGTTTGGCGTCTGAAAGGCTCCCGAAGTGTGGACGGCTGCCGGCATCGGCCTGGCTTCCGGCATCGGTCTTGCCGCCGGGCGGGGAGTCACTCCCGGTTTGGACATGTTGATAATCATGTTATTATTGTGCGGTTGCCCGGGGTGCGTCACCGCATTATTCCAGCCCCGGTCGCCCCCGTTGGCCCGGCTCACGTCGCGATGATCCGCCGCGCGCCAAACCGTCCCTTGCCGGGCCATCCAGGCCACCCGTTGGTCAGGCCGCTCGTGCCACCAGTTGGCCGGACGCGGATGGTTGCGGTCCCAAAACATCAGACTGTGATGAGCCCAGTCAAAATCGCAAGCCAGCCACGGTCCAAGCGTGCAGGCCACGCCGAAGCCCAAGCCATAACCGCTTTGAAAATAAACCACGTCCGGTTGATAGACCGGCACATAAATCACGTCCGGATCGGCGGGCAGAATTTCCACGTCCCCATTATCATCCACCACCTGCTGTTGCGGGGTGGATTGCAAGTTGCCAAAATTCTGGGCCGAGAGGCGCAGTCGTTGGATGGATTCCATCACGTCCTGCTGCTGGTTGAGAAATGCCTGCCCCAGGTCCGTGGTCCACGCCAGGTTGTTGTCCAGGTATTGCAGGACGGATGGGTAGCGGGCGAGCGCCTGCACGCTCACGTCCCACGGTTGCTGGTCAATCTGGTTGGGATCGCCGCCGCCGGTAACATAGCGGTCGGCCAGAACAATTTGCGTGGGCAACGTTGCCGCCGGCAGGATTTGCGCCAGCAGCGGATCGGGGTATAACGCAATCGGCCCCAGCAACTGGTCCAGTTGCTGGTCGGAGAGCGGTTGATAAGCCGGCATCGGCGGCGGCACTGCCAGTTGCGCTGACATGGGGAAGGTGGCTGGCCCTCCCAACAAAACCGCCGCACTCAATATCGCAAGCACCAGAGGTTTATTTTTCATAGCGTCATTTGGTTCTGCACGAACCATGCCAGTCCGGCCAAGGGTTGGTCGAGCACCAAAGCATGAAGTTTTGACCACGTTTTCGCGAATTCGATCAAATTCGATGAAATTTATGGCCAACCCAATATGCTCCCCCCAGCAAAGTTCATTGGCACCATAAGATTTCAAAAATGTAACCAAACTGTCATTTGCATCTGGTTGCCCATTCGTTAAGACTACTGCGCTACATGGCGCGTGTTCTTTATAGTTGTTGCGGCGAAGGCCAGGGACACTCGTCGCGTGTTCACACCGTCACCCACGCGCTCGTGCGGCTCGGCCATGAAGTGAAGGTTTTGGCCAGCAACAAGGCCTTTGAGGTCCTGCGCGAACGCCTGCCCGATGTGCGCAAAATCCCCGGCTTTGTTTTTGTGTACCAAAACAACCGGGTCGAACTGCTGGCCAGCTTTCGTGAAAATCTGCCGCTGCTCCGCCAGCGCGGACAAATCATCCGGCAAATCCTGGACCTCATCGAATCCTGGCAGCCCCATCTCGCCATTACCGACTTTGAACCCTTCCTGCCCCGCGCCGCCAAACTTTCCGGCCTGCGCTGCATCAGCCTGGATCATCAGGGGGTGATCCCCTTCGCGCGACCCTCCCTGCCCGTGAGCCAGTGGATTCCTGCGCTGGCCGCGCGCACCGTGGTAGCGCAGACCGGTTATCAGGAGGAAGTCCGGCTGGCCACGTCATTCTTTTATCCGCCCCTGCCTGCCGCCACGAACGTCCGTTTTTTCCCGCCCATCCTGCGCGAGAAAGTGCTGCGCATCACTCCCCGGAACGATAATTACGTGGTCGTTTACCAGACCAGCACCTCGTTCACCCGGCTGCCGGAAATGCTCAAACGGCTGCCCTTCCGCTTCAAGGTCTTTGCCTATGAGCGCGAAGGGGAGGACGGCAACATCAGCTATTTCCCGCGTTCAGACGTGCGGTTTATCGAGGAAGTCGGGGGCGCGTCGTGGGTGCTCACCAATGGCGGCTACACCCTCATGAGCGAGGCGCTTTATCTGGGCAAGCCGGTGTTCTCCCTCCCTGTCGCCTGGCAATTCGAGCAATGGCTCAACGCCCGCTATCTCCAGGACCTGGGCTATGGCGTCATGTGCGACGACCTGCGCCAGTTCGAAGTAAAAATCCAGGATTTCATCGGCCAGATAGACCGCTGCCGCGAACACATTTCCCGCCAGAATTTTTTCGGGAACGAACCGGCCCTCGCGTGCATTAGGGAATTCCTGCCGGCACAGGCGCCAGTCCTGGCCTCCGGCGCCCCCGTCGTCCAACGTGATGCCGCCTCGGATATTAAAAGCGGTGGTCGGTGATGGATTGAGCCATCGAAGGCAAAGGCCTGTCATCTATCGGCCACAGTTAGAGCAATTTAACTAAAACTGTAAGGTTCCTCGCTGTTTTCAGTGGAATAGAAATCATTGCGTTCAACGATAGGACACTCCGAGTCGGCTTCAATCTTGTAGGCGACGACGTGAGGAGTCGTGCCGCGTTCAACGACATGCCAAACAGAGTCTGGTTCAATCCTGAAGGGATTGCATCATTCAGCCCAGGTTGGCCCGACACGGGGAGGGCCTGCCTTGGGTCAGCGGCGGCAGGCATCTCAACCCTGAAGAGGGTTGTATAACCTGTAGCATTGGTGTCGCTTGCAACCAGCGTGGGTAGGGCGCATCGCTCCGCGCGCGCCGTGCCTGAAACTGAAGCCAGCTGGACGTCAAAAAAAACGCCCTTTTGCCATATCAACGCAGCCGCAAATTTAATTGGCATTTCCCAATCTCATACCGATGTGTATTCAAAGCGCAACCAATGGATAGTGAGTTAACGCCTCCAGTGCGGCCTATCTCGGTGGCAAGGTTGGTTGCGTGCGTCCGGGCAGAGCGGCGCAGGCCGCCGCATTCCACGACGCTTCGCACTCACTGAGTTGCCGTCATTCGCGCCAGCGTCTTGGAGTGCGTCCAGCCCCCTGGCGCTTTTCTCCCACCAATTTACATCCAATTCCCCTGTCAGCATCGCGCTGCGGTGAATGCGTTTTGAAAGCAAATCAGCATCAGCCACCCTATCCCCAAGGATGTAATTGACCGGCGCCCAGCGGAGCGCCAAATCCATCCAGCGTAGAACCAGCATTTTCAAAAACTTTGCGTCTTTGAGCCTTTGCGTTGAAAAATTCCTACACGGTTGCCGGTGAACGGCACCGGGGTATGGCGGACTTTGAGATTTTCCTCCGTTGAAAATCTTTGACAGAAATTCGCAAGTGCGCTCTCATAGACGCATGATAGCAATCGGACTGCAAAAGTCACTTGTGCATGGCTCCATATGCGGCCGGTCGTATATCAATAGTTAGGCGGCATTGCGTATTTTATGGCATATGATGATAAATGGGTGGGCTTGCTTGCAATTTTGTGTGGCGTTCACATTGTGGTTGCGCTTGTGCTTGCGTCGCCTTTCCTATTTTTTGGGCGCAAGCGTGTGAAGTGGAAGCTAGTGGATTGTTTGGGGTTAGTCTGCCCCATTGGATTTTGGTTCGTCTTGACGTTGCTAAAGCCTGTTGCCAAAAACGACCTCGATTCCATTTTTGAGCCATTTATGATCAGTGTTGCAGTTGCAATGGCTGCACTAGCGCGCGTGGTGGTTGGTCGCAAGGTTCCAGAGAACACGGTCTCGATTTTTCTGACAGGACTGTTGTGTGTAGCTGCTGTCATTATCTATTTTTGTGATCCCACCACGCATGATTCTATGTGAACATGAACCAACCGCCTAACCTTTCGCCCGGGCAGACCGCCGTTATCGTTTCAGTCCGCTGTCGCGGTTGATGTCCCTGATCGCTGCTGCTCGGCTCCAGTTTCGTTAGGTATGATCTACGTTTATGCTGATTTCATCCATACGAGTGAGGATCGCCTTGGCGATACTGGCCTTGTTTGCTGTCGTCGTCGGAGTCTGTGTTACACAGATTTACGTTGTCGAGCTGGAGAGTTCGGCATTTGAGGGACGTCATCTTGGAGTTCGTCAGTCACGAAGCGGCGACCTTGCATTGGTTTGCAAGCATTACTCCATTGGTTCTTTCCGTGCCGGTGATTTGGCATTACTTGAGTTTCAGCACACAAACGGTCCTGAACATTTAGTCAGAGTTATCCAGCAACCGCCCGATCCTCGCACGGGCCAGTTTTCATGGATTGAGTTTTATCCAGAAAGTGTAAGCAACCCCACGCAAACTGAAGGGCCAGTTTCGACTAACGCAATTCGTGGACGAGCTCTTGGAATCATCAGAATACCTTGGAGCTGGTTTCAATGAAGCCCAACCCATGTTCACAGGAGCCTTTGCCGATTGAGCGGCTCCATCCGCTGTCGCGGCGTCAGGCCGAGCCAGCGAATGACGCGCAGAAAACGGAAGCAATCGGAAATTTCGGACGCAATAGCAAGTAATCTCAACACCACTTCTTCTTCGAGTTGCATACGCCCAATTGATCCAGGCTGCGAGTTAACAGATTTTACAAGGAATCACAGCATCTTCATCAAATGAATAAACTGCGCACAACCGATGATAGCCGTCTGCAATCACAATTTCTTCCTTGGTGGTATTTCGAATCAGAAGCAGCGGCGATATTTTTTGTCCTGCCTCAATTTTCTGGTGGTCCTTTTTGACGTGGCTGTTGCTGACTGCAAGCAAAGGCAATCTCGCCGCCCGGAAAATGTCTTTGGATTTGAACTCCGACATCTTCGCGCGCTTCAATTCTTTCACCCGGGCCTTGGCGGTCTTCTTATTACAAAGCAGGCTGAGGTAGGATAGGGCTGAGGCGTAGTCCTGTTCTTCCGGCTTGTTTAGCCACTTGATTTTGGATTTCGCTGTCATTTTGGTCTGGGCTCAACATATGCAAAACGGAGGCTTAAATCAAATCTCCCCCGTCTTGTTCCACCACGGTTCAAAATCATGGTTGTCCAAAGCCCAATGGTTTAATGGCGTATTCGTTGGCCATTGCCTGGCTTCGGGTTACACCCCATGGCGAAGGGAAGCAGGACCGTGTAACGTGGCTCCCATGTTGGGATCAACACAACAAGTTGTAAAAATAACAGCTTAAACAAAACAAACTGAAAATACACTTATGTTTAGAATTTTGAGGGCTTTTATCAATATCGTCGTGGGCGTTATCGAACTCCTTTTGACTTTCAGATTGATATTTGAGTTTTTGGTGGTTAATACCGGCACGCCGTTCGTTGCCTGGCTTTATGGTGTCACGGCGCCGCTGGTGGCGCCATTCTCCAAAATTCTTCCGAACTGGAAATTTTCAGGTTTCGTGGTTGATTTTGCCACGATTGCCGCGATTATCGTGTTTGGCATCGCCGGATCCTTGCTTCTGATGTTTTTCCCCTATCCTCGTACCGTGGCTGTAGTACGTGAGGTGCCCGCCAATGACTAGAAAAATTGTTGCGTGATTTGAAATTTGTCCCGCGCTCCCAATTCTGGCGTGCTTTGGTGTGGCTGGTCTGGAGGCATCTCGATTTGGTAACCACTCAAACCAATTTACTCCCACACCAGCCAGTATAATATCGGCCTGTTTCACATTCCCTGAAGGAGTCAGCGCAATGCAAAGGTTTTTAATCACCCGCCAAATGCAGCGCTCCAAAAACTTTCAGCAGCAGAATGTGATTATCGTCTGAAAGAGCGCGTTCACCCGTCAGGCAGATTAAACTGTGGCGGCTGCCCGCACTATGGGCGCGACCCGGGTGCCGAGGTGTTCAATGGCACGCATGAGCTTTGCATGAGGCAAAGCCGCCACATCCATCTGGAAGGTGATTCGGGAAATCCCGCCCAGAGCCTCACTGTGTGCCAGGATTTTTTCCGCGACCTCCTCAGGATTCCCCACCAGCAAGGCTCCGTGAGGCCCAAGCAGAGCATTGAATTGAGCACGGGTGACGGCTGGCCAGCCACGTTCCTTTCCAATTTCAGTGAACGCTCTGGCGTAACCGGGGAAAAAGTCTTCCACGGCCTCTTCCGTCGTTTCAGCAACGTATCCCAGGGCGTGGACTCCTACCTTGAGTTGTTCCGGAGCGTGTCCTGCTCGACGCCCCATCTCTCGATAAAGGTCAACGAGTGGACGAAAACGTCGGGTTTCCCCGCCGATGATGGCGACCATCAACGGGAGGCCCAAGGCCCCTGCACGGGCGAAAGATTCGGGACTCCCCCCAACTCCCAACCAGATTGGCAATGGATTCTGCAACGGTCGCGGATAAACCCCTTGACCCGTGAGCGGGGCACGATGCCGGCCAGTCCAATGAACTTCTTCATGTTCACGGATGTTGAGCAGCAAATCGAGCTTCTCCGCAAACAGCGAATCGTAATCCTTAAGCTCCAGGCCAAACAAAGGAAATGATTCGATAAAAGAACCGCGACCGACGACCATTTCAGCCCGGCCTTGCGAGAGCAAATCCAGCGTGGCGAACTGTTGGAACACACGCACCGGGTCCGCTGCGCTCAATACCGTCACCGCGCTCATGAGCCGAATGCGACTCGTTCTAGCAGCCGCCGCAGCGAGGATTACGGGTGGAGCAGAATCAAGAAATTCGCGTCGGTGATGTTCCCCAATTCCAAACACGTCCAGACCAACCTGCTCAGCCTGCACGATCCGGTCCACCAAATGGCGCAACGCAACCGACGAGTCGCCCGCGACGCCGTCCGCACCTTTGGCAAAGGCGGTGGCAAAACTGTCAATCCCGACCTGCATCTTTTGAATGCTCTGATCCGGCTCTGCTTTGCCTGGCTCCAATTTGGAGGCGTCGTTGCTGTTTTGTAAATTCGTCATGCCCAGAACATGCCATATCCCAAGTGAAGTTGGTAAATACCGTGTTTATTGCCTGAGCAAAGCCAAAAGTTATGCTGCAGGCCTTGGTCAACTCGTTCTGGTCAATTCAGCGGCTTCGGTCTTGATTAAAGAATGGATTTAACAACCGCTTGATGGAGCAGGTTTTTCACTTCCATTCGCTCCGGTATGACGCCCGTTTTCACAAGGGTTTTCAGGAGGGTGTTAAGCCATTCGCGCGACACCTCAATTGTGCCAGGCTCGAACTGTGGATTTTTATCCTCGCCTTCAATGAACCTATAGTTGGACAGCGTAATCCGAACGCCCTCTTTTTCTCCCTTCAAATCCAAATCCGCATTAATCGTCTTGTTGGCTTTATCAATTTCAAGCCTGGTCATCTTGCCATACTTCTTTAGAAGACTGCGGTTGATTTCCGCCCTGACTTTTTCGATTTGTGCCCGCCTCGGCAGCATTCTGAAAAAAACTATTTTAAACGTGTCTGCCAAACCGCTGCCGGCGTTGAAAAAATCGCTTAATTGCATGGGTTTCAATATGAGTCCGGTGACGTCTTGCAGCAAGCTTTCTGGGGTGAAGACCCCATGATAATCCTGCTGCCGTCGCACCTCGGTCTGTGACGGAAAAGCTCGGCTGCTTTGAGGCTGTTTACCACGCAGCGATACGGGGTAAAGATTTGAGACTTCGCGCCGAGATCATGGTTTCCCAATAAAACCAGGATTGTTTTTAGCTTTACACGCCGCCACTGATGAAGGATAACATAAAATTATAGATTACATTACAAACAAACCCTTCGAAGGTTCCCTTGATATGAAAAAGGCCATGCATCTATGTTGCCGGGTTTGCCCGGCTTTGAACGGGATTCTATTTTCGGCGCTCCTGTTCCTGCTCGCCGGGCCGCCGGTGTCTGCCCAGATCGTTACCTTTCCCGATCCGAACTTGGAATCCGCCGTCAGGAACGCGCTTCAGATCCCGGCCCCCACCCCCATCAGCCAGGCCGACATGCTGACGTTGACCAACCTGCCTGCCTCCAATAACGGCATCCAGGATTTGACCGGCTTGGGCGCGGCGAGCAACCTGCTGACGTTGGACATCAGCTTCAACCAGTTGACCAATCTCTCGCCCATTACCGGATTGCAAAATCTGGCGCAATTGCACGCGGGCTGGAATCCATTGACGGACTGCTCGCCCCTGGCGGCTCTGACGAACCTGACTTTTCTCGACATGAACAGCGCCCAGTTGACCAACCTCTCCCCGCTGGGCGGGCTGCACAATTTGGTTCAATTGGTCGTTCCGTGGAATCATGTGCTGGATGCCAGTCCGGTGGCTGGTTTGACCAATCTTTACTGGCTCGACATTGGCGGCAATCGCGACGCTTCCAACGATTCCATCACGAACATCACGGTGCTGGGGGAATTAAAGCATCTTCAGTGGTTGAGTCTCTATTATTTGAGCGTCACCAATCTTTCGCCGCTGGCGGGATTGACATCGCTCACCAACCTCGACGTCAGTTGGAACTTTAACCCGACGAATTTTGGCGCCCTGAACGGCCTCAGCAACCTGACCCTGCTGCATGTCACCGAGGACAACGTCAGCAACATTCTTTTCGTCTCGAACCTGCCAAAGCTGCAAGATCTGGATTTCGGCTACAATAATGTAGCGGACCTTTCACCGGTGCTCGGCCGAAATCTCACCTCGTTGATGGTCTATTACAACAGTCCGCTCACCAACGTCCAGCTCGTCGCGGGTTTTCCGCAACTCGCGCATTTGAGCGTCGGCGGCGACAATTTGACCAACGTGTCGTTTGTCAGCTCGCTGACCAACCTGCAGGAATTGTGGCTAAATGGGGATCCCAACGTCGCCGACATCACCCCGGTTCTCGGCCTTACCAATCTCTGGCATCTGGACGTGGATGGCGATGAGTTCACCAATCTCGCCGACCTGGCCACCTTGGTCAATCTCACGGACCTGGAGATGAACACGATGGTGACGCCGCCGGACATTTCGTTCTTGAGCCAGATGGTAAATTTAAATTCGCTCGACCTGGGTAACGACCAGGTTGGCAACCTCACCGCCCTCACCAACCTCACACAGATGGGCAATCTGTATCTCAACAACGATTTTCTGACGGACATCAGCCCCCTCCTGTTCCTCCCCAACTTGTACTATGTGGACCTCGAACAGAATATCCTGGACACCAACAGCCCTTCCGCCGCCTACAATGTCATCACCAATCTTCAAAGCAACTATGTGAACGTGGACTACGCCCCGCAAAACATCTCGCCGACACTCATCATTTATGACTCGCCAGCGGACGATTGCATACCGGTTGGCGACCTGGCCTACTTTGCCTGCGCCGCCGGCACAACCTCCGGGAATGGCGTCACCTGCCAGTGGCAGTTCAACGGCACGGATCTCGCCGGACAGACCAACAATACGCTGATGTTGTTCGGCGCTGGCACCAACCTCGCCGGGATCTACCGCGCGATTTTGTCCGATGGCAACGGCTTTGCCGCCACCACCGCCGCCCACCTCTATGTCGGTGACACCAATTGCGGCCAAACCGTGACGATTGTGCAGCCGCCCCTGAACACCGTCGCCGCCCCGGGCGAGAGTCCCGAATTCACCGTCGTTGCCACCACCACGCTTACGAATCTGTATTATCAATGGATCTTCGATGGCACCAACCTGCTTGACGAAACCAACGACCTGCTCGTCCTGACCAACGTGGACTTCCCGGCCGCCGGCATTTACCAGGTGTTGGTCTGGGATGACAACAGCAATCAAGTCATCAGCGCCCCGGCGCAACTCAAGGTCGTGGACATTGTTGAGTTCACCGATCCGGCCTTGAGCAACCTCGTCGCGGCCGCCCTCGGCTCCCCTGCCGGTGCCCCGATGCATCTGACCGACCTGGACTCTCTCACCCAACTCTACGCCGACGGCCAAAACATCACCAACCTTGCCGGCCTGGATTGTGCGCGCTATTTGAATACCTTGGACTTGGCCAATAATCCAATCGGTGATGCCAGCGCGCTCGGCTGGGATTATTCGCTGGAAAACCTTTATCTCTACAACTGCGGTCTGCAGGACGCCTCATTTATCTCCAGCCTGACGAATCTGTCCAGCTTGGATTTGGGCAACAACGACATTCACAGCGTCCCCGATATGCAGGCCCTGGCCGCAAACCTGGGCTCGCTGCAGCTTAACTATGACGGCCCGCTGATTTACTCCGAACGCCTCGCCTGCCTCACCAACCTCTACAACCTCGGCGTCCACGACGATGGTCTGGCCGACATCGCCTTCACCGCCGGGATGACTCAGTTGGAATCGCTCGACGCCGGCGGTGACTACCTCAACGATCCCAACCTGAACTACATCAGCGATATTTCGCCGTTGACCGGCAAGACCCTGTTAAGCTGGTTGTCGCTCTCCTTCAATCAGGTCACCAATCTTCCGATTATTGCCCCATTTACCGGCCTCTATGACCTCTACTTGAGCAGCAATCATTTCGGCAACATCAGCTTCATCACCAACCTGCCCAACCTGCAGCAATTGTCCGTTAACGACAGCACGGTCACCAACCTGGCAGCGCTCACCAATCACACGATGCTGACCTATCTGGACGTGAGCTACACCGCCGCCTCCGACCTTTCCCCGGTGAGCGGCCTCATCAATCTCAACACCTTGTATGCCGGCGGCAACCATGTGGGCACCGCCGCCTTCGTCGCCAGTTTGGTGAATCTCAACCTGCTCGGCCTCGACACCGATGACCTCACGAACCTTTCGCCGTTGACCGCCCTGGGCCAGCTCACGTATCTGGATCTGGAAAACAACTTTCTCACCAACGCCACCGCGCTCGCGCCGAAAACGAGTCTGGTCAATCTGTATCTTTCCGGAAATCAAATTCACGATCTGACACCGTTAAGCGGACTCGTCGGCCTGCAATGGCTGAGCCTGAATGCCAATGGATTGACCAATGTCTCCCCGCTCGCCAGTCTGACCGGGCTGCAATGGCTGGTGCTCCAAAGCAACTCCGTCCAGGACGTGACCGCGCTCGCCGGCCTGACCAACCTGCAATACGATCTCGACCTCTCGGTGAACCTGCTCACCAACGTCGCGCCCCTGACCAATCTGCACAAGCTGGGTTACGTGTCTCTGTGGCAGAACCGGCTCACCACACTGCCGTCGCTTGTCGGACTGTCCAATGTCACCTCGCTCGATTTTCACGCCAACCAGCTCACCAATGCCACCGGCATCTCCGGCATGACCCTGCTCACCTGGCTGAGCTTGAACCAGAACGATTTCACCACCGCCCCCACCCTGACCGGACTGCCAAATTTGAACTCGCTCGACCTGGGCAACAACCAGCTTACGGATGTCTCGCCCCTTGCCGGATTGACCACCCTGAACTGGCTGTATCTGGGAAACAATGACCTCGGCGTCATCCATCCGCTGACCGGTCTCACGAAGCTTTATTACGTTGATCTCACTTACAACTGGCTGGACACCAATGCCACCTCCGCGGCCATGGCGGACATTGGTGTCATGCAAGGCCAGGGTACCTATGTGAACTATGTGCCACAGAACAGCCTCCTGCTCTCCGCACCGGTCATGAGCGCGCCAAAACATTTCCAGTTCACGATCTACAGCCCGGTTGATGACGTGCTGCAAATCTCGCGGTCCAGCGACTTGAGCTCATGGACCTCCCTGGGAACCTTTACCAACACCGGCGGCACCAACGTTTTCATTGACACCAATGCCACTGGCGCAAACTTCTTCTACCGCGCGCAACCATAAACTCCCAGGTCGCCAACCGGACACCTGCCCGCCTTGATCCGCGACCGGGAATCGAGCAAATGACGCGCAGTCTTTCCCGCGAATATTGATGAACTTGAGGGTTGGCGATGAGGTGGTGAGAGGGTGGAAAGAGCTGGTTTTGGCGGATGTTAAAATCAAGTCCAAGGAGTCCGGTATAGAAAGTTGGGATGTCAAGCAGGTCGAAAAACTGTGGCCGAAAAACGGGAACCCCAACTGGTGTTCCGGGAAATTGAGAGAACCGCTATTCTTCGAGCCATGACATGTGTTGTCACCCACGATCAATACGATGCAGATGGAAGGGCAGATCCATTTCGATGCGCGTGGAAACCAATTTGATCGCAACCCGTTACGCACTTGACAAAACATCATTTAATTCGTTTCGTGCCGTTCTGTGAGACGCTTTTTAAGGCGAGCCAGCGAGTTTGCTCAGTGGGGCGCCAGATTACCGGCGCTTTGCACAGTCCTTTTCCTTTCGCATTCGACACCCGCCCGGGCCGCGGATGTCACCTCCGTTTTCGTGCCGCCGTCTGCGCCCATTCTCGCCGGCTCGCAAGCCGGCCTCTGGCTCTACAGCCTGAACAATTCGTCACAAAAGGTTGTGCAAACTTTCAAGACCAGCTTGATTTGTACGCTGATTTCAGGAAGCAGCTCGTCAAATATCGTCCTGGCGTTGAATCCCGACACGAACGGGATGACGGCCCTGATTCCGCCGGGCGGCTTCATCAAACAGGAATACCTGTTTACCGTTCCTTCGACCTTCAGTGGCCGGGTCAGGGCGGAAATCAGCGAATACAACCAGGTCGTCCAGCTTGAGGTAAGCGCTGCCGGCCCGGTTGCTCCCCGCAGCACTGAGACTGCCCAGGCTGCGAAAGGAGTCTCAATTACTGAAAAAAAGACCACCACCCTCACGCAAGTCATCAGCAATAATATTTTCAACGCACTGTCATTTTACGAGCCGACCTATTTTATTTTGGGATCATATCCCGCAGCCGAGTTCCAGTTCAGCATCAAATACAAGGTCCTGAATTACGAAGGTCCCCGCAACCCGTTCGCCCACCTTTATTTTGCCTACACCCAAACTTCGTTTTGGGATCTCATCTCCCCGGATCCCTCCTTCTACGATACCAGCTATAAACCATCCGTGTTCTTGCTTTATCCAGACGTGCTTGACCAAAAGATTGGAGAAAAATTCCACCTGGACCTGCAAGGGGGCACCGAGCACGAATCCAACGGGCGGGGTGGCACCGGGGAACGCAGCCTCTACACCGTTTATCTGCAACCCACCGCCACCTTTGACCTGCCCTTAAATCTGAAGCTCGCCCTCCAACCGCGCATCCGGGATTATTATTGGGTGGGGCACAACAACCCGGACATTGCCGATTATCGCGGCTATGCTGATCTGCTCGGCTCCTTGACGTGGAAAGATCCTCAAAGTGACGAAAAAATCCAATTTGCAACCAAATTTCGGATCGGCGATGAAGGCTCACACCCAGGCTTGCAATTCGACCTCCGGTTCAACCTGGCTTTCGTGTCGTTATTGAGCAATTTCAATCCCACCATTCAGGTTCAATATTTTACGGGTTACGGCCAGACCTTGCGGCAATACAACCAAACAAGCCATGCCATTCGTGCCGGGCTTTGCCTCACCTATTGAATGCCCCATCTGGAGAGGCCCGCCCGGAAGCGCCGTTGGGCATGGTTAAAAGTGGTGGTAGGTGATGGATTCGAACCATCGAAGGCAAAGCCAGCAGATTTACAGTCTGCCCCCGTTGGCCACTTGGGTAACCTACCAAAGCCGTTAAAAATAAAGCAGTTATGAGCTTGTCGGCTTCTGCCTTTTTTGCATTGTGTCCGTCTATATCCCGCAAAAAATGGCACCACCGAAAACCCGGCTGCGATGGCTCGAAAAAAAAGCGCCCTTCGCCTGTCCAAAGACGGCAAATGGCGGTCTTACTCACGCGTCCCGCACCCGCTACAATATGTGAGCAGCGGGACATATTTTGCAAGAATCAAAATCCGAGGCAAGATTATTCGTTTGAAAACAGTAGTTTGGTCGGATGTTAGCGCCGGTTTGAAAGTGGGGTAAATCCGCCGATTTGAAAATGCGGTGGCTTGGACCGGATGCGGGCACGAAAAAGGCGGCTGATCCCACGGTTTGGAGACCCGCCGCCGATATAGTTG
>Ga0181520_10005536_pt1 | contig 20034 bp, 22 predicted proteins | sample PEATcosm2014_Bin_29_FD_132451 | JGI IMG/M metagenome (GOLD analysis project Ga0181520, IMG submission 132451) | Peatland microbial communities from MTU Mesocosm Facility, Houghton, MI, USA - PEATcosm2014_Bin02_30_metaG | ecosystem: Environmental > Terrestrial > Soil > Wetlands > Peat | place... | reverse complement strand
TGCATCGGGTAGTGGAACAACCTGTTCCTCATCCAGTCCTTGCACGCTCGATTATGCTTTCAACACAAAAGCCAAGGCGGGCAGTGTTATTCAAGCGGCACCGGGAACCTACAACTACGGTTCTGGCGGCTATGTGACTCTCAACGCTTCCGGTACTAGCGGAAGTCCCATCGTTGTCTACTGTGCGACGCGCGGCGCTTGCGTGATTGAGAGCTCCACAGCGAATAATAGCGGTGCAGGAGCCATACTAGAGATGACGGGGGCATATCAAGGCGTCTATGGCTTCACCTTTACCAGCACACAGACCAGCGGTGTAAATGTTAATCAGGCTATCTTTATGACCGGACATGATTACACATTTGCAGAAAACACAATTTACAACATTAATCCGGACTGCTCCTCGAATGGCGGCGGCGGTATTCAGGTCGCGAATGGTGTATATAACTACACCATCGATGCCAACCTGATCTATAACATTGGCAACGGCAATTCCGCTTGTGCTGGAACCTCCGTTGTGCAGGTGGATGGTATTTTAGCTGAGAGTACAGGCGCGGGCGCGGTCATCACCAACAACATCGTGTGGGGCGTTTACGGTGGTTGGGGAATCATGTTCGGCAACTCCAGCGGCGACACCGCTCCGGGAACCATCGCCAACAACCTAGTGTTTAATAATGCCAACGGCGGCATTGGAATGGTGAATGGCACCGAAGGCTCAACGGTGGTAAACAACATCACGGTTGATAACAAAAATAATGCCGGCAACGGTGGCTGCGGTATCTGGACAACATACGCAGATCTAACCGGGACTCAATTCTTAAACAACGACGACTACGGAAATGCAGATACGGGTGGTTGTTCTGCTAGTTCAAGCGGGGCTATGAGCGCCAACCCAACATCAACGTTTGTAAATTGGCAGGTAAATGGCTCCGGTGACTACGTGGAAGCCAGTGGCTCTCCAACCGTTGACACAGGTACCGCTACTGGTGCTCCGAATCATGACTTCGCGGGGAACCCACGTCCTGCGGGCGCGGGATATGACATCGGCCCTTACGAGTACCAGTGAGTCATAGCCCTGGGGCACCCACACAGCCCACCCCAGGGATGACTTATTTCGAACTTGATCTGACTACTCCAGCGGGCGAGAAGCAATTCTCGCCCGTTCTGTTGCGGCCCGGACCGCGGTCACTACCTGGTGTTGATCGCGTTCGTTCAGGTAGGGGTGCATGGGGAGACTCACCACGTGATCTGCGGCAGATTCCGCCAGCGGAAAGCTGCCACGTCCCAAACCCGGTTTAGCAAAGGCTGGTTGCAAGTGCAAAGGAACCGGGTAATGAACAGCAGTGGGAATTCCGTCTTCATTCAGGCGGTCCTGCAACGCTTGCCGGTTATCCACCTGAATCGTGTACTGCGCGAAAACCGAAGTGTTGTGAGCTTCGATGTAAGGCGTCGTTACCACATCCTCTAACTGCTCGCTATAGGCAGCGCCTAACTGGGAGCGGAGCTGTACCTCGGTATCGAAGGCCTCCAGTTTGGCTAGCAAAATCGCCGCCTGCAGCGTGTCGATGCGGCCATTGATGCCGACCAACGGATGATGATACCGGCGATCCTGGCCATGCACGCGAATCTGTTTCATTCGGGTAGCCAGAACTTCGTCGTTGCTGAAGCACGCACCTCCATCGCCGTAGCAACCCAGCGGCTTTGACGGAAAGAAGCTGGTGCAGCCGATCGTCGAAAGGTTGCAGGATTGCCGCCCTTTGTAGGTCGCTCCGAAGCTCTGAGCGCCATCTTCAATTACCGCGATGCCGTGTTCGGCGGCAATCGCGTTAATCGCATCCATATCCGCACACTGACCGTAGAGTGACACCGCAACTACGGCTTTGGTGCGCGGCGTGATTGCCGCGTCCAGCAGCGCCGGGTCCAGGTTGTAGGTGCGCAGGTCGATGTCCACGAATACTGGCTTGGCGCCCAGCAGTGCAATGGTTTCAACGGTGGCAACGAAGGTAAACGGAGTCGTCACAACCTCGTCGCCTTGGCCCACACCGAGGGCCATCAGCGCAATCAACAGGGCATCCGTCCCGCTGGAACACGCAACGCAGTGGTGGGAGCCAGTACGCGTAGCCAGGCGCTGCTCCAGTTCCGCCACTTCGGGGCCCAGGATGAAATGTCCGTGCCCAAGCACCGCGCGAATTCGCGCGTCAATACTGTCCTGCAGAAGCGCGTATTGCGCCTTCAGGTCGATGAATTCCACGTCAGCTCTCGCTTTCTAGTCACACAGGTCGCCCAAAAGCTCTTGAATGGGACGTGCTTCAGGAGCTCAGGAATCGAATTCGTGACCATGATTGTACGATTCTCATACAATCCAGCTTGGTTGCTTCTATTCTGATTGAATCGGGAATAGAGATAAGCGCAACAGCTTCGAAGCACGTTCTCCCCATCCGGATGAATGGCGCAGTACTTGGTTAACGCCCCGCCTTCACCGCCGCCGCCAATTCGTTTAGCAGATCGGAAGTTTCATCCCAACCGATACAGGCGTCGGTGATGCTCTGGCCGTAAGTCAGAGCCTTGCCTGCCACCAGCGGCTGCGAGCCCGCTACCAAATTGCTTTCGATCATCAGTCCAATAATGCGGCTGCCGCCTTGGGCAATTTGCGCGGCGACATCGCGGCACACCACGGATTGCCTGTTGTGGTCCTTCTGGCAGTTCGCGTGACTGCAATCGATCATCACCTGCGGCTTTAGCTTGAATTTCTCCAACTTGGCGCAAACTTCTGAAACGGCTTCGGCGGTGTAGTTCACCGACTTGCGGCCGCCTCGCAGAATGACGTGCGTATCCGGATTGCCGTTGGTCACAAAAATTGCCGACTGCCCGTACTTGGAATGCCCCAGAAAGGTATGGGTGTGGGCGGCAGAGAGCATAGCTTCAATTGCGATTTGCACATCCCCTGAGGTCGCATTCTTGAAGCCTACCGGGCAGGAGAGGCCGGAGACCAACTGGCGATGAATCTGGCTCTCCGTGGTGCGTGCGCCGATTGCTCCCCAGCTCACCAGGGCAGCAACGTACTGCGGTGAAATCATGTCGAGAAATTCGGTTCCGGCGGGCATGCCCATCTCGGCAAGGTCCAGCAGAAGGTGGCGCGCCAGACGCAGGCCATCGTTGATCTTATAAGACTGGTCGAGGTAGGGATCGTTGATCAGGCCCTTCCATCCAATGGTGGTGCGCGGCTTTTCAAAATACACGCGCATCACAACAATCAGCTCACTGGAGAGCGCGGCACCGGTCTCCTTGAGCCGGTTGGCATAGTCGCGCGCTGCCTTCGTATCATGAATGGAGCAGGGCCCCACCACGACGATGAGGCGCTTGTCACGGCCCGCAAGGACATTGCAAATTGCGTTGCGGGTCTGAAAGACGGTCGCCGAGGCAGCATCGGTCATCGGCATTTCCTCCTCAAGAAAAACGGGAGGAAGAACTACTTTCGTCCATTTGATTCTCAGGTCGTCGGTTGCGTAGAACATAAACAATTGTCGATACACACATCGCGCCGCGTAGAACACGCGCCCACTGCGATGCTCACCTTCCTCCGGCCGCCCGGCCGGGAATCCACATTCTGCAGGATGTACGAGCGTAAAACGGATTCGGCCTTCTCTGCAAGCATCGCGAACGGAACGCCGCAACGATTGACCGGAGGGTAAATCTTTCCGAAGGAGAATTTACTGGTTGGGCAATGGTTGCGGGGGGAGCAGAACGATTGCTTATAAAGGAACCAGCTTTATGCTAAACCGTTGCAGAATAGTCAATGGTGGAACACTCAACAGCGACCGCTCCTCACCATGCACGCGGTCGCCGATGCAAGAACCACCCGGCCCGCGCCTCCAAATATTTATTTGGCCCGCTATCCTCCCGGTTGTGACTTTAGTCGCAGGCGCTCTGTGGGTGGTCTGGTAGATTCGATCTCGTACTCCAAATAAAGGAGCTTTACATGTTCTGTTACCAGTGTGAACAAACCGCTAAAGGCCAGGGATGCACGCAAATCGGCGTCTGCGGCAAAGATGACAATACCGCAACCTTGCAGGATCTTCTGGTACACGCCCTCAAAGGGGTTTCCATGTATGCGCACCGCGCGGCCTTGCTTGGTGTGCGCGACGCCTCCATCGACGAATTCGTCGTCGAAGCACTCTTCGCCACGCTTACGAATGTGAATTTCGATCCGGTCAGGGTTGCCGCCCTGGTAGAAAAGACCGCGAAGGTTCGCGACCGTGCGCGTGAGCTGTATCTGGGCGCTACGGCCGCCAAGGGTCTTACCCCCGAGGAATTCAATGGAACCAGTAAGTTCATCCCTGAGACAAGCGTTGACGGTCTGATCGCGCAGGGAAAAGTCTATGGTATTCCCGATGCAAAGCTGAAAAACGGCAACGAAGTTGCCAACCTGCAGGAATTGATCACGTACGGCCTCAAGGGAGTGGCGGCCTACGCCGATCACGCGCGCCAACTTGGCGGAAGCGATGCCCACATCCATGCCACGATTCATGAAGTTCTGGATTTCCTCACCAAGTCCGCGCCCACGCTGGATGAGCTGCTGGGTTACGCGCTCAAGGTTGGCGAACTGAACATGCGCGTGATGGAACTGTTGGACAAGGTCAATACCGGCGCGTACGGAAATCCCACGCCCACTCCGGTTCGCATCCACCCGGTCGCCGGTAAGGCGATCCTGGTTAGCGGTCACGATCTTGCCGATCTGGGGGCGCTACTGGAGCAGACCAAGGATAGCGGCATCCAGGTTTACACCCACGGGGAGATGCTGCCCGCGCACGGCTATCCGAAGCTCAAGGCATACAAGCATCTGGCCGGAAACTACGGTGGTGCGTGGCAGGATCAGGCGAAAGAGTTTGCCGCGTTCCCCGGCTCTATTCTGATGACCTCCAACTGCATTCAGCAGCCGAAGAACAGCTATGGCGACCGCATCTTTACCTCTGGTGCAACGGCTTGGCCGGGCTTACAGCACGTGACCCGCAAGGACTTCTCATCGGTGATCAAGGCGGCCCTGGCCGCACCGGGCTTCGCCGAGAACGGGCCCGACGACACCATTCTTACCGGCTTCGGCCACCATGCCGTACTGTCTGTGGCAGGCGCGGTTGTGGATGCGGTGAAGGCAGGAAAAATCCGCCACTTCTTCCTCATTGGCGGATGCGACGGCGCACGCCCCGGCCGCGACTACTACACAGAGCTCGCTGAATCTGTCCCCAAAGACTGTGTGATTCTTACCCTGGCCTGCGGCAAGTATCGCTTCAACAAGCTGCAGTTCGGCGATATCGGAGGCATTCCCCGCCTGCTTGATATTGGGCAGTGCAACGACGCGTACTCGGCCATCCAAATTGCGGTGGCGCTTGCCGGAGCTTTCAACTGCGGCGTCAACGACCTGCCCCTCTCGATGGTTCTCTCCTGGTACGAACAGAAGGCGGTAGCGATTCTGCTGACCCTGCTGCACCTTGGGATCAAGAACATTCGCATTGGTCCGTCGCTGCCTGCATTCATCACGCCCACGGTTCTCGGCTTGTTGCAGAAAAATTACAACTTGATGGCAATCACGACACCTGCGGAAGATCTGGCCGCGATTTTGAAATAGAATTTAGGAGTTAGCCTGATCTGCTAACGTCAACACTCAAAAGCCTCAGGGATATCGAATCCTGGGGCTCTTTTTGTGGCTCGGAGTCGTGCGAGCTATGGCAACAGGGCTTTCCACTCAGAACCCTGCTTCCGGGGGATAGTGCGTGCCTAGGCAATTTTGCGACAGTTATTGTCAGTCTTGCCGAACTGCTTTCTTCGCGATCCATACGATGATAGCGGTCAACGCCACGACGGCAAATGCAACGTACGCCACGTATCCCTGCCACCCGCCTGCCGCAATCTGTACCGCGTGGATGACAAGAATGAAAACGATCAGTCAGACGAAGCTCTTTGGACGGCTCAGGTGGCGGTACAAAGCAACGTTCATTAGTGCGATTGCGCAACCTGATATGGCGGCCCACACCCGGATCGGCGTACTTTGCGGAACAACGAAGAAGGAACAAATAAAGCCAAGGGCGGCGACACTGTTCAAAACGAGGTACTGCTTCCACGCCGCAGGGGCGTCAGGCGGAGCTCTTCTGTTGGCATCAGTGCAAATCGCGTATAGGTACGTCCCGACGCCAGCCTGCCAAATGGCAAATGCAGGCACAAGCAGTGGGCGCGCTTCTACGTCGTGAGGAGACATTACGTTGCTTGTATACACCGCGGTCCAGAACGCAAACGGCAGAGCGCTAATTACCCCGACCACTGCTCCGCGGAAGACATGCTTTGGCGAAATGCGTTGTCCGTAGCACGTCGCAGCACTTAGAACCAGCCCCACTCCGCCAATAAACCCTCCCACGCAACCGGGCAGGATCGGAAAATGCGGGGCGAAGACGGTGCCGACAAAGTCTCCAGCGCGGGCAGATACGTACCAAACACCAACCATAAGCGGAACCGCAAAGACGATGCGCCAGGTGCGAAGACATAAGATCGCACACAAAAGGGCAAAGGGGACCGCTGGTGTCGTGCGGATCTGACGGGGAAATACCCACCATCCTGACGTGAGTAAATATCTCGCGGTCAACGCCCCACAGATCGCGAAGAGCAGCGCCACGGCAAGGTAACGCACTTGCCCTGGGACGGATTCAAGCCGAGGAGTCATCGTACTGCTCACGTGCAGCACTTTACGCTGAGGCAGTGGAGAAGTCCAATTACCTGGCGACAACAGGGGTAGCTGTTGAAAAACTCGACTTCTCGAAAAACGGCCTCAAAACGGTGACCAGAAATCTATCCCCGGTCGATAGGCATCGCTTATATCGCATTTGTGAGCGACGGTTTTTCGGCACTTTCTCTAGGAGTGAGTTTTTCAACAGCCACAAGGCAAGGCACTCACTATTCCAAATTGGGAGCAGCTCGCTTAGTTCTTGGCAGAAGTGTTTAAGCAGGCAAAGCCGTACACCAACGCAAGAATTGCTCTAGTCGCGGGAGGAGAGTTGCAGATTCGGTAGAGGCGCGGGCTTGGCTGCGGCCTCGGCGGCGGCTCTGAGGAATTTCGACTGCTTACGCCGCCAATAGCTATAACCGGCCATCAGGAGGGTTCCGGTGGCGACGAAGCCGATTGACCACTTGGCGGAGCGGGTAAATACCTCCATCCAATCGAAGGTTCGCATGGAGAGCACGCCAGCCAGCAGCATGACGAGAATCCAGACCAGCGAGCCTATGCCGTTGTAGAGGTGGAAGCGCAGGCGCGGCAAGCGCGCGGCACCCGCCACCGGAGGAGCCAGATGGGCCACGCCCGGAATCCACTTGGCATAGAGCAGCGAGGTGCCCTTGAAGCGGTCCAGTCCGTCGTACGCCTTCTGTTCCAGCGAATCGGGCACGAATGAGATGCGGCACATGGCGGCAATCACCCGGCGGCCCTGGCGGCGGCCCAGTTCGTACCACAGGGCGTCGCCCAGCAGGCAGGGCACCGCCGTGGCAAACAGCACCAGCCAGAACTGCAGGGGATTGACCGCGACCATGGCACCTGCGGCCAGCAGCAGTGGGGAGATAAACACCGGTAGTCCCAGCCGCTCACCCAACGTCACGAGGAACATCCAGAGGGCGCCGTGACGGGCAAGTAAGGTTGCTTCGGTTGGTAAGAGCATCTACCCGGTTCTCCCAAGGGCGCGTGCGGCGGCCCATAAACACACGGATGGGACGCGCCTCGCGGAGAGCGATGCGCTCGCCGAAAGCTGCGTCCCTGCTTCTATCAGTGTACCGGGAAATTTGCCGAACTCAGTCGGGGTTCTTACTGCTTCCGTGAATTTTCATTACTTACGACCGGATGGATCAGCTCGCTTTCACCATAACCAGCGGCTCTCCGTCGTCGCCGAAGCGCCGGTCCACGGGATAGCCCAACTGCTCCCAACCTTCCAGTCCGCCAGCCAGGGGACGCACCCGGGCGACGCCGAGTTCGTGCAACTGTTTGGCCACCTTGACCGCGGTCTGCTCATTGGGACAGGTGCAATAGACCACAATGTCGCGATCCACTGGAAGTTCCACCCAGCGCCGGGCGATCTCATCGGGGGTCATTCGCAAGGCGTTCGGCAGGGTGCGCGGCGCCACCAGAAAATCCAGCGGATGGCGCAGATCGACGATCACTGGCTGCTCTCCGGCGCGGACCTGCCGATAGAGCTCCTCGGGAGGGATGCGCGCCATGCGGAAGGTCTTGAGGAATTTCTGCCGTTGCCAATAGCTGAGCGCCGCCAACCCGACCGAGACCACCAGCGCCACCGAAACCGCAAACTGCGCGGTGATCACAAATACGCCCAGCCAGTCGACGGTGCGTACGGATACGAAGCCAGTCGCCAGCAACACCGCCAGCCAGAGGATGGAGCCTGCGGCATTGAAGAGCTGGAAGCGCAGGCGCGGTAGGTGTGCCGCACCAGCCAGCGGCTGCGCGAGGCGTCCCACGCCGGGAATCCACTTGGCCCATAGCAACGAGCGTCCGGTGTGCTGGGCGAGCGCCATCTGCGATCGCCGCACACAGGAGTCCGGCTGGAAGGAGACGCGGCACAGCAAGCCGAAGAGTGCACTGCCCTTCCAGCGTCCCAACTCGTACCATACCGTGTCTCCTGCGAGACAGCCGACGGTAGTCACCAGGAGCAGCAATCCAAGATGCAACTTGCCCATCGCAGCCACGGCTCCGGCGGCAACCAGCAGCGGAGTTACGAAAAGCGGGAGCCCCAGCCGTTCCCCCAAGGTCGCAACGAACATCCAGAAGGTGCCATGCCGCGCCAGGAACTGAAGATCGGAGGGGTACATCATGAGAAATTCCCTTCCCGCGACAAAACGGATGCGGTGAACGTTGAGTGAGTTATTCGTGCGAACGAGCTGTTGGTCAATAGATGCTCCGCGGTCACGACGGGGTTCAATACTCAAGCCGAAAGATGGCTCGAATGGAGCAGCCAGCCATGTACTTCTCGGCTACACGCGGGTTCGGACGAACGCCTTAACTTTCCTCTCCGACGGTTTGGGATATCATGGACATTCACTTGGGAAAGATACCGGAGGGTACGCATGATCCCCTTGCTCGTATTCATTGCCATCCTAGTTGTCATCGGCCTGTTTGTGGGCGGCATGTACAACGGACTGGTACAGCTCAAGGTTCGCGCGGACAATGCGTGGTCCGACATTGACATTCAATTGAAGCGGCGGCATGACCTGATACCGAATCTGGTGGAGACCGTGAAGGGTTATGCGGCTCACGAAAAGGGCACATTTGAAAATGTTGCTCGCTACCGGTCCGCAGCCATGGCAGCCACCTCTGCCGAGGATCGCGCGCAGGCTGAAGGCCAGCTTACGCAGGCACTGCGCGGGTTGCTGGCGGTCGCCGAAGCTTATCCTGAGTTGAAGGCCAACGCGCAGTTTATGTCACTGCAACAGCAGTTGACAGAGTTGGAAGATGCGCTGCAGAATTCGCGCCGTTACTACAACGCCGTGGTGCGCGACCTGAACACCAGGATTCAATCGTTCCCGACCAACATCATTGCGGGGATGTTCAACTTCCAGCAGCGGCCGTTCTTTGAGATCGCCGATCCCACCGAACGCGCCGTTCCCAACGTCAAGTTTTAAACTCGGATCAATATGAATCGGTTGCGTTCGACTGTTCTGAACAGAGTCCCAAACCCCAGCCGTATGCGCTGGGGTTTGTTGCTTGCCACGTTGCTTTTGCTGGCGGTTCCATTGTTTGCCCGCTCCTGGAAGGTCGCCCGCTTTGATGCGCGCTACACGATGGGCGATGACGGCACGGTGCTGGTTGAGGAGGAGATTCATCCTTCGTTTGAAGGCACATTCAACGGCATCCTGCGTGAAATTCCGGTCGAGTATCCCGGGCCTGACGGGACCGCCTACAAACTCTTTCTGAAAGTAGACTCGGTCACCGATGAGACCGGGCAGAAGATCAGGTTCCAGCAGAGCACGCGCGCCGAGCGGACCTCCGACGGCGCCTGGCACCAGTTTTTGGTGCTCAAGATCTTCGCCGGAGGCACCGATACCGAGCGCACCGTGCGCATCAGCTACCGGGCCTCGAATGCGGTGCGATTCTTTAAGGATCACGACGAGTTCTACTGGAACGTGACGGGGAATGACTGGAAGGTGCCGATTGAATCGGCCTCGGCCTTTGTGGCACTGCCCAGCGCTGCCGCCGGACAAGTGAAGGCGCAGGCTTTCACTGGTGCTTTCGGCTCACGCGAGCAGGCAGCCGTAACCTCGATTGATGGCAGCAACATATCCGTTGATAGCTCGCAGCCGCTTCCACCGCGCAGCGGACTGACCATCGACGTTTACATACCGAAGGGTGTTCTGAGGGAGCCCTCGTGGTTCACCCGCTATGTGGTCTGGTTCGTTGGCGGTAACCCTGGCGCACTGCTGCCGGTGTGGGCCTTCGCGGTAATGTTCGGTCTCTGGTTTTGGAAGGGACGTGATCCCGATCCTGGAATTTCGGTTGCACCGATGTACGAGCCGCCCAAGGGCCTCACGCCCGCCGAGGCCGGCACCTTACTCTCAGACGACATTGAATCCCGCGACATTACATCGACACTCATCGATCTTGCGGTGAAGGGTTATCTCAAGATTATTGAGACCGAGGACAAGGTGCTGTTCATCAAGCACAAGGATTACACCCTGCGCCTGATGAAACCGCGCTCCGAGTGGCAGAACCTTGCGGCCCACGAGCTCGAAGTGCTTAACAACATCTTCCCTGAGGTAACCGCCGAGGAGACTACGCTCTCCAGTTTGAAGAACCGCTTCTACGTGGCGCTGCCGTCGATCCGGCAGGAGATCATGGACTTACTGAAGAGCAAGGAGCTCTACTCTACCGATCCCGAGTCCGCCAAGGGATTGGCGATGGTCGGAGTGCTGGTGATCGCGCTGCCATTTCTGTGGCTGCAATTGACCGGGGCGATCCGGCTTGGCAATTCCTTGACGGTGCTAGGGATCAGCGTGCTGCTCACGGTTCTCATCGTCTTCCTCTTCGGCCGCCAACTTAGCGCCAAAACCGTACGCGGGGCGCGCACCCTGGTCGAGTGTCTTGGCTTCAAGGAATTTATGACCCGGGTGGATGGCGACCGGATCAAGCGGATGCCGCCGGACACGTTCGAGCGGTTCCTGCCCTACGCCATGGCCTTTGGAGTCGAACAGCACTGGGCCAAAGCTTTCCAGGGATTGATCACCGAGCCGCCCTCCTGGTACGTCGGCTCCGGCTACGGAACTCCGGGGATGATGTGGACTCCGCTGTTGTTCACCAGCGCCATGAGTTCGTTCTCCAGTTCGGCTTATGAATCCTTCTCGGCTGCACCCCAGGCCAGTTCGAGCGGCTCCGGCTTCGGAGATGGCGGCAGCTCCGGCGGCGGGGGCGGCTTCTCCGGTGGTGGATTTGGTGGCGGCGGAGGCGACGCCTTCTAAGAAGGCGCGCAACTACATCGCCCACGTTCCCCTGATCCCTTTGGGTAACGTGGGCTTTTTTTGCCGACTGGCGGGCAACCACTCGACGCCCCTGCCAACGCCCTAGCGTGCCCGCACATCTCAACCATTACCTCCAAATCCCGAGGATCACAATGCTTGAAGCTTTGCCGAAAAATACGAATGACCCAGGTGCTTCCGAGCCCGAGGCGCGATCTCCGGTATCCCCTCCTGTGCAAGGCACGGCTCCGGTCTGGGAAGATCCCGAAGCGCACGCGACTGCGAGCGATCCGCATCCCTTGCAGTTGCCAGCGGGTGATGTGCATGGAGATACCCATGGGCTTACCTTGGAACGTGGCGGTCGAGGGAGGATGGCGGACACTGCGGAACGCATTGGCAGTGCGGTCGGGGCCTGCCAGCGACAGGTGCGACGCGGGCTCGAACTGGTTCGTCGGCCGAACGGAGGTACGATCGTGTTTCCCTCCTCGGGCGCCAGTTCCACGGCGAATCGGGCCAATCAACTGGTGCGTGAGAAAGCGGAGCGCGCTTCACGCTGGGGGCAACGGAGCGGAGACGAAGTTGTCGAGATTCGGCGGCAGACGGCGCAAAAGATGGACGAATGGAGCGAATTGGCCGGCGAGCACATCCAGGCGTTCCGCCGCGAGCTGAGCAGTGCGCTATCCCTCTACCGTGAACGCGCGCAACAGCTCGCTGAAGAATATCCGTTGCAGACCATTGCCGCTATTGCCGGAGCTGGTTTTGTCTTAGGCGTGGCGCTCCGGATCAGGAGGTCTCACCGTGGCTAGCCGCCCGAACTATTACCCACCTGAAAAACCATTGGCACAAGTACTCTCCGAGTTTAAGAACGAGCTGAAGGAATTTGCCGCAACTCGGATTGCGATCCTGCGCGTGGAGATGCAGGAGAAGTTTGCCGCCGCCAGTGCGGCTCTGCCGGCCATTGCAGTAGGAGCCGTACTTTCCCTGTTCGCTGCGGTCTTCCTGAGTGTCGCGCTGGTGGCCGTGATCGCCATGGCCCTGGGCGGCGGTGCAGGGGCCTGGGCGGGGGCCTTCGCCATTATCGGCGCGGTCTACCTGCTGTTCGGTGGCTTGGCGATTGGATATGGCGTCAACGCGTTGAAGACGCGTGGGCTGAAGCCGGAGCGCACACTGCGCGTCCTGAAACAAGACCAGATCTGGTTGCAGAATGAAACGAGGGGCGAACGATGACTGATCCATTCCCTACCGAACCGCTGGAGAAGCTTCCTCCGGATGTGCTGGAGCAGCAAGCCGAACGTCAACGTCAGCGCCTGCATGCGTCCGTTAGCGAACTGCGCAGTACGGTACGCGAGCACCTGGACGTACAGAAGGCAGCGCGAGCCCACGTATGGCGGGCTTCGGCGGTGATTGGCCTACTCACGCTAGCCTTGGGATACGGCATAGCGGGCGCATTCACCGACTGAGGCCCGCACGTCGGGGCATGTACCGCGGATTTTGTTGAAAGACTCAGAAACTCCGCCCGGGGGCTCCTGATAAATCATTGATTCTCCAGATTCTAGGGCTAACTCCGCTCTTCCGTAACCGGTCGACTTCGTGACATAATTCATCTCTGATATTACTTAAGTCATTTATTCGCAACTTCAGCAAGTTCGAGGGAGCCAAACGTGACCGACATTCGAACGAGTAGACGATTTCCTGTGCAACTGCCGCTCAAAGTACTAGGCGGTCCCAACGTACCGGTGGGCACCACGGCAAATATCAGTGCTGCGGGGGTGTATCTCTGGATCGATGGTGGACTGGAGATTGGCTCTTCGATTGATTTTGAGGTCACTATTCCCCGGGATACGATTGGCGGTGAGGCCGACGGTCATCTGCATTGCCATGGCCGGGTTCTGCGCTGTGACGCGGACCAGGACCACGGACGCACGGGCGTGGCCTGCGTGATCGAACGGTACGAGTTTTTGCGCACTGCTGAAGCAGGAGGAAAATAGATGATGCTGAAGATCATTCTCGCTGACAATCAAGCGATTTTTCGCGCTGGGATTGCCAAGGTTCTCGCCGTCGAGGACGATGTGCGCATTGTTGCTCAGGCACAGACGGTTGAGCAGGCGATGATCGCCATCGAAAAATTTCGTGGCTCGGTAATGATCTATGCCTCCAGTTTTCTTCCTGATACTGCGCGCCTGGGTGCGATGGCGCGCGAAGCCGCGATCCAACTGGTGGTGATCGCGGAAAATAACGCCGTGCCCGAACGCTATTTGAACGCCGGTATACTGGGCCTGGTCTACCGCTCGGTGGACAGTGCGGAACTGTTGCGCTGCGTGCGGAAGGTCAGCCTCGGCGAGGTTTATGTGCAGGATCTGCGCACCACGGCGCACAACGCGGACTCCGACGATTTTGTCGGCGCCCGGGTGCGCGACCGCCTTACTCCCAAGGAATTGAAAATCGTTGCTCTCATCGTACAGGGCTTCAAGAACAAGGAAATCGCCACACATCTGGGGACTACCGAACAAGTGGTAAAAAATTATCTACGCAATGTATATGACAAGATAGGGGTCTCGGACCGCCTGGAACTTGCGCTGTTCACCATTCATCACCGGATTCTGGCGGAAGCCGCGGCGGCCAGCGCCGCAGCCATGCGGGCGATGCAAGCCGCGCCCCCTAGCGAACCCGTCTAGCAGACCCAACGCAATCATTAAAAAACGCGGCTCCAATGGGGCCGCGTTTTTCGGTTAAGAAAAAAGTTTCAGTGCTGCGATGCCCGTTCGCTCGCCTTCAGCAGTTCATTGACGATGGTGACCAATTCCTCAGGGTTTACTGGCTTCTCCAGATAGAGATCGGCGAGCGGCTCCGCCGACTGATAGGCCTCGGCCACGTAGCCGGAGACCACCACAACAGGCATCGTCGAGTGGTTCTTGGCCGCTTGCACCACGCTACGGCCGTTGCCGTCCCCGAGGCGCCAGTCGGTCACGACGGCGTCATACTCATTAGTTTTCATCATTTCAATGGCTTGGTGCGCGGAAGTTGCGGGCGTGACTTCGTGCCCGGCCTGTTCCAGAATCGCGCACTTCAGTTTTACAACGTGAGGTTCATCGTCGATACAGAGTATTCGCGCCATGAAATCCTTGCACTCGTAGGAACTGCCGGGGTGGCGCTACCCTGGTTACGATAGCTACCCCTCGACCCGCAACAGTCTTCCGCAAGCGATACCTGCTTGTCAAATCCAGAATCCGGTAACGATGGAAACTCCGGCGGCAGAAAAGATGGCCGCGCCGGGAGCTCCGGTCTACAACTTGCGTGCGATCGACTTCGCCTGCGTGAACAGCAGCAGGTAATCCGGTCCGCCCGCCTTGGAATCCGTGCCTGACATATTGAAGCCCCCGAAGGGATGAGCACCCACCATGGCTCCAGTACACTTGCGGTTGATGTAGAGATTGCCGACGTGGAACTCCTGTCGCGCCAGCTCCATCCTTTCCTCTGAGTTGGTGTAGACCGCGCCGGTCAGGCCGAACTCAGTATCGTTGGCGATCCGCAATCCTTCGCGGAAATTCCGGCAGCGAATGACCGCCAGCACCGGCCCGAAGACTTCCTTCTGCTCCAAGGTGTCGCCTGGCTTCACCTCGGAGATAATCGTGGGCTCGATAAAGAAGCCATTCAGACTAGCGACCGGACGCCCGCCGGTGATCAGGCGTCCACCTTCCGAGACCGCCTGCTGGATGTAATCGAGAATCGCTTTTCTGGCCGCCTCGTTGATCACCGGACCCAGGTTGGGATTGTCCTCCGCCAGACCCACCTTCAACTTCTCGACCCGATCCTTGAGCCGTTCCACGAACTTGTCGTACACGCGTTCATCGACAATGGCCCGCGAGCAGGCCGAACATTTCTGCCCGCTGAAGCCGAAGGCCGAGGCCACGACACCCGACACGGCCGCATCCAGATCCGAGTCGGCATCGACCACGATCGCGTCTTTGCCGCCCATCTCCAGAATCGTGCGCTTGATCCAGATCTGCCCGGGCTGCGGCTTGGCTGCATGTTCGTGAATGTGCAATCCGACTTCCTTGGAACCGGTGAAAGCGATAAAGCGCGTCTTGGGATGCTTCACCAGCTCATTGCCGAAATTGCTGCCGCTGCCGGTGACAAAGTTGACCACGCCATCGGGAATACCGCACTCCTCGAGCACCTGGAAGAACTTGGCCGCAATCGTCATGGCGTCGCCGCTGGGCTTGAGCACTACGGTATTGCCGGTCACAATGGCGGCCATGGTCATGCCTGCCATGATGGCCGAAGGAAAGTTCCAGGGCGAAATAACCACGCCGACACCGAGCGGAATGTAGCGCAACTCATCGCGCTCGCCGGGCAGTTGAATGGGCGGTTCGGTTTTGTCCAGGCGCAACGCCTCACGGGCATAGAATTCGGCGAAATCAATGGTCTCGGCGACGTCGGCATCAGCCTCGGCCCAGTTCTTTCCCACCTCGAAGACCAGCCAAGCGGCCCACTCGAACTTACGCTCACGCAACGTATGCGCCACGCGGAAGAGCAGCTCCGCGCGCTCCTTGACCGGAGTGTGACTCCAGCTCTCGAAGGCTGCCCGCGCGGCATTCATCACCGCCGGAACGTCCTCCGGACCTGCCTTCTGGAAGATGCCGACGACCTGCTCGGGGTGCGAAGGATTGATCGACCGCAGCTTCGCCTCGGTCTGTACGCGATGGCCGGCAATCACGTTTTCGTACTCGCGGCCGAGTTGGTGGTACACCTTGTCCAACGCGGCGCGCATCGTCCGGACATTCTCATGGCGGGTAAAGTCCACAAAGGGCTCATTCTTGAACGGCACAAGCGCGGAACTTTCAACGGTAGTCGCTGCCACTGAGCTTTGTACGGTCGCCATCAGGTCCTCTCCGAAATCCGAAGCCGCTATGCAGTGCCAATACACCGCGCAACAGATGATTCTAACATTTCAGCCGGAAGCAAGTAGGTCCGGGGCATTGAATCAGGGCGCGCGCAACGCAGGCAAGGGACGAGGATGCACCTCGCCCCTTGCCTGCGAACTTTTGCCAACTTTTCGAAGCGCGAACTACTTCTTTACTTTTGCTACGATCACGCGATCGACTTCCTTCAAGCGGGCAGCCTTGCCACGCAGGGCGCGCAGATAGTAAAGCTTGGCGCGACGCACCTTGGCCGAGCGAACCACTTCCAGCTTTTCGATGATGCGGCTGCCAAGCGGGAAAATACGCTCCACGCCCTGGCCAAAGCTCATCTTGCGAACCGTGAAGCTGGGCTGCTGTCCGTTGGCCTTCTTGATGACGATTCCCTCGAAGATCTGAACGCGCTCTTTATCGCCTTCCTTGATCTTGACGTGAACCTTGAGAGTGTCACCCACCGCGAAGCTCGGCAGGTCGGTGCGCTGCACTTTCGCAAGCATCCGGGTAATGATGGGAGATGACGACATAACGATTTCCTCTTCTCTTCTCGGGTGCCTGGGCAAAGCAGCCCCGGTGCATCCCGCAACTTTCTAAATTTTTTCCGCCTCGCGCTTTAATTCGCGAAGCAATGCCTTGTCTTCCGGGCCGAGCGCCACCTTCTCCAGAAGGTCGGGGCGGTTGCGCAGCGTCTTTTCCAGGGCGCGGCGTCGTCGCCAACGCCGAATCTCTTCGTGGTTCCCATTGATCAGGACACCTGGAACCGGTATTCCGCGAAATTCTGCGGGACGTGTGTAGTGCGGAGAATCCAGCAGGCCGCCGGTAGCTATGGTGGAATCCGGCTCCAGCCTTCCGCGATTGTCGAACCTTGCTTGGGCTTTCACCCCGCTGAAACTTTCGGTTTTTGCCGAAGCCTCATTGCCCAGTGCTCCGGGCAGCAGACGGGTGACGCAGTCCAGAATAAGCGCGGCTCCAAGTTCTCCGCCGCTCATCACAAAGTCGCCTACCGAAACCTCGCGATCTGCCAGGTGTTCGGTCACACGCTCATCCACGCCCTCGTAGCGTCCGCACAGAAACGCAACGCGGTCCAATCCGGCGAGTTCCTGCGCCATGGCCTGGGTAAAAATCTTTCCAGACGCCGAGAGGATGACCACGGATTCGGTGGCCGTCCCACTGACGCGATCTGCTCTTGGCGCAACGCCCAGGGATTCGACGCATTCAAACAGCGGATCGGGTTTCAGCAACATTCCCTCGCCGCCGCCAAATGGACGATCGTCCACCGTGCGATGCCGGTCCTGCGTAAACGCCCGCAGGTCGTGGATTCCGATTTCAATGAGCCCGGCATTGCGCGCCCTGCGCACGATACCGTAATCCAATGGGCCCGCAAAGAAGTCCGGAAATATGGTAACAATCTCGAACCGCATTTCCGTCCTCTGTAAGGCGCCTCTACCGCTGTACCGGAGACTGCCGAATCTTCTTCCCCGCACTGAGCGGAGCATCCAGTTCCAGCATGCCTTCCGGCAGTTGCATCTCGATCCGTTTGGCCTTCACGTCCAGCTTCCTGGTGAAGCTTTCGACGAAGGGAATCATGAACTCCTGGCCGCTTTCGCTATTCACGATCAGCAGCGGGGCCGTTCCCGCCCCAAAATTTACATCCACAACGGTGCCAATGTTACGTTCGCTGCCAGCTTCCGCGCTGCCTTCCGCCGGGCCTATTGCCACGACCAGGCATCCCAGCAACTCGCTTACGTAGAAGGCGCCTTCTTCCAGTTCCGCCCGTTCCGTGGCAGGGATCTGAATCTCTAATCCGAGAAGCTTTTCAGCTTCTTCGATGGAGTCCACGCCCTCGAACTTGAAGACTATACCGCCCTTGTGGGGCCAGTACTCTTCCAGGTGCAGTTCGCGGCGTTGATCGCTACCCGCGGTCCACGCATAAAGGATGCGCCGCTGCTCGAATCGCTCAGGAAAATCCGTGTGCAGTTCGGCCGCAACTTCTCCAACACGGCCTTGCACTTTGGCGACGCGCGCGATGGTAATGAATGCGGCGTTGCTGGAACTCTCTGTCATACCACCTGCTCACTCAACCTTTTCGACCTTCATTGCTCAACTTCATTACTCAATAATGTCGAGTGCGCAGCGTTGCCCGTTCTTTTCCGCCGCGGCGGAGAGGATCGTGCGCAACGCGCGGGCAGTACGGCCCGAGCGGCCAATCACGCGGCCCAAGTCATCTTCGGCGACCTCCAACTCCAGCTTTACGTACTCGCTGTCACCGGCGGCCACGACTAAAACTTCCTCGGGAGAATCTACGAGAGCCTTGGCCAGCGTTTTTGCTAATTCGGGCAGATTGGCGGACATGGCGTCTGCTCCTGGCTTAGGCTACCGGCTCAGCCGGAGCCGGTGCCGCCGCCGCAGCGTTCTTATAAAGGCGCGCAAGGGTCGGCGAGAACTGCGCGCCTTTGGCAAGCCAGTACTCGATGCGATCATTTTTCAGGTCGACCGTTGCAGGGTTGGTGCGCGGATTGTAGAGACCGACAACTTCAATCGAACGGCCGTCGCGCGCGCGATCCTTTTCGATGACAACAATACGATAAACAGGCTGTTTGCGCGCCCCGCGGCGCGAAAGACGAATCATCAACACAGGCGTATTTCCTCTCTTCGTTTCACTCCAGCGCTCGACATCCCCGGTGAGCTTTGGCTCCCGGAGACCGGAAATCGCAACCGGCCAGGCCAGCCTCGATTCGAACACTGTGATGCCCGTTGCACCTTGGTGCCTCGGCGGATAGACATCCGCCACGGGCTCTACCACAAAGGAATGACCAGACACACATCCGGCCCACACTTGCAGCAACTTTTATTATCGCGGAACTTCGCCATTATGACAAATTGGCGAGGGCCGAGCAGGGTGGCCTGGGAATATGGCGCGGACAACTACGCCACCCGAATCTCTCCTCCGCCCACCGGTTGCTCCTCGCCACACCACTTGCACTTACGCGCGGCGATCATGATGGTTTCCTTGCACGCGGGGCAGGTCTTGGTGGTGGGATCGGCAGGTGCCTGGCCTTTTGCCTGACGCTCTTTCCAGGCATTCATCGGCGCCACCATGGCGAAGTACACGGCGGCGGCGATCAGCAGAAATGAGATCAGCGCATTCAAAAACAGGCCGTACTTGATCTCGCTGCCATTCAGATTTGCGGTAAATGCGGAGAAATCTGGTTTACCGACGATGGCGGCGATCAATGGCGTAAGAATGTTTGCGACGAACGCGGTGATCACGGCTCCGAAAGCAGCGCCAATCACCACGGCAACGGCAAGGTCAATTACGTTTCCCCGCATGATAAATTCGCGGAATCCCTTGAGCATAAGGCCTCCTATTGTAGGCACACTAATTGTAGGCACACGAATTCACGGTGTGCTCCGTACCAGCTCAGTATGATGCAGGCAGGTGTGATCTGCGCATTGGAAGTCTCACAAAATTGGCGAAAAACGGCTCAGAGCGGGAAAGACGGTAACAAAAAATGGGGCTCTCGGATTGAGAGCCCCAAAAGAGTAAGACTCGGAGTGTTAGCTTTTATTCCGGGCTCGAGACAGGCGTAGTGGGATTGTTGCCGCTCGGTTCAAGGCTATTCGGACAGGA
>Ga0181520_10005535_pt1 | contig 20035 bp, 15 predicted proteins | sample PEATcosm2014_Bin_29_FD_132451 | JGI IMG/M metagenome (GOLD analysis project Ga0181520, IMG submission 132451) | Peatland microbial communities from MTU Mesocosm Facility, Houghton, MI, USA - PEATcosm2014_Bin02_30_metaG | ecosystem: Environmental > Terrestrial > Soil > Wetlands > Peat | place... | reverse complement strand
GATATTGATTCAACAGGTACTGCGATCTGCTCGAACACTTATTGTACTTATGTTTATGTTGGTTATTCGCCAACAGGATGCCAGGCAAATTTCGGATATTATACAACAAGTTCAAATGAGATTGACTTTTACAATTATTCAAGTGGCAATATTAATTCCTGGTATTGGAGTTTTGGCGACAGCACATATTCCTCGCTTCAAAACCCCACTCACACCTATGCAAGCAATGGAACCTATTATGTTTGCCTGACCGCCAGCGATATTGATTCGAATGGTAATGTGATCTGTTCAAGCACATATTGCACTAATGTGGTTATCGTAATTATCCCGCGTTCCTGTTCCGCTCTGTTTTATACATATCCCGACAGCACCACGCTATATCATTATATTGCTGTCAATATGGCTACAGGAATTCAACCGCTGACATATTTATGGAGTTGGGGCGATGGAACATCCGATTCAACTCCTTATCCAAGTCATACATATAGCGCTGTAGGCAACTACACTGTTTGCCTTACCATTACTGACTCTGTTGGATGCACAAGCACCTATTGCGATTCGGTAAATTCAGTAATTGCAATTAACGTGACAAAACCTGCACCTTCAGGAATTAAAGAGTTAACAGGTGATTCCCGGTTTACATTATTCCCGAATCCTGCAAACGATAATATCACTATAGAAATATTTGACTTTAGTAAAGATGAAACCATTTCAGTTTATGATATACGGGGGCAAATGCTCATGCAGCAGTCAATGTTGCAGGCTAAAACCAATGTTGATATTTCTTCTTTTACAAAAGGCATTTATTTTATAAAAGTGGCATCGGAAAACGGAGTTGAGGTGAAGAAGTTTATGAAAGAATAGTGCATCAAGTACTTCACCATTCATTATTCGTTGTTTGATAATGGATGTTAAAAGCAAGGGCTTCGCTAATGCGAAGCCCTTTTACTGATAACTAGTTTTTACACCCTCATTTTTTCACAAATTTTGTTATTTCTTTACCCTTATCGGTTATTAATTCAACAAGATATACTCCGTATGGAAATGCAGAGACATCTATTCTTGTTTTAATACCTCCTGCGGTAAAGGTTTTGATTAGCTGACCTTGTATGTTTAAAATTTTTATAACTGCACTTTTAGGACTTTCAATTGTTATGTAATCTGTAGCAGGATTTGGGTAAGCCAGAACTTCTGATGATTCTTTGTTTTGCAAAGCAATGTCTGTTATGGGAGAGCTATAAGTGGAAATAAAATTCCCAAATGCGACAGGACCAATGGTTCCAACAGGAATGGTTGCGGTAACACTGTTATTAACAGGGTTAATTACATTTACTGCATTGTCGCCCAGGTTTGCAACATATACCTTACTACCATCAGGGCTAACAGAGACGCCCCATGGATCATAACCAACCGTAATAGTAGTTGAAACCGTGTTGGTAATGCTGTTTATCACACTTACAGTTCCATCAGCCCAATTAGCAACATATATTTTGCTCCCGTCGGGGCTTACTGAAATACCTTCAGGCGTATTTCCAACAGGAATTGTAGCTGTAACGGCGTTAGTAAGACTGTCAATAACACTTACAGTATTTGAATTGGTGCTCGAATTCGCGACATAAATCCTACTTCCGTCCGGGCTGACAGTTATGCCTTCGGGTTGAATGCCAACCGAAATTGTTTTTACAACTGTATTTGTAGAGCTGTTAATAACGCTTACGGTATTAGCATTTGAATTTGTAACATATACCTTATCCCCGCTAGGGCTGACGGATACGCCATAAGGAGCCGGACCGACAGCAATAGTTGCTGTAATAGTGTCAGAAGCAGTGTTTATTACGTTTAGCGTGTTTGAACTTTCATTTACAACATAAACTCTGCTTCCATCAGGACTGACCGATATTCCCATAGGACCGGAACCAACCGGTATTGTTTCTGTAACAGCATTGGCCGCGCTGCTTATAACACTTACCGATGCAGCATAATAATTCGTAACATATAACTTACTTCCGTCAGGACTAACAGAAACCCCGAAAGTCGCATTACCTACCGGAATTGTTGCCGCGACAGTATTCGTAGCAACATTAATAACATATACATTATGGGTGCCATTATCTGTTATATAGGCGGTTTGTGCTTTGATATTCAAACCAATAATGATAAGCAACATTATAAATACTTTTTTCATATTTTTAATTGTTTTATAATAGAATCGTTATTTCACAATGCTCATTGATATTTCTTTATCCTCAACATAATCGCATAGCAGTTCATTTGAATAAATACCGTTGATATTATTTAAATCCAGCGAGTACTGTGCAAGATAAGCATCGCCTGTACCATCGGTCCTTTTGCAGACAACATCAACATTTAGAAAGGAATTATCAAAATAAACCTCTGCATTTTGTGTATCATCCCAGCGTTTTCCTTTTTCACGTTCCCATTGAGCCTGCGTGATATATATCTTTACAATGGTATATTTACTGCAATCCCATGTAGATTTAACTTTAGCCAGTACTATTCCCTTGTCGGCACCGGTATAAATATCAACAGGGCATACAGTTACTTTTGAAGGGGTGAATGTGGTGTTATTCTTTTTCTGTTCAGCTTGATTTTTGGCATAAGCTGCGCTTTTATCGGCATTGATTGTTTTTTGTGTTTCCAACTTTAAATCCCTTATCTGTTTCTTTGTATCATCCATTTTTGAATGAAGGTTTTTTGCAGTTAAATCATCTTCACCGTTCATCATCTTTAATGCAGAAACATAAAATTCAACATCAACAAAATAGCCACCCAGCTTGCCTTTCCATGCAGTGGTATCGGTCTTTGCTGTTTTAAGCTTTTCGGCAGAGGCCAACATCTTATCCAGTTCATTACCGCCAAGTTCATTGGCATTGGTATATTTGGTCTTTATCATATTGTCAAATCCGGACATATTCTTAACCGTTTCATTATACATATTATGCATCATGATGAACTGGGCATTGGAAGCTGTCGGGCCCCAATAACCATCGTAATTGTCCTTAAGGCTGTCAAGGAACAGTTTTGCAGCAGTGAAATCCTTTGCCGGTTTGATATAATCACTGAGGTAATTGTTACTGTAATTATATTCCTTGTCATATGCGTTAAGCCTCGCTTTTTCCTTACCGAAATTCGGGAATTGTTTAACCCCCGGTTTCTCTTTTGATACAGAACTGTTATTAGTTGCAACAGCAGAATTTTCCGAAGAATTGTCCTGTGAAAAAACACCTACTGACAGCATCATGAATGAAATCAGAAGAACGATACAATTTTTTGTTTTCATAAACAAGTTTAGATTTATTGAAAAAAAATATTTCATTATTTCATCACATTCTCATACTTCATTTCCATAAGATCTGTGCTCACGCCTGTATCATAATATTGCGATTTCCCGTAAGTCCCTCCACCTGTATATGGCTGCCAAATGGTGATCTTTTTGTAAAAACATCTTCCGTTCCTTGGCACCTTAAATGCAACATATCCTGATATTTTCTTTCCGGAAATAGCATCATAGTCATCACGGAGTATGGTCCAGTCATTATCATCTATCACAGCTCTTAAAGGCACTATTTCTTCCTGAAAATCGTTTTTGATCAAGGCCATCAGGTCTTGCTCAATAGCTGCATTTTTTATTACCGCTTTAGGCATCATCCTCGCTTCAATTTCTTTGGCATCATAGGAATACGCCTGTGCTTTTAGTTTATCCTTTCCGTTCGACAAGTCGAAATCAAACGTCCCTTCGGCTACAGCTAATTCATTATTAAACTTATCCATACGAACCATTTTGATCTTTATGATATGTTTCGCTTTCCCGAGTTGTTCGGACAGTGTTTTTGTGAATGCTTCGGCAAGCGGTGACTTTGCCTGGTCGTTTGAACATGCTATCTGGAATTCGAAGCTCGATTTTCCCATATCTTCATCTTTCAGAAAATCCAGTTTCTTTCCGTTTAAGAACTTTGTGCCGTCGAAGACATTAATAATAAACACATCACTGTATTGTTTTCCGCCTATATCTTTCATTGCTTTCACAAAATCAACTTTTGCAAAAATGGCATCCCCATCTGTATACGTTGTGGATTTTTGCCCTGTCGGATTCGAAAAATTTATAGTGGCTGCTGCATCAGTTGCCGGACTATTTGTGGTGTTGACGGTAGCATTATTTTTTGATGAAGTTGTGGTGGTAGATGTTGTTGTTGCTGGCGTTGTTTTGTTGGAAACTGTATCGGTAGTTCCTGAATTTTTCTTACTTATTAAACCTTTTGCTTTGCTTAATGAGGGTAATTGAGCGCTGGCTAAGCCTGCAAGCATAAGAATTGAAGCGAACAGGATAATTTGTTTTTTCATTATTTTTTGTTTTTATGGTTAATAAAACTTACTGGTTATGATATATTTTATTGCTTATTAAATGATCCCGGAATTAACCGGCATGGCAAACCCACGCCGGTTATTATTATTCCTTAGAAAGGATATAATATTGTTTTTGTTTAATGGCGTCTTCCCATTCTTTATAGTTTTTTACGATGATGCGAAATGTATTATTATTTTTGTCTGTAATTTCCAGCACATTGTTTTGAACTCCATGTTTTCCATGGACTACAGACTTTATTGAATTTCTGTCCAGGTCAAATATCACATTTTGTTTTTCCACTTTGTTCTTTAATAATGAGCCCATGACACCAAAGCCGCCTGCTCCTGATTTATGTGCGTCAAGAACAATTTTATCAGCCGTCATAAAAAGAGTTCCCTGCAATAGATTGAGCTTTGATTTTAAATAACCAACGGATTCCTGTTTCAGTATCTCGCTGGTTGTTGATTGATTTGATTCCATGTATTTATTATTTAAACTATGCAAGGTGTTTTAAATTCAGTCCGTACATAATAATAAATGCAACAGGGAAAACTATTCCCATGATCATAAGCGCTGTTCCAAGCGCACCATAACCGCCAAGAAGAGCATATGCTGCAACAGCCGGAGCTATTTCGCCAAGAATATAAATGTAATAACCGCTTTTCCTGAGCTTCCACATCATCATAACACCGGTAAGACAAATAAGCGACGCAACTATTATTATAATATAATAAAGTGTGCCGTAGTGAATCAGGGAGTTGGCATAATTATCCAAGCCGTTTCCCAGTGAACTGCCTAAACTTTTCAATGTATCCATTGAAGATTTTAGCTGCGCAAGAGTGCTGCCAAGTGTTAACAGGTTATATATACCCATGATTAAAGCTATACCCACTCCGGTAAAGCTAAGGATACGCAGTACTTTTAAAAATCCCGGCACTCTTCTGCCTGTTTCATTGTTTGATAGTTGCTTTTCCATAAAATTGTTTTTTTTAGATTAGTGAATTATTTTCGAAGCAAAGGAACATCAAAACGGAAGGTCAATCAATACCGTAAATAAGGTATTTTGATCATGATATATTGAGCTATCTTCGTAAATACACCTATTCCGTGAAAAACATTATTTTTCCAATAGACATTTATCAGGAATATCTGAAAACATTAATAAAAAATATTGCAGGAGAAGAATGGTAAATAAAATAGCTTTATTATATATTCCTTTTGCCGATTTTATTCAAATGTTTGTTTGTTCTGATTTGTTAAAATAAAGATCAACTTCAGCACCAGTAGCTGCAGGTTAAAGGCAGCGCTAAATAATTAAAATTTGCTAATATGAGATGTAAGAAAATTCTTCACTTTTTTTCTGCTGCCCATTGCAAACATCTTCATAACAGTTCCGTTTTTAAAAGTAACTTTCAATGGTCCTATGAATCCCATTTTAATATTGCTTATATCTTTCAATGAAATACGAAAGCTTTTTGGATTACCTTCTCCCATAGCAGCAACACGGGTTTCAAAATCGTCAAGGGAATCTGATTCAGCAGCAATGCCTTCAATTATTCCGGCACTTATTCCCATTTCTTTCATTTGTCTAAAACTCTCTTTGGCTACAGCCACACTTGCTTTTGTGTCTTTTGTTGCAACCTTCAGATCGCTGACAGAATTCTTTAATCTTCCTACGGGAGTCCAGGCTGTATTTCCTTTGTAATCGCCTGATTGTTCAAAATGTGTTTTCATGGCATCAGACGTTAGCATAACATTTAAGATCATGCTTTTCTTTGTTACAACTAAATTGCCCATTTGCTGGAGGGTTCTTCTTCCGTCAAAGTAACCGCCTTTTTTTACGACAATAAAATCTATTTCAGGTTGTAGTTTCATAGGATTTGTTTTTAAATTTTCGCTTACACTTTACAGGATTTTCAGCTTACTCCTTATTATTTATATATTAACAAATACTTAATGTTAAGTTTAATCTTTCACAAATTTTCTAAGCGTTTTCCTGGCGGGCAGAAAAACCAAAGACCTATCCAAATTCATAATTTTATTCTTCTCAGGATAAAATATTCTTTTGAGGTTTAGTACATCAAATACTTCTTAGAATCGTTCACCCATCCGGCATCCGATTCATAGTCTACAAAATAGATTTTCAGGTCGGCATTCGATTCATACTGCTCTAAAAAGATTTTCTTTTTAGCGTTCGATTCATATTCTTCGAAAAACCACTTGCCATCATTTTGACCGGCATTCGATTCATACTGTTCCTTGTACACCTTAAGGTCAGCATCTGATGCATACTGAACCACGTATACCTTCACATCAGCGTTTGATTCATACTGCTCAATAAAAACTTTCTGAGCCTTAATGGTTGAATGAAAGAACAACAATGGCATTAACGCCATAGCAAATAATAACTTTTTCATAGGATAATTTTTTATAAAAATATTACTTTTTTTATTGTGATCAAAATATATTGTTTTAAAATGATCTACAATATCCGAATGCAAAATAACTTTAAAAAAGAAGTCAAATCAATACCGTATTTAAGGTATCTTAATGGAAGTTATGTTTAATTATGAATACGCTATCTTTGTAATTGTACCCATTTTATAATAAAGCATTATTTTTACAATCGCCTTTTATCAGGAAGATCTGAAAACATTGATAAATAGATATTACTATGGAATAATGGTAAATAAAATAAGTTTACCTGTTTTATTATCTGTTCTGTTTGTATTCAAAAGTTCGTTGTCATTTAGTATTTCTGCAACTATTGAAAACGATACAGCGAAGATCAATTATTTTATTTCAGAGGTTTCAAAGGCTGTAAGTATTCCTGTGGTATGTTCGGGAATAGATTTATTGAATTCCAGGTCAAATAAGATTGTTTATACCGATATCTGGACTTCACTGGCTCTTGCACAAAATGCTGAAAACTTATCAGTCAGATTCAGTTATAATAAAGGACTGGCTGATGCCTTAATAAACAAAACAGTTGTTGCTGCGGTTGAAGGAGAATACACTGAATCCATTCATTACTCCGAGAATGCCTTTTCTCTTTATCATAAAATGGATGATTCCACTGGGATGATTAAGTCGCTTTACTGGTTGTCCCTTTCTTATTGTTATGGAAATGTACATGCTGCGCAGAATACTTTAAACAAAGCTTACAAATTTAAGACGCTCAGGAAGTATTATGATTTATATGCTGACATTATCAGTGTCCAGTCCTTTATTTATTATCTGGAAGATGAATATGATAAGGCGTTAAACTGTCTTGATGTAAGTCTTGGCATAGCCTCAGCTTTCGGAGATCAGTCAAGGCTTGCGCAGTATTATCACAGGTTTAGTATGATTTACAGCAAAAAAGGAGAGTATGATCTGTCTATGAATTATTCAATAAAGGCATTAAAAATATTTATTGACCATTCAGAGTATATCAATATTTTTAAAGTATTAAATAAGATAGGCAGTTTGCTGATAGCACAGGATGATTATTATAATGCTTCAAGGGTTTTTTCAGTTGAATCAATACTTTTAAGAAAGTTTAATATAAGGCGAAACTGGGCTTCTTATTATATATATCTGTACCAGATAAATAAATATCAAAAGAATATTAGTGAAGCTATTAATGATTTGAAGCAGGCATATAATATTCAGAAAAGTCTGAATGATACGCTTAATTTTTCCCTGACACTTGGCAATATTGCGTCATTGTATACTAAGCGTGGCGAGTTGGATACAGCACTGATCACGTATATGAAGATATTAAATATACAAAACCAGATAGGGTATAATTTTGGCAGGGCTTCCACTCTTTCAGATATTGGCTTAATTTACAATAAGCAGAAAAAATATCGGGAAGCCGCAGCTTATCTGGAACTTTCGGATTCATGTTTAAAGAATGATAATGACAACGACATTATGCTGGAGAATTATGATGCATTGTCAAGGGCTTATATACAATTGAAAGATTATTCAAAAGCATGTTACTACCTGAAACAATATAACACCCAGTTGGATTCGTTCTCGGCAGAAACAGCGAGGAAGCAGATAAACGGTTTGATGATAAAATATCAGTCGGAGGAGAAGGATTATAAAATTAAAAAACTTTCTGATGCTAAGCAAATAAGCGATCTGGTTACCAAGAGGGAAGAATTGATAACAACGGTTTTGATCATAATCCTGATATTGTTGTCGGCTTTGTTTTTCCTTATTTATTTAACCTTTAAACAAAGACAGAAAAACAAATATCAAAACCTGGTGAACGAAACTCAGAGCAATATAGCCAATGCCATTCTTGATGCACAGGATAAGGAAAGGAATGCCATTGGACGCGACCTTCATGACAGCATAGGTTCCATGGTGGCAACAGCCAAACTTAACCTCAGCGTTTCATTGAATGAAACTACTGAAAAGATTAAACACAATATTTCTTCTACTGTCAAAGATCTTGACCAGGTGATAAAAGAACTCAGGGAAGTTGCACGTAACCTGATGACCGATGTGATTGCCGAGTCAGGCATACAACAAGCCATTCAACAGCATATTGACAAAATAAACCAGGTACAGTCCAATATTAAATTCAGATTCATCTCCTTCGGCGACTTCTCGAAAATGAACAGAAATTCACAGATCACTCTTTATAAAATCTGTCTGGAACTCACTAATAACTGTATCAAATATTCAAACGCCACAGAAGCTACTATAGAAATTACAGAGCTTGACGCCAATATTATTTTTACAATGGAAGATAATGGGGTAGGCTTTGAGATGGAGAAAAACTTGACAAAAGGATCCGGTTTGAAAAATATAAATTACAGGGTAACATTGCTGGGTGGAAAATGTCAGTTCGACTCATCATTGGGTAATGGCGCTAACATCTCTATTGAAATACCTAAAACATAACATTCACATCATGGAACAAACAATTAAAGTGATAATTGCTGATGATCATCAGCTCTTTATAGATGGTTTGAAATCATTACTGAAAGACGAAAAGACCTTAGAAATAGTGGCATCAGCAAATAATGGACTTGAAGTGCTGGATTACCTTAAAGAGAATGATGCGGATCTGATATTAATGGATATAGCCATGTCGAAAATGAATGGGATGGAAACAACCAAGGCTGTTTCAAAAAAATATCCCGAAATAAAAATAATTGCTTTAAGCATGTTTGGCGAGATATTTTATATAAAAAAGATGTTTGAGTCGGGCGCAAAGGGTTATATCCTTAAAAATACGGAGCGTGATGAATTGCTACTAGCAATTAAAACTGTGGCAGAAGGAAACCTGTTTATTTCAAAAGATATAGGCATTGACCTGAATGAAATATTGGAATCACTTAAAAAAGAAACTCGCCATGCTGCGTCAAATACAGGTGAAAAAAATTCCTTATCGGCACGTGAAATAGAAATCATTAAATTAATAGTGGCTGGTTTCACTATTAAAGAAATTGCTGCCAAGCTTTTCTTAAGTTATTTTACCGTTGATACTCATAAAAAGAAGATATTCAAAAAACTTAATGTAAACAGCATTTCTGCATTAATCCGATACTCAATAGAAAATCAGATATTATCTATCTGATTTCTTTTCGAGTCCTTTTTCTTAATTATAATTTATTTTTCTCTTCCACCTTATAAGCAATTATAAATTGCCATAAATTCTTTGAGAATTTGTGAAACAATACCTGAAATCCGGTATGTAAAATCACCTTTTACCACAATATACCTTAAATAAGCGATTGATTTGCCTTTCCATTTGAAGTTATTTTGCTTTCAGAAATTTCAATCAATTAAAAACAAGTCTAAAAATAAAAAACTATGAAAACAAAAGTGATCGTAACGGCAATAATAATTTTGTTGCTGATATTCCGGAAACAAAGTAATTCACAGACTTGCACAATGAATACATCATCTGCAGGAAGTGCTGTTACTGAAATTGCAATTGACAAATACGGCAATAAATGGATGGCGGCTGATGATGATGCATCAGGGCTGGTTAAGTTTGATGGCGTGACTTATACACATTATTATCCCCCTACAGATCTGGATTTAACTTGTGTCGCAGTCGATGCAAATAATAATATCTGGGTCGGTTCCACTGAAACCGGTATTTCAAAATTCAATGGTACAACCTGGACAAATTATAATCCCTCAAATACAGGAAACGGAATTCCATCTACTTGGATCGTAGATGTTGCAGTAAACCCTGTGAATGGAGATATCTGGGTAGCTACTGCAACAGAGGGGCTTGCAAGATTTAACGGTACAACATGGACAAAACACAATACTACTACATCCGGAGGTGCAATTCCCAGTAATAATATAAATTGTGTCGCTGTTGATAATAATGGCAATGTATGGGTAAGCACAGAAGACGGGCTGGCAGAATATAACGGAACAACATGGACCTATAACTCGGTAATAGGCTACCAACAGGTGAATAAAATAAAAATTGACAGGAAAAATAATAATGTTTGGGTTGGCACCGGTATAACTGAAACTACAAATAGCATTTATTTGAACGGTTCGCTTTGGAAATATAATGGAACAAGCTGGACAAGTTATCAGACAGGGATGTCATATAAAATAGTTTCTTCAATAACTATTGATTATTGGAGTAACGTCTATGTATGTGAATCTTACCAGAATACATCTTACCCGATGTGGTTTACTGCTTTTCAGAAACTTGATACCAACGGTAACTGGTCGGTATTACCAATAAGTTGTATTAGCTCATGTTATGTTGAAAATATGACTACCGATAACTGTAATAATATATGGTTATCTGTTCCTTACAATGGCACCACGGGAGGATATGGTTTTTATGGAAGTAATCCTATGACAAATTTTTATGCAAATTTCACTGCAAGTTCCACTCAAATCTGCCAGGGCAGTTCAGTAAATTTTACAGATCATAGTACCGGCAGTCCTAACAACTGGCAATGGAACTTCGGCGACGGAAACACGTCAACAACGGAAAATACCAGTCACACATATAATTATGCAGGAAATAATATTACCACACTGACCATTTCAACATCCGGAGGGTGCCATGCATCAAAAACAGATACTATTAATGTAATGCCTAACCTAACGCCAACTATCGGCATTAATTCCGATGCTACGGGCAACACAATATGCTCAGGAACACTTGTTCATTTTACCACAAGCATTACTAACGGAGGAAGCAGCCCCACATACCAGTGGATGATAAATTCTGCTCCTGTAGGAACAAATTCTTCTTCCTTTCAGACATCTTCCATTAACAATGGTGATACTGTAAAATGCATTATGACATCTAATATACCTTGCTATACTACAAATACAGCCTCGGCTTTGACAGTTTTTACCGTCAATTCTCTGCCAAATGCAGAAGCAGGAGAAAATCAAACAGTTTGCGCAGGAACATCTGTTGTGCTCAATGCCACAGGAGGAACATCTTACCAATGGAACAATGGTGTAACACAAGGTGTCGCGTTTATTCCGGCAAGCACTAAAACTTACACTGTCACCGTTACCAATGCCAACGGTTGTTCAGCAACAAGCAGCCTTACCGTTACAGTTAACCCCCTGCCAACAGCAAATGCAGGAAGCAACCAATCTGTTTGCGCTGGTGGTTCAGTTGTACTTACAGCTACCGGTGGAAGTTCATATCAATGGAGCAATGGTGTTACACAAGGTGTTGCGTTTATTCCAACCTCAACTCAGCTATATACTGTAACAGTTACAAACAATAATGGATGTTCGGCAACAAGCAATTTGACAGTTACGGTTAATCCTTTACCAACAGCAGAAGCAGGAAACAACCAATCGGTTTGCTCAGGGTCTTCAGTTGTTCTAACTGCAACTGGAGGAACTTCATATCAATGGAGCGGAGGGGTTCATCAAAGCGTGGCGTTTGTTCCTGTTTCTACAAAAACTTATACTGTCACTGTTACCAATGCCAACGGCTGTTCAGCAACAGACAGTGTTACAGTTACTGTTAATCCTCTGCCAACTGCTTATGCAGGAAGTAATCAAACCGTTTGTTCGGGTTCTTCCGTTGTGCTCAATGCTGCAGGAGGGACATCCTATCAGTGGAGCAACGGAGTTACTCAAAACGTGGCATTCGTTCCCGCTTCCACTCATACTTATACTGTTACGGTTACTAATGCTAACGGCTGTTCGGCAACAAGTAATCTTACCATTACTGTTAATCCTCTGCCAACTGCTTATGCAGGAAGTAATCAAGCTGTCTGTGCAGGTTCCTCTGTAGTGCTCCATGCGACTGGAGGAACATCTTACCAGTGGAATAACGGAGTGACTCAGAATGTGGCATTTGTTCCTGCTGCTACCCAAACTTATACTGTCACTGTCACTAATGCCAATGGTTGTTCGGCAACAAGTAATCTTATGATTACAGTTAATTCATTACCGGTTGCTAATGCAGGAAACAATCAAACTGTTTGCGCTGGATCTTCTGTCATTCTCAATGCTTCTGGAGGAACATCCTATCAGTGGAACAATGAAGTTGCCCAAGGCGTAGCATTCATTCCTACCTCAACCCAAACCTATACCGTAACTGTTACAAATGCTTATAATTGCAAAGCAACTGACAGTGTTATCGTTACAGTTAATCCTTTGCCTTCTGTTTATGCGGGAAGTAATCAAACTGTTTGCGCCGGTGATTCTGTAACGCTTACAGCAACAGGAGATAGTGCTTACCAGTGGAGTAATGGAGTAACACAAGGCGTGGCATTTATTCCAAATTCTTCTCAAATTTATACCGTTACTGTTACGAATTCCAATGGCTGTTCGGCAACAAGCGAACTTACTGTTACCGTTAATCCCTTGCCGGTTGCTAATGCAGGAAACAATCAAAATGTCTGTGCAGGTTCTTCGGTTGTGCTTAATGCTACCGGTGGAACATCCTATCAGTGGAGTGGCGGAGTGACACAAAATGTGGCATTTGTTCCAATCTCTTCTCAATTTTATACCGTCACTGTAACAAATGCCAATGGCTGTTCGGCAACAAGCATTCTTTCGGTAACGGTTAATCCATTACCAGTTGCAGAAGCAGGAAACGATCAAAAGGTTTGTGCAGGTTCGTCTGTTATACTTGACGCTACAGGTGGGACATCATATCAATGGAATAACGGAGTAACACAAGGCATGGCATTTTTTCCGGTTTCAACCCAAACCTATATTGTTACGGTGACCAATTCCTATGGCTGCTCAGCAACAGACAGCGTTACTGTTATTGTTAATCCTTTGCCGGTTGCTAATGCAGGAAACGATCTGTCGGTTTGTGCCGGCTCACCGGTAGTATTTACATCTACAGGAGATGATTATTACCAATGGTGCTGCGGAGTATATCAAAATGTACCGTTTTATCCAACTACTACTCAAACCTATACATGCACCATTACAAATTCAAGCGGTTGTTCTGTAACAAGCAGTGTAACTGTTACTGTTGATTCTTTGCCAACAGTTCATGCAGGAAACGATCAGGCCGTTTGCGCAGGTTCATCTGTTGTGCTCCATGCTACAGGTGGAATATTTTATCAGTGGAGCAACGGAGTAACACAAGATGTAGCTTTTGTTCCAGCTTCAACCCTGACTTATACTGTTACAGTGACGAATGCTAATGGTTGTTCAGCAAGCGACAGCATCAAAGTTACTGTAAAACCAATACCTCCCACACCTGTCATTGCAATGGATGATGATTCCCTTATTTCAAATGTATCTTATGGGAATCAATGGTATAATTCAAATGGAGAAATTATCGGAGCAACAGATCCATATTATATTTTCACAACAAGTAATAATTATTATGTGATTTCCACTATTGATGGATGCTCTTCTGATACATCAAATAATATAAGCATTTCCATCACAGGCATTGAAAATACAATGGGGAATAAAGGGTTGTTTAATGCAAACGTTTATCCTAATCCGGCAACTGAAATAATCAATATTGAAATTTCAGATATGAGTTATAAATATAAAGCTGAACTATATGATGGCTCAGGAAAATTAGTATATGCAGATAATTTAACAGGGAAATCCGATATAAATATTTCGCAGTTACCTGCAGGTGTGTATTACTTGAAAATCTTTAATGATCATGGCAGTGTACTAAAGAAAATAGTAAAAAGCAAATAAACAGAAAAGGGTTCAGAAAATTTCTGAACCCTTTTTAAATTTTAAAACTTAATTAATGATTCTTCCTCCATTACAAACATCAGAAATCCTTAATTTTTAATAAACTCAGCATTAGCAGCTATTTGCACTTCATCGCTAACCATGGTAGTTGACATTGTAATGCCTATGCCAAAATCAGAGCGTTTAATTGTTCCTGTTATTTTAAAACCTGCTACTGATTTCTGGGTCTTTGGATTGACAGCCGTCAGACAAAGAACATCAAGATCAATTGTCTTTGTTACCCCATGCATGGTAAGGTCGCCGGTGGCTTTGTAACTGTTACCAGCACCTTTGGTAATAGTTTTACTTTTAAAGGTAATTTTAGGATACTTATCTGCATCAAAGAAATCGGGGCTTTTCAAATGCTTGTCGCGCATATCATTGTCGGTGTTAATGCTGCTTACATCGGCTGTCATTTCAGCTACTGCATCCGAAAAGTCATCCTTGGTAGTAGTGATGCTTGCATCGAATGATTTAAACCAGCCTTCCACATCCGACACCATCATGTGGGTAACTGTAAAGCTAAGTTTCCCGTGATTTTTATCTAACTTCCATGTGGCTGTGTCACTTGTTTTAAACGCATAAATCGCAACCATAATGGCTGCTGCACTGCTAATAATTGCTAACTTTTTCATATTCTTATTTATTTTAATTGTTAATGATTGATTCGATTTTGAATGTATGTTTAAAGTTTTGTGAGTATTGATAAATTTTAAAATGATTAACTGCTAATTACCTGCTCCTCCTTTACTTCCCAACATGTGGGCAATCATATTTATTATTTCTTCCGTGTTTATTGTATATCCCTCCACTTTTAATGATGTAACAAAATCCCTGTGTGATCTCCCTTTTCTGTAGTCGGGTTCTTTCACAGGATGCTTCAGGTAATGTTCAAAGACCTCTGCATCCTCTGAGATATTAAGCACGGCATGATAAAAATTCTTTTCTTTATTCCTGTATATCGAAGAGCCGAGTATCTTTTTTTCGCCTATGGCAATATCACTGATTCCTTTCTGTGACAATTGTTTCACTCCAAGCTTTTCAAGCGCTGCAATGACATTGAAATTCACAAACTGGAAAAAAGCTTTAGGAGATTTGATTCCTGTTTCGTTTTTTAACATTGCAATTACAATAGTGTTAGGAGTAAGCACCACCGCCTGTCCTCCAGAGGGTCTTTTATAAACAGGAATATTTCCGGCAAGAATATTTTCTTCATTCAAAGAATCTTCAGGTTTGTTGCTGGCTCCAATCACAATAAATGTTTCTTCCGGCTGCCAGGTGCAAAAAGCATCCTTTTCGCTTTCATAGATGCTAAAATCAGGAAGGTCATATTTCTTTACCTGTATCATCCTTGCAGTTTATTCTGTTATAGCTTTATTCATGGCATCAAATCCTGCTTCGGTGAATATTTCAGATATGGTGGGGTGCGCGTGTATAGCTTGCACCACATCATAGATAGTTCCTTCCACCTGCATAAATGCAGATGCTTCGGCTATCATATCAGATGCATTGGCAGCTACTATCTGAACACCTAGCACTTGTCCAAATTTTTTATCAGAGATAAGCCTCATGAATCCTTCCGAATTACCTTCTATCAATGCTTTCCCATTTGCCGAAAGAGGCAGTTCGCTGATTTTATATTCAATTCCTTCTTCAACAATTTGCTGTTCGGTCATACCTATCTGGGCTATTTCAGGTACTGTGTAGAGGTCGAGCGGATAGTTGGAAATTTTAAAATCAGTCTTTATTCCTTTTATTTTATTTACGACCCATAAGCCTTGTGCAGAAGCCAAATGAGCAAGGTAGCTTTTGCCATTCACATCCCCTATAGCAAAAACATTTTCAATACTCGTTTCAAAATTATCTTTCACTTTAATGAAACCCCAGTTATTCAGATCTATATTCAGGTCGGTATCAGGAAGAATTGCATAGCGGAAACTGCAATTGATGATTTTTTCGCAAATAACAGTTTGGCTATTAATAAATATCTTATTTCCTTCTGTCTTTTCAATCATTCCCGAAGTAATGACATTCACGCCATCGTCAGCAAGCTTTTTCATGATATATGTCTGGAGACGGGCATCAAAGGAAGGCAGCATCTTTTCCCCGTCGGTAATAAGTGTAACTGTCTTTCCAATAAGTTTAAAGAATTGTGCCATTTCAACAGCAATTCCGCCCTTACCATAAACCACTATATTTTCGGGAATTTCTTCCATCTCAAATAGCTTGTTTATATTTACGATATAGCTTTCGTTGAATTTTTCTGTTATTCCAATAGGACTTGAACCCGTTGCAATAACTATATATTTTGCTTTCAGATTACGGTTATCAATAACTACAGATTTATCCGCTGCGATAAAAGCATTGCCTGTAATGATTTCAACACCATTCTTCTTAAGAACACTCAACACACCCGCCGACAGTTTAGATGAAATTTCTTTTGCCCTTTCTTTTACTTTCTTCCAGTTGAATGTAAGCTTAGAAACATTTATTCCGTCAATGCCAAACTCTTTAAATCGTTTGGCTTTATTAAAATTCTTAGCGCTTTCAATGATCGCTTTGGTAGGGATGCAGCCCCAGTTAATGCACATTCCGCCTATGCGTTCTTTCTCAACAAGGGCAGTTTTCATTCCCAATTGTGATGCCCTTATAGCAGCCGCATATCCCGCAGGCCCTGCACCAATGATAATAATATCGTAATCCATAGTTGTAATTTTATTTTTTGTTATTTATTCCATTATTAACGAAACTGGTTCTTCAAGGTAACGCATCACCTGGTTAAGGAAACGGGTTACTTCTCCTCCGTCAACTATCCTGTGATCAACAGTAAGCGACAAGGGAAGAACATTTCCAACCACCACCTCATCGTTTTTTACAACAGGCGTTTTTACTATTCTTCCAACTCCAAGTATTCCTGCCTGCGGATAATTGATAACGGGAACAGCAAATATTCCGCCAAGTGCACCATAATTAGTAATGGTGAAAGTGCCGTCTTTCATATCATCAAGCGTAAGCTTCCTGTCCCTTCCCTTTTCACTGTACTCAGTAACTTTTGCTGCGATCTCAAAAATTGAAAGCTTATCAACATCCCGAATAACGGGAACGACAAGTCCTTCGGCAGTATCAACAGCTATGCCGATGTTATAATAATTTTTATAGATCATCCTGTTGTTTTCCAGGTCAAGTTGTGCATTCAGTACGCGATGTTTCTTTAGTGCTAATGCAGTGGCTTTTAAAACAAGGGAAAGGTACGTCAGCTTTACGTTTTTTTCAGCATATATGGTTTTATACTTTTCTCTTATCCTTATCAGTTCTGAAATTTCCACTTCTTCATGCACCGACATAGGCACAGTATTCTGCATGGACATGGTCATGTTCTTTGCAATGGTTTTCCTGATGGAAGAAAGAGGTTCATAAACTACAAGTTCTTTATCATCAAAGGAAACTGCATTTGCAGGCCGCTGCATTTGCGGCGATGATTCAAGAAATTTCTTTACATCAGATGTTGTTACCCTTCCGCTAGGACCTGTTCCGGTAACCCTATTAATATCGATGTTCAATTCTTTGGCTAAAGCACGTGCAACAGGAGTGGTAATAATCTTTTTGTAAACAATGTTTTTGGGCTTTTCATTACTGTTAAATCCTTCATTGCTCAAAGGCAGATATGCATTATTGCCTGCCACTTCCATAGTACCTACAACACCTGCAGCTTCTTCAATAACTTGAATTGTCTCTTTTTTCGCTTCTTCTATAGCATCCCGTCCGAATTTTCCTTCAATTTCAATTTCCACCAATGGAGAACCCACATGAATTGTTTCGCCTATTTTTCCATAGATAGCAGCAATTACGCCTGTTTTTGGAGAAGGGATATCTGTAACCACTTTATCAGTTTCCATTCTTACCAATGCATCCCCTGAATTTATCATCTGTCCTTTAGTAACGTACCATTCTGCAATGGTGCCCTCATCAAGTCCTTCGCCTATATCCGGAAATTTAAAAATAAATCTCATGGCTTCTTTTTATTAGAATTTTACAGTACGTTCAATTTCATAAAATATTCTTTCCGGTGATTGAAGATAAAAATGCTCGCCTTTCGGCAAAGGCACTATAGTATCAAATCCCGAAACTCTTTTAGGAGGAGCTTCCAGATGCATGAAAGCTTCTTCATTTGCAATAGATATTAGTTCCGCACCCACACCAAAACTGGTTGGTCCTTCGGAAACAATTACTATTCTTCCTGTTTTTTGTAGCGATTTTGCTATAGTTTCCCTGTCAATGGGATAAATTGTGCGCAGGTCAATAAGTTCGGCAGATATACCTGCTTCTTTTGCCATCACCAGTGCTTTCTGGCATTCACGTATCATAGTACCAAATGCTATTACTGTTACATCAGTACCTTCGGAAATAACTTTTGATTTCCCTATTGGAATGGAAAACTTTTCATCTGATACTTCCTGCTTTATCGCTCTGTAAATACGTTTGGGTTCCATAAAAATTATTGTGTCATCGCTTTCAATGGATGCTATCAACAAGCCTTTTGCATCATGAGGGGTAGATGGTATCACTACTTTCAAACCCGGAATATGACCATAAATTGCTTCGGGGCTTTCCGAATGATGCTCAAGTGCATTAATGCCTCCCCCATAAGGAATACGAATTACAATAGGAGTTTTGTACCTTCCTCTTGTCCGATTATGAATCCTCGCTGCATGAGAGATTATCTGGTTCAATGCAGGGTATGAGAAGCCATCGAATTGCATTTCAATAACAGGCCGTAATCCTGCTATAGCCATTCCCACTGCAGTTCCCGCAATAGCTGATTCGGCAAGAGGAGAATCAAAAACCCTGTCTTCACCATGTTTCTTCTGCAAGCCTTCTGTAACACGGAATACGCCCCCTTCGAAACCGACATCCTCTCCGTAAACAACCACATTATGGTCATCGGAAAGCTTTATATCTAAGGCATTATTCAATGCCTGCACTATTGTCATTACACTCATTTCCTTGCCTCCTTCCAAGCTAAGAAGTTCTCATATTCTACCTTCTGTCTTTTCAGCTCATCGGGCATGTCAACATACATATATTTAAAAACATCATCCAGTTGGTAGGGTTCATAATTCTCGGCTTCTTCAAACTGCCGTTCAACCTCTTTTTTATATTGAGCAATAAGTTGTTCTTCATCCTCTTTCCATAATTCATGGTCAAGCAGGTATTGTTTTAATCGTTTCAACGGATCTGTTTTTGCCCATTCCTGTTCTTCCTCTTTTGATCTGTACTTAGTAGGGTCATCAGAAGTAGTATGCGCGCCTATTCTGTATGTAAGCGCTTCTATCAGCATAGGGCCATTAGCATTTCTTGCAAAATCATGAGCTTCTTTTAGTGCAGCATACATGGCAAATATATCATTACCATCTACCTTAATACCGGGCATCCCAAATGCCACTGATTTTACAGCAAGGTTAATAGCAGCGGATTGCTTTTTTAAAG
>Ga0181520_10005534_pt1 | contig 20036 bp, 23 predicted proteins | sample PEATcosm2014_Bin_29_FD_132451 | JGI IMG/M metagenome (GOLD analysis project Ga0181520, IMG submission 132451) | Peatland microbial communities from MTU Mesocosm Facility, Houghton, MI, USA - PEATcosm2014_Bin02_30_metaG | ecosystem: Environmental > Terrestrial > Soil > Wetlands > Peat | place... | reverse complement strand
GACTATGACGCGTTAATCGGGCATTCTGGTGATAGTCCATTCGATCCTCCTGCTAGAGACTGTTTGCGCTACAACCAGCTTCTCGCGTTCAGATCGAATGGACAACCTGTTGAAACTTCACAAATAGGAACAGTGATCGGTGGTCAGCGATCAGTGATCAGTGATCAGTTTCCAGCTCTCGGCTCCTGGGAACTGTTAGTGCATCTGCGGTGTCTAAAGAAGAGTGTGGAGCGATAATGGTCTTGGTGGCTTCGGTAACTGGTCACTGACCACTGTCCACTGAAAGGAACTTTCACGATGACCCTGCTCGACGCTCCCGCATTTGACGAAGTCCGTGAACGCCGCCACAAAATGATTCTGTTGAACGCAGCGGGCCTGGCGCTCGTGCTGTTTGTGGGCTGGTGGCTAGTAGCCGGCCGGCCGGTGGATTGGCCCTGGAACTGGAATACCCACCTGCGCGGCCGCATCGCAGTGAATGCATTCTTCTCCGATCTCGAAAAGAACGATCTGCCCGCAGCCTACGCCGTTTGGACCCACGACAAGAACTGGCAGCAGCATCCGGCGCAACATTCCGGCTATTCCTTCGATCGCTTCCAGAAGGATTGGAGCGGGGATAGCCCGGACAATGAATACGGCGCGATTCATAGCCACAGAATTGCCGCCGCGCGCATTATTGGCAACGTCCTGCAAACGGGAATCTTTGTCAATGAGCGCAAGAGCAAGGCCATCAATCTGGATTATGACCCCAAGGACCACACCTTGCACTTTTCGCCTGAAGATGTTCAGTTTCTCGAAGGTCCAGGCGGGATTTCGTAGGGCTATCTCATAGAACGGTTTTGAAAGGGCACAGCTTGAGTCGCGCCCTGAAACAATGCGACGGTCAACTTTCATGATTGGGTGCCCCAGGTCTCGCTTTTGAGACCTGGGATCGAACCATCTATGAACGTCATTCTGCGCCCGCTTACAGCCCCTTCAACTCCGTCAACATCTTCTCCAGGCTGGCGGCGTCTTCCACATTCAGCGATTTTTGCGCCGGGTCGATCTGCTTCAGCAGGCCGCAGAGCACCTTGCCCGGAGCCAGCTCGATGAAGGTTTGAGCGCCCGCGTCGATCAGCGTCTTCATGCAATCCACCCAGCGCACCGTGCCGGTCACCTGGCGGGTGAGGACGTCACGCGCCTCGTCGGCGGTCAGCACCAGGCTGCCGTTGATGTTTGCGGCCACCGGAATGCGGGGATCGGCCAGCGTTAAATCGCCTAGCACGCGCGCCACTTCTTCCTGAGCTGGCTGCATCAAGGCGCAGTGGAAGGGAGCGCTGACCGGCAGCATCACGGCGCGTTTTGCGCCTCGGGCCTTGGCCAGTTCCGAGGCCTTCTCGACAGCCGCCAGCGTCCCCGAGATCACGGTCTGGCCGGGCGAGTTGAAGTTGGCGGCGGAGACAGCCAGACCGGTTTGCTCGGCGGCCTCAGAGCAGATCTCAGCCACCACTGCGGCGTCCAGCGCGAGAATCGCGGCCATCGCGCCCTGGCCCGCCGGAAACGCCAGTTGCATCGCACGCCCGCGCGCCTTTACGAAGCGCACCGCGTCGGCAAACGAGAAGGTCCCGGCGGCGACGTGCGCGCTCCACTCGCCCAGCGAGTGGCCTGCCGCCAGCTCCGGTTCAATCCCATGCAGAGCCAGCACCCGCAGCGTGGCGATGCTCACCGTCAGAATCGCCGGCTGAGTGTTTTCCGTCATCTTGAGCTCTTCCGCCGGACCCTCGAAGATCAGCTTCGAAAGCGGAAAGCCGGCGGCCTCGTCGGCTTCGGCAAAGGCATCGCGGGCAACGGGAAATCGCTCGGCAAGTTCGCGGCCCATGCCAACGGCCTGTGATCCTTGCCCCGGAAAGAGAAACGCAATTTTTATCGACATTTCAAGACAATTGTATCGCTTTCGCCGGGCGTTCTCACGGGCGCGACTCGTTCTTTCCACACTTCCGGTTTGACCATCAAACACCAGGAGCAATATCTACGAGATGGGCACGCACATCTTTCATTGCGATCATCAGCTTTCGCTCTCCGGCCGGGCAATCCTCGAATCCATAATTCCGATAAAACTCGACCATCTTATCGTCGATTGCGTCCACAAGAATCGCCGCGAGTCCGCCAATCTCCGATGCACCTACCGTTCGGAGGAAGGCGTCTTTGAGAAGCGCTGTGCCAATTCCTCGGCCCTGCATTGTCTTGTCCACTGCGAAACGAGCGAAGAGCATCACAGGAACGGGATAGTTCGCAGGCATTGATTCCTGAATGGCAGCCGGAGAGTCCTCCTGTTTGACCGAACTGAAGACCAGCGAGTAATAGCCCATTACCACTTGATTCAGATGCACAACATACGTCTGCGAAGAATCGGCGCGCTGGTTCAAAAGTGCATATTTGCGGATGAATAAATCTAACGAGTTTTTGCCACATTTGAAATCGCGGACTTGATGAAAGGCAGTGAGCTTTTCGACCGGGGAGATTCCTAGAGGGAAGTTCACGATTCCACCTCAGCTTGATTGAGGTCTACGTAGAGATCATTGATCTCAAAAATCTCCTCTTCTCTAAGTGAACCGGAGGTGAGCATATGTTTGATTGCTACTCGCGGATCATGAACCAAGTAGAAAGTTCGACTTGCGCTGGTGCGAATTGAAATGAACTTTTTTTCCGCCAAACTCGAAAGATGTGGAATGAGATTTTTCTTGCTCGTAAGCCCAAGTTCATGAATCATCTCTTCTGTGGAAGGATAACAAATTCCATATCGACTGGAGCGCAGGTACAGATAAAGAAGCAAACGGACTTCTGGTGAAGTGAGAAAACGAAGCATTTTGCGGAGAATGATTGGGACGGGAACAAACCCTTTTTCATTGACATTGAAAACAAGCTGGTCAGCTCCTGGAAAATGCTGTTCTCGGTAACGCAAGTCCCGGGGCATTCTCCCCTTCTGTTCGACGATATTTTCATCCAATGTGATTCGATCTTGTGCCATCTCAATTTAGCCTCAAAAAAAACCCCTTTTATTTCAATGCATTACATCAGTGATGTGCCCTTTCCTCCGAATAGCCGAAATCATAATACTGTATAATACATAAATACTGGATATACAGTTAATATAGCACACTCTTTTTCGTTTTGATAACAAATGAGATAAAGATTTTATTCGGATATATTCATCAGAAATATATTCTTATGTCGGATGAAATCATCCGTAGTGGTTGATGTAAAGTGTTCATTTGTTTTGTTTTGCCATACACTGTGAGTACGGGAGTATGTCATGGCAACTTTACCACGCACCTTGAAATCGCAACGGATCAACGCACGGATCTCAGGCGCTGAAGAGGCATTACTGCGCAAAGGTGCCCGCCGCAAGGGTCAAACCCTGACGGAATTCGTCGTGCAGAGCGCTTGTACCGTCGCGGAGCTTGAACTGGCCGAAGAGAAGGAATTTTCGCTTCCTCCCGCGCAGTGGCAGGCATTCCTTGAAGCGCTCGACAAGCCCACCGAATTCCACCCAGCGCTCCATCGTCTGCTGACGGAGCCAAGCGTCATTGAATTGGCGAACAAAAGTTGAACCAGCAATTCAGGATGCCAAAATAGTTCTGATCCCTGACCACTGTCTCTCAGTTCCAGCGTTTCTTGTCGTCAGGGTCTTCGTCGATTGGGCGGCCATAGCCGTCCAGGTGAACGGTGCGGCCCTGGGAGCGCATATAAACCTGGAACTTGCGGGCGGCGCGGCGGCGCTTCCAGCGGTAGTAGCGATTGCGCAGCGCGTACCACCCCTCGCTGAAATCTATCGCCAGCCCTTGGCGCGGAGCCAGACGAATGTAGAGCAATCCAGCCATCGCTCCGCCCAACTGGGCAAAGGCGTACGCCTTCTGCTCGCCGAAAACCATCGCGACCGCGACCAGCGCGAAGATAGCCGCCAGGTAGCGGGCCTTGATCCCGATGGGCAGTGGAAAGAGCATGAACTGCACGTCGCCGTAAAGCGTACCGATGGCCACCAGCAAACCGAAAATGCCGCCGAAGCAGCCAGTCAGCGGGACCACGCCCAGCGTAAAGCCCAGCGTGCGAGAGCATTCGTAAATCGCAACCGCGGCGGCGGCGGTGCCCAGCACCGAGACGGCGTAGAGCCCGGTAACCCATCCCGGCTTGTGATAGTTCTCCAGGAAGCCGGCAAGGAAGAAGAGCGACAGCAGTTCGAGCAGCGTCCCAATGATTCCGAAATGGACAAAGCTATAAGTGATTGGCTGCCAGATCCAGCCATGCAGGAAGGCGAAGGGAATAAAGCCGAAGCGGGCGCTGAATGGAATCACCGGATTCGGAAAAGCCAGCCCCGCCACGAGCAGTGCAAAATAAGCGCCTAGATTCCACAACACCAGCCGGCGCGTGGCGCCGCGGAAATCGGGGAAGGCAAACGGAATGGAGCCAAACCTGGGCATCGTCAATCTCAGGGTAAATCGTCGAGCGGGCAAATGTCATGGAAAAAGCCGGGAGGAAGGGCGTATGCTCCCACTTGAGACTTTCGATTACGGGTGTGACGGCTGACACTTGACCTGAGGCCGGTTTCTGCCAAAGAATAGCGGGAGTCGCACCGAAAATACCGTTATCTTGCAAAGCGGAATACCGTGGATTGAAAGGAGGCTGATATGCCAAGCTGCCCGGAATGCGAGAATAGTCTTGACGTTGAATTGGACGAAGTGGAAGAAGGCGACGTAGTCGCCTGCGATGAATGTGGCGCCGAGTATGAGGTGGTCGGCGTCGAGCCGCTCGAGTTGGCGCGGGTAGGTGATGACCTGGACGACGACGAGGATTTGCTCGTCGAGGATGAGGAGGAAGAGTGAAATTGAATCGCACGAGTTTCGCGGCCGGAGTGGCGTTTGCTGTTCTTGCGGCTGGGTTGGCTCCCCTGGGGTCGCGGAGCGGGCAAGTAGGGCCGTCTGCGGCCGGAGCGCAGAATATTGGCCAGCGCATCGTCTCGGGTGCAGTCTTGGACCCCAACGCCAACCCGGTTGTTGGCGCAACCGTCTTCCTCAAGGATTTGAAGTCGAAAAACATTCGCAGTTATACATCCGCCGAAAAGGGACGCTTCCGCTTTGCCCAGGTGAATATGACCGAGGATCATGAACTTTGGGCGGAGAAGGACGGCAAGAAGTCCGATGTCAAGACCGTCAGCACATGGGACCCGCGCCCGGAGTTCGAGACCGATTTGAAGCTGAAGTAGGACGACCGCGATGGATAGATAGAGCAGAACGCTTCAGCCGCGTTCAGGACGCGCCCGGCAGTGTGGCTACTGGCCGAATCCCCGGCTCTCCGGGAGACCGGCTCAACGCGATGAATGAAAGTGCCCTAGATGTGAGTACGGCGGACTCGGCTTTCAATTCGTTTCTGGGATTCCACGAGCGCAGCGAGCTTAAGGTCATGGAAGACCGATGCTTCGAAGAGCGATTTTCCGCCCGCATTCAGTCTCAACTCTGGCAGCTTTCTCTTCACGGCGCGATAGCTGAGGAGCATCTCAGGGACCGTAGTGACGTCGCCCTGTTGCCTCAAGATATTGCGCAGACCCGCCATGACGCCTTTCGGTGTTCCATGGTGAATCTGTGGATCAATTCCGTTGATATCACTGGTAGATTTCTGTGCCCGATAGGACTGGCTCTCGAAGACGTAGAACCGATGCCTGCCTTTCGTTGCGTGCGAGCGATAGAGAGCGAGACCAAGTTCAACCGGCATATTGAAGCGTGGTATTCCCTTGGAGAGTTCTATTCGAGAGAGGTCATGAATGGAAGAATCGGACTTCGCAATCAAATCGATGACGGTTTCAAGCCTGCCCTGATTCGGAACAGCGAGAGTTGCATTGACGCGCAGACCAAGTTGTGTCAGACCTACGATGTAGGCAACATACAGATCCTCAAACTCACTATCCTATGGGATGTTGAGAAAGATGGACTCGATTCGCTTGCGACTTGCCATCTCGCGCCTATCGCCTGCCGCTGCCTCTAGAAGAAGTTCGAGAGCTGGCACGCTTTGTTTGTGCAGCCCTGCTCTTGCTCCTTGAGGATTTCCGGCTGGAGGGAGTGTTCATGATTCTGCGCACAGCCTCCACACGCTCGGGACTGAGGCCGAGAATTCGACCCATTTCTTCAGGGGTGGGCACCGGATTGCCAATCACATGCGCGCTCATAGGGCCATTATAGCGCGGAATTCAAATTGTCGAACCGGAATCATTCTGATTTCCTCGGCTTCATCCCTCCAGCTTTTTCGTCACCAGTTCATTCAGCAACGCGGGGTTGGCCTGGCCCTTCGAGGCCTTCATCACCTGGCCCACGAAGAAGCCCGCCATGGTCTTCTTGCCGGCGCGGTACTGCTCCACCTGCTTGGGATTGGCCGCGATGACCTCATCGATCAGCTCCCCAATCGCCGAGGTGTCGCTGATCTGCTCCGGCTTCTCCCGCTCATAGACGGCGGCAAAATCCTCGCCCTTGTCAAAGCACACATCGAAGAGCTGCTTGAGCTGCTTGGAGCTGATCTTGCCCTCATCCAGTAGATCGGCGGCCTGGACAATGCCCGCCATGGAGACCGGCGACTGCTCCTGTTCGACTCCCAGAGCCTTCAACCGCCCGCCCACCTCGCTAAGCAGCAGATTGGCCACGCGCCGTGGATTTTTCGCTCTCTTGGCCGCGGCCTCAAAGCGATCTGCAAATTCACGGGTTGCCGTCAGAGTGAAGGAATCCTGCCGGTTCAGCTCATACGCGGCGATCATGCGCGCCCGGCGGGCTTCGGGCAACTCGGGAAGCTCGGCTCTCTTGTGCTCAATATATTCGCGGGTCAGCACCAGCGGCGGCAGATCCGGTTCGGGGAAGTAGCGATAGTCGTGCGCCTGCTCCTTCGACCGCATCGAGTAGGTACGGCCCTCGGCGGCGTTCCACAACCGGCTCTCCTGCACGACGCGGCCGCCGGCCTCAATCAACTCGATCTGGCGCTCGATCTCGTACTCCAGAGCCGCGCGCACAAAGCGGAAGCTGTTGACGTTCTTCACCTCGGCCTTGGTGCCGAATTCCTTCTGACCACGCGGACGGACGCTGACGTTGGCGTCGCAGCGCAGTGAGCCTTCTTCCATATTGCAGTCCGAGACGCCGCAGTAAAGCAGAATCTCCTTGAGCCGCGTGAGATACTCGAAGGCCTCGTCGGGGGTACGCATATCGGGGTCGGAGACGATCTCAGCCAGCGGCGTACCGCAACGATTCAGGTCCAATGATGTATGGTTGGCGGAGTCCGCCAGCCCGTCGTGAATGCTCTTGCCCGCGTCCTCTTCCATGTGCAGGCGGGTGATGCCAAGGCGCTTCGTCGCACCCTCCGCCGTAGGCACGTCGATCCAGCCGTGCTCGGCAATCGGCTTGTCGAATTGAGAGATCTGATAGCCCTTGGGCAGGTCGGGATAGAAGTAGTTCTTGCGGGCGAAGATGGAGCGCTCGCGCACCTGGCAGTTGATCGCCAAGGAGGCCAGCGTGGCAAACTCGACAGCCTTTGCGTTCAGCACCGGCAAGGCCCCCGGCAGCCCTAGGCAGACTGGGCAGACGTTGGTGTTCGGCGCTGAACCGAATTGATTTTGGCAGCCGCAGAAGGCCTTCGAGGCGGTCAGCAGTTGCACGTGGACCTCGAGTCCGATCACGGGCTCGTACTTGGCCATTACTTCAGGTGAAAGCGTAGCGGCAGGCATATGTGAATTTTAACGCGTCAGGAGTTCTTGCCGGGATGGTTCTTTCCAGTCTCCAGGAAAGAAACGGACTCAATTCCCGATTGTTTGGTAAGCAATATGCCCGGTCCATCGATCGGTGACTGCGTTCCTTCTTCGTCCACGATCCATGCGGCATCTTCCAGAAATAGCGATGCATCATCCTGCTCATCGGAGTAATAGCGAAGATAGCCAATGATGGAACGGTCTCTCGATAGCTGGACCAGCACAAAAGAACTCGGAATATCCTGAAAGGCGTCGTTCCAGATGGAATTGCGCGCCGTGCGCTGAGTAATGCGCCATTTTCGTAGCAGACGAAGGAGCCAGTCATGGTTCAGATTGGCGCTGACAAGAATGCCCGTAACCAGAGCCAAGGCCGCCAGAAGTGCCAGATAGGGCCAATTCAACTGAAAGGAATACTGCTCAATTCCTGCAGAAAATTTCTTTTGCCAAGACAGGGGAAGGGAGTAGCCGAAAAACGGAGATGCCGTGAGATACAGCACAAAGCTGAAAAGAAAGGCCTCTATGACCTTATCGAGCTCTGGGCCGCACGGCCAGACTTTGAACGAGGTATGCGCAACTGAACCCAGGCAGCAACAACAACAACACGCCGAGAGCTTCCATTGTCCCAGGCATAGACTTACTCCCGGTGTGCTATTTCGTTCGCCCAGAAGGAGGGGGCTTGATTCCCTGAGGACGCACCAAGTTCTCAGGCTTGGCTGGCTTGAAAGTTTGATTTCCGCTGGAAAGACTCTTGGGCATTCCGTCAAATGCAATAGATCGGTTGCCGTTTCGATGCTCTACGACAGCTTTAGCCTGTTCGGTCATCTCAACCTCCCCTTCAGAGTATCCTTCACTTGCATCTACAGTGCAAGATCAAATGTGGATCAAAGCTTGAACGATGTACGCCGCTGAAAATCCAGGTAGCAGAATGAGAAAGACCTGTAATGCGAGAAGTGTAGCCGGCATGGGAATCGGCTCCTTTCTCTCCCGCTACTGCCTAGGCGTATTGGATTGTGTTAATGGAGGGGGAACCTTCACCGGAGGTGGCAGCTTAGGCAGCACCTTTGGCGCAGGCTTCAAGGCTTTTTCAATAACATCGTTGGGACTCACATACTTGGAACTGCCTCTTGGCAATACGTATCCCATAAAGTCCTCCCTCATCCATTATCGCCTGGCTTGTAGTCAAAGTCCACAGTGCTACTCCGCCGGATCCTCCGCCGTGAACGGCGAGCAGCAGGGCTTGTTCGTCGCGTGGAAGTTCATCAGTTCCAGGCGAATGCCGTCGGGATCGTAGAGGTTGTACTGGCCCTTGCCGTCCTTGCCGATCACGGTCTGCTTGTCGGCCACTACGCCGGTCAGCCGGTTGCCATCCCGGAGGGTTTTGAAGGCCACATCCACCGAATTGACGCCGATGGAAAGATGATCCTGCACGCCCAGGTCGTGCTGCGACATTCCCGCCGGAATGCCTGTCTTTTCGGGCGAGTAGGTGAGCATATATTCCAGCCAGTCGTGACTGTCAGGGGTCTGCTGGCTCACCCAATTGAGTTTGCCCTCGACCATGCCGCCGAACCAATAAGGACGGAAGCCGAGCAGATCGCGATAGAAGGTGTCTTCGACGGCGCGGTCATGCACCAGGATGCCCATGTGGATGATGTGGTGGCCAATAACATCGGGAGCAACGATATCTTTGGGCAGGCGGGGCGGCTCGACAAACTCGACCTTGTTGCCCTCCGGATCGAGCACGGTGAACCAGTGGCTGCCGTCGGAGCCACTCTCCACCTTGGCGGGCGTCTTCCATGCCTTGGCGGCAAGATACTTGCGCATCGCTTCGGCGCTACTGGTGGTATAAGCGGTATGGTCCAGCCGACGGATGCCCGCGCCGACGGGGAGCGGCAGCACCTCCACAAACTGCGTCGCGTTGAAGAAATAGCAGACACCCTTGGGGGTCTCCGGGTCGGGCTGCCGAGCTGCCCCGATGATCTCGCGGTAATAGTGGTCGGCGGCAGCGGGGTCCGAGGTGTAGACCGCCAGGTGCGAGATGCCGGTGATCTTTGGTCGGGCGACTGGCGCGGTTTGGGCGGCGACGGCGGCGGTGAAGGCGACGAGCAAAATTGCGGCAAAGCTCCCGGAATTCATTCTGCACCTCGATTGTTCCGAACGGCTTACGATAAATCGATTGTACGCGGCGCGCACGGCGAGTCGAGTGCCCGGCGCCGCGCTGCTCTCTGGCGGCGATTCTGCGCTGAGGCTGTTCAAATAACAGAACCGTCTTCGCCGCGCGGGCGTCTAACCACCCAGAGGCAAGTCGTATTAGACTGTGCGCAGGGACTGTTCCTCTAAGGAGAACTCCTATGAAGAATCTGAAAATGGCGATTTGGATGGCTGCCGGGGCGCTGCTGGTGGCGGCGCCTGCGTTTCCACAGACGGGCCAGGGGCGGGCCGTGGTGACGATTCTTCCCAAGCAGCATGGAGAGGCGCTCGCGAGCGTCTCGCAGCAAGCCTTGAGCCTCAAGGTGAACGGAAAACCAGCCACCATCACTAGCTGGGCGCCGTTGAGCGAAGCCAACGACAGCCTGGAGTTGGTGATTCTGATTGATGGTTCGGCGCGTTCCACGCTGGGAAATCAACTGGACGACATCGCGCATTTCGTCAACAGCCTTCCGCCAAATGCAAAGGCGGCGATTGCCTATATGCAGAATGGAATCGCCTATTTTGCCGGGCCGCTGACGGCGAATCACGTCCAGGTGCTGCAAGCGCTTCATCTACCTGGCGGCTCGCCCGGTTCGAGCGCCAGCCCCTATTTCTGTATCTCCGATCTGGCCAAGCGCTGGCCCTCGACAGATCGTATGGCGCGGCGCGTAGCGGTGCTGGTGACCGACGGCGTGGACAACTACAATCTGCGCTATGATCCCCAGGATCCCTATGTCGAGGCTGCGGTCAACGATTCAGTTCGCGCGGGTCTGGTCGTCTACATGATCTATTGGCAGAACCAAGGCCTGCTCAGCCGTACCGCATACGAGAACAACGCCGGCGAAAACCTGATGCTGCAAGTGACCGATGCAACCGGGGGCAAGAGCTTCTGGGAGGGTTTTGGAAACCCCGTTTCCTTCCAGCCGTATTTCGAGGAGCTGACGCGGCGGCTGCAGAATCAGTATCTCGTCGGCTTCTCCGTTCCGTTGAACGGCAAGCCCACGGCAGAGAATTTGAAGCTGAAAGTCAGCGGTGTTGTGGCTGAGGTCGTTGCTCCACAGCAGGTCTTTGTCAGCCAGGCCGGCGCGGCGCAATAAGTATTCGTGGAGCGTGCGCGAAGGCGGAGTGATCCGCGCTATGCGCGGGTTAGTTGATTTATGGGAGCCCCACCTTCGCCGCGTTTTTGTTTTTGCGGTTAAGGTGGGATACCTGCAGCTATAGCTTTTTATTAAGCGTCTTCGCCGCTCTCTTCCGCCTCAGCGGCCAGCGAAAGTCCAGGCTCCAGCTCCGCGACGCCCGCGCTATCCAGCAGATTTCGTGGAATGGATTTGACTGTTCTGATGCCGAGATGCTTGAGCATCTCCACTTGACGAATTAGGTTGCCGGGGCCGCTGCTTAGCTTACTCTTTGCATCTTCGTAGCTTTCGGCGGCGCTGCGTAGGTTTTTACCGATGGCCTCTATATCCGCTACAAAGCCGGCAAACTTTTCATAAAGCGCAGTGCCTCGCTTTATTACATCCTTCACGCTTCGAGCCTGTAACTCTTGCCGCCAGAGGTTATCGACAATACGAATGACGAACAGAAGAGTCGTCGGGCCGACGAGCAGAATATGTCTCTCGTATGCGTAATGCCATAGCTCCCCGTCATCATGGATCGCAACTAGAAAAGCTGGTTCAATGGGAACAAACATGACCACAAAATCGGGCGATTCAATCGTCTGTAGCCGCTGGTAATCCTTGGCGGCCAATTCGTCAATGTGCTTACGGACGCTTGAAAGGTGTTTCTTGATCGCTGGTTTGCGCTCAGCATCCGACTCTGCCTTGACGGATTCATAGTAAGCAGTCAGTGAAACCTTACTGTCGATAATGAGGTTTCTGCCACCGGGCAAGTTGATAATAATATCCGGGCGTACGCGGCGCTGTTTGCCTCCTTCATCTCTGGAGTCTGCTTCAACTGTTTGCTGCAAGCGATACTGAATGCCTTCGCTAAAACCAGCGAGTTCGAGCAGATCTTTAGCGATATCTTCCCCCCATTGGCCCTGATCACTCGATGATCCAACCAATGCCGTGGTAAGGTTATGGGCCTCCTGCGACAACTGCTTGTTAAGGCCATTAAGATCGCCAATCAAAACTTCCATCTTTGTGACTCCGGTCTTCGAGTCGGTCTGTGCCTGCTCCACCTTCTCGCGGAAATCCTTGATCTGCTCGCGGAGCGGATTTAGGAGCGTTCCGAGTTCTGTCTTGTTTGTTTCAGAGAAGGTTTTGGACTTTGTTTCTAAAATCTCGCCAGCGAGAGCTTGGAACTGATTTGCCAAAGTCTGCTTCGCCCCTTCCAGAAGCGCGATCTTCTCTGCCATGCTCTGGCGCTCATTCTTCAGTTCGGTCTCCAACTCGCGGATGCGCGATGCAGTCTGGCTTTCAGTTGATACTTTTGCCTGCAATTCTGCGCGCAATCCATCCCGCTCAACCGTTAACCGCGAAATCGTCGTTTCCCGCTCGCACGCCAGCGATTCAAACCCCGCTCGCTCGTCCGATTTGGCTTTGGCGAGTATCAGTTCGTCCCGTACGGATTTCAGTTGCTCCTTTTCAGCTTGGGCGGAACGGTCCCTCTGCCAAAACCCCAAGGCCACTCCCAGAAGCGCGGCAATCATTCCAATCAATAAATCCTGCATCGTTCGCCCCTTTTTCCTGTTTCGCCTAATATACGCCTTCGACCGTCGTTTTTTCAGCCAATTTCGGCAAGTTTTCTACTCCCTGTTCTTTGGCCCCTGTTCCCTGCCTTTACACACCCCGGCCCGCCCGGTAGACTTGAAGTTTCGGGGCCATGCGCATTTTTTTGGCGTAGCGGTTGTCTTCCCCTGCCGCGAGCCGGTATGGTAGTTACGCAGAGTGAACAGGCAAATCCCGGAGATATTCCCAAGTTCTGAAATCATGAGGAGAAATGCGAATGGCTGTTGAAGAGAAAGTCAAATCGATCATCGTCGAACAGTTGCAGGTGGACGAGGCCGAAGTCACCCCCGGCGCCAGCTTCCAGGAAGACCTAGGCGCGGATTCACTGGACGTTGTCGAGCTGGTCATGCAGTTCGAGGAAGCCTTTGATATCGAGATTCCCGACGAGGCCGCCGAGAAGATCAAAACCGTCAAAGACGCCGTCGATTACATCGAAAAGAACGCGAAAGGCGGCAAGTAGCCCTTGAGCCGCCGAGTCGTCATTACCGGCCTGGGGCTGCTCTGCGGTGTGGGCAACACCGCGCCCCAGGTTTGGCAACAGCTCTTGGCCGGCGCCAGCGGCATGGGGCCTATTCAGGCCTTCGATGCCACTGGCTTTTCGACCACCTTCGCCGCCGAGGTCAAGAACTTTGACCCGCTTAATTTCGTGGACAAGAAAGAAGCGCGCAAGATGGGGCGCTTCATCCACTTTGCCTTTGCCGCCACCCAGGAGGCTCTCGCCCAGTCAGGTCTCCAGATCACCCCGGAGATTGCCGACCGGGTGGGTGTCTTCATCGGATCCGGTATCGGCGGCTTCGAGATCATCGAGCGCGAACACGCCAACCTCATGCAGGGCGGACCGCGCAAGATATCGCCCTTCTTCATTCCCGCTGCCATCGTCAACATGGCTGCCGGCCAGGTGAGCATCCGCTATGGCGCCCAGGGGCCGATATCGGCCACTGCCACGGCTTGCGCTACCTCGTCCAACGCTATCGGCGACTCGGCGCGCATGATTGCGCACGGTGACGCTGACGTGATGATCGCAGGCGGAGCGGAGGCCGCGGTCACGCCGCTTTCAGTCGGCGGATTCGCCGCCATGCGCGCGCTCTCCCAACGCAACGACGAACCGACCCGCGCCAGCCGTCCCTTTGACAAGGACCGCGACGGCTTCGTCATCGGCGAAGGAGCCGGCATCCTGATTCTCGAGGAGCTGGAGTTCGCCAAGGCGCGTGGTGCAAATATACTGGCCGAGATTTTAGGCTACGGCATGAGCGCCGACGCCCATCACATCACCAGCATCGCGCCCGAGGGCATGGGTGCGCAGCGTAGTATGAGAGCCGCCCTCAAGGACGCTGGCATCAAGCCGGAAGAGGTGGGCTACGTGAACGCTCATGCCACCGCGACTCCGGCCGGCGACGGCAACGAATCGCAGGCTATCGAGGCGGTCTTCGGCGAACACGCCCTGAGCCACAAGCTCAAGGTCAGCGGCACCAAGTCCATGCATGGGCATCTGCTGGGCGGCGCTGGCGGATTGGAAGCCGGCATCACCGTCCTGGCGCTGCAGAACCAGATGCTGCCGCCTACCATCAACCTGGAAAACGTCGATCCCGAGTGCCATCTGGACTATGTGCCCAACAAGGCCATCGCCCACAGCTTCGATATCGGCCTGTCGAATTCCTTCGGTTTCGGCGGCATCAACGCTTCGCTGATTATGCGCCGCTGGACGGAGAAGAGCAGCTAGCTTTTTGAACTTTTGTTATACCAAACATGGGTTCCCAGCTCCTGATACTGAGACTTGGGAACCCATCCGCGCTTTGCAGATAATTATGGCCCAGCCGATACAATAGAGAGAGTGGATGATTTTATCCTCATGAGGTAAAGAATCGTGCCGCTATATGCCTATCGCTGTACCCAATGTGGCCACCGCTTTGAAAAAATTCAGAACTTCTCCGCCGCGCCGGAGCTTGTCTGCCCCAAGTGCCACGGCGTGCTGGAGCGCCCGCTGACCGCGCCACGCCTGCACTTCAAGGGTGCCGGTTTTTATGTGAACGACTACGCGGACAAGAGCGCCGCGTCCGCCTCTGAATCCAACTCTGAATCTGCCTCCATCTCCGCTGCCGCCGACTCCAAGCCCGCTTGCTCTGGAGACTGCGCCGCCTGTCCTGCCGCCGCGCCAGCCAAAAGCGGCACCTCGGCGGCAAGCTGACAATCGTTCTGGATTTCTATGCGCTTGTTGTGGACTGCATGAACGTCTTGGCTGCCCTGGGCCGCAGCAGCAATACCGCCGAAACTCCCAATGAGAAATTCTGCGTGAATATCTCCAGGATGTGATCGTAACGCTGCGCCGTCACCATCATCGTGCTGGGCGCCAACAATGCCGCGCAGCCTCCTCCGAGCCACAGGATCGTGCCCACGGCCATAGCCGCCTTCCATCGCGGCAGCCGCAGCGAGTAAATAACCGGTAGCATCGCCAGAACCATCAGCGTACCCCGCGCAAACTGATAGACCCAAAACCACGAACCCACATGAGCCATCATCTCCTGAGCGTGCGGATAATACTGCTTGGTGAGAAATGTGTAGGTGATTCCGCCGAAGACAACATAGTAAATCATATAGAGCAGAGCGCTCAACAGCACCATTGGAATTGTCACCGCCGTCGAGCGGCGCGCGACGATCGCTGGAGTAGGCTCGGTAAGCTTGAGTTTCCATGCCAGCACCGCCAGCACCGCTGCCACCAGAAGATGGCTCCCTGCGCTGCCGGCTATCTCGCGCAGCATATGCGTCATCTTTTCCGGATAGAATAGTATGGCTTCGGAATACGTGCATACCACTCCGACCACCACCAGGGTCAGCGCAATCGCGCCGAATTGCGCCAATGGATGCCGCGGCCCGAAGCGCGCCACCGGCACAAATGCGGCCGACAGCACGACGCCCGCCAGCAGCCACCATGCGAAATGCCCATTACCCAGAGCGAAAACCGTAAAGCACAGCCCGCCCAGCAGACAATACAAGCCAATGCGTAGATTCATTTCCGATTCCTCTTTCTTCGAACGTAAAATGCCACGGTTGATCTGGCCCAGCGAAGCCGAGCTTCATACACTTGAATTCCGCACTCCAAAGCCAGCCGCGCGGAGAGTGGCATCTCACGCCTATGCTCGTCAAGGAACTGGTAAAGGCCGGGAAGATAGCCGGCAACTCGATCGGCAAATTCGCTCAAAAAAACTTTTGCCCGCTCCTCGCCCATCGTCTGGTCCATGAAGGCAAAGCGCAGCATCAGTTCGTCGATGCGGCGAATCACTTCGTCGGGCGTCACCGGCTTCCTGAGCCATGCTTTGAAGGCGGCCAGCCCTTTTGGGGTGATCCGATAGACGCGTCGCTTGCGCAGGCTCGATGACTCTTGAACGATTCCCCGCGCCAGCCCGCGCGCTTCCAAGCGGCCCAGTGCCGGATAAATCGCGCCTGGGCTGTCGCTGAAGGTGCCCATCGCCGTGGACGCGAAGACCTTGCGCAGATCGTACCCGGACATCGGCTGCTGGTGAATCAGCCCCAGCAGGGCGAAGCCGAGAAGGGAATCGTTAACCATAGTATGCTGCGTATTATTACGTAACGTACTATGATTGTCAAGCCAAAATCAAAAAACGCGATTCCTGCCCTCCGCCGAAAGTCCCGGCCTCTTTCGAACAATGGCCAAACGCGGCTCTGGACGTATACTTCCCCCCAGCCCGCTAAGATAGTTACAGCACTGAAAATCATGCCGCTACTCGATCCCATCCCGTCGCCTGTCGAATTCGCCGACTTTGCCGCTCTTGAGTGGGAGCCGCTGCTCGCGCTCGTCGCCGGTTTTGCCGCCTCGCCCGTGGGCCGCAACGCCATCCTCGACCTCAAGCCCTCTACCGATGAAGCCTGGATCGCCCTCCAGCATCGCCTCACCGGCGAGTTGCGCCTCCTGCTCGAGGAGCAGACATCGATCCCGGTTGGCGGACTCTTCGATCCCACCCAGCACGCCGCCAAGGCGCAGATTCCCGGCTCGGCTCTTGAAGCCGTCGAGCTGCAAGCCATCGCGCGCCTGGCCAACGACGTTGCCTCCTGGCAATCGCTCTTGCAATCGCCGCCGCTGCGCTTGCTCGGCAAGCTTCCCAGCCTCTCTTCGCTCTCGGTCGCGCTCACCACCAGCCTGCGTCCGTTGGCCGAATCCATCGAACGCACCATTCAGCCCGACGGTTCGCTGGCCGACAACGCATCGCCCGAGCTGGGCCGCATTCGCCGCGAGCAGGAGCGACAACAGCGGCTTATCGAAGAATCGTTGCGCGCCGCGTTGCGCAAGCTCGCCTCCGACGGCGCAACCCAGGAAGAGCTCATCACCATTCGCGGCGAGCGCTTCGTCATTCCCGTCCGCGCCGAGCTCAAGCGGCGCATCAGCGGCGTCGTCCACGGCGCAAGCTCCTCGGGCCAAACCGTCTACGTCGAGCCTCTGGAAACCATCGAGCAGAACAACGAGTTAGTGCGCCTCATCGAAGAAGAGCAGGCCGAGATTCATCGCATCTTCATGGCTCTCACTCGCCAGGTTGGCGGCTATGCCCACGCGCTCGTCGAAGGCGCGCGCGTCCTCGCCTTGGTCGATAGCCTGCAAGCACGCGCCCGTTTTGCCCGCAACTACAGTTGCGTTGCGCCCACCCTCGCGCCCGATCTGCTGCGCCTCGAAGCGGCTCGCCATCCGCTGCTCGAACGCCATCTCCGCGTCACCGGCGGCCATGTTGTTCCGCTCACTCTCGAACTCACCGCCGCCCATCGCCAACTCATCATCAGCGGCCCCAACACCGGCGGCAAAACCGTTACGCTCAAGACCACGGCTCTCTTGGCGATGATGGCCCAGGCCGGCCTGCCCGTGCCCGCCACCTCGGCTAGCTTTCCCGTCTTCACCGCATTTCTCGCCGACATCGGCGACGCGCAATCCATCGAGGCCGAGCTCTCCACCTTCTCCGCGCACATCACCAACCTCGACCGCCTCTCGCGCCTGGCCGGCGGCAACTCGCTGGTCTTGCTCGACGAGTTAGGCTCGGCCACCGATCCAGAAGAAGGTGCTGCCCTGGCCGTCGCCATTGCCAGTCACTTCCTCACCGCTGGCGCATGGTCGCTGATCTCCACGCATCACACCTCGCTCAAGGTTTACGCCGCCAATACGCCAGGAGTTTTGAACGCCGCGGCTGGCGTCGATGAGGTAACTCTAGCGCCGAACTATCAGCTTCTCCTCGGCGTTCCCGGCGCATCGGCCGGCATCCAAACCGCCGAGCGCCTCGGCCTCAACGCCGCCATCATCGCCGCTGCCAAACAGAGATTGGGTTCGCAGCAGCAAGACATTAGTCGCTTCCTCGACAAACTGCATCGCGAACTTACCCAGCTCGAAGAGGAGCGCAAGGCCGCGCGTGAGCAGCAATATGAATTGAACAAGGAGCGCGCCAAGCTTGCCCGCGAAGGCGACGTCGAACTGCGCAATCGCACCCGTGAGTTAGAGGCCAAGTTAGCCTCGCTGCTCAAGGACTTCGAGTTTCAAATGCGCGAAACCGTGCGCGCCATCGAAGATCGCGTTGGCCAGCAGAAGTTATCCAAAGAAGCTGAACGCCGCATCCTGCGACTGCGCCGCGAGTTTCAAGAGAGCTTCAATCAAACCGTCGTCGCGCATCGCACCGGCGCGGATGTGGGCGACGCCAACGCCCAGCCGCATCTACTGAAGCACATCGCCGCCGGCGACCGCGTCCTTATTAAATCAATGAACCGAATTGCCGTCGTCGAGCGCGAGGTCGACAAGGACATCTTTGAAGTCGCTCTCGGCCCCATCAAAATGCGCGTCAAGCGCGACGAACTCTGCGAACCGCAGCCCACTCCTGCTTCTCCAGTAAAAGAAAAGTACGACCCACTAGCCGCCGCCCGCAAGCAGAAAGGCGTTCACGTCACCGTCACCAGCGCCAACACCGACGAGATGCGCATGGAGATCAATCTGATCGGCCGCACCGTCGATGAAGCCACGCAGGAGTTGGAGAAGTATCTGGACCGCGCCTTCCTTGCCGGCCTGGAGCGCGTCCGCGTCATCCACGGCCACGGCGCAGGCATCCTCCGCCGCGGCGTCCGCGAATTCCTCAAGTCCCATCCCCACGTAACCACCATCACCGAAGCCCCGCAAAACGAAGGCGGGCAGGGCGCAACGCTGGTGGAATTGCGGCAGTAGTTGACAAATAGCTACACTTAATAAGTAGGGGTATCGGACCTTCAAATTCCTCGTGGATCCCTGAAGTGGGGATATTCTTAAGGGTCGAAGGTAACCGAAAACATTGGATCGTAGAGATTCTGACCCGGCCTCGTCTTTGAGGATTCGTGCATGGCTCGACAACAAAATAGGGTTCAGCGAGTGCTGACTTGTTAATGATTGTTGGAGAGACCATGAATACATCGGTTTTCGACTGGGACAGTGCGAACATTGACCACATCGTCGAGCATGACGTGACCTCAGAAGAAGCCGAGGAGGTCGTTATCGGCGAGCCAGTCGATGTCGGATTTGATGTCATCAACGGCGAGGAGCGCTGGTCCTATCTCGGCGAAACGAACGAGGGTGGGTTGTCATTACCTTTCGTGGCGAGCGCATGCGGGTAGTCACGGCGTTCGAGCCGGAAAAGCACTGGAAGATCTTCTACCTCGAAGAAACGGCGGGATTGCAATGATCGAGACAAAGGTTTTCAAGAGCGAAATGAAGGTTCCCAAATTCGCCACCGAAGCGGAAGAGGCAAAGTGGTGGTTTGATAACCAAGAGATAGTGTTCGAAGAATTCAAGAAAGCAGCGAAGGCAGGCACTCTGGGCCGTGGCGGCGCGCGCCGTCTCTTTGCCGAGAAGGGCATCCCCTTCCCAGAGCCAAAGCCCCCCGCACCCACTCCCACCACCACCATCCGCCTCGATCCAGAGGACATCGCCAAGGCCCGCGTCCAGGCAAAAAAACGCGGACTGCGCTATCAGACCTACCTCAAAATGATCATTCATGAGGAACTGAGCAAAGCGAATTAGAACAAAAGGCTACTGCCGCCTAGTTCTTACGCTGGGTGCCCCATCCTTCGCTTTTGTGCTAGCGAAGGGTGGGATGCCGAGAACCCCTTGCGAGCGGATAGCGAGTGTTTGGCCCCACAGCAGGTGGTTGGCCACACTGCGGAAAATCGATGCAGATAATTTGCTTCCGATTCGGCATAATAAGAGATTGAGCTTTGGGGGATTTTCACGGAAAGAATGTGCAGCCGGGATCATCCCTGACATTTCAGACCGGGGACATCCCTGACACTTTTTCGTTTTCTGCCGCGGAATTGCGGTTTACATTTCCAGCCGACGGAGCTGAAGATGAATCCGGCTGGTG